>TARA_R110001606_G_scaffold127295_1_pt1 | contig 16413 bp, 23 predicted proteins | sample TARA_R110001606 | Tara Oceans TARA_R110001606 (sample SAMEA4398315) | marine metagenome | biome: Polar Biome; feature: [SRF] surface water layer (ENVO:00010504); material: water (ENVO:00002006), including particulate matter (ENVO:01000060) such as... | depth 5 m | reverse complement strand
TAAACAAGGAGGAGCAATATGGGCATAGAAGATGACTTTTACGCCACAATAAAACTTAAGTGTGGAGAAGAAATTTTTGCAAAAGTAGCAGCATCTGATGAGGATGATAGAACTATGCTACTCATATCAAATCCTATTATGATAGAACCCGTGAAGAGTAGAGGTTCTGTTACTGGATATAAGTTTGAACCATGGTTAAAGACTTCTCATGAAGATCTTTTTATAATTAATTTAGATGACGTTCTTACAATGTCTGAGTCAGAAAATCTTGAGATGATTATGAACTATCAAGAGTACATAAGAAAGTCTACTAAAGGTAACTTTCAGAAGTTAGATAGAAAGATGGGTTACATCTCTAGTGTCCATGATGCTAAAGAAGTTCTAGAAAAACTCTATAATCTCTAAGAACCTATAACTTATCTATCAAACGGGACAAGCCTAGTCTATGTGGCATTTGTATTCTTGTCAACACTTGTCGAATAGATAAGGTTGTGTTATAATGAGTATATCAAACCATTCAGGTTAAAGACTTGAAACAATTATGCCAAAACCAAGAAGTACAGAACACTATGTAAACAATAAGGAGTTTCTGAATGCTCTTGAGAATTACTTTGCACAAATTGCAACAGCAAAACTCAATGATCAACCTAAACCAGTTATTCCTAGGTATATTGGCGAATGTTTCCTGAAGATTGCAAACCATCTATCATACAAACCTAACTTCGTGAACTACATGTTCAAGGATGATATGATTTGTGATGGTATCGAAAACTGCGTAAGATATATTCATAACTTTAATCCAGAGAAGTCAAAGAATCCTTTTGCATACTTCACTCAGATTATCTACTATGCTTTTTTGAGACGTATCTCACAAGAGAAGAAGCAACTAGAAATTAAGAATAAGATTCTTGAGAAGAGTGACTTTGATGAGGTCTTTGACTCTAATGAACTTGACAGTAGTAACTACTCTGATTACAATAGCATTAAAGACGCAGTTCATCAGAAACTTAGAGGTGGTTAATTATGAACGGAAGTTTTGATCCAGAAGAACGCATTTTGGATGACCCCACTATCAACGAACAAGTTTCTATTTACGTAGAAAAACTTGGTTGGTCCGCAGACGATGAGATTACTGTAGAACTCGGTGGTACTCAAATCTCTGGTATTGATGTTGGTGAAGAGTACAATAGGAAGTGGCAGTCACCTATTGATACCCGTAAGTACAATAAAGATTGTTTCATCGTTATCAAAAATCAATCACGTAGAGATTTGACTGGATCTCTACCTATGGATAGAGAACACAAACCTCAGCATTCATATACCCCTGTCAAATCACAAGATATTGTTGTCAACATGGATGGTGGTGTTGGTGGGTCCTGGGAAGTTAAGGAACAATAATGAAGATAGGAATTATCAGCGACACACATTACGGCGCAAGAAAAGGTTCTAAACTCTTTCACGATTACTTTGAAAAGTTCTATAATGATATCTTCTTTCCTACATTAGAAAAAGAAGGTATCGATACTGTAGTGCATATGGGTGATGCATTTGATAGTCGTAAGGGTATTGAATTTAAAGCACTAAAGTGGTCCAAGAGAGTTGTGTTCGACCCTCTTAAAGAACGCGGTATAAAGATGCATCTTATGGTTGGTAATCATGATGCATACTACAAAAATACTAATACAATAAATGCAGTTGACCTTCTCCTAAAAGAATATGATAATGTTGAGGTTTATTCTTCTGCTACAGAAATATCTTTGGGTGGTCTCAAAACTTTATTCATTCCTTGGATTAACGAAGAGAACCACAAAGAAACTCTTAATGTCATCAAAAAAACAAAGTGTTCCGTCGCAATGGGACACCTTGAACTCAACGGTTTCGTTGCAACCCCGGGCCACATCATGGAGCACGGTCATGACAGCAGGTCCTTCGATAAGTTCAAAAAAGTCTTTTCGGGGCACTATCACAGTCGATCCGACAATGGAACCGTATTCTATCTGGGTAATCCCTATGAGATGTTCTGGAATGATGTCAACGACCCCAGAGGCTTCCATATTTTTGATACTGAGTCCTTGGAACATACACCTGTAAGTAACCCATACAGACTCTTCTGTATCATTTACTACGATGATACTGACTATCAAACATTCAATACTTCTGAGTATGAAAATAAAATTGTCAAAGTCGTTGTAAGAAAGAAGACTGATATTAAAAAGTTTGAAAAGTTTATCGATAAACTTTATTCCTCCAGTGTTGCTGACCTTAAAATTGTAGAGAACTTTCAACTCATAGAGTCTGCTGAGTTTGAAGCAGAAGAATCAGAAGATACTATGTCTATCTTAAGTAGATATATTGATGAGTCTGAAACCGAGTTAAATAAACCATTAATTCAGTCTCTGATTAAAGAAATATATCAGGAAGCATGTGAGGTTATCTAATGCATATTATCACAGTCGTAGGTAATGAGAAAGAAGGAGCATACTCTGTTATTGATGACGATGGAGAACAGGTTCTTTACATCTTTATGCAAGAGGATGATGCTACAAGATACTCTATGCAATTAGAGGAACTTGGTTATCCTGGGATGACTGTATTAGAAGTAGATGATGAAGTGATGATAAAGACTTGTGAAATGCACGATCACCGTTATACTGTGATCACCCCCAATGACATTGTAATTCCACCTGACGAAGAATATGATAACCTTTAAGAAAATCTCCTGGGCCAATTTTTTAAGTACCGGCAATCAACCAACCGAAGTTATTCTTGACGGGACTGCAACTACCCTAATTATTGGTGCCAATGGTGCGGGTAAGTCAACTATTCTTGATGCATTGACATTTGTCTTGTATGGTAAATCATTTAGGAAAATTAATAAGGTCCAACTTATTAATAGTACCAACGAAAAGAGTTGTCTAGTTGAGATTGAGTTTGACGTTAATAACGTGAAGTGGAAAATTCAACGTGGTATTAAACCAAACATCTTTAAACTCTCACGTAATGATGAAGTATTGGATCAATCACACTCTGCTATAGATCAACAGAAGTGGTTAGAGCAAAACGTTCTCAAGATGAACTATAAGAGTTTCACCCAGATTGTGATCTTGGGTTCTTCTACCTTTGTTCCCTTTATGCAACTACCTGCATCTAGTCGCAGAGAAGTTGTAGAAGACCTTCTCGATATTAAAATCTTCTCATCGATGAATGATTTAATTAAAGCCAAAATTCGTATCATTCGTGAAGAGACAAAGACTCTGCAGTTGAAGAAAGAATCGATTCAAGATAAAGTCGATATGCAAAAAGACTTTATCGAAAAACTTGAGAGCCAAAGTAAGGACGATATTACTGCAAAGACTAATAGTATCGGATCTATCAATACCGAAATTGAAACTTTGTTTCATAAGAGCTTAACCGAAGAAGATAGACTGACAAGACTCAACAAATCTTTAGAAAAATTTGAAGGAGTTCAAAAAAGACTCCGAGAATTTGGTAATGTAAAGGGTAAATTGTCACAAAGAATACAGACTATCATAAAGGAACATAAATTCTTCAGTGAAAATACGGTTTGTCCTACCTGTGACCAAGACATTGAAGAATCATTCCGTGTAAATAGAATTAGTGATTCTCAAAATAAAGCAGAAGAGTTGCGTGAGGGGTATGAGCAACTCCAAGATGCAATTAAAGACGAAGAGTTGAGAGAATTGCAGTTTAATCAACTAACCAAGGACACTACAAAAGTACTTAATGAAATTTCTTCTTTCAATGTACAGATCTCTAGCTTACAGAAACAGGTTAGGGGGCTGGAATCAGAAATTCAAACTGTTACCAGTCAGATCCAGAACAGAAATACTGAACATGAAAAGTTAGAAACCTTAAGAAGTGCCCTTGATCAAACATATGATGAACTTACTAAACGGAAAGAGAATATTTCCTACCATGATTTCGTATACAGTCTTCTTAAAGACGGTGGAGTCAAGGCAAAAATTATTAAGAAGTATCTTCCACTCATCAATCAACAGGTAAATAAGTACCTTCAGATGATGGACTTCTATATCAACTTCAAACTTGATGAAGAGTTTAACGAGACTATTGAATCTCCGATTCATGAAGATTTCTCCTATGCATCTTTTAGTGAGGGGGAGAAGATGAGAATTGACTTGTCTCTACTCTTTACCTGGAGAGAAATATCTAGAGTTAAAAACTCTGTCAATACTAATTTGATGATCTTGGATGAGGTCTGTGATAGTAGTCTGGATGGAAGTGGTTCCGATGACTTCATGAAAATTATACGTTACAGACAACAGAATACGAATGTGTTTGTCATTTCTCATAAGGATGGCATCGAGGATAAATTCGATCAAGTCATTCGATTCGAGAAGTTTAAAGGGTTCTCAAGAAAGGTATGAGTAAATTTTCAGACTGTCTTCTCGATAAGAATCTATTTCCTAGTTTTATCGTGTCTACGGATTTAACTCCTCTTGTCGATAATGAGGGTGTCAGATCCGATTTTATTAATCTTAGGAATGAGGATTCTGGTGTTAAGAAAACTAATGTTTGTGGTTGGCATTCTAAAGTGTATGGTTATGTTGACGGACAGTTTGTTCCTGGAACCGAGTTTTCGCATATAAAGAAAATATTTGATCTTACTGAAGAGTTTGTTAACGAATTCTTGGAGACAAATCATACTGACTTGTTTGCTGATAGAATATTTTCCTGGTTATTGGAGAATGGGCCAGGTGCTTATAATGTAATTCATAATCATGGGAAACTAGATCTTATTGGAGTATACTATATCGAAGTACCAAAAAATTCTGAAGGACTGACACTGGTCAGAACTGATGCATTTACTCATACAGCACTGTGTTCATCAAATAGTTCTAGTGAATTTACTTCTGAATTTACGATAGATGCCATCATCGGAAGACTGTATATTATTCCTGGAAATTTGTACCACTATGTAAAACCTTTCGATAATGAAGGGCACAGAAGATCAATGGTATTCAATATAAATTGTTCACCAAAATAATGTTTAGTTAGATTACAAATATACAAATGTTAGTAAACTAACACAAAGTAGACTATATAATACGGTGATACGGAGAATACCATGAAAAACATTTTATCACGGAATGAACTGGTATCATGGCAATGGGACGAAAAGTCAACTAACGAGGAGACAAGAGATCAGGTTACCGATTACTTTCAATGTATTTCTGACTGCGAAATTATAGATAGTACCGCAAGGAGGTTCTGCCGTCACATTCTTACCGAATAAAAACGATTAAGGAGTTTAAAATCAAGGTCCCCTTCACCTAATAAGTGGAGGGGATTGGTCTATGTGCCAATAATAGAACTGTACGACCCGTCCATTTTTTGGTCGGGTTTTGTTATATACTATGTCTATCGGAAACGAAATGACTATGGTCAACTACGAAATCAAATCACAACTTGCTAAACTTCTAGCCACTGAAGATATTTTAGTTGAGAATCGTAATATTGAAACCGCACAGTTTGATGTAGAGAATAGAATCCTGACTCTTCCTATGTGGAAACGAGCCAGTGAGAGTGTCTATGATATGTTGGTGGGTCATGAAGTGGGTCACGCCCTTTATACACCTAATGAATGGGACTGGGAAGATCGAGTTCCTCAACAGTTTGTAAATGTAACTGAAGATGCTCGTATCGAGAAACTGATGAAACGTCGATATCCTGGTCTGGCAAAGAGTTTCTACAAAGGTTATAAAGAACTCTCTGACCAAGACTTCTTTGAGATTGAAGAGCAAAATATTCAAGATATGAATCTCGCTGACCGTATTAACCTTTACTATAAGGTCGGTAACTTCATTAATGTACCTATTGATGATGGTGAAGAGAAAGATATTCTAGACATTGTAGGTAAAACAGAAACTTTTGATGAAGCAGTTCTTGCCGCAGAAGTTCTTTACAAGTACTGTATTGGTGAAGTAAAGGAACAGGAGACTATTAAAAATGTTTCCACTAGTCAAAACAAAGAAGGTTCTATTGATAGTGAACCAGAGAAAGAAGAAACATCTGGTACAGAAACTCCAGAAGCCACAGGCTCTACCGAAAGTTCAACAGAAGGTTCTAGTGAAGATACTATTAAAGAGGAACCACAAGTTCAGACAGACCAATCGTTTAATGAAGGTACTCAAGAACTCAATGGTATAACTGAACAGGGTAGAAATCCTGAATACCATGAGGTTCCTGAAGTTGATGTAGAACAACTTATCATTTCAAATATTAAATGTCACAAAGAGATAAGTGAACACTGGACAAAACTGTCTACTGAAGAAACTTATTGGGACGAGTACTCAAGAACATACCGTAAAATCCAAGCAACAGATTTTACCTATGTTGACAGTGAGTATATTAAGTTCAAATCATCTACTCAAAAAGAAGTCAACTATCTTGTAAAGGAGTTTGAATGTAAGAAGTCTGCAGATGCATACACACGGTCTCTGACTGCAAAGACTGGGGTATTAGATTGTACTAAACTTCATACCTACAAATACAATGAAGACCTATTCAAGAAGGTAAATGTACTACCTGACGGTAAGAATCATGGTCTTATCTTTATTCTTGACTGGTCAGGTTCTATGGCTACTACTCTTCTTTCTACCATAAAGCAACTCTTCAATTTGATTTGGTTCTGTAAGAAAGTAAATATTCCATTCGATGTATATGCATTCAGTAACAACTACATCGAAAACCGACATACAGAAAAGCGGTATACGCCAAGTGTTAAATTTGAAGATATCGAATATCAAGATGTAAAAGATAATATGTTGGTAGTTTCTCCTGACTTCAATCTTCTTCACTTCTTTACTAGTGACACAAGAAAGGCAGAACTTGATAAGCAGATGTTGTCTTTGTATCGAATCGCATATTCCTGTTCAATGAATGCAAACTATGAACCTCCATTGAACTTCTCTCTTTCTGGTACTCCATTGAATGAAGCAATTGTTTGTCTTCATCAGATTATTCCTCAATTTCAAATGAAGAATAAAGTTCAAAAAGTCAATACAGTTATTCTGACTGATGGTGAGGCCAATCACTTACCGGTATTCAGAACTTGTGATTACATGGGTGGTAAGATGTCTATTGCTCGAATGAGTCCTAGTGACTATATTCGTAATCGTAAGACTGGACATACTTATAAGGTTCCTGGTCAATATTATGAATTCACTGAACTTCTATTGAAAGATTTGAAAGAAAGTTTCCCTGATGTAAATCTTATCGGAATTCGTATTACTTCTAACTATGAATTCAAACCTTTCTTACGTCGATATATGAATGTGAGTGATGAACTTATGAAAGTCGTTCGTAAAGAAAAGTTCTATGAGATTAAGAACTCTGGTTATACTTCTTACTTTGGTATGTTAGATACCGGTCTCAATAATGACACTGAATTTGAAGTTGATGAGGGAGCATCTAAATCAAAAATCAAATCAGCATTTGCCAAAAATCTCAAGGCCAAGTCTCTAAATAGAAAAGTACTTAGTCAATTCGTCAACCTGATCTCCTGACCAGATTGACAACTGTCCCAACCACCCACCGTTACTGGTGGTTTTGGACTATATTAGCTTTGTTGACCACACCACATACATCATGGCACTATCAAAAGAATACGTAGTCACTTCTCTTCAATCACTGTATGGCGAAAATGTTACTTCTGGTGACCTTCGTGCCTGGTGTTCGATGAATGACTGCAACTATCAGACTGTAACTAAAAAACTGGACGATTATAAGACTGGTCGAGGTAAGTGGAATCTTACCGTTCAAGAACAACTAGAACAACTAGAACAAACCTATCAAGCAACTCCTGCAACTCCTGCAGTAGAACAAGATCTTATTCCTGTAAAAGATAATACCTTCGTCAAGTTTGGTAATTTTACAGACATCAAGAAGATTATTCAGTCCCGTCTATTCTATCCATCATTTATCACGGGTCTTTCTGGTAATGGTAAAACTTTCTTGGTTGAACAGGCTTGTGCACAACTCAAGAGAGAACTAATCCGTGTCAACATTACTATCGAGACTGACGAAGACGATCTTATTGGTGGCTTCCGTCTTGTTAATGGCGAAACTGTTTGGCATAACGGTCCAGTCATCGAGGCTTTGGAACGTGGAGCAGTGTTGCTTTTAGATGAAGTTGACCTGGCATCTAATAAAATCTTGTGTCTTCAATCTATTCTTGAGGGTAAAGGTATTTTCTTAAAGAAGACAGGTAAATTTGTTCAACCCAAGGAGGGATTCAATGTTATTGCAACTGCAAATACTAAAGGTAAAGGCAGCGATGACGGTAGGTTTATTGGAACTAACGTTCTCAATGAGGCATTCCTAGAACGTTTCTGTATTACTCTTGAACAAGAATATCCAACAACCAAGACAGAACAAAAAATTCTAGAAGGGATTGCATTAGACCTTAGTATTGAAGACCGACAGTTCTGTAAGCACCTCTGTGACTGGGCTGACATCATTCGTAAGACTTTCTATGACGGTGGTATCGAAGATGTTATCTCAACTCGTCGTTTGATTCACATAGTCCGTGCTTACAGTATCTTTGGTGACAAGAGTAAAGCAATTCAAGTTTGTATCAATCGTTTTGATGATGAAACCAAGTCTTCATTCTTGGAACTTTACGATAAAGTAGACGCTGATTTTGAGATGAAAGTTGACACCGAGGAGGATACTTGATAGAATGAACGCATGGAGTTTATTATATGATCACATGAATTCTTTACCAGATGATGGGTACGAATGGACCCCTCTTGTTTCTAATGAGGACAAAATTGAATTGACTGAATCTAATGAGATTAAATTAAATCTTGAACCAGCACATTTTTGGAAGTACAACGAAGACATTGCATTAAAAGAAGTTCGTGATTACTTGTCAGGAACTTATCAATCCCACTATACTTCTAAAGAGTCTAAGACTCAAACACTCGATCTGATTGATAGTATTGGTGACGCAGAACCTTTCTGCAGATCTAATGCTATCAAGTATCTTTCCCGCTTTGGCAAGAAGGGTGGAAAGTCAAAGATGGACATTCTGAAGGCAATACACTATTGTATCCTTCTCTACCATTTCTCTGGTATCAACAATCAACCTAAAGGTAACTACGAAACATTTTAATTATGAAACTCTCTGAATCCACTGTTGGTCTTCTCAAGAACTTCTCCTCCATTAACCAATCTATCTTGTTCAAGCAAGGTAGTAAGTTGCGTTCAATCTCGGTAATGAAGAACATTCTAGTCGAGGCCAATGTTGCTGAAGAATTCCCCAAAGACTTTGGTATCTATGACCTGAACCAATTCTTGAATGGTCTGTCTCTTCACTCTTCTCCTGACCTTGACTTTGAAAGGGATCAGTATGTTGTCATCAAAGAAGGTAAGTACCGTTCAAAGTATTTCTTTGCCGATCCTTCTGTGATTGTTGCTCCTCCCGAAAAAGAGATTACTCTTCCTTCTGAAGATGTATGTTTTGAACTGACCAGTCAACAACTTGAGAAGATCAAGAAGGCAGCATCTATCTATCAGGTACCTGATGTATCTGTGATTGGTGAGGCTGGTGTAATCAAACTTGTCTGTCGGGATAAGAAAAATGATACATCTAATAACTTTTCCATCATTGTTGGAGAGACTGATACAGAATTTGTATTCAACTTTAAAGAGGAGAACCTGAAGATTATCCCCGGTAACTATAATGTAGTTGTATCTGCCAAACTGTTGGCTCGATTTAGTAATCAGAACTATGATGTTCAGTATTACATTGCACTTGAACCCGACTCTACATTTGGCTGATTATGACTGACTGGAAAGAACAATATGGCAATCTTCCTGACTCCGAGTTAGATAAGATTGCAGTTCTTCGTGTCATGGAATGTACTAATGGTATTGTTCAATATGCATTCCGTGATGGCTTAGACCATGCACTACCAATCGAACAGACCCGAGAGGTGATGAAATTTAGTATGTCATGTATTAAGAACATGACAATACCTCTTAAGGAAGAGACTATTACTTTTTTACCAGAAACTGAAGAACTCATGCGTCAAGCAAGAGAGTTTTATATCAATGGTGTGAAAAAGGGTAGTGATGAAGATTATGCTGAGTTTATGAGAATTTCTGAAGCCACTGCACAAGTATGTGGAATGGAAAGGATTGTAACAGCATTGAAACTCTTGGAAAGAGAGGTTGACGTTTTTCCTGAAGGCACACTAAACTGGGGTGTGCAATACTTGATGCAATTTTTTAGTAATGAATATCTTCGCGACTTCTTCGGATCCATGGCAGAGCGCCAGGGTTCTACCTGACAAGCACATCGTCAAGATGCCTCTAGAGACATGTCAGATGCTCTCTATCGTCTGTTCAGACAAGTGGGGTCATGGGTTCGGTACCTTACCCAAGGCCGATGGAACCCCATACAGCACAGAGAAAGGTGCCTTCCGTAACCACCCTTGTACCATCTGGGCAAACGAGTACGTGATGAACTGGCAATGGTTACTTGCACATGGATTTGCTCTTTGTAGTGAGTATGCTGCAAGGTATGGTAAAGTCCATACATGTTTCAATACCTTGAATGCTGCAAAGGAAATCCTACCAACAGGAGATCCTACCGGTAGGTCTGGTAAAGAAACAACTCCTTTTATATTTGCTGGACCTGATGAGTTCAAGTATGATACAACAGTTGACATCTACACAAAGTACAGGATGTATATTGCATCTAAACCATGGGTCAAAGATAACTATCTGAGACTTCCACATCGTAAACCTGATTGGGTATGAAAACTACATTGACTATAGATGATAATGGTGTTCTAACATTTTCTGAAGAAATACTCCAGGAAACTGGATGGAAAGAAGGAGATATGTTAGAATTTATTGATAATGGTGATTCTTTTATTATGAGGAAAGTTGATGAGTCGTAGTGAATTTGTTTGGTGCGAGTCATATCGACCTCAAACTATTGAAGATTGTATTCTTCCTGATGGGATTAAGAATACCTTTAAACAATTTGTAGAGAAGGGTGAAGTCCCCAATCTACTTTTGTCTGGTCCACCTGGATGTGGTAAAACCACAGTGGCCAAAGCCCTTTGTTATGAATTAGGAGTAGACTATTATGTCATCAATGGATCCGATGAAGGACGATTCCTTGATACCGTCAGAAACAATGCGAAGAATTTTGCTTCGACCGTCTCACTTTCGTCAAGTGCTAAACACAAAATTATTATCATTGACGAAGCTGACAACACAACCCCAGATGTACAACTCTGCCTACGGGCGTTTACTGAGGAGTTCATTGGCAATTGTAGATTCATCTTCACCTGTAACTACAAAAACAAGATCATTGCTCCACTCCATTCCCGATGTGCAGTCATCGACTTTGCCATTAAGGGAAAAGAAAGACAGGAACTTGCAGCCAAGTTTTTCAACCGTCTCAGGACTATACTTGAGAAGGAGAGTGTGGAATATGATCCGAAAGTACTTGTAGAACTAATTCAGAAACACTTCCCTGATTGGAGGCGTGTACTCAACGAGTTACAAAGATATTCCGTCAGCGGTAAAATTGATACCGGTATTCTTGCAGCGTTCAGTAATGTCAAAACCGACAATTTATTCCAGAGTCTCAAAACTAAAGACTTCTCTAAAGTCAGAAAGTGGGTCGTTGATAATCTGGACAATGATCCTAGTGTACTTATTCGTAGTATTTACGATGCTGTATACACACACTTGGAAGGTTCTGGGATTGCTGCTGCTGTCCTCATTATTGCTAAGTATCAGTTTCAAAGTGGATTCGTCGCGGACCAAGAGATAAATATGTTGGCTTGTCTCACAGAGATAATGGTTGAATGTGAGTTTAAATGACAAGTATTCAAACTAAAATTGGTATGATTATGCTCATGACCTACTGGCTAGTCATGGGTGGTATGGTCATCAACTTGTATTATCAAAACATTAATATTGAACAAAATTATGAACGTTAAAGTATTTCGCATGTCTTCTGGTGAAGATGTAGTTGCAGAAGTCCTTGAAGATAAAGATGAAAGTCTTATTGTCATGAATGCAATCGTTGCATTTAATCAAGGTGATGGACAACTTGGTTTCGCTCCTTATGCTCCCCTTCTAAAACGAACGGAGAAGGAACTAGAAATTAGTAAGAATTGGATTGTCTACATTGCCAATGTAAATGACGAACTAGTTGAAAAATATGAGGAGATGTTCTCACCCATCAAAACCCCAAGTTCAAAATTGATTCTCTGATATATGACTACTGAATTGAAGGATTGGTTGAACTCAATCAACTTTACGAAAGAGAATCTTATCGAAGAAGATTCAACTCTTGTTAAAGAATATCCCCCCTTTATTATTAATAAATGTTTGTCAGGTCACTTGGATTGCGTCTTGTTTGCTAATGAAATGAATAAGTATCATTTCCTAGATAAAGATATGCAATATAATTTTTATCTAAATATATTGAGAAAGAGGAAGAGATTCTCTCCTTGGCTTAGAAAGGAAAAGGTATCAGATTTAGAGTTTGTCAAACAATACTATGGTTATAGTAATGAGAAAGCATCTCAGGTACTGAAAATACTATCTAATGAACAAATTGAATTTATCAAACAACGACTTGACACTGGTGGAAAAAAATGAATCAGACTGCTGAACCTCAGGTAGATTGGTCTCAGGACCAAATGGTTGAGATCCGATTGAATGAACCTGATGACTTTCTTAAAGTTAGAGAAACCTTAACTCGTATCGGTGTTGCTTCTAGAAAAGAAAAGAAGCTGTACCAGTCATGTCATATTCTCCATAAACAGGGTAAGTATTTTATCGTACACTTCAAAGAGTTATTTGCTCTAGATGGTAAATACGCCAATCTTACTATTAACGATGTTCAGCGTAGGAATCGTATTACTAAGCTTCTTGCTGATTGGGGACTCATTGCGATAGTTAATGAAGATTCAATTCTTGATATTGCACCACTGAATCAGATTAAAGTTCTGTCATATAAGGACAAACAAGAATGGATTCTGGAGCAAAAATATAATATTGGAAAGAGAGGTAAAACCGAAGAGGAGGGTTAATGAAACTCAGTAGACCGTTAAGTCATTTGCGATTGGATCAATGTCAATACTTTTGGTGGGATTCCCGTATAGATCCAAGAGAAGATGACTACGATCCTGATTTTGATCCTAGAAAACCGAACAACCCCAAGAGAGTTTCCACACTCTCTTTTTTTATGTCTTGAATAAATAAGTGTGAGACTCCTTTCGTGCGGTCTCTACAAAAGTCGGAAACCCTTATAGGTAGATACGGTTTATACTGTATCTACCTTTTTTGTTACGCTATAAATATAACGGATGCCGTAAGGGTCCACAAAACACAAACTCGCTTTAATAAGGAGCTTAAAATGACCAATCTAACGAAGTATAATGCTGCCGATTTGGATCAGCTAATGCATCAGATTACCAGAAATTCTATTGGTATGGATGATTACTTTACCAGAATTTTCAACGCATCTACCCAAAATTATCCTCCATATAACGTAGTTCAGGTAAATAGTACAGAAACGCGTTTAGAAATCGCACTAGCAGGATTCAAAAAGGAAGAAGTAAATGCTTACACCGAGTATGGAAAACTTTTTATCAGGGGGGAAAAGGAAGCATCTGAACAGACAGGGACGTTTATCCACAAGGGTCTGGCTCGAAGAAACTTTGAGCGATCCTGGACCCTCGCTGAAGACACTGAAGTCTCCAACGTCGTATTTGAAGACGGACTTCTATCAGTGACCCTTACAAAGGTTATTCCAGAACATCATCAACGTAAAGAGTACCTCTAAATAATAGAGGGCTACCTTGTAAATATCGTCGTCGCAGAGGGGTAACTGGCACAATCCAGTTTGACAACCCTCTTTTTTATTGGTATAATTAAATTAGGAAAATTATAGGAAAAATGACTGTAAAACTTTTACTCCTGAAATCTGGCGAAGACATTGTCGCAGATATTCAGGAAATGATTGTTGATGAAAAGGTTGTCGGTTACTACCTCAAGTATCCTTGTAGGGTAAAACTTGTTGCTGACATGACCCAAGTAGATGGAAATAGTAAAGTACCATCTAAAATTCAACTTCAACCATGGATGCCACTAAGTTCTGACAAAGTGATTCCTGTGGTTTCTGACTGGGTAGTTACAATTGCGGAACCAGTCAATCAATTAAAGAAAATGTATCAAGACGGAGTGGACCAGTATGAAGCTAGAGAATCTGAAAGTGCTAATCCTGATGAATCAACAGATTCTGTTAGCACAGATTGAAGAAGTAACCTGTGAACTTGGTGATCCTGATTGTAAAATGACGGAACCATTTATTTTAAGTGACGATTTGACCATGACATTACAACCTTGGTTGATTAATGTCACAACTGAAAATACATTTATGATTCACTCGGACAAAATCTTGACGATTACCGAACCCAATAGTAAACTGAAGGACAAATACGAGAGCCTGGTGAAGGAATGAGGGTGCCTATTATATCAAACTTCGCGATAAAAGTCAAGCCCCTCGAAGGGCCCTTCTAGCCTTACTGTTAGGGCCCTTATCGCCCTTCATCCAGGAGTAATCCTGCCCCTTGCGCTTACCTTCTGCGTATGCTCTTTTTAGAGACTCGCTTCTTTTGCGATTGCTTTCAGCAGAATGGATATTCGTTTTACCTTTTCGGTGAGACGGTTTGCCCTTTTTAGCAGCAGACATTTTCCTTTTAGTTTCTTCAGTATGACTGAAACCAGTGATTCCCTGTCCTCCTTTATCGCAGTTGTATCCCTCTTTGTAAGTGTTGTATAGCTCGATATAATGCTGCTCTCTTTCGTCTAAAAGGTCAGTCTCTTCAAGTGTGACGATTTTGAAAGTGTCCCTTGAATACTTTCGCAGAGCGTGGTATAATGGAGTCTCTACTCCCTTCTTTGCCTGTTGAAAGTGCTGATACACTCTTTGTGAAAGGCGTTGTTTAGTCTGCCCTACATATTTCTTTTGATTAAGAGTATTTTCAATCAAATAGATATAACCCATACAATTTCTCCTTTGTTATTATTTATGTCACTTAAGTTTTATACGAACATTCAATTGGTTGGAAACAATGTTCTCGTCCGTGGTTATGAAGATGGTAAGAGGGTCATGTTCAAAGATGAGTTCCAACCAACTCTCTTTGTTAACTCCAACCGAGAGTCAAAGTATAAAACCCTAGAAGGAGATAATCTAGAACCTATTATTCCAGGTTCTATTCGTGACTGCAGAGAGTTCTACAAGAAGTATGATGGTGTAGATAATTTCAAGATCTATGGTAATGATAGATATGCATTTCAATATATCTCAGAAAAGTATCCTGAAGATGAGATTAGATTTGACATTACAAAAATCAATCTGATTACGATTGATATTGAGGTTCAGGCAGAGAATGGATTCCCTGATCCAGACTCTTGTTCTGAAGAGATGTTGACTATCTCTGTTCAGGATTACACAACTAAAAAAATTACAACCTGGGGTAGAAAGGCATATACTCCATCTCAGAGTAACGTAACTTATTATCATTATGGGAATGAGATTGACATGCTCAACTCATTCATTGCTTGGTGGAATAAAAATCCCCCAGAGATTGTGACTGGGTGGAATGTAAAACTGTATGATATTCCATATCTGTGTGGAAGAATCGATCGCATAATGGGACTCAAGAAGTTAAAACTTCTGTCTCCTTGGAGTATTGTGAGTCAAGAATCTGTCTTTATCAAAGGTAGGGAGTTCAATACTTTTGATATTGCTGGAGTCACTACTCTAGACTATCTCGAACTTTATAAGAAGTTTACTTATAAGGCTCAGGAATCATATCGACTTGACTATATTGCAGAGGTAGAACTCGGACAGAAGAAACTGGACCACTCTGAGTTTGACACTTTCAAAGACTTCTATCGTGGTAACTGGAAGAAGTTTGTAGACTATAACATCGTTGACGTGGAACTTGTTGACCGTATGGAAGACAAGATGAAACTGATTGAGTTGGCATTGACCATGGCATATGATGCTAAGGTGAACTATGTTGATGTGATGTTCCAGGTTCGTATGTGGGATACCATCATCTATAACTATCTCAAGAAGCGAGATATTGTTGTACCTCCTAGAGATAGAAGTGATAAAGAGAAAAGGTATGAGGGTGCATATGTAAAACAACCGATCCCTGGAGTTTATGACTGGGTGGTATCGTTTGACCTTAACTCTCTGTACCCTCACCTGATGATGCAGTACAACATCTCTCCTGAGACATTGATCGAGGAAAAACATCCCTCTGCTACCATTGATAGGATCTTGAATAAGGAGATTTCTTTTGATGACTATAAGGACTA
>TARA_R110001606_G_scaffold104323_1_pt1 | contig 16421 bp, 17 predicted proteins | sample TARA_R110001606 | Tara Oceans TARA_R110001606 (sample SAMEA4398315) | marine metagenome | biome: Polar Biome; feature: [SRF] surface water layer (ENVO:00010504); material: water (ENVO:00002006), including particulate matter (ENVO:01000060) such as... | depth 5 m | reverse complement strand
CGAACAAGTCGGAGTTAATCGTTCAGGGTCATTTAACAATAATCAAACTGGCATGACAGCAGGAGTTGACCAATATGTGACTGATGCAGGTCTAATAAAACCACGCACTACGACCACTACTGTAACTGATAGCAATCCAACAGTTTCAACTGTAACTACTCAAGATGGTTCAGCTTATTCAAATGGAGGAAATTCTATTTCTTATGAATCAACTTCAGGTTATTATGTGCGTGGTAGAATGGAGCCAAGCACAAATTACCCTGTAGTAGAATCAGGAACATGGACATCTAATTCCGCGGGAATAACATGGGGAACACCAACAGTATTATCATCTAACAATTTACGAAATTATGTTGCAGTCACAACAGGTGGCGGATATTCTCATGTTGCTTATTGCACTAGAGAAAACTCAAATGAAAATGCAAAAGTAACACCTGTGGCAATTTCAGGTTCAGGTGCTATAACTTTAGGAACAACAACAACAGTTTTCACTAAAGCAACCACCAGTTCTTTCACAGATGCAATAAGTGTTGAATACGATACATCATCAAATACAATAATTTCATTTTTTAATGATGGAAGCACAGCAAATTCTTCAAGTATTATTGTAGCATGTCCCTTGCAAATGAATGGCGCTAATTATTCTTTTAATTCTTCAGACAATGTAAATATTCTTAATGGTATTGAAGTCCATCCAACCACTACAATAACTGTTTTTGACCCTGATACACAAAGAACAATTTTCTTTTACACAAAAAATAACAGTCCTACATCTATTAATGGAATTGTAATTTCTTGCACAGGTACTACAATTTCACTAGGTGCAACTCAAACCGCATCATTTAATACAAAACCTAATAATGCAGGTTTTTCAACGGCAACGTATGATACACAAAATAATAAAATTGTCTTTGTTTATGAAGCATCAAGCCCAACAAATAGTGCTAAATATTCTATTGTTACAGTTACAGGCGGAGCAACTAATACTTTAAGTTATACTGCAGATGCTTATTTATTTTCAAATACATCAACAAAAAATGAAACAGCAAATATAACTTATGATGCTGATGCAAATAAACTTTTATATGTTTATCCTGATTATTTTACTTACCATTTTAGATGTAACACTTTAACTAGCAACGGCTCATCATTAACATCAACTCAAGATGTTGAAATATCTTCTGAAGAATGGCGAGAAAATACACCTGATAATACCTCATCAATATATGTAAATAATAAAGGAGTTGCTTATTCTTTTGGCGGTAGAGATGGCAGTTACCAAATTGTTAATTTTACCCAATTTTTTAATACAGTAAGCACAACTGTAGTAAACGGCTCGCAGTTTGTAGGAACAGCGAGAGGCGGAACTGACCTAGAATTAGCAGAGCCACCAGTTGAGCTAGTTGGCATGGCTAATGGTTCGATTACTAAAGGCAAGCCTGTTATTTTAAGAACGGATGAAGATTTTGAACAAGTCAAGGAAACTTCTTTAACAGTTACAACTACACAAACCATAGGTGCAGAGACAACATTAAATACAAGTGGGCGTGATTATTATAGTACCGCACATAATAATAATGGAACATTTATAATAGTTTATAGACCTGATAGCCCTGATAAAGTAAACGCAAGACTTGGAACTTACGCTTCTAATGGAACTATTACTTGGGGAACAAATATCGTATTAACCAAGCCTAGTGTAGCAGGTATACAGTCGGTATCTTGTTATTATGACTCTAATAATGATTGTTTTGTTGCTCTTGGTGGAACAGGAACAAATCAATATGTGTATGCTACAATATTAACGTATTCAGGTGTAACACTTACAGAGGGTAATTATGTTGAGTTTGATCCTAATGGTTCAAACACCAATGGCACAAGTTATATTTCTGCACAATATGATACAGTAAATAATATTGGATATGCTTCTTGTTCTGCTTATGGAGATTCAGTTACAACATTAACAGTTTCAGGCACTACTATTACAGCAGGATCAAGGCAATATGTTTTTGGTTCTTATACTAGTACTATGCAATATCTATCTTTAAATTATGACTCAGCAAATAACAGAGGAACTATGTATTATAGAGATGTATCAAATAGTTATTATGCTTCTGCCGTAGCATTTACAAGTTCAGGAGGAACTTTAACTTTTGGTACTAAAGTTGTTTTAGATAGTTCAGGTTCAGGTAGTAAGGGAGATTGTGCTAATAGTCCTACACAAACATATATAGCCTACAAAAATGGAGATTATATTTATTATAATAATTTAACTTTTTCAGGTGCAGAAATAACCGTAGGAAGTAAGCAAACTCTCACAACTGCAGGAAGTCTAGATGTTGGCGGAGGTAAACTTTTTCTTTACAATCCTGATGGTAAATTTTATTTTGTTTTTACTAGATCAGGAAGTCCAAAGTGGTTAGCCTTGGCTCAAGGAACAGTTTCAGGAACAACTCTTAATAATAATAACATTGAAATATACAATAATCTTAGCAGTGCCTATGAATATTGGGTTGTTGGAAACACAAGCATTTCAAATCCAACAATGATACTTGCAGGAAAAGATACTAGTAATAATTATGCTGAAGCCTTAACCTTTGTATCAACTGCAACTGTAACAACTATTAGTTCAAATTTAAGTACAAAATTTATTGGATTTGCTCAAAATACTGTTTCTGATAATGAAGATGTAAAAGTAGCAATAATTTCACAAACTGATGAAAACCAATCGGGCTTGACTACAGCTTCACAATACTACGTTCAAGATGATGGTACTCTATCAACTTCACCAGATAATCCATCTGTACTAGGCGGTACTGCGCTCTCATCTACTAAAATTTTAATTAAATCATAAGGAGACTACAATGCAGGTAATAACATGGAATGATTCAACAGATAATGATGGCGTTGCTATCTATCTGTTTGACGATTCAAAAGAAATAGTAAGAGAAGGCGATAAAACCACAATAAATGATGCTAATGGTAATCCTGAACTCATTATAAGTGATGTGAACATTAGCAATTCTAACGTATATCAAAACGTAATAGATCCAGACGATTATTTTGGATGGAAGTATAGCTATAATGAAACTGATGGATGGATAGCCATAGAAGGTTGGGTTGATCCACGTTTAATAGAAGATGAAATCCTAGAGGGTTAATAAATGTTTGGCTTTACATCATTCAGTGAGTTACCTCTTAGTGATGTGAGCTCAGGGATAGCTGTCGAGGTTATTCCTAACACCGGGGCAATTTTACTTACCGGTCATGCGCCTATTACTGCTGCAGGGATAACTATTGATCCAATTACTGGCTCAGTGGCTATTACAGGTCACGCTCCTACAGTAGAAGTGGGCCACGAAATATTACCAAGTCAAGGAACGATTGTTTTAAGCGGCTTAGAAGTTACGACTGATGCTGGAGTTAATATATACCCGGCAACTGGAAGCTTAAACATAACAACTTATGCTCCAAGCTTAGGTACAGGACACTTAATAGAGCCAATAACTGGTTCAATTAGTATTACAGGTCTTACACCGAATGTTATTGAAGGAGACCAAATATTAGCTGGTGCAGGAGCTTTAACTCTTAGCGGCCAGACACCAACACTTAATCATGGGCTTGATGTAATTCCATCAGCCGGTTTATTAAGTATTACAGGCTTTCAACCAACTGTTTTAACAGGGCATGGAATATATCCAACTGCTGGAAGCTTAAACATAACAACTTATGCTCCTAGTGAGATAATAGGTTCAGAAATTTCTCCAAATACTGGAGCAATAACAATCTCAGGCCAACAGCCTGAGTTTACTAACTCTACAATAGTAGATGCAGGGACGGGGTCATTAAATATGACCTCATACACTCCTGAAGTGACGGCTGGTCAAGAAATTCTGCCCAGCACTCAAAGCTTAGCTTTAACAGGCTATCAACCAACTATTGAAGTTGGCAATTTTATAAGCCCCGGAACAGGTAATATTAATGTTACTGGGTTACAACCACAATTTACAGAAGACGAGTATGTACAACCTAGTACAGGTGGCATCTCAATTACAGGTTACGCTCCAACAGTTAATGAAGGAGATGTTATTAATCCCCAGACAGGTGCTTTAGCTCTACAAGGCTTTGCACCTACGGTAGATATCTCTGTTGATATTTTGCCGGGTAAAGGTGCATTATCTATTACAGGTTTTGCACCTACCGTTATGACAGCAGGAAATGGCGGCGCTACGATATATCCTAGAGATAATCGAACTATAAACGCCCAAATATAAATAAAAAAATTTTAGGAGACTATCATGGCAGCAGGAAGCTATCAAATATACAACAACGCAAAATTACTAATCGCAAACAATGGCATAGACTTAGATGGAGACACATTTATTGCCTTAATGACTACTAATTCTTTTACACCTTCAGTAAGTGGTCAAACTACACTTTCTCAAGTTACGAATGAGCTAACAGATACTGATTATACTAGACAGACCTTAACTTCTGTAACTGTGACTGAATCAGGTGGAACTGTTAAAATTGACAGTGCCAACATAGTATTTGGATCAAATGTAACGATTCAAAATGCTAAGTGGTTAATCATTTTTAGTGACACAGCAACTAACGATCCACTTTTAACTTACGTTGATTTAGATACATCAAGTGCAACAGGAGTTAGCTCAACAAACTCTCAGTTCCAAATCACTCAGAACGCAAACGGAATCTTTACAATAGCGTAATGGTAAGATTTCCAAATGGAGTAGCAACAGACACCTTCGATGCAACAAAAGCACCGGGTGAGTTGCTACCATACAATATTAATTGGTCTGATATGCTTGCAGCTGGCGAGAGTATACTTACGAGTGTGTGGATTATAGTTGATAATGCTCTAATAAACTTAAGTGACCCCGCTATTAGCGGATTAGAGACCACTACAAAAGTATCTGGTGGTGCTGCAGGTTACAACTATGTCATTTCTAATACTATCACCACTTCTAATGGCAACACGTGTGTTCGACGATTCAACATAAAGGTTAAAGAAAAATGAGCGATTTAAATATTAATCCAATTAACATTGAGCCTGTCTTAGTGGCTGCTGGAACTACGTGGAAATGGCAAAGAGCTTACTCTCAATATCCCAGCACTGATTACACTTTAATATATAATTTTAGAGAGGTAAGAGGAGTAGATTCTTTTGATATAACTGCCACATCTAGTGCTACCAGCACAGGCTATGATATTGTTGTGGGCTTTGTTGTTACAGGGAATATACAGCCGGGTATTTATGCAGGAAGAGGCTACGTTAGTGATGCCGCTGATAGATACATGGTTTATGACAACCAAATAGAAGTTATGGCAGATTTTGAGCAAGTTACTCAAGGCCAAGACTTAAGGACGCATAATGCTAAAGTTCTGGAGCAAATAAAAGCTCTGTTGGAAAATAAATTTGTAGATGACTCACAATCTTATTCTATTGCTGGGCGAAGTTTAACCAAAATGACTCCAACGGAACTCTACACACATAAATTATATTATGAACAGCAAGTTATAGCAGAGAACAGGCGGGCAAGGGCTAAACAAAACCTCCCGACAGGGCAAACTATATACGGCGTGTTTAATAATGGCCTGTAAGGAGATATAATGGCTTTTTGGGATAGATTTAGAAGAGAAAAAAAGACCAAAGGGCGCAGAAACTTTACTGCGGCTGGGTTTGGTCGACTTTTTAATGATTGGAACGCTTCAAATTCGTCTCCTGATCAAGAATTAGAGAATAATTTAAAAGTCTTAAGAGATAGGTCACGTGATCTTGAAAGAAATAATCCAATAATACAAAGATACTTTCAATTAGCTAAACAAGGTGTGGTTGGCCCAAACCAAGGTTTTAAAATTAAAGTTAAATCAAGAGACTCAGATGGAAGGCTAGACTCTGCGGCAAATGATTTAATTGAAAGAGAATGGTATAAATTTTGTGAGAATCCCGAAGCAAGTGGTCTGTATACTATGCATGATCTCTATTGCATGATTATTACCGGTCTTTTAAGGGACGGTGAAGTAATAACTCAATATTATAGAGACCCAAAAGGATTTAAACTTTCTTTTTTAGAGCCTGATTTTATTGATTCAAAGCTCAACAAACAAATGCCTGATAATAGACAAATAAGAATGGGAGTAGAAATAGAAAATTATACTCTAAAGCCTGTTGCTTACCATCTAGTACAGAACCCATACAATGCCTCAACAGTAGACACCAACTTAATATCAAGAAAAAGAGTTGGGGCTGAGGATATGCTTCACCTTTATGTTAGCGAAAGATTTGGACAAACTAGAGGTTATCCTAGAACAGCAAACGTAATGACAGCTATTAAGTGGTTGCAAGACTTTAGATATAGCGAATTAATTGCATCTAAAAGTGCCGCCTCTAAAATGGCCTTTTTAAAGACCGAGACTGGCGATGGATATGGCGATGGCTATCTTGATGGCGATGAAGGTTATATGCCAACAATGGATTTCTCTCCCGGAACAATCGAAATGCTTCCAAAAGGGTATGACATTGAATTTATGGATAACAGACACCCTAACACTAATTTAGAGCAATACGATAAAGCAATGATAAGAACAATCGCCTCTGGATTAGGCGTATCTTATAGTTCACTCTCAAATGACCTCTCTGGAACATCTTACTCGTCTGCCCGTGTAGGAATGTTAGATGAAAGAGATTTTTATAAACAGCAACAGACTAAAATTATAGAAGGTTTTTGCAAGCCTGTTTATCAAGAATGGTTAAAGCACAGCCTAACTATTGGATCGTTAGCTTTCCCCAACGGTGCTTTATCAATAGAGGCTTATGATAAATTTGCAAACGCAGTTGATTTTATTCCAAGAGGTTACTCTTGGGTTGATCCACAAAAAGAAATTACAGCGTCAACGATGGCCCTAAATAACGGTCTAATGACAATGCAGGATGTTCTTAATCAATATGGCAAAGAGTTATCTACACACTTTAGTGAACTTGATGCTGAAAAAGAACTAGCGAATAGGTTTGATATTGAATTGGCCTTCCAGCCATTCGGTAACGCCTACAATCCACAAGATGGAACAGTATTTGACCAGAAGGGCGATAACGACACCAATCTTAACATGAATGAGGAAGAAAATGAGTAAAGACAAGTTTAATAAAAGACATATAGAAGAAGTAGTTGAAACCGATGATGCATACACAATTCGCTTTGCTAAATATCAAGAGAGTGACGACTCTATGGACGAAATGGAAGTTGAAGTAGAAGCATCTAATGATCCAAAAGAACAAGTTGAAAGACTTATGGAAGTAGACACAGACAATAAGAAAATCAGTGAAAAAACTAAAGTGAGAGCATATTTTCCTCTTGAGTTAAGGGCTGATGATTACGGTGAGGAAGCCGGAGAGGAAGAAGATAGAATGCTATCTTTTTCAGTCTCTAGTGAGTCACCTGTACAACGAGAGTTTGGTTTAGAAGTACTAGGACACCGACAAAGTGACAACGTACGTTTAGACCGTTTAAATAATGGCGCACCTCTATTACTAAATCACGATGCAAATTCCTTAGTTGGGATTGTGGAGAGCGCTACTTTAGACGTAGGCCGGGGCAGGCTTATGGCAACGGTTAGACTTGGTAGGTCTACGCTGGCTGAAGAAACATATCGAGATATACAAGACGGTATCCGCAGAAACATAAGTATCGGATATCAAATCAACCAAATGGAGCGTCAAGATGATGGCGATGTCGTTAGGGTTACTGATTGGGAAGCTTTTGAGATATCTCTCGTAAGTATACCAGCTGACTCAACAATAGGCATCGGAAGAAACCTAGGACGATCTTTATCATTAATAGAACAGGCAAATACGGAGAGTAATATGTCAGAAATAAAAACAGAAGAAGTAAAAGCTCCTGCAATAGATCAAGGAATTGATGTTGAAGCAGCAGTAAAAACAAGACTAAGCGAAGAAATGAAACAGCGTAACAAAGAAATTAGTGAAATCCTAAATCTTGGCGCAGCTCATAATCGTTCAGACTTAGCAAAAGCAAGCATAAACTCAGGTGAGAGACTTGATGTCTTTAGAGGAAAGCTTTTAAATGAAATAGAAAATCAACCTCTTGAAAACACCGAAATCGGTCTTACAAAAGACGAGACCAGGCAGTTTAGCATTATGAGGGCAGTAAGAGCTCTTTCTAATCCTACTGACAGACGAGCTCAAGAAGAAGCATCTTTTGAGTTTGAAGCAAGTAGAGCTTACGGAGAAATGGTTGGAAAAACTTCAGAAGGTATCTTTGTACCATCTGAAATACAAAACCAATGGTCTACTCAAGAAAGAGTTATCAATACAACAACTGGTCTTCCATTAGTTTATTCAGAACTACAATATAATAATCTAATTGAAGCTTTAACACCTTGGTCAACTGTGTTGGCTTCTAACCCAACTACACTTCAAAATCTTCAAGGCAATGTGAGTATTCCACGTATAACTGCAATACAAACTGCAGCTTTTGTAGCTGAAGGAGCTAATGTTGCTGATCAAACTGAGACTTTAGACTCAGTCACATTGAGCCAAAAGACTCTGGGGGCCTCAACATTGATTACAAGATCGATGATGATGAATTCGGACAATTTCAGTGTTGAGCAAATGGTTAGAAACAATCTTGCACAAGCAATTTCAGTTGGTTTTGATAATGCTGCTTTAAATGGTACAGGTGTTGCACCTAACCCTAGAGGCATAATCAATACTGTCGGAATTGGGGCGCAAGCTTTTGCAGCGGCTGGAGTTCCAACGTGGCAAGAAATCTTGGCAATGGAATCAACTGTGTATCAAGCAAATTCATACCTTGGGCCAAATACTCGTCTAATTACTACAGGCGCAGTTCAAGGAAGCATGAAAGGAACACCAAAAGTTGCGGGTGCAGGAGCTAGTTCTTTTGTACAGCAAGATGGGTTCGTAAATGGCTACGAAGTACTCATAAGTTCGCAAGTGCCTGCTGGCAATATCGTGTTTGGGGATTTCACTCAATTCATAGCGGCTTTCTGGGGTGGTTTAGAATTATTAGCTGACCCATACACTAATAGCTCATCCGGTACTTTAAAATTAGTAGCAATGTCATCCATCGACTTCGGTGTGCGTCATCCAGCTAGTTTTGTACTAGGTCAGTAATTTGTTAACGACGAATAGCTTTGGGATAGGGGGGGAGCAATCCTCCCCTAACGTAAAAATGAAAGTAAAAATATTAAAACCATGTGTAGTAAATAATGGTGTGGCTAAAATTGGCGATATAGAAGAAGTAGACTCAAACGATGCTAACACTTTAATAAGGCTCGGTTTAGCTGAAGAATCAAAAAAAGTAGCTAAAAAAGACCGTGCTGTTAATACTAAGGAGCTAGAAACTCGTGGAGATTAAATTATTAAAAGCTACTGAAGTAGTTGGTGTATCTTATAAAAAAGGAGATATCGTTGATTGCGCTCCCTCTATTGCTGAGAAGTATATTAAAGCAAAGTTAGGAGAGGCTGTGTTAGTAATTGAAGAAGTTAAGGAAAGCGTAAGTGTTGAAGTCTTCCCGGAAACTGGATCAATAAAAGCAGAAGGTCACTAGTGGCTATTAATACTTCACCAGATGCATTTTTTAATCTAAATGACTTTGCTATTCCTGTGACTTGGAACGTCACAACTAGCTCAGATATTTATATTTTAGATGTTATATTTGATGATCCTTATTTTGCAGCCTTCGATGATGGACTCGCTGCTGTGTCTACAAGTACCCCAACAATAACAATGCAGACGGCTAAGATGCCTGTAGGCAGCGCTGTTGATGATACTATTGTGTTAAAGCATCCCGTCGATAATATAAAAAAAACATATAAAGTGAAAGAGATTCAACGTGACGGCACAGGGATCTCACTACTTTATCTACAATTACAGTAAAAATTATGTCCCATGTAAGACAACAAATTAGAGACCGTATCTTAACGATACTGGGTGGATTAACTACGACTACTACCCACGTTTATAATACGAGGCTTTACGCTTTAATACCTGAGTCTAATTTACCTGCCTTGCTAGTTTATACGCAAACAGAAGATGCTGAGAGAGAGCTTATTGCTCCATCTACCTATCAACGTAACTTAAATGTTGTTGTGGAAGGCATCGCTGAAGGAAATTCTTTAGTAGAAAATACTCTTGATACCATAGCTGCAGAGGTAGAGGCCGTAATTGGCTCAGACCCCGGCTTGAATGGATTATGCGTAAATATCTCACTTGCAAGCACTGAAATCGATTTTACTTCTGAATCGGAACATCCGATCGGAGTAATAAAACTAACGTTTGAATGCCAATATTATACCGCAGCAAACGATTCAACAATATCAATTAATTAAGGAGATTATCATGGCAATAGCTAAAGGTTATGAAGCCGTATTAAAAATTGGAACTAATACTGTAGGTCAGTGTAGTTCTTTCACTATAAACAAAAATTTAGAAACAGTAGATACATCAACAATTGGAGTAACTTCAAAGCAATTTGTCAGCACTCTTGATAGTTGGAATGGGAGCATGGACTTATTTTTTGACATTGGAGATACGGCAACAGCCGAATTACTAGCAGCATGTACAGGTGGCGGTGTAACCGTGGCTTGTAACTTCTATGTCGAAGGAACTGCCGCTGGAGTAGATAAGTATTATTACGGTGATGCTTTTGTCACTTCATTAGATTGGAACACCACGGCAGCAGGTGTTCTTGAGGCTTCCGTATCTTTACAAGGTACAGGAACTCTCTCAGAAGGAACTGCCGCTTAATCATAACTATAAAAAGGAGACTAAATGTCAACAATAGGTAACCGACTCATTGAGTTGCAGCAGAAAAAAGAAAGACACACTTTTTCTGTGCCAGAACTGGGAAAGAACGGTAATGACCTAACCGTTTATTATAAAAAGCTAACTGTCCGAGAGGATGAAAGGCTTAGAAGAAAACACCCGGAGTTTTATAAACAATTAACCTCAGGACAACTACCAAGCTTTGCAGCCTTAATCGATTTATTAATTATTAAGTGCGAGCAAGAAGATGGAACTGCTTTATTTAAAGATGAAGACAGGTCTGTTTTACTTGGCATGAACGTTAATTTTGTTACGGAACTTGCTGGTAAACTATTGGAAAACATTTTCGATGTCCCAGATAGTGAGCAAGCGGAAAAAAACTAGAAAGCGATGAGTATTTGCATATTTTATATGGCATAGCTCATCGCAAAAACACCACACTGGATACGATCCTAGACATGGACTTAGAAGAGTTAATGTATTGGATCGCTTTTTACACTATTGAGTCAAAAGGAATAAAGAATGGCAAGCGGTGAACGATTAAATTTATTATTAACAGCAAAAGACAACACTAGAAAAGCTTTCTCCACTCTTGGTAGAAGTTTGGGCGTGGCTAGAAGAGCAGTCTTTTCTTTTAAATCTGCTTTAGGTGGAATTGTTGGTATTGCTGGCCTTGGCTTATTAGTTAAAAGGACTCTAGAGACCGTAGACGCTAATAAAAAGCTTGCGGATAGAATGGGCCTATCTACTAAGCAACTGGGTGGCTATGAGCTTGCAGCAACTTTAGCTGGCGAGAGTATAAACACAGTTCAAAAGGCTCTTGAAAAGATGGAGAAAAATCTTGGAGAAACCGAGATGGGTCTCTCTACCGCTAAGTTAGGTGTCGACGCTTTAGGCATAGAGTTAGAAAAGATTAACCGCTTATCCCCGGACGAAAGATTTAAACAGATTGCTGACGGTATTGCCGCTTTAAGCACTCAACAAGAAAAGAACGTAGTAGCTACTCAGCTTTTTGGTAAAGCTGGTGCTAAAATGATACAAGTTTTCGAAATGGGGTCTAAAAAGTTAACGGAGATGCAAGAAGCTGCCGTAGCTTTGGGTATTTCATTAAATGAATTTGCTTCTGCACAAATAGAAAAGTTTAATGATAAATTAGCAATTTTAATCCTTCATGCTAAAGGCATCTTTAGAACTTTTGTTGTGGCTTTAATACCTGCAATGACAAAAGTTGTCGATATAACGATGAATTGGCTTAAGTCTTGGTCACAAGATGGTGGCCCAGAGAGAGCAGCAAAAAATGTCGCTGAGTTTGTTTTAGGTATTGGTCGAGGCATATTAACAATGACTGATAATATGTTTAAATTTGGTAGATATACCGCTCAAATGTTTAATAATTTACCAGCATTTTTAAGGGGTGGCAAACTAATTGGAGCTGATTTTTTTAACTCTATTACAATTGGAACGATGAAAATTCATAAAAGTAGAGAAGCATTAAATGGACTAAGTATGGAAATTGATAAAATACTTGGAACAACTACTGATGAGGCTGCCAGTATTTCTGAAAAACTAGGTCTTAATGATTTGGGTACAGGATCAATTTTAACAACTAACGCACTTACTAAAATGTCCGATGCAATGAAGAGCTTTGATGATCAGGTAACTGATACTGCGGCACTATCATTAAAGGCTTTAGGTAAAACTTTTGAACAAATAATAATGGGAGCTAAATCAGTAGGGCAAGCCTTTAAAGACTTAGGTCGACAAATTTACGCTGCTTTAGTTAATATGTTTGTTACACAGGCAATAATAAACCCTCTAACTAAACCTTTTGAAGCTTTATTTACTCCGGGAGCAGCCTCAGGTGCTGGGTCTGGTGCTAAAGTGCCAATGGCTAGAGCAGGTGGTGGCCCCGTAATGGCAGGCAAGTCTTACATAGTAGGTGAGAATGGCCCTGAGTTGCTATCAATGGGTGCTAACGGCAGCATAACTCCTAATAATGCAATGGGTGGCGGACAGACAATAAATATCTCTGTCGGTATAGCTCAAACTGTAAGAGCGGAAATTATGGCTTTACTCCCAGCTATTGCACAAGCCTCAAATGGTACTTTAATCGATAAACAGCAACGAGCCGGATCATGAGTATTACTTATCCCTTGGCCTTACCTAATACTACCAGCTTTAGTTTAGTAAGAATGTCAGGAATTTCAACAGTAGGAAGTTCCACAAGCCCATTTACAGGAAAGTCTCAATATCAATCATGGCCTAATGAATACTGGGAGGCTGATATTAGCACAAAAGCTTTAACAAGAGCCGAATGTGACCAATGGAGTGCTTTTTTCTTATCCTTAAGAGGTACTTTAGGAACATTCTTAATGATGCCTGATCCCCTACACTTAACTAATAGAGGTACAAGTTCTTCTAATCCTGGTACTCCGATAGTAAACGGTAGCTTATCTGCAAATATATCAAGCCTTTCAATAACTAATGCCAGCACTAATCAAACTAATTATTTTTATGCAGGTGATTTTTTAACTATTGGAACAGGTGCTACTAAGCAATTATTTAAAGTTTTAGAGAATACAAATACTGACAGCTCAGGAAATTGCGTAGTGGATGTATTTCCCCGCTTAAGGAGTGCTTTAAGCGGCAGCGAGGCTGTTACTGTTCAAAATTGTACCGGAGTATTCCGAATGGCAAGCAATGAGCCAGCATGGAGCGTAGGGCCTAACTCTATGTATTCCACAGGATTCTCCGTCAGAGAAAACGTCGTTTAAAAGGAATAAATATGTCTAGAAATATAAGCTTTCAATCAAATATACAAGGAGATGTTGTAGAGCCTTTCTTTGCTGTTGATTTAGATTTTTCACCATCTATATCAAGAACATTTTATATAACTGTTCTAAGTACAGGTGAGGGTAATCGTTATGCTATTGATGATGTACAGGGTTATTATTTAGCGGTAGCGAAAGGTAACACAATAATATTAGATCAATCAGATCCCTCTAATGCTAATCATCCAATCGCACTCGCCACTTCTTTAGATGGGACGACTTACTCAACAGGGGTGACTATAACTGGTTCACCCGGAACAGATGGTAAATTAACATGGCAGGTAGCGGCCTCAACACCTGATACTTTATATTATAAGTGTTCTAATCATTCTGGTATGGGTGGAAATGAAGGCATAAGCATTGCGATGTCAGCCCTTAGATTGTGGACAGGCTATGGAGAGACCACAATTGATGGAAATATCTTTACTGGGAGTGGAGATTTAGGAACAATAGGTGCAGTGGAGCAAACAGAAAAATTAGAGGCTCGTGGTGTAAAATTAACCATCACTGGTATTCCTACAAATATTATCACTGAGGCTATGTCCCAACAATACTTTGGAAGGCAAGCCATTATTTATTTTGGAGTGTTAACCAATGGTCAGGTATCTCTAGTACCTTACAAGCTTTTTAATGGATTTATGAATGTTATGTCAATCACACAAAGCGGCCAGTCTTCCACAGTTAGCCTCGATTGTGAAAATTATTTAGTCAATTTAAAACGCTCAAATATTATTCGCTACACTGATGAAGACCAAAAAGCTCTGCATTCTTCAGATGAATCTTTAAGATTTGTTGTTGCTTTACAAAATAAAGAAGTGCTTTGGGGCGTTCCTTATAGTGCTGTTGGTAATACCGTGGGAGCAAGAGCTCCAAGTAATTATGATGAATTAATTAAAAATATTGAAAATATTACGTTTTAAAATGAAAACTAAATTAGATGAATTTATTGAAAATAAACTAAATGAACCTTTTAAGTATGGGGTAAATGATTGCATTACCTTTAGCGCTCAAGCCATTGAATTAGTTACAGGAATAGACCACATAAAAATTGTAGGTAAGTGGTCGAGTGAGGAAGAGGCTTCAAAATTATTAAAAAAAATGGGATTTAATTCTTTGTCCGGGGTAATTGGAAGTCGGTTTCGGGAACATTCTCATAAATTTAAACTTAAAGACGGTGATGTGGTTGTTTCTGACCAAACATTAGACCGTAAATTTAAAGAGCAAACCTGCATTTATTATAAAGGTAAGTTAGTTGGCCCTGCTAAAGACGGACTCCAATTTATGAATGTGGATCAAGGCAAGTATTTTTTTGACATTAAAAGAGTGAGGATAGGATAATGCCACAATTTGGCGCATGGTTAGCAGCCACAATAGTAACAGTTTCTGAATCAATAGCGACTTTTTTAACCTTTGGCGCAACATCTGGAACACTTTTTCAAACCGTTGCATGGGCTGTTCAAACTGTTATAACTGGTGGTGCAATGTTCTTTGTTGGACAAGCTATGATGCCAAAAATGGCTCTAGATATGAACTCAAGAGGGACAACTTTTAGAGCGCCTACTGCCACTAGAAAAATAATTTATGGGGAAGCTAAAGTAGGAGGTGCAATTTTATTTCTTTCAGAGGCAAAATCACCAGTGGACAGAGAGCACCTTTATGTAATTTTAGGTTTAGCTGGTCATGAGTGTGAAGAAATCAATACTGTGTATTTTCAAGATGAGGAATTAAGTATTAGCACCACCCCGGCTACCGCAGGTTTTGTCACTTCACCAGCACGTTATTATCCAAACGGACAAAGTCGAGCAACAATTAATCGAACTATGAGAGGTCAAGTTGGTCAAACTCTTTCTACTAATTTTTCAACAAATACGGAGCTTAATGTAGGTGATGATTTTGATGGTATTTGCTGCCTTCAGCTAATATTAGCCTATGATCAAAACGTATGGACTTCCGGTATTCCTTCAATCACAGCCATAGTTAAAGGAAAAAAACTTTATGATCCTCGCACAAGCAATACAGTTTATTCTGATAACCCAGCCTTGGCCCTTAGAGATTACTTAACAAATACTGAGTATGGTATGAGCGTTCCCTTAGCAAATATTGATGACGATAATATTATTGCTGCAGCTAATGTATGCGATGAGCAGGTGGCTTTAGATACTGCGCCAGTAACTTATCAAAAAAGGTACACTTGCAACGGCACTCTAGATACCGGCAATTCTTATGCGAGTAACATAGCGACAATAATTGGTAGCATGGCAGGTTATATGGTGTATCAAGATGGCAGGTTTAAAGCCTTTGCCGGGGAATGGGTAGCTCCTACGAGTACAATTGGTCTTGATGATTTGATTGGGCCTATAAGCGTGGTAACTAAAGCCTCTAAAAGAGAAGCTTTTAATACTGTGATTGGTACTTATATTGGCGCTGACTCAAATTATCAGCCTCAATCCTTTCCTCAGGTTCAAAACGCAGCAGCTCTATCAAGTGATGGAGAAGAGCTTAAAAATGAACTAATGCTTCCGTTATCAGACAACGCTATTTTATGTCAAAGATTGGCAAAAATTCATTTATTAAGATCAAGACAAGAATTAACGGTCAACTTGTCCTTGGGACTGAATAAATTTGCTATTGCTTGTGGAGATAATGTTAGCCTTACTTTACCCAGCCTAGGTCTTAAAAATGCACCCTTTGAGGTAATTGAGTGGAATTTTGGTGTAACTCAAGGAGAAGGAGGCCCTATTTTAGGTATTAATGTTCAGCTTAA
>TARA_R110001606_G_scaffold12294_1_pt1 | contig 16424 bp, 19 predicted proteins | sample TARA_R110001606 | Tara Oceans TARA_R110001606 (sample SAMEA4398315) | marine metagenome | biome: Polar Biome; feature: [SRF] surface water layer (ENVO:00010504); material: water (ENVO:00002006), including particulate matter (ENVO:01000060) such as... | depth 5 m | reverse complement strand
ATGGCAGCGAATTTATCTCTCGCGATCTCGACCTGTGGGCTTATGCCCACGACGTTACCCTGGACTTCTCACGCCCCGGCAAGCCCACGGACAACGGCTTCATCGAGGCGTTCAACAGCAAGCTCCGGTCCGAATGCCTGAACGCGCACTGGTTCATGAGCCTTGCAGACGCGCAGGAAAAACTGGAGACTTGGCGTAGACACTACAACGAGGACCGACCTCATAGTGCGATCGGATATAACGTCCCGATCGCTCTGCATTATCCCGGCGACGCAGTCAGCCCGTCGCCATGACCAAGCCGGAAAATTCCAGCATCCGGCGGTCCAAGGTTGGGGAGCAGAGCACAAACCGGCAGACTCTCGTTATGATCGAGGGACCAACGGGGGGCAGGTCACTTCAGTTCGGCCACCGACGACCCGCAGGGGAAGCGGTTGGACAGCGGGGAGAGACGCAGGCATCCGACCCCGCGACGCTGACGGCGATCTGTGTTCCCGAGTTTGGCCTTCGCAGCAGCGGTCGATCCCACCTTCGCGTAAGAGCGCTTCCCCATCATGGTATGCTTATGATCTAGCCGAAGAGCATCCGTCTGCAATAACTCTACCTGTATGATGTTTTCTGGTGCAAAATACTGCAATCATTTGTCCAGCCTTTAACAGATTAGCAATCTTCCGACGCTACGGTATCATGAATACCAGGCTAATGCCTGAAGTGATCGGTCACATATTTCATTGCCTATTGTTCAGATACAGCAACTTATGGAAGGCCTCGTGGAGTAGACGATATGGACAATGGTCAGAGTTCTCCGACAGACTTTATTAAGTCAGATGAATGCGTGGAACGTGTCATGCAAAGCCTCGGCTACGTTTTGTATCGCAGTGTCGCCAGGCCCGGGCTTACTGATGACGATCTTAAGATAATTCTGACAAAGGCCCGAGTGTGGAACTAGTCTGTCGGATTGACAGGTTGCCTTCACCACGAGGGTGGTATGTTTTACCAATGGCTCGAAGGTCCGCGCTCAGAGTTGTATCGACTGCTTGATCGGATTGTTGACGACAGCCGACATCTCAATGTGATGGTTCTTGACCAAGGGGTCATCAATAAACGTCTCTTTGAGGCGTGGGAAATGAGATTCACGGATCGTGAAGCATCATCAATACTGGAATGGCTCGCGGAAAGACGCGATAAAACCAACGAAGAAAACCCAAAACATGTCGTAGAGTTTCTTCGTTCCATCAGGGCGTAGCGTTATAATTGCAGCGGGCGTGCATATTTGAGTATATGATAGATGTACTCAAATAGTGCTACGTAGTTTGATCTGCAGTTCAAGACCGTACATCTTCGTAGATACCGAATTGTAGCCCTCCGCACCTTTAACTTGTCCAATCATCTCCATATTTTTGATATTATGAGATCAGGCTGACAAGCTATCGTCATGACTGAAGCCAGGTTAGCCCGCTTCGCACTTCTCTCGTATCGCGGAGGCATTTGTATGGGAGACGGCGTGAGCAGACAGAAACAGCTGCGCAGCTCCCTCCGCTATGGCCGAAAGCTGAGCAGCGGTCAGGCCTGATGTCGTAAACATGATCTCCTGCCGCACCTGATCCGTAACCATCGCCACGAGCTGTTTTGCTGAACGGCTACCGTCGTGAGCCTCGATCTGCCCGCGCTCTATCCAGTGGTCGATCATTGCAGCGAGCGGGCTGATGACATGAGCATGGACTTCGCGGTCATACATGGCCGCTTCTTCGGGGAACCGGGGTGCCTCGGCCGTGACGGTACGCAACAAACTAAGACATGGCGTGTCTGCGGCCCAGCTGGCCATGGCTTTCAGCATTTTCGGAAGGCGTGTGTCAGCATCGCCCCCCCGATGCTCGCCATAAGGCGAACGACTGAATACGTTGCTGATGGCTGCGCGAACAACCTCTCGGAAGAGCACCGATTTCTCCGGAAATTAGCTGTATAGCGTGGCTTTGGACACCCGAGCTGCTTCCGCGATATCGTCCACGCTGGCCCCAGTGTAGCCATCACGGAAAAAAACCATCGTCGCACTTCCACGAACATGCTCGAACTTTCGTCCCTTTTTGATCTGCAGTGTTCTTGTTGAGCTGATGGACATGGTCACCCCTGTTCTTGTCGTATGAGCCTTGGCCTACACTTTCGCTGGCCATCTTGACACGGGAGTTGTGCAGGTCTGTAGAGCTGCAGGAGGAGTGTGCCTCTGTCGTAAAATTACAACAATACCGTTACACAAACGACATTCGCGCCAGTTATTTCGGGATCAACTCTGGAGCATCCATGCCGCATATCCACGCACTCAGTCTTGGCAAGTCCTTTGACACGACGCGCGTTCTGAACCGAATCGACTTTGATCTGCCTCAGGGCTCATTTCTGGCTTTGCTGGGTCCTTCGGGTTGCGGCAAGACCACACTTTTACGCCTGATCGCCGGGTTGGAACTGCCCGATGCGGGTGAGTTGCGGTTTGACGACCAACTGATCGCCGCGCCCGGCCATTTCGTGCCACCCGAGCGTCGTGATCTGGGCATGGTGTTCCAGTCCTATGCCTTGTGGCCCAATATGACGGTGCGCAGCAATGTTGCCTTCGCCTTGCAGTCACGCCGCATGACGGGGACTGAACGACGCGCCCGCGTGAATCAGATGCTGACCGCGACTGGTCTTTTACCCCTGGCGGACCGTCGACCTCAGGATCTGTCCGGGGGTCAACGGCAGCGGGTGGCGCTGGCGCGATCGCTGGCGCTGCGTCCGGGGCTGTTGTTGCTGGACGAGCCTCTGGCCAATCTCGATGCGCATCTCCGCCAGCAAATGTTGGTTCAATTTCGCCAGTTGCATGCCGAAACGGGTGCGACTTTCATCCTTGTGACCCACGATCAGGATGAAGCGATGACGGTCGCCACCCATATCGCCGTGATGGACAAGGGCCATATCCAACAGATGGGATGCCCTGAAGACCTGTATCGCCGTCCCGCAACGCCGATGGTAGCGCGCTTCATCGGTCACGGTGTCACTGTGCCTGTAGAGGTGACGGGGACGCGGGATGGAATGTGCGACCTGCGTGTGGGGACTGTGGCACTTCGCCTGCCCGGTACAGCACAACCTGGCCCCGGCTGGCTGTGCCTGCACCGCGAAGACCTGCGTCTGTGCGACGGGCCCGGGCATATACACGCCCGCATTCTGTCGCAGAGCTTTCAGCATGGCCATTATCTGACCCACGCTCTAACCGACGCGTTGGACGATCAGATGCTCACCCTCTTAGTCGATCGCCCGCTCGCCATGCATACGGCGGTCGGGCTGGAGATTACCGGCGGTTGGGTGATCGGCCGCGCTGACGATAAAACCTCGCAAGCCGGCGCACGGCGCGAGGCCGTCAATGCCTGAACTGCGCGCCATATCAGGGGTAGGCAGCAAGGGGCCCGCCTGCTTTCTGCTTCAGATCGGGGAACGCAATTTACTCCTGGATCTGGGCCGCGGTCCTGATGAAGATCGCGCGCCCGATCTGCGCGATCTTCCGCCCATTGACGCGATCATCTTCAGTCATGGTCACGCTGATCATACAGGCGGCTTGGATCTATGGCCGGATCTGGGAGCCCCACCGTTGTTCGCCAGCCGCCCCACCATCGCGCTCGCCCGCCATCCCGGCCTGCAACAGGCGCGGCCCCTTGACGGCCTGGGCCAGATCTTGGGTGTAGCGCTGCTGACCGGTCCTGCGGGCCATGCGCCGGGGGCGGTCTGGATGCGGATCGGGGGCAAGGGCGGCCTGCTGTATTCGGGGGACGCCTGTGCCGAAAGCCTGATGTTTTGTGCCGCGCCCTACCCGCCCGCAGCAGCAATGGTGATCGACGCCTCGTACGGGGTCGCGGACCAGCCGCTTTCCGTGCAGATCGAACAGATCGTGTCCCAGATCGACGGACCTGTCCTGTTGCCTTGCCCCGCAGGCGGGCGCGGACTGGAGATTGCCGCAACGCTGCTGCAGCGCGGTCTACCGGTCAGCATCTGCGCCGAGCATCGTCGTGTCGTACGGATCCTGCGCGATCACGCGGACTGGATGACGCCACAAGGTCGCAGCGCGTTGTCTCTGCTGGACCAAGCAGCCGATCTGCATGCGGACAGCCCGATTGCCGGCTCGATGATCGCCGCGGGTCCCAATGCAGAACGCGGTGTCGCGCACGCCTTGTCCGGGCGCATCCGTGACGCCGGCGGTGCGCGGATCATCTTTACCGGCCATGTTGCTGCGGGCAGTCCCGCGCAGGACCTGATCGATCAGGGCCATGCTGTCTTCAGTCGCTGGAACGTGCATCCAACCTTGTCACAGGCCAGCGAAATGGTCGCATCCGCCGCACCGCAGGTGATGTTGGCCGCGTTTTGCGCAGCCTCAGTCGCGGACGATCTGCGTGTGCGGACTGGCTGGCCTATTGCTCGGGGCGAGAGGCTGGTCTGGTGAGCCTCTTCGATCATCCCCGCTTTTATTTGCTGCGTCACGGCCAGACAGTACACAATGCCAATGACCGGATTGCGGGTGCGACCGATGCACCCCTGACAGACATGGGACGCGCACAGGCCGGGCACGTGGCGCTGACCTTGCGCGATAGACCCATCGGGCGCCTTTTTGCCTCGCCTTTGCAGCGCGCCTGGCAAACGGCCCAAGCGATCGCGGCTCTGCGCCCCGACCTGGAGATACGGCCCGCCCCCCTGCTGGCCGAACGCGACTGGGGCATTTGGGAAGGCGCGCCCCGTGCCATGCTGGACCGCGACGCCACGCCCGAGGGCGGCGAAAGCCCCGAGGCGTTTCATGATCGCATCCTGCAGGGCTGTGCAGCCATCTCCGGCCCCGCCGCGCAAGAGGCACCGCCCCTGATCGTGGCCCACTCCGGCACCATCCGCTCAGTGATGGCAGTCCTTGATCTGCCGTTTCTGCGCCCGACGAATTGCGCGCGGATTACAATCTTTCGCGATCCGCGCGGATGCTGGTGCGCCGACCCGCCCGTGGTCGTGCCCGACCCCTTTCCCCAAACTTTGAGGCTGTCATGACCCGTATCCTGATGCTGACCACCGCTTTGTCCGCCACCGCGTTTGCTGCACAGGCCCAGACCCTGACCATCTACACGTCGCAACCGCAGGAGCAGATGACCGAGGTCATCGCCGCCTTCAACAAGGATCATCCCGATATCTCGGTCGATATCTTCCGTTCGGGCACGACCGAGGTGATGGCCAAGCTGCAGGCGGAGTTCGCCGCCGGCCAAAGCCCCGCCGACGTTCTGCTGATCGCAGATGCCGTCGCGATGACCCAGCTCAAGCAGGACGACCGTCTGATGGCCTATCCCGAGGCCCCTGTGGAGGGCATCGACCCGGCCCTGCTGGACGCGGATGCTATGTTCTTTCCAACGAAGTTGATCACCACCGGTATTGTCTACAACACCGATCTGGTGGACAGCCCGCCGACCTCCTGGGCCGATCTGGCCACGCCCGAGGCGGCGGCGATGACGATCATGCCATCGCCGCTTTATTCCGGTGCAGCGGCGATCCATGTGGGCACGATGGTCCAGCAGCCTGAATTCGACTGGACCTATTTTGAAGCACTGTCGGACAATGGCGCCGTCGCAGGACAAGGCAACGGCACCGTGCTGGAGGCCGTCGCGCGGGGCGAGAAGGCGTATGGCGTATTGGTCGAATACATGGCGATGAACGCCAAGGCGCAGGGCTCCCCGGTCGATTTCGTGTTTCCGTCCGAGGGCGTGACGGCGGTGACCCAGCCTGTGGCGATCATGGCGGGCACTGACAACGCCGATGCCGCCCGTGCCTTCGTCGATTGGCAATTGTCCGAGGCGGCACAGGCCCAATCAGTCGCGCAGGGCTATTTCCCTCTGCGCGACGGCATGGCAGCGCCCGAGGGCTATCCCGACCCCGCCACGCTGACGCTGATCGGTGCCGACAATGCCCGCCTGCTGTCAGATGGAGAGGCCGTCAAGATGGAGTTCTCGGACCTCTATGGCGGCTGACCTGCACCTGCTGGGTGACCGGCGCACGGGGGATGGCGAGCGTCTGCTGGCCATCCTTCTCTGTCTCTATGTGGCGGCGATCACGCTCTGGCCCATGGGTGAGGTGCTGGTGACGGCCTTTCGTCCCGGCGATGATGGGGCGCCTTTGGGTGTTCTGCGCGACACGCTGGCCGCACGGGCAACGGGGCGGGCGTTTATGAATACGCTGACCTTGTCGCTCGCCTCCGTCGCGATCTCGGTCGTATTGGGCGGTGCACTGGCGCTGGCCGTGGGGCTGATGCGGATGCGGTTTCGGGCGGTCTTGTCCTTCTTGATTCTGATGCCGCTTATTATTCCTTCGCAGACGCTGGCTCTGTCCTGGATTGAACTGATGGGCTCGGGCTCTCCGATCCTGAGGGCCTTAGGGTTGGCGCCTGCGCAAGGTCAGGGCAATCCTCTTTATTCCCGCAGCGGTATCGCGCTGATCATGGGGATCGAGCATATGCCGCTCGTCTTCATTGCCATCCGCGCCAGCCTGAAATCCGTGCCCGCCGATCTGATCGAGGCTGCCCGCATTGCAGCAATTCCTCCCCGACGGGTGCTGATGCGGATCATTCTGCCGCTCACCTATCCATCGGCGCTGGCGGGTGCATTGCTGGCCTTTACCGCGGCTGTCGGCAATTTCGGCATACCGGCTCTTCTGGGCATTCCGGGGCGGGTGCCGATGCTGACCACACTGATCTATCAGCGGCTGAACGGCTTCGGCCCTGCGGTCGCGGGGCAGGTCGCGGTACTGGCACTGATCCTCGCCGCGCTGGCAGGGGTGGCACTGTTGCTGCGCCATCTTGCCTTGCACCGCTTGACCCTGCGCATCGAGGCAGGCCGGGTATTCACCCCCGCGCATCGCGCGCCGCTATGGGCGCAGGGGGCGCTCTGGATGGTGGTCCTTGTCATCGCGCTCCTGCCGCTGGCTGCGTTGACTCTGACCTCATTGACCCCGGCGATCGGTGTGCCCTTTTCAATACAGGTGGCAAGCCTGGATCAATATGTCCGGGTCTGGTCCAACCCGGCCGTGAGCCGGGCGTTCTTGAACTCATTGACCTTATCAGGTCTGGCGGCTGTGATCTGCGTCGGCGTGGCGCTGCCGCTGGCCTATCTGCTGACGCGCCGGCCCAGCCCTGCCGCCACCCTGTTGGACTTGTCTGCCGAGGTGCCTTGGGTCGTGCCCGGCACGGTCGTTGCGTTGGCGATGATCCTGGCCTTTCTGCCACCGCTCCCCCTGATCGGGATTTCGCTCTACGGCACTTCGGCCATCATCCTGATCTCTTATCTGGCCCGGTTTCTCCCCTTGGCGCTCCGCCCGGTCGTGGCTGCTGCCCAGAACGGGGATCCGGGACTGGACGAAGCCGCCCGTATCGCAGGGATCGGTTTGGGGGGGCGGATAGTGCGAATTTTTATGCCATCGGTCACGCCAGCGGCCACGGCAGGGGCGGTGCTGATTCTAATGACGGCGATGAACGAGTTGACGCTGTCCGCCCTCCTGTGGTCCTCGGGGCACGAGACAATTGGCGTAATGGTCTTTTCGCTGCAATATGAAGGTAACTCGACCGCCGCCGCGGCAGTTTCCGTTTTGTCCACGTTACTGTTGTTTACATTATGTATGTTTGCGGAGCTGATACTTGGGCGCACCGGCTCGTCAGCTCTTCCATGGCGCGGCTAGATATCTGACTTTGATTTTTGGGATTTCTTTGCAAAGTGAATTGCGCCGTAAAAGGCCGCTTCAAAGCCTGATCGGCTAGACTTCAACACAGCACGCGCTGGACGGCCGCGTGTCAGTTAGTTCCAGATAGTGGCCCAATCTGAGTAGCGACTGCTGAGTAGAAGAAGCTGCTCGCGACGATGACGAGCAGGTGCCAGATCGTTCGATGAAACGGCAAGCGCGTTGCCACGAAAAATCCAAATCCGACCGTGTAGATGAGCCCGCCACCCAAGATCAGTCCGAAGAAAAGTGAGGACATTCCGCCGAAAAGCGCGTCTCCGGCAATGACGCCTGACCATCCCATGATCAGATACAGGCTTATGGCGACGCTGCGCCATCTATTTGGTACGAACGTGCGCAATCCCACCCCGAGAGCCGCGCAGCTCCATATCCAGACTAGAAACCACCCGGTCTCATGGGGAGACAGAAGCGCGAATGCCGTATAGGTGCCGGCAATCTTCAGGTAGATCGCCGAATGATCGAGCCGCTGCAGGTATGGCGTCCAGGTCTGTGGATGGGTCATGTTGTACAGCATCGAGCATAAGATCATCGCGATGAGTGTGAGGCCGTATACCGAAACACCGACCAACCCGAAGTCTGAAGTGCCGGTCGACAATGTCCTCATGATCAGGAGGGGAACCGCGAGCAGTGCTGCTGTCAAACCGGCAATATGAACCAACAGGTCCGACATGGTTTCGAGCCGGCTGTATTCGTTGCGACTCGGCAGATAAAAGCTCATCAATAACCTTCCATCGTTGATCGCCTCAAAAACCGCGCGGCTGATATTGAAATAGCGTGGGACAAAACCTCAGACGTATAAGCGTGCTTCATGCCGTATCCTGCGTCGGCTAAATCATGATGTCACGAAAAGCACTGACATCCCTTATTTGCCTTTCAGTTCCGAGCGCGTCGTCACGAGCAAGCCTCCGGCCTGCTTGATTGACGTGCCGCATCACGTCGCCATCCGGATGCCGACTGAAATCAAGTCCGGTTTGACCGCTCAGTTCCTCCAGGCTGACCTGGTAGAGATGAAAGGGCTCGAATGTCAGCGTCGTCTCCAGATCGCCTAGCAGGTCTTCCTGGATCAGAATGAAGGCGGTCAGACGCGGCAGGTCCTCGAGATCGCGCCACCCGATCAGCTTCCAGAATGCCGCCGGGATACGAGCCCCCCGATATTCGATGTCAGTCGGTCTGAAGATCGGACCGGCCTGCACGGATAGACGCAGCCTGGCGATACCGGCTTGAGCAAACACGTGATCCTCAAGTTCTCCCCAGAGGCCCTGACGGGATGACTGGTTATAAGCCTGATGCTGCGGGGCGATATTGGTGTAGTAGAACGAGTCGCCATTGGCCTGCTGCGCTTCGGCGATGCCGCCCCAACACAGGTCTGCGCGCCGGGCGATGTGGCCCCGGTCGAGAACGTTGTCGCTATAAAGCGCGTTTCCCCATTGGTGTTCGGCGTCAATGCGAGGATCGAGGGCAAAATCTGACCGCGGAAGTTTCACCATCCGCGCCCCGTCCACGTTCCAAGCAACATAGCGTGCCATGCGCCGCTCAGCCGATAAACACAGGCTGAAATGGGTATAGGGGATGCTTGTACGGCCCTCGAAGAGGACCGCGTCAAGCGCCATGTTACCAAAAAGACCCGGCTCCGGAATAGGGATACCTGTGAACCCGGCATCGTAGCCGTCACGCGGGACATCTCCATTAAGTTCCACGATCATATCTGGATAGTTCTCTAGATGATCCCCGGCACACGTTTTGATTGCCGGGGCGGAAACAGTGCCCGGCGACCAAGTCAGGTCCAGACTGCCGCTCGTGACGATCTGCCGATCAACAGCGGACTGGCCCGGGTCAGATCTACCGCTTACCTTGTCGCCAACACCCGCGTGATCATCCATTCTCACGGTGAGATCCACACTCCGTACGGTATGGTCCGCAGGGACGGGAATGCCATTGAGCGCGACGAGTGCTGATCCCTCCGCGCCTCCGGGACAGTCGCTCGATGGTTCACCTTGGACAATAACATTGACGCTTAATTCCAGAAGACTGTTGCCGTCCTTCCGTTGTATCCGGACGAAGGTCCCACTGGCAGCGGCAGTATGGCCGACGCCATTGATGCGGATATGGCAGCCGGTGCTTCTCTCGTTTGTTTCCGACTTTGACATCATACGGTCCCCGGCCTGTACCGAGTCATGAGACATCTTGAGTGTAACAGGGGCAAGAAGATCACGTACACGATGACGTCGGTAAGCGCGCACCTGATTTTCAACGTCTTTGGGCAGCGTAGCTCCTCGGTGCATGCTTAAAATCGGACAGAGCTTTGAGCCGAGCCGCGTGCACAAAGCTCAGGCTAAAAGCTATTTCCAGCTCTTCGCATGGTCTACACCTGACCGGTCGCTGAGCGACGCGGCATTGAGGTCACGCCACCTTTGCGTCTGAGGACATAAGCCACAGCCTGACCGCATCCCTGGATGCCCCGAAGATGCCGAAGCTATCGAGCATTTTGACGCATGTTGCAGGATCAGCCACCGGGCGCGGGCGCTTGCCATGATCCGCCCGCCATACGCAGACCACAGATCCCTGCTCGTCCGTTTCGGCAATCAGCATTCTATCCGTATTTGTGTTCATCCTGCGGCCTGTATCCCCGTCTCACACAGGTCAGATAATCCTGTGCGTGATCACGGGCCATATGTCTAAATAGCAGGATTGCAGGTGCCCCGAATTCAGAAGATCGCGCATCTTGGCGGAGGGCTAATGGCCAAGTGATTTTATCCACAATTTCTGGGGATTGTTCTGGGGATGGGAAGCTGGTCCAAGATGTTGTCTGGCTGCACTGATAGGCTGCCTCTATCCCACTTAGAGGCCCTTCTATTAGCCTGAAGGTGCCCTACGAGCGCGAAGGGCTCGAGCGGATCGGGGCCCCTTCTTCTGACCGCCTGCAAATCTCGTTTTATGGCACATGTGCTATCGCACAAACTCGAAAGAAGAGCGGCTGCAGTTTCCTGCAGCCGCCACCTGTCCCAGGCAATCTCTCATGCCCAAATAATTACGGGACCATGCCTCATCAGGCAAGACACACAGCCTCCTTGGTTCAGGCCCTTCACGAAAGTGAGACGGACGGTATCAGCGGTTTTGCATCCGATCAGCTTCTGATCAGGAAGTCCGCCAGCACGAACCCATCGGCATGCATTGCCCGGGTGAGTTGGGCGGAGCTGTATCTGCTGTCATGGGTGATGTCCCGCCCAGCCCAGGACGGGCGTGGAAACTCGTGATGTTCGTGCGGGGGCTCCACATCGCAGGTCACCAGGCCCGCCAGCGCACCCAGATACTCGTCGACTTGCCAGAGCAGGCCGCAGAACTGGATGTCATGCCGCCGCTTTTCCAAGCTCGGAGCGCTCGGGAACTCGCTGATCATGTCCGCCGCCTGGTCGGGTGGCAGATCGAAATGAAACTCGCTGCGGGAAACTCCTGTACGGTTGCCCTTTATGGTCAACGTTGCTTGGTCATTACAGACACGGATCCGCGCCTTGCCGGTCTCGAAGCGGGCGACTAGATAGTCCTTGATGTAGTGACAGCCCAAAGTCTTGTCCCGCCAATCATCACTGGTCACAAGGAACTTGCGTTCAATCTCGATTCGTTGGTTGCGGCCCATGCGCAGGCCGATCAGACTGGTCAGGCGCCGTCGCGGCGGCTCTTGGGCCGCAGCGCAAGGCTCTGCTCTGACCTCAGGGGTTTTTCTTGATGAGGGCGCGCAGCCCTTTACGCATGCCGGGGCAGCGCAGCAGCTGCGCGGCTTTCGCGCTCGAGACCACGATCCTGTTGCGTTTGCGTCGCTCGGGCCATCGCTTCAGCATCTTCTCCACCCGCATCGCGTAGAGTGTCAGAAGAACCTTCCGTCCACCTTGCCTGCACGTCACGACGGCTTTTTGGCCGGAGTGGATGCGGCCCCGGATGCCGCCCTCCTCGTAAGCTTCCCGACGGGCAGATCCCCTGCCCGACATGCCCGGAATACGGCGCCCCTTCGGATGGATCCATTCCTTGCTTCCCGGCCGGCTGACCAGAACGACCTTGTCCCGCCCCTTTTCAGGAAGAAGACAGAGAACGCCGTATCGTTTTTCAGCCACCGGCGAACTCGCGGACAAGAGATACCCCTGTCAGTGCCAGCGACTTGTTGCCGAAGCGCTTGTCGGTGCTGACATCCCGACCGAACCACTCCGGCGCGACAAACTCGCGAGCATCGGCTTCGGATTGGAATTCGACCTCGACCATCACCAGCGGTGCAAGATCACCCTCGAAGATATCCAGCTCGTAGGTCAGCCCCCCGCCCAGCTGACCGACCCACCGGGTCTTCACGACGCGGCGGCCTTCTGTCTGCGGCCATAGCATCTCGAACTGCGCCTCGCTGATCTCGATCTCACGCTCACCCCGAACGATACCCTCTCCGGATTTCACGCAGAGAACGAATGTCTCATCGGTCTGGCGAAGCCGAACCTCGACGGAGTCCTCAGGCACGGTCAGATAGCCCTGGCGCAGGGACGATCTGTCGGCCAGAGACAGGTCAGGCATCCCCGCCACCAGGAACTTCCGCTCGATCTCAACGGGTGCTTTCATCGCGCTCAGCCCTCCATCAATCGTGTCTGAACTTCTTCGTAGATCTGCCGGTATGCTTGCGCGGACGGACGCTCAGACGCGAACGCCAGCACCGGGGCCCGATTGACACCCATCCGCTCGACATCGGTGGCAAACGGAAGGGCGGCCTCCAGGATCCGTTTTGGGTAGGCCTCGCGCATGCGTGCCATGGTCTCGCCGTGCAGGCTTTTCTGCCGCTGCACCATCGAGAAGAAGGCCGCGATCTTCTTCTTGCTGCCCTTCGCGCCCTCCTGGCCGTCGATGAAGTCCAGAAGCTGTTCGAACGTCCTCTCAGACAGAGTAGTCGGAATGACAGGGACCACGATCAGATCCGCCGCCTGAAGGACGCTCTCGGAGAGTGTCGATATGTTCGGCGGGCAGTCCAGGACGATGATGTCGTAGTCGCCGCCAACAGCCTTCAGCGCCTTCTTCAGGCGCGACTGGCTGTTCTTCATCCTTGAGAGAAAGACGTCGAAATCGCGAAAGGTCATGTTGGCAGGGAGGATGTCCAGGTTTTCAAAATCGCTTCCGCGAATGGCCTTTGTGACTTGTTTGGCCTCCTCAAAGAACGCCTCGTTGTCCAGTTTCTGAGATGGCTTCACGCGAAAGTAGAAGCTCGAGGCACCTTGGGGATCGAGGTCGCAAAGCAGGACGCGATTGCCGGCCTCGGCAAAGGCATATGCGAGGTTGACGGAAGCGGCCGTCTTCCCGACGCCTCCCTTGTTGCTGTAGCAGGCGACAATCTTCATCTCAGGCTTCCTTGGCGTTGAAGAGTGAGCGGAACTGATCACGGACATCTGGGCCGTCGAACTGATCGAAACTCGCCATGATCCGGGCGCGCTCTTCCTGCTGCCGTTCATGCAGCACGGCGATCAAGGCGCCGATGCTCTGTGCCAGGGCGAGGTCCTGCCTGTGTCCGATCGGCTCGTGAGCGTCCATGAAGCTCTTCAGAAATGCCTGCTGGACTGAATAGTCGTTAAAGAGCCCAAGATTGTCCTGAAGACGCTTGAGGGGTTTCAGGATGGGTTTGACGGCCGCTGCCGGATAGAGAGGTGCAAAGAACTCCATGAGGTAGCGAAGCTTCTTGCAGCCAATCCGCAGCTCGTGGACCTGTTCGACAGGCGTGTCGGCCGTGATCTCGCGGGCGATGCGACACACCTTGCGGTAGCGCTTCCAGATCAGTTGACGGGCATAGTCCCCAACCGGGGCGTCTGCTCTCGGCCCCTTTCCGGGACCCCTTTTCTGGAGAAATTCAGCCTGCAGTGCCTCGATCCCAGCCTGATAACGGGCGCTGTCAAGATGGACTGCCATGGCACGGTGCGCGCGGCGGCGCTCCTTGCGAAACATCTTGAACATCTGCTCCAGCCCTTCATGCAGAGAGGAAGGCACCATCGCGAAATACTCTTCCTTGGCCAGAAGGTAGACGTCCAGATCCCGAAGCCGGCCTGTGGGAGACATCAGTTCGGACGCCTTACGCTTGAAATCCGCAGTCTGTTCCTCCGGATACACGCCTTTGAAGAGGCTCAGGACTGATCTGACTTTTCGCAGGGCGACGCGGTAATCGTGCAGAAACTCCGTGTCACGATCGGCGATGACCCCGGCCTCATTCTCACGGGCCACCTGTAGATAGACCGTGATGATGTCGGTCGCTGTTTGCCATGCCGTGGCATTGTCGAGGATGGCGACGTCGGGTTTCGCACTGTATCTGGGATAGTCCGGAAACAGCATCGAGGACAGCTCGGCCGTGCGAGGCGAAGGGCTAGCGGCGGTGGCCTCGAGATGTTCGCGCAGTCTTCTCATTGCTTTTTCGTATCCACGCAGCGGCTGCAGCGCGGCGATCGTCACTGTCATGCCCCTGCCGTCGGGTTTAAGCGTGATCAGGTGCGCCCGGACAAGCGTCTTCCTTTCGTCATCGGTGACCGTCAGATCCCGATTAGTGACAGTTCCGGACCCGATCCTTAGGAGACTGCGGAGAGGCGGGACATGCTTGAGGGCGGCCTTGACGGGCCCGTCTTTCAGTTCGGCCACGAACTGATCAGTCCCACCGGCCTTTTGAGCCACAAGGTCTGTGGATCCCTCCAGCAAAGTGAGTGTCCTTCCCCAGCTGAACACGAGCTGGCCAGCGGCGTGAAGGGACCCGATATGGTCGTCGAGCATGTCAAACGTCGCGTCATCGGACTGACCAATCTGAAGCGACAGATCGTCCGGCATTTCTGCCAGGTCGGCGTCGGCCAGCGCTCCCGGAAGGATGAGAACCGTTTGAGATGCCCGCTTCATGATTTCTTGCCTGCCGCCTTCTTGAGATAGCTGTCGACCAGCTCCTCGAGGATCTTCTGCACGCTCGTGTCGTCCTCAATGGCCCGTGTCTTCAGCGCCTTGAGGGTCTTGCGATGAAGCCGCAGGGACGTGTTCACCTTCTTGGCATCCTCGGATTTGGGGCTGGCAGTCTTGCTTTTCGGCATTGATGACACCCGGTAACGATGACGTCATGATGTCATCATGGGCGGTCAGATGGCAAGACCATTTCTGATGTTAGCCCACAGATGATCTCATAGACGACGTAGCCGGAAATCTTGCAGCCTCGTCAGGTGATGAGACAATGCCGTCTTCATGGGCACTGTGTGCTTGCTGGAGCCGTATTCAGGACGTTCACGCAGGCGTGTGCGCTTTAAAGTTGTAGGATCCGACATTGTTACAAAACGGTAGAGAATAGGAGATATCTTCAAGAATAGAGATATGCGACCGGCACTGCTTCCTCAAGTTCGGATGGGTCAGACGCAGGTTGCTGCAATACGACAGACAAGACGGAGGTCGCGATGAACGGCGCCATGCTCACATTCGACGGTATTGCCTCTCTGTTCGGGCAGGCTGCGGTTACCGAGGATTACGTCGAGTTTCGTACCGATACGGTTTTGAGCAATGCGGAACTCAATGACCTTCACCGTGCGACGATCGAGATCGCCGGCAAGGCGGAAGGTGTGCTTGTCGAACGGACAGACCTCGCGGGCGAGATCGTCAACGGCCGCGCCGCGCGGGCCGCGCTTACGGTGACATTGCGCAGAGGCCTCTTGTCCAATCAGGCGGACGCACCCGCCCAGTAATGCGGGGCGAGACCTTCAGTCACGTCAAAACATCGAAGGTACGCTTCGAAAACCGCACAGACATGCGGGAGTCTGAAGCGACGCCTCACGCCGTAACGGCGTCGGCGACCCAGACCGCATGTAGCGACGAGAATGGGTCTGAGTTCCCGCATTGTTACCTGGATCCCAGAACGACCCATGTAAAATACATGAATGACATTTATCGGACCGAAGGTGAGTGGTTCCGGCCTGTCCAGGAACTCCGTCCTCGAAGCTCCTGGACGAAAATCGCGGATGTCATCAATGCGAATGATCCATGCTCAGGGCGATGGACCACTGCCCGCTTGCAGAGGGCAGCCCGCGCGTACGTCGCATATGGCCTGTTGTCACACGCCATCTTTGATCAGCCGAAGGCCAGGGGCATCGACGATCGCCTGCCGAAGCTGGTTCTGTCGATGCGACGCGAGAATCCCGGCATCACGCTTGCCGAGATCGGCCGGACGCTCGGCGATATGGGTGAGGCGACCCCGCGCGGTCGAAGTGCGTGGCACCCCGCCAGCGTCATGACACTTCTCGCGCGTGCAGACAGACTGAATCGGTCCAGCCCCAAATAAACGGGATTATCTATGCGGGGCTGGCGGCCTAGGTCCGGGCCTCAGCCCAGGGCATAGCCCACGCCGCGCACGGTGCGCAGCGGGTCGTCGCCGCCGTTCTTCATCAGCGCCTTGCGCAGGCGGCCCACATGCACGTCAATGGTGCGCGTGTCGACATAGATGTCGCGGCCCCAGACCCGGTCCAGCAGCTGTTCGCGCGTCCAGACGCGGCCGGGCTTTTCCATCATCGTGGACAGCAGCCGGAATTCGGTGGGCCCCAGGTGCAGCGTCTGGCCGGCGCGGAACACCCGGTGTTCGGCGGAGTCCAGGATGATGTCCGCAAAGGTCAGCCGCTCGCCCATCGTGGCGG
>TARA_R110001606_G_C15403197_1_pt1 | contig 16426 bp, 14 predicted proteins | sample TARA_R110001606 | Tara Oceans TARA_R110001606 (sample SAMEA4398315) | marine metagenome | biome: Polar Biome; feature: [SRF] surface water layer (ENVO:00010504); material: water (ENVO:00002006), including particulate matter (ENVO:01000060) such as... | depth 5 m | reverse complement strand
CATGCAAGAGGTCGTCGGTTCGATTCCGTCTGGCTCCACCATTCTTCTTTAATTAAATCAAAGGCTTGCCGCCCCTTGGTGGGCGGTTGATCACTTGCATCTTCGGTGTGGGAAGCACCTGGGTAACACGCGGGCGACTATGCTAAAATCCGCTCAAGCTTTGATTTTCTTTTCTGCCAATCCGGCATTGTCTTGGTGAGCAGGCTAAAAAAGTCAGGTCCATGATTCGCTTCGGCGATGTGACACAGTTCGTGAGTGATCACATAGTCGATCGAATCGGTGGGCGCTTCGATGAGCCGCCTGTTCAGAATAAGGCAGCGCTCATTCGACATAGACCCCCAACGTTGGCGCAGCTTCCGAATGCTCAGATTGTCAGGGCGAAACGCATCGCGTTTTGGAAATTGGCTCAAACAGATCTCAAGCCGCTCCGGAAATTTGAGTTTGGCCCGTTGCAGGTACCACTTATCGAGGAGGCGTTTTGTCGTCTGCGGATCTCCGGGATTGCTGGTCTCGATGATTATGAATCCTCGGATAAGTTTCACGGAGGTTTGCTCTGACAGCGTTATTTTCAGGCGGTATTGCCGCCCGAGATAGAGATGAGTTTCTCCACCTACGAATTGCTTCTCGGGTGTTCGGGGTAGGTATTGGCGAAAGTACTGGCGTTGGCGCCGGATCCACGCCGCTCGCTTCAAGACCTTGCGTTTGATCGTCTCCAGGTCGACCAGCTTCGGAGCAGCAACCACGACCCGAAAATCCGGCTCAACCGCAATTTCGAGTGTTTTCCTTGCGCGGCGAATGAGCTCAAATTCCAGCTCTTCGCCCGCAAACTGCACAAAATGTATTTCGGCACTCATCCAGGAAATCTTGCGCGGGCCAGGTCCATGATGCTGCGTTCGAGTTCATCCAGGACAGCAACAGGAAGATCGATGCCCTTTTCGTCTCGCAGGACGTCGAAGAAATAGTCGTCGATCGCATTGCGCATGTTGTTTTGAGCCACATCGTTCGACCAAACATCGACGATGCGGTTCGTTTGAATGATCTCGATGATTGCCAACGCGATCTCAGCGAGTTCTTCGGGTTCGATGGGATGTCCTGGCAATTTCTCCAGTTTCCCGTCCAAAATGCCGAAGAAGGCACGGCCATCATCATTTTGCTTGATTTGATCCGGGAAACTTTTGCCTGAGTCTTTGCGGGCAACCTTGCTTGCGATGTCGATAATCTTGCTCAGATAGTCTTTCTCTGACAGCCGCTTTTCGCGATATTCGCGGATTGTCTCCTTCAAGAGCTCAGAGAAGCGGCGATAGAAGCTTGGGTCTTCGTCCAGTTTCTCTGTGATCGTCCTGCGAGTGGCGCTAGCGATGCGATCGGCCTTTGATGCGAGCGAGATGCCGGATTCTTCAATAACAGCGCTCAGCGCCTTCGGATCGTTGATATTGACCATCTCGATGATTGTCTCTGCGGGCAGGGCAACGACGTGATCATTGAGTAGTTTTTGGATCTTTGGCTCAAATTCGTTGAGGTCGACGGTTTCCTGATAACGAAGTTGGACAGATCGCTTCAGCTCTTGAAATCTTTTCCAGTCGCGTTTCAGCTTATCGATTTTCGCTTCTTCGAAGACATCGAGAAATTTGTCAGATGAGAGCGATACTTGAAGGCAGCGGCTAAAGGCGCGAAGTCGCTCGTAGAAGTCCTGGCGGATAGGTTCATCTGCCAAGAATTGTTCGAGCTGCTCCATATCACTCTTGTTTTTGACCGATTTGAAAAGATCCCAGAGTTGATCGTGTAGCTGAGGCAGCTTGCGGATCTCGTCTCTGACATCATGCACCGTATCGACAAGGTCTTCAGGCTCGAAGTCTTGAAAGGCGCTATAAGTGGTCAGCGCTTTGTCGAGTTCACCCAGAAGCCCCTCGTAATCAATGATGAAACCAAATTCTTTTTCGGTCCCGTCATCTTCGTAAAGGCGATTCACACGTGCGATTGCTTGCAGCAGGTTATGTTCCACCAAGTTCTTGCAGACATATAGGACCGTGTTTCGCGGTGCGTCGAAGCCCGTTAGAAGTTTCGACACAACGATCAGGATCTCAGGATCACCAGATCCTTTGAAGCCGTTGATGATCTGCCGATTATATTCTTCTTCCGTCTTGAACCGCGACATCATCTTTGTCCAAAAGACACGCACGGCCTCTTTGGATTCCTGGCCGACTTCCTCATTGCCTTCGTTTTCGTCCGGCCCAGAGATGATCACTTCGCTTGTGACGTGGCCAATATCGTCGAGGACTTCTTTGAACTTGATGGCCGCTGCCTTTGAGGGGGCAACAAGTTGCGCTTTGAAGCCTGTTGCCTGCCAATGCTTGCGGAAGTGCTCAGAGATGTCGAACGCTTTTGCCCGAATGGCCTGATCTGTTTTTGCGAGAGCTCCCATGCGGGAAAACTTGCGCTTTAGATCCGCCTTCTGTGAGTCGGTCAGACCTTCGCTCAGTTTGTCGAACCAAACGTCGATCGCTTCGCCTGTCACCTGCTGCTCAACTAGCCTGCCTTCATAGAGAAGGGGCACGACAGCGCCATCAGCGACAGCCTCGTCGATCGCGTATCTGTGAATAAGGCCACCAAATGTCGAGAGCGTGCTCTTGTCGCGCTTGAGAAGCGGCGTGCCCGTAAATCCAAGATAACAGGCTTTCGGCAGCATTCGGCGCATTTTCATCGCGAACTGGCCATGACCGCCAAATCGTCCCGTTTGCGACCGATGGCTTTCATCAATGAGGACGAACAGGTTGGGATCGTCGTCCTCGATGTCTTCGCCGCGCGATGCCGTCTCAAACTTATTTATGATGGTCGTGATGAGCGGTGTCTTGTTGCGAATGAGCTCAATCAAATTGGTGCCACTCGTCGCTGATTTTGGCTCCATGTCGCAAGACTTGAATGTATCTTTTATCTGTTTGTCCAGGTCGTCACGATCAGTGACGATGACCAATCGTTGATTTCGAATGGCTTTGTCCATCGCCAGGGCTTTGCCGAGCATCACCATTGTCAGTGATTTCCCGGAACCTTGCGTGTGCCAAATCACGCCGCCTTTGCGAATACCATCAGGGCCAAGCTGCTTGACTCGCTCAACAGCCTTTTTGATACCGAAGAATTGTTGGTGTCGTGCAATCTTTCGTGTGCCGCCATCAAACACGGTGAAGCGCCGAACAATGTCGAGAAGCCGCTCCGGTCGACAGAGGGCATAGATCAAACGGTCTTGGGCGGTGACGGCGCGATCTCCATGCGCCAGAATATCGTCGAAGAACTTTCGCGCTGTTGCGAAATCTCCAGAGAAGACGGCGTTCTTTTCATCGTTTGAGAGCGGACGATTTGCGAGGATCGCGATGTCATCGTCTTTGTCTTCTTCGTCCCGCCAAGTCTGCCAGAATTTTTGCGGTGTCCCGACGGTCGCATAACGAGCCTCGACCCTGTTCATCGTCAAAAGCATTTGGGCGAAGTGGAAGAGCTGGGGGATATTGTCTTCGTTCTGATAGCCGATCAGCTGGCTACCGGCCTTTTTCAAACTCTCAGTCGGCCGCTTGTTCTCAATCGCGATGAAAGGGATGCCGTTCACGTAGGCAACGATATCACATCGCTTAGTCTGCAAAGTTCCAGTGCGCTCGACCGAGAGTTCGGCGGTCACATGATAGGTATTGTTCTGTGGGTTTTCCCAGTCGATGAACCGAAACGAATAGCTCTTGGAATCACCATCGATCGTTTTGGTAATCGTGGTGCCAAGAACGAGCGTATCGTAGATGTCCTGGTTAGTGCCGCGGAGGCCTTTGATTTTGTCTGGGGTGGGCTTGAGTCGCCGAACTGCTTCATGGGCATCTTCGAGATCGAAGGGGTACTGCTTGCCGCGATACTCGAAGCTATTGAGCTTCAGAAGCTGAGCTACGAGCACATCATCCAAAGTGACATTTCTGAGCCGTCCGCCGCGGTGCGCTGTGGCTTCGGCTTGGGATAGCGGTTGGAATCCTAAGGCCACGAGCATCTGCAACGCAGGTATCTGCGACTGATATTTTTCCGAAACATTAAAGTTTGGCGAGGTCATGCAGCAGCCTTTTCACCAACTTCGTCATTGGCATCAGACGATGGCTTTTCGATCAACTCGATGGCTACCGGAATGTTGAATTGTTCAATCCGCTCAACGGCAGCCTGGAGGCTGACTTTGCTAAAAAAGGGTAGCCCAAGCGTGCCATCAGCATAAGGTTTTCGCATAATGCCGTAGACTACTTTATACAGGTGGCGCTTTGGTGATTCGCTGCTTTTTGGCAGATGAGTCTCAAAGCCTCGGCCCAGAGACCTGACCATAGCTCTTAGTTTTTTCCGAAATTCTCCGTCACTCACGAAGGCCTCAGCACTAACGACGCCCTGAAACCATAAGTGGCTTATCGGACCGGACGAATGTCCATCTTTCAGATGGATGAACTCTTTGTTTTGTGAAAAGAAATCGCAAGGCTCAAGACTTGCGTATCTAACGCCCCCAGGATTGATTTTCTGTCGATCCAATTTCAACAAGTCGGCTCGATTTGCATCAATCTCGTCAATCAGTGCAACTTCATTCCGGCATAGAGTCGGTCCGATAATGCTTACTTTTTCGATCCGATCAAAGAATGCTTCTACGCTTTGTTTGAACTGTTGTTCGACCTGGTACCAATTGCCAGCAAATAGGACGTACGACTTTTCAACACCGCCTACATGTACGGAGACCTCAAAGACGAAACAATCGTACAGGCGCCATTTCTCGGTGAAGTCGTCAGATGCATCTGCTTTCGCTGCAATCCTGTGCTTTTCCTTGATTTCGTCTATGCCGCCCGCAAATTTGCAGCGAACGAGCTCGGCGACGTAGTCCTCTATCGAGAGACTGAAGAAGTCTGTGCCGTGGCTGCCGAAGCCATTGTAGTGAAGTTGGCACCCTTCAGTATAGTTGACGATTTCCGGAGGTGCCAGATGAAGCTCGCTATCTTGGCCATTCCTCAGCTTTGATAGGTCGGCAAAAAGAAGGGTGTCGAGCTGCTCTAGGAGGTCCTTCTCGGCAACGATGCGCATGTTATCGACCCAAGCGAACTCCTTTCGGTATGTAGCCTTCCCGAACGCAGCGAGAGCCTCAGCGCACTTAGCTGCAAGTGTTTTTTCGTCGACTTCGCATGTCATTGAGAGGTTATCTTGACCCGCCACGAACCGTGCAAATGAACGGCTTTTCGGCGTTCCGCCAGCTACGCGCGCCAAATCACGAAGCATATCGACTCCGAATGCCTGAATGTCGCTGTCTTTGCTGGCCTGGACGCGTTTCTGAAATGTGACTGCATCCGGTGTTGCGAGATCAAGAGACCGCAGTTTGTCGCGTGGCACGGAGTTCAGAGTCACCTTGAGACCAAACTGGCGCTCAAATGCATCGAAATTGAGCGCGATATGGGCGTGTCCGAAGCAAACAGCCATCACTCGTTGTCCAACTGGAACGAATATCACCGCGCCGGCCCCGCCAGCGAACATGTCAGTAGGCAAGTCGTCTGCACCAGACCCAATGAAAGTCATCCAAGGTGGAGTTGTGGTGTAGATTTGACCTACAAATAGCCGGGCGCCGTCGATCGGGGACCATGGTCGCTCTTCTAGTGCACGTTCCTCGCCCGGAACAAATGATGGTGAGAACGCCTGTTCGATGGTTCGGCCAGAGCGAAGGAGGCGCATATTAAGCGTTCTGATTTTAGTCATCAGAATCCTCCATAGCGTCTGATAGACGGAGAAAAGTGCGCAGCCGCTTGAGCTTGTTTAAGCTGTCATCCCTCATTAGGGGCGGTACCCTTCGGCACGGGCGATCCGACCCAGAATGCCCTTCGTGAGAATGTCCATTTGTCCACTTTCGCTGTAATCAGCAGGCGCAACAAAATCGACGCGACCGTCCGATATAAGCCGGTGGATTTTACCCAGCGCTCGCGCGTCGCGTTTCGGATCATACGCAGCGATGGAATGCCCGCCATAATGGGTCGTCATCTTCATTGCGGGGATATCGGTGTCGCCATCGCCAAAGAATATCATGCGCCTAAAGGGAATCGGGCGTTCTTCTTCCGGCATGAAGGCATTGATGTCGTCATTGTTCCAGACGTTGTCGATACCTTTGTTGATACGGAATAGAAACTGTGTCTTGGTTGTGTAGTTGATGGCGAGGCTGGGCCAGCCTGCTTCGCCCATTTCGTTGTAAATGTAGCGAGACGCAAAAATCGCCTTGAATTCGTCGGCAATCATGCTGCCTTCAATCATTTCCTGAGTGCCGGAGGAGACGATGTAGTGTTCGAGCTCCAATCCGTGCGCTCTCGCGAATTCATTCAAGCGGTTGAACCAAGACTTGTCCGACAGACCATCAAACAATTGCGACGCCCGTCCATGCTGGCGAAGACTTTCTTTGGTTACAGAGATATTTTTTTTCTTCGCCTCTCGCAACATAAGCTGCATGTAAACAAGGATCTCGTCAGCATCGTAGAGCTTGGTAAGGCGCTTGACTTCCTTCCAAAAATCTTCTCGCTTCATATCGACTTCGGGAAGAAAGCTGTTTTCTTGGATGTTTCCGCGAGCCAATGTGCCGTCATAGTCGTAGATGAGTGCGGTGCGTTTGAGTTTGGTCATGTCTCATCTCTCATTGAGTTTCGAATTGTCGCGACGAGTTGACCTACGAACGCATCCGGCTCAGCCTTATCCCACATCACTGTCGCGCAATGGTTGACGTCGAAATGTGGACGTAGGTTTTTGTTATCCCAAGCGGCTTGCTCACAAAGATAGATCACCGGTTTGCCCAGACCCTCTGCGTAGCCCGCTTCCCAGTATGCGCCCCGATTTCCATGACTCAATTCCACGAGCACAAATGCAGCATCAGCTATCGCTTCGCGCATGATATTATCGATAATGCCGGCTCTAGCCACGCTGGGGCTGTCGACACGATGGATAGAAACCTGGAGTTCGCCCGCTGCGCGCGATTGGACGTGAGTCGCGATAAATTCGTCCAACCGTGGGTCGCCGAATTCCATCGCAATAAACCCGTCTCGCGTTGCGGACTTCCCCGTTCGAATGTCTTCCCAGATCTGCCAGCCCGCAAGCGTCAGGCGGGCTTCCACGAAAAGGCCAACCCCGGAACGGTTGACTGAAGGAACTAGGCTTAAGTGTCCCGCATCCTGAAGATCATACGCTAAGTTGCTCAGGGCTTCTGTATTTGCCGCACCGACGATTGCGCGGAGGGCCGCCATGTCGGGTCTAACCGACGAGCCCGAACTCCGTTCTAGATCTCCGATTGAGCGAATCAAATTGCGCACTTGGGCGCTTGGAATTGGCAGTTGTAGACCTTGCTCTGCTATCCGGTCGAGCGATCGCTTGTCCACATAAGGGAGGCCGGTTTGCATGAAGAGCTCAAAATCACGTCTCGTTCTGATCATATGAGACAGCGCCGCGCGCTGCACATTTGACCATTCGATTTCGCTTGATGCTTCGCCCTTCAGAATGTGGCGCGCCATGCTGCTCAAGACGTACATTCCGCAAGCGGGACAATCGATCTTTCGGTTCTCGGCTGCCGAAATATGCTTAGCCATGTCTGACAAGCAAACGTCGCAACGCCCCATTGTATATTCTGATGTCATTGCACATTGTCCCCATCGCTTGAAATGCTGACCCGCCATTCGCCTGTTAGTAGCTTTTGCATCAGACCCCGTTTTTGGCGTTTGAGGGCTTCTATTTCGTCGTCGAGAAGGGCGATTTCGTCATTTGCGGCTGTTATCGCCGTCGCGATGCGTTGCTGCTCCTCGATCGGCGGCACTGGCACTTCGCAGCTGAAAAAGTCATCTGCATAGAGGTTCAAAAGCCCGTCGTTCCGGACGCCAGAATTGATCAGCCTTGAGAGTTGATGATGAAGTGCGCCCGCTGCGAATAGGTGGACATAGAAGGGGTGGTGCAGGCTCTCGTCGAGTTTGAAGCAGAAGTACACGAAGGGGATCACTGCAGATGGTCTGTCGAGCGGAAAGATACAGCCATATGGGGCAGTCTTGGAGTTTCCTTTGTTGTAAGCGAACTCACCCCGGTGAAGCAGCGTATACCGATCAACGCTGCTGCCCGCCATGTCGCGTGCGAACTTGTCAGACTGCATTAGAAAACCAGACTTCGCAGAAATCGTCATGACGGGGTGATCGCCGCCGTCATTCGTCCGACGAATACGCTCGACGATTTCATCGAGCGATTTGATTTCCCAATGTGTGGAGAAAGGGCGGTCGATCCCTAGCAGCACCTGCAGGATGCCCTTTCGGCGCTTTTCTTTCGCCGCGCGGAGTGCTTCCAGCTTCTCGATGGCGTCGTCCCATGTCCGGAGGATTTGTGCGATTCGACGTTGTTCGGAAAGTGGCGGGTAGTTCACAACAAGTTCTTTGAAGGCACCAACATTGAAGTGCTTCTGCGCCAGTCCACTTGTATTGCTACCAACGTGACGTCGTCCCACATTTGAGTTTGTGAGAGCCGCCAAATACTCGGGAACCATTTTGGTTTGATCGGGTCGCGCAAATACGATGTCGATACAGTTGCTGCCCTCGTATTCTTTTGTGAGAACGCAGGCAGTGCCAGGCGCACCAGTTCTTACAACCAGAACATCTCCAATTTTTAGTTGCGACTTTGCATTCGCCTTGTGACCTTCTTCGGAAATGTAGACCCAATCTCTGTCTATGATTTTTCCCAAGCCCACATTTGCTGATCGAAAGGCGCGAACGCCTTTGCGGTCATCGATGTAGTACTGCGACGGCTTCACAACGATTCCTACGCTGATACGCGTACAAAGATTGCCAACGGCGTCGGTTTTCCAGCCCCTAAGAGTCAATGCCCAACTCCTTCAAATAACTGGCCATTCGCTGGCGCACATCGGCGAGCTCGGCTTCGATCTGGTTGATTTCTCTTTGCAGACCGGCGATATCGATTTCATCTTCCGGCTCGAACGTATCGACGTAACGCGGGATATTGAGGTTGAAATCATCTTCTGCAATCTCGTCCGGTGTCGCGACGTAGGAATACTTGTCGATCTGAGCGCGCGTCGCATACGTCTCCAGAACCCGCGTAATGTGCTCGTCACTCATGACGTTCTGCGTCTTGCTCGGCGTGAAGTCCTTGCTGGCGTCGATGAACAGAACATCTTTGCGTGCTTCGTTTTCACCGCCCTCTTCGCGAGACCGATCGAAGATGAGAATGGCAACGGGAATACCCGTCGTCGTAAACAGGTTCGCAGGTAGTCCAACGACTGCGTCTAGCAGGTTCTCTTCAATGAGTGCCTGGCGGATTTTGCCTTCGGCGCCGCCACGAAACAGCACGCCATGGGGCACAATGACCGCTACGCGCCCTGACTGCCGCTTCGCGATCTCGATCATGTGAGTGATGAATCCGTAGTCGCCCTTGGACTTCGGAGGGATGCCTCGCCAGAAGCGATTGTATTGATCTGTGTCGGCGTTTTCTGCGCCCCACTTGTCGAGAGAGAAGGGGGGATTAGCGACGACGACGTCGAACTTCATCAGATGATCGTCTTCGACCAATGCAGGACTGTTCAGCGTGTCACACCATTCAATGCGGGCCGCGTCTTTCGAGTGTAGGAACATGTTCATTCGGGCCAGCGCCCAGGTGGCGCCATTCACTTCCTGCCCATAGAGGGCGAAGTTATCAGTCCCGACTTCTTCTGCCGCACGGATAAGAAGCGAACCGGATCCGCAGGCCGGATCGCAGATAGTGTCACCAGCTTTGGGGCCAGCAAGTTTAGCAAGGAGCTTTGAAACCGGGGCGGGGGTGAAGAATTCCCCGGCCTTCTTTCCCGCATCGGATGCGAAGCGTGAGATCAGGTAGATATAACACTCGCCGATGATGTCCTCATTAACCCGCGACGGACTGAGATCGAGTTCCGGCTTGTTGAAGTCTTCTAGCATGTGCTTCAGGCGCCGGTTGCGGTCTTTGACCCGTCCGAGGTTGGATTCAGAATTGAAGTCGATGTTGCGGAACACACCTTCGAGTTTCGCCCTGTTCGTATCTTCAATTTTTTCAAGAGAGATGTTGATGAGTTCGCCGATATTGGCTTCGTTTCTCTGGTCGTAGAGATCGTAGAAGCTTGCCCCCTCAGGCAGGATGAAGCGTTCCCGCTCTAGCCGACGCCGAATGCGTGCATCATCTTCGCCGAACTGCTCGCGATAGACTTTCACATGATCGGCCCAGAGGTCTGAAATGTACTTCAGGAACAGGATGACGAGGATGTAATCCTTGTACTGACCTGCATCGACGACGCCTCGGAATGTGTCGCACGCGGCCCAGGCGGCCTGATTGACCTGTTGTTGTGTTGTTTCGTCAGTCATTATTTGCTCCTGTAAGCGGTGCGATTGGGGCTGCAGGTCTTCGCGACATCAAGCAACTGAAGACTCATGAGGTGTTGGCGTTTCTGGGCGATAAGATCACTCAAGCTGCGCTCGCGGGCCGCCAGATCGGCGATCTCAGCAATAGCGCGCTGTGTTTGAAGATCTGGGACCATCACGTCCAAATTCTGCAAACTGGTCATGGGTATCATTCGCAAGGATGTCCCGCGTGCGGTCCGGTCAAAGTGGAGTTGGGCCGGTGGCTGGTTGATGAGCCATGCCAGATAGGTTGGATCGACAATATCCCTGTGGGGACGCAGTAGAACGAGAGGCATGATGGCGACAGCGCTGCCGTTCCATCCGTCAGGAATGGAGGTAGCTGTATTGTGCTGCCCGCGTGACCTGAACAGGATGTCGCCGGAGCGTGCCATATAGCGTTCGGTCGCTCCATCCAGATCGAGCGAGCTTAAGCGCCCCAAGTCTACGGAGCCATCTGTGTCGACATCTCGCAGCTGAATCGCGGGAATGCCGGCCCCAATGGCCGGTTCCAGCCGTCCTCGGGCTGTATATCCTGATTGGATTTCGCAGACATCGCCGAGGATCATTATAAATATCTCAGTAGGTTACTCTACAGCGATATTACCATACGATTCAGCTTTGTCAAATAATTATGTGAGTAGGTAAGCCTACAGAGAAATTTTATCGTTTTGGCGCAATTTTGTGAAGCATTCTTTGGCTCAAAGCCTCAATGGTCACGCCAGATGCCATAGCCTTCGAAGGCTCCTTTTCTCTCCCGAAACGAAAGATGCCCCCCGGAGTCATCCGAGAGGCATCCAATCTTTTCCGAAAAGATATCGTATGTATTCTATCCTGTTTCGTGTCCTGTAACGTCGATTGTCCAGTCTATTGTTCTCATATTGGATAGAGGATTAGAGATCGTAATATGTTCTCTGAAAATCCTATTGTTCATGTCTATCTATATGATTGTGCTTATCATTTTCCTGTTTTGTGAACGCCTTAGCGTAAGTTTAAAAGCTTTAATCCAAGCGCGGTCATGCAGTCTAGCCCGCGCATCGTGGGGGGCAGCCACATATGTAAACCGTCCCACGACGAGGATTGAGCGCGGCTAGCGATGCAGCAATTTGGCTGCACTCCTCAAAACTTCATACTCAGAAAAAGAATCTGAAACCCTTGTGGAGATTCCTTCCGCAAATTTCCAAAGGTCCGGTTTCGAAAGCTCTGCTAAAGACGATTAGGAGCTCTAGGCGCGAGATTGTTTTGTGAAGCGCAGACTAGAGATTTTCGGCTGGCGGTAGTTCTCGATGTTTCCGTCCGTGTTTCCCCAGGCGCATGCATGTTTCTCTGTTCTGTTTCCCTCTCCTGATTGGATGGGGCACGCCTAACGGCTCTGTTGCGTCATGACCCCCAGGCATGTTTCCCTGTTTCCAATCTTGCTGAAACGGCGTTTCTGATTCCGCTGCATGGAATCAGAGAACAACTTCGTCGGCATCAATTCCGGACTCTTTGCGTGCTTGTGCGACCAGCTTTTTCTCAACGGTTGAACGTAGGAGACCGTCCCATTTCTCAAGGGGTTCGATAGTCCTTTTCGTGAGGTCGGTTCTTCGGTTTTGACGAGCAACGGACGCAATGTCCTTTCGACGATTAAAAGTAATGGCGATGTCCTCCAGTGAGATGCCGAGTTCGATCATCTCGTGCATGATCGATTGTTGGATGCCCTTGCTCGACAGAGGAGACCTGATCTCCAATCGCAGTCGGGGAATAATGTCGGGCCGTCTCGTCAGCGGGATCCCTTGGTGGCGAGATGAAGGGAAGGCCAGGTTGCAGTTACTCGTATCGAAGCAGGATTCAACGAGCGTCCGGACATAAACAGGCACAATGATTTCATGGCTTCTTTGGTCAGGTGCTTTTTGATCGATGACGGTCCAATGGCCGCGCAGGGAGCAAAAATTGTCGGTGCTGATCCTTAGAACATCGGCCTGCTTCTGACCGGTCAGGAGCTGCAGCTGAACGATCGCATCCCATGGCGCTGGCAGTTGTGGTGTGGCGATAAACAGGTCTGCGAGTTCTGACAGAGTCGGAAATTCTGCGCGACGTTCATAATCATCCACATCATCTTCGCTGAAGAAGCGGAATGGAACAGGCCCATTTCCCATGTCGGGCTGAGTTCGTAAGACTGGATTGAACGGTATGATGCCGCTCTTCACGGCCCAAGTAAGTGCAGCGCTGAGGATCTTGCGCTGCTTGTTGATGCCCTTTTGAGAGAAATTGATCTCTCCATCGATCCAGTCTTGGATATGTCCCAACGTCAGTTCATCGATAATGATATGTCCAAGGCGCGGGATGATATGTTGAACAAGGCAGCGTTTTACTTTCTCAGCCCATTCCGGCGTTACGTCGCTCAATCCCTTGTCGCTATATTCGCGCATCACTTGCGCCAGTGTGGGCCTGCTTGATCGAAGATGCGGACGCTTGACGCTCTCGCCAGCATTATCCCTGTCGCCATGTCTGCGTGCTGTCGCGCGGGCCTGGGTCAGTGTCATCGATGATAGATCGCCGATGGGCATGGCTCTGCCTCGCTTCGGTTTGAACAGAAACGATTGATATCTATCCGCGCGGGTGACGAGAACGAGGGAGGGAACGATCACGTCATAGATCGTGGAAGGACCGAGTGGGCAGAGCTGGTCAATCCTGGCCTCTGTTAGCTCCTCACGCTTACGGTATTTTGGAAAATGTTCCGACGGGGCGCCTTCCGCCGGAACTGGAACGCGACCCGGATCGAGATATTCATCCGGATCACACCAATCGTCTGACAAATCCATCATGACGCTGATCCTTTGTAGGTAGCAGCGACAAGAGAAAATTCGGCAGAACGGGGTCTACCGAACGCGTTGGTCGACCCGCTCAGCGGACACGTATTCGGCAAGCTGAGCCGTAGACAGCGTCGTGTAGATGCTGGGGCCGGCCTTGGTGTAGACAATCGCCCCTTCGTTCGGGCCGTTTGCGCGGGCGCCGACGATTTGTGAGCGACGCACGAGCGCGCCACCGCCAACCGAAGCTGGCAAGAAGGCGAAGTCGTTTTGGGTTTCTTCGAGCTGATCCATTGATCAATCCTTTCAGGTATGGGGGACCCGGAAACCAATTTCCCGTAATAATCCCCTATATAACAAACCATATGGGTGGGTGGTGTCAACATCTTGTTTTTATTGAGAAAAATAATCATTTTCACGACCTCCCAGCCTTGATTCCGGGAGACGATCGGTCTCCGGAATTTGGACGGAGGTTGAGGAAAGCTTGGGTCCTATACGGGCTGTCGCCCAGGCATCGAGATCCGCAGGATCATAGAGGGGGAAGCGTCCTGCCTTTCGAAATGCGGGACCACCACCTTCACAAGCCAGTTTTGCCAGCCAGTTGTGAGAGCAAGGCATTCCGAATTTTTGGCGGACATAGTTGGCAGCTTCTTTGCGCCGCAGGTATTGCTGAGTCATCTCGGTCACTCCGATAAAGCGCACCGAAGAATACCGATGCCTCAGTATATACCGAAAAGTTCGAAATTTTGAAAAAAAGGCTCTGACAGGCCCAGGCTACGGAGCTAGCATGGGCAATCTGAGGCATGAATTTCGAACAGGTCAGAGACTTGCATGTCTATATGATGAATTGAATCCCGATTCGCCCCTCAGTATTTCTAGCTCAGACGTCTACTCTGCAGATGCGGTCGTTCTGTTTTGCTCGCACATAGACGAGGTGTCTCAAGCACCTGGAAGCTTGAAACGGTTCACAACACTGACGTCTGGCCAGGAGGTTCTGGTGGTGACGGTTTCGCTGTCTGATATTTCGACGGTTAATGATCAACTATCTAATAATCTGGATAGCGTTCCCGAAAATTAAAGCTCGTTCAGCCTGGGTATCCGCACTCAGCAACTTTTTTACTGAGGCCCTCAAGTGGAAACACGCCGGTCTTTCCTGAGTTACCCGGCGTCATTTGCCGATATCGGATTTCGGTTCCGCTAAGCATCTCTGTGAGAATCGCTTTCGCGTCGTCGCCCTCAGTTACGGTTCTGGGAGACATGATACTTTCCATCTGCTCTTGCATCAGGGTCGCCTGATTGCCCGAAGCCATTGAGGCTTGAAGAACCTCCATGTCGACAGCTTTCACCTCATGCGTTGGAAGGTCATCAATTCGAAGCTGAACATTGCCAACGGGAATGTCTATCTGAAGACTGGCGTTGGCAGAGACGCTCTCAACGCCCACCTTGAGCGGTTCGCTATCTGAGAACACAATGACCGGGTAAATCTTGAAAACCTCGCGATAGCTCGATTTTGAATAGGTCGTGGCCCACGTTACTTTGCAAGTCTTCTCATCTGTGAAGTCATCCACATTCTTCAGAGCAACCCAGCCGATCGCAGTTGTGTTTTGATTGGCGGTCGTTGGGGAGCTCGCGCATGCGGTAAGTGCGATTGCGCTTGCGATAAATGTAAGATTTTTCATGGGATCGATCCTGTGACTTAGGTTTGGGGACTGTTAGGCGATTTCTCGTGCGGGTGGAAACCCATAACCTCGCCGGTGTTATCATTTGCTGATTGCAAATTTAGTGGTGTCGATGCCTTCGGAGCCTCAACGAGAAGGCGACCGAGTTCGTTTCCGATTATTTCCGTCGCTTGCCGTAGCGGCGCCGCAGCAATGTGGGCGTATTTCTCAGTCATGCGCGTATCTGCATGTCCCAGAAGTTTGCCGATGATTGGCAACCCCAGTCCTGCCGCTGCTCCGAAGCTTGCAAAAGTATGGCGCAAGTCATGCAGTCTAAGACCCTGCAGGTCGGCTTCCTCTGTCACCATAAGCCAAGGCCGCTTCAGATCGACCCGAGGTTTAGCGGGATCATTTCCTGGGAAAACAAACGGTCCAACGCGATCGATAGACTTTAGCACTTCGACGGCGACGGAATTGAGGTAGATCGGCTTCGCGCCTGTTTTGCTGTCGGAAAGTCTCGCCAGGCCTGCTCGAATGTCGATTTGGTCCCAACGAAGCTTTAGAATTTCCTGCTTCCGACAACCTGTCAGCAGTAATAGTTTGAGAGCGGCAGCGGCACCGGCATCGATCTTCGTTTTTCCGCCGCTCTTGGGAATGTGTTTTTGTGTTTCTCCAGTAGCGTAGATTTTCCGATCGACCCCAACATTCTCTGCGACAGCGATTGCGCGACCGAGCCGTTCTAGTTCCTCGTGGGACAGAAACCGCTCGCGGCTCTTTTCTTTGTACCGTTCGATATCTCGCGCAGGGTTTCCATCAGAGCTGATCAAACCATTTCGCCAACCAAACTTGAACATGGCAGCAACAACGGCGAGTGCTCGGTTTGCAAGAATTGGCTTATCGCTCATTTCAGCGTGCATACGAGCCAAATCCGATGTCCTAAGTTGGGATGCATGACGTCTGCCAAATCGAGGAACGACATAGCTTTCCAGGATGTGACGATAGAGGGTTTGGGTCGCAGGCTTACGTTTGGCTTCAACATGTTGGACGAAGAATGCATCTGACAAATCTGAGATGCTGATCTCGCTCTTCATTCTATTCGCTTCTGCGACCGGATCATGACCCTGAGCGACCAAAGCTAACTGCTTGCGAGCCTCATCTCGCGCTTCATCAAGCGTTAGTCGATCGTACCTTCCGATAACCAACTTACGCTGCGGTGCAGACCTGCCTTTGCCAGATCTGTATTGAATGAAGTAGGTCTTTGCGCCGCTCTTTCTGACCCGAACGCCAAAGCCCGGAAGATGAAGATCCCAGACAACGAGTTCTGCGTCTTGAGTACGGAGTTGTTCAATCCCTCGCTTCGTCAAACGTTCTTTCATGACTTCCTCTGGGTAGCACCAGGGTAACACGCGTCACCCATCTCGATATATCCAAAGAACACTAAAATCACAAAAAAGTCAAATAAAACAGACTATTAGTAAAGTTCAGAAAGCCGCATATTGCGTCAGAAATCATAAAAAATGTGAATGGCATGCAAGAGGTCGTCGGTTCGATTCCGTCTGGCTCCACCATT
>TARA_R110001606_G_scaffold44968_7_pt1 | contig 16429 bp, 14 predicted proteins | sample TARA_R110001606 | Tara Oceans TARA_R110001606 (sample SAMEA4398315) | marine metagenome | biome: Polar Biome; feature: [SRF] surface water layer (ENVO:00010504); material: water (ENVO:00002006), including particulate matter (ENVO:01000060) such as... | depth 5 m | reverse complement strand
TCATTTGTGCTTCGCCAAGAGGCATGGCAGCAAGATAAATGCTGCGCCATTGGTAAAACAGTGCTGGTACGTTACGACTTTGCCGCTAAAGCTAAGCAAGCTTTATCTCGTGTTGAAAAAGCAGCCTTAAATGAGCATTTTATTGCAGCTTCTTAATGTGTAGTTAGTAATTTAAGGTGCGCAAGTAGTTATCTAAAGCGGTGACTTGCGCTTTCCTAAAGCATAGCCCGAGCTTTGTTCTACGCCACAATATGTCATCGCTGGTTTTTGCCCACTCGTTGTTAATTAGGTAATCGACTTCTTGAGCGTATAGACCATGGCCAAAATGACAACCTAAGTCAGCCAATGCACTGCAATTACCTAGCAGTGCATTAGTTAGCGTGCCATAGGAGCGTACCAGCCTATTTAATAATAACTCAGGCAACCAATTATATTTTACTTGTAGTTGCGTTATTAACGTCGCTTTTTCACTAAAATCTCCGCCTGGTAACGGCGCGCTTTTTGTCCACGCTTCAGTCATATGAGGATAAAATAGCGCGAGTTTGTCCACAGCATTTTCTGCCAGTTTTCGATAAGTAGTTATTTTTCCGCCAAACACACTTAACAAAGCAGCCTGATTATCATCATTATTTAATATCAGCTTATAATCGCGGGTTACAGCTTGAGCATCTGCTGAGTGGTCATCGAGTAATGGCCGTACGCCACTGAATGTATGTACTATATCAGTCGCTTCAATCGGAGTTTTAAAGTAATGATTAGTAATATTGATTAAGTAACTAATTTCTTGTTTGCTAATTTTTACATCTTTAATATTGCCGGTATATTCTTCATCAGTAGTGCCAATGAGAGAATAGTCATCTTCAAAGGGAATGACAAAAACAATACGTTGATCTTCATTTTGGAGAATATAGGCACATGGCTCGTCATGAATACGTGGCACCACGATATGGCTGCCTTTGACTAAGCGAATATGCTGTGGTGATGGCTGAATAAATACATTATCAAACAATGAAGCAACCCAAGGGCCTGCGGCATTAACAATGCATTTGGCTTTGATTTGTAGTTGCTGCTGGGTCGTTTGTTGCGCTAGAGTTACATCCCAATGTTCAATATTGCGCTGTGCCTTTATACAACGAGTACGTGTTGCTATGGTTGCTCCGTGTTGTTCGGCGGCAAGGGCGTTTAAGATCACTAAACGCGCGTCATCTACCCAGCCATCAGCATATTCAAACCCTTGTGTAATTGATGCATTTAGCACACTGTCTTTTGTGAAAATAATCGACTTGGAAGCGGGTAGCGTGTCTCGTTTTCCTAGATGGTCGTAAATAAATAATCCTAGGCGGATCATCCATGGCGGCCGCAAATGTGACTGATGAGGAAGCCTAAACGAGAGCGGCCAAATAATATGCGGTGCTTTTTTTAATAACACTTCACGCTCTAGCAATGCTTCTTTTACTAACCTAAATTGATAGTGCTCTAAATAGCGCAGCCCGCCATGAATAAGCTTACTGCTGTTTGATGAGGTGGCTGAGGCTAAATCGTCTTGCTCACACAATAATACTTTCAAGCCTCTACCACTTGCATCTGCTGCAATACCAGCACCATTAATGCCACCGCCAATGACAAGTAAATCATATTCGTTATCGAGTAACTGCACGGGTGAACCTTAAAGTTAGTTGTTAATGCCAGATTATATTAACGCGATTAGCCGTCATTCTGCGGATTATTAGCAAGCGTCACTTGCGCAATACAATGTAGCCATTTTGCATATAAATCGTTACGCTCAAAGCTACTCATAGTTGGCTCAAAGCGGCGGTCACATCGCCACATAGTTGCTAGTTGCGCTGTTGATTCATAAACACCACTTTGCAGGCCTGCTAAATAGGCGACGCCAAGCGAGGTGGTTTCGGTTAAGGTGGGGCGCTCAACACTCGCACCTAAAATATTAGCTAAAAACTCCATAGCCCAATTATTATTAGCCATACCGCCGTCAACGCGCAAGATGCTGGGGCGCAAGCCATCCCCTTCCATCGCTTTTTGTAAATCTTTAGTTTGATAACCCACTGATTGCAAAGCTGCAGCGACAATCGTACTAATACCTGAATCTCGAGTAAGCCCTAAAATAGCACCTCGGGCATTGGCATCCCAATAGGGAGCGCCTAAACCTGTAAAAGAGGGCACTAAAAATACCCCATGATCTAAGGGAACACCTTTGACGAGGGCTTCACTTTCTCCCGCGCTTTCTAATAATTTCAAGCCCTCTACAATCCACTGCATGGTGGCACCTGCCATAAAAATACTGCCTTCAATGGCATACGTAGGTTTGCCGTTAAGTCTATATGCGATTGTGGTTAATAAGCGATTGTTTGACTTTAGTGCTTTATCGCCGGTGTTAAGCATTAAAAAACAGCCTGTTCCGTAGGTGCTTTTTGCCATACCTTCTTCAAAACAAGCTTGGCCAATTAAAGCGGCTTGCTGATCACCCGCTATGCCGCTAATTGGAATTTCACCACCAAATAACTCGCTGCTAGTAACACCAAAGTCAGCCGCTGAGTCCATTACTTCAGGTAGCATCGAGGCTGGAATATCAAATAAGGCGAGTAAGTCTTCATCCCAGCATTGCTGGTGAATGTTAAACAGTAATGTGCGAGAGGCATTGGTTGCATCGGTTTTGTGTACTTTACCATCGGTTAATTGCCATAGTAAGTAGGTGTCTACCGTACCAAACGCCAGCTCACCTGCTTGTGCTTGCTCTTTAGCGCCAGTGACGTTATCTAAGATCCAACGAATTTTGGTGGCAGAAAAGTACGGATCGAGTAATAAGCCGGTTTTATCATTGACGATTTTACTGTGCCCAGCATCGCGCAAACTATCACAGTACTGGCTAGTGCGTCGGTCTTGCCACACAATCGCGTTGTAAATAGGTTGCCCGGTTTTTTTACTCCACACTAAGGTGGTTTCTCGTTGATTAGCAATGCCTATGGCAATAATGTCGGCAGCCGTTACCCGTTGCTGCGCCAATACGTTTTTAACGCTCGCGAATACGGTTTGCCAAATATCTACAGGATCGTGTTCAACCCAACCATTTTGCACAAAGTGCTGCGGGAAGGTTTGTTGGGCTGTGCCAAAAACCTCGGCATCTTTGGTGTATAAGATGGCGCGAGAGCTCGTCGTTCCTTGGTCAATCGAGAGTATGTATTTGCACATAAAATATAATGTTATTTAACTTAGATAAAGATAGCTTGTCTCTAAGCTAAACGAATAGCAATGCTTTTGCACCATAATGGATGTAATTTTAGGCAAATAGGATGAGTGAAAGGGAGTTAAGGCTCAGTGCTGGCGCTTAGTTTTAAATAAGCGCCAGATATATATAATATAATTATTAGTTGGCAGCATCAGCTAATTGCTGATGGAGCCAATCTTTTAATGCCATTCTATCGTGTTTTAATTGATGCATTGCTTCATCATCAATAGGGGCATCTTGTAACTCCAGGACACGGATTTCTTTATCAATTGCATTGTATTGCTTTGCCCTTGCCGCGAACTCTTCATTATCAGTGTTGAGCTTAGTGATAGTGCTTTGGTATTCAGGGAAATCTTTAGTTAATGAATGATCTTCGCCTAACATAGGTCGCTCCTTATTAAAGCGTGTTACATATTAATCTCGATAGATAAACACGCATGGGTTTTAGTCAAATTAAATGCTCTGAGGCGTTTTGCCAATACAATAGAGCTTGGGCTGATTTAAAATAAATCAACATCAAGCTCAGTATTATCGTTATTAAAGTAATTTCCCTTTGCCTGAATACAAAACACTGACACTCGTGCGGGCTTAAGTTAGAATATGAACGCAGGCAGTTGCCTGCAAACAATTTCTATTTTGAGTGCTTTATTACATGCTTTTAATGATCGATAACTACGACTCGTTTACCTACAATTTGGTACAGTATTTTCAACGTTTAGATCAAGAGGTGCTAGTAAAGCGCAATGATGAGATCTCGGTTAGTCAAATTGCCCAGTTAAACCCTAAGCATATCGTGATATCTCCCGGCCCATGTTCACCAAATGAAGCGGGTATATCTTTGGAGCTTGTTGAGCAATTAAAAGGTCAATTTCCAATTTTAGGTATTTGTTTAGGTCATCAAACAATAGCACAAGCACTAGGTGCGAACATTGTTAGGGCAAAGCAAGTGATGCATGGTAAAACCTCGCCAATTTATCATGCTAATCAAGGTGTATTTGCCGGCTTACCAAATCCATTAACAGTTTGCCGTTATCATTCGTTGGTTGTTGAACAAGATAGCATTCCTGATGAGTTGCAGATCACCGCTTGGACCGAAACTGAAAGTGGCCAGTTAGATGAAATAATGGGCTTAGTTCATAATAGCTTAGCGTTAGAGGGGGTACAATTTCACCCAGAGGCAATTTTAACGCAGCGAGGACTTGAATTACTTGCTAACTTTTTAACTCGGTTCTAGGCTTATGCTAACAAACGTAGTAGCTTCCCTTAATTTATTTATAAAAGATAACTATTAATGACAGATGAAATACGCCAACAAAGGACAGCTAAGGCATTAGAGCAACGAGCCCATGATTTGTTGCTTGGACATAGCTTTGCGCAACGTCAAATTGGCTATATTCATACTCTAGATATAAATTATGGTGAGGCGATGAAGCAGCGCACCTTACTTGAGGTTGAAGTTGCTGCGCAAAAAATACGTAAACTCTCCAGTACTTCGCATCATAAGTACCGCGCTCAAGCCAGCCAGCAGTTACATCAAGTTATTGATACCGCCATGAACAAGCAGTTAGCCGATATTGATACGGTACTACATGAAACCATTGGTATTGAAGATAATGTCCCCGCGATTTTAGACATACTTGCGGTAAAATCAGCATCGGTAGGGCGCCTTGAGCCATTAGTTAAAGATTTAACTTGGTTAGGACGTGAGTTAGTTGCTTTTGTGAATTTGCCTTATTATCGCGCGCAGCGCAATAAACATACTTCGGTAAAAGTTGATAACCCCTCTTTAGCTCTGCGTTATATTGGTTTAGACAACTTACAGTTTGTAGTGCCTACCTTTGCGGTACGTCATTGGATGCCACACAGCACCGAACCATTTCCATTATTGAAGCGTCGCCTACGCGATAACTCAATGGCTTGCGCGATTGCGGCGCAAGAGTTGGCTAAGCTCAATGGTATTAATGAAGTACATGCATTTACTTTGGGTATGTTACTCGATGTTGGCAAGATAGCTTTGATTCGACTCTATTTACGTACATTCGAACGAGTGTGGCAGCGCAAAGTAACCCTTGCCCGAGAAGACCAACATAAAGATCTTCACACCGCATTGTTAGAGTTAAAACCTGATCCGTTATTTTTAAGTACTTTACTTAATCAGCATGCGCTAAAAGTCACGGCGACGGTGATTGATAAAATGGCGTTTCGGTATTTACCTTTTAATGCTGTGTTATCGCAGTTGATTAATGGTGTGTCCAAAGGGGATTCACTATTGCCATTAGCGATGTTAATGCAAAAGGCACGTTGTTATAGTCAATGTGTTACTTTGAGCGAACATCAGCTGGTGGAAAGTGATGAAAAATCACTCTGGTTTGATTACGTTGGGTTATCAAAACAGGAACTAGAACAGCTTGAAAAAACCAATTTGCAGCACTTTCATATTAAAATTGACTAGTTTCATAAATTTTTTGTTAATTTTTTTACGACTATTCATTCATCATTAATATCTACTCTTACCCATATTTTATCTTGCAAAGCTCTGCCTGGTGGGTGGTGGGGCAGCGATATAGAATAAACAACCCCATAATTCGTTATTCAGATAGTTATTCACTATCTCTGAAATTATATCTCAAAGCCTTTAATAACAAGGGCTACATGAAAGTTTTATAAGAGACAATAACGAAAAACTCTGAAATAATGATTATCTGAAAATTGAACCAGAGAGTATTTTTTGGCGATGTGAGCTATGCTGATTTACGCCAAAGGAGATGGTACAACAGTCTATCATCAAGCCTATTTTTTAAACTTTCTGTAGGATCACAATTAAGAGGATATAAAATGACAGTCAATCGCGAATTATTTGATCAAGTAATGGTTCCTAACTACGCACCTTCAAGCGTTATTCCTGTTCGTGGCGAAGGCTCACGTGTATGGGATCAGCAAGGTCGTGAATATATCGATTTTGCCGGTGGTATCGCTGTTAACTGTCTAGGTCATTGTCATCCAGCATTGGTTAAAGCATTAAAAGAGCAAGGCGAAAAAATCTGGCACCTATCAAATGTAATGACTAATGAGCCAGCACTTCGTTTAGCTAAAAAATTGGTAGATGCTACATTTGCTGAAAAAGTATATTTCGCCAACTCAGGCGCAGAAGCAAATGAAGGCGCACTAAAATTAGCGCGTCGTGTTGCGCTTGAAAATTTTGGTGAACAAAAATCGCAAATCATCGCTTTCAATAAAGGTTTCCATGGCCGTACATTCTTTACTGTAACCGTGGGCGGTCAAGCTGCTTACTCTGATGGTTTTGGTCCTAAGCCGGGAGATATCGTACATTGTGACTATAACGATTTAGCCGCATTTGAAGCACTAATTTCTGATAACACATGTGCGGTAATGATGGAGCCATTACAAGGTGAAGGCGGCATTATCTCTGCTACTGACGAGTTTGCTCAAGGTGTACGCCAGTTATGTACTAAACATAACGCATTACTTATTTTTGATGAAGTACAAACTGGTGTCGGTCGTACTGGCGATCTTTATGCATACCAAGGGTTAAATGTAGTACCTGATATTTTAACTACTGCAAAAGCACTTGGCGGCGGTTTTCCAATTGGTGCAATGATCACCACGACAGAGATTGCTAAGCACCTTAAAGTCGGTACTCATGGTTCTACTTATGGCGGCAATCCGTTGGCATGTGCTGTTGGTGAAGCAGCCTTTGATACTGTGAATACAGCAGAAGTATTAGCTGGCGTAAAAGCAAAGTCAGCATTGTTTAATGAATTACTAACTGCAATTAACGATAAGTACAACGTTTTCTCGGAAATTCGTGGTCAAGGTTTATTAATTGGTGCTGTGGTTAATGAGCAGTTTAAAGGTCGTGCTAAAGAGTTTTTAGTAGCAGGAACCGCTGAGGGTGTGATGTCGTTAGTCGCGGGTGCCGATGTGGTGCGTTTTACTCCATCTTTAGTGATCCCTGAAGCGGATATCCGTGAAGGGATGGCGCGCTTTGAAAAAGCCGTAGCCAACGTTGTGAACGGTTAATCAACACCTCTAATCATAATAAGGGCAAGTAGCAAGCTTGCCCTAATATTCTTAATTTACCGTTATTTATAAGGGAGCAAGCGGACTCATGATGATCCTTCGCCCAATCCAGCAATGTGATTACCCAGCTTTATTGAAAATTGCCCACGAATCAGGACATGGTTTTACCTCTTTACCTAATAACGAAGAGTTATTACAAAAGAAGATAGCTCATTCAATAAGCTCATTCGCAAAAAGTGCATCTCATCCGGGTGATGAAGGTTACTTGTTTGTTCTTGAAGATAGCGAAACAGGTGAAGTAGTCGGTACCTCAGCAATTGAAGCTGCGGTTGGTTTAGATGATGCGTTTTATCACTATCATTTAAGTAAAGCTATTCATTCATCTCGTACATTGAATGTTTATAAAGCGGTTGATATTTTAACCTTGTGTAATGATTACACTGGAGCAACTGAGCTTTGTACGCTGTTTTTAAAAGATGGTTACCGTAAAAATAATAACGGTAAGCTGCTTTCAAAAGCACGTTTTATGTTTATCAAGCAGCACCAAGAACGCTTTGCTGAAACCGTAATTGCAGAAATGCGCGGTGTTTCTAACGAACACGGCAGTAGTCCATTTTGGCAATGGTTAGAAGAACACTTTTTCTCGATGGATTTTCCAACAGCTGATTACTTAACCGGTATTGGCCAAAAAGTGTTTATTGCTGAACTAATGCCAAAGTACCCAATTTACGTCAACTTATTAAGTAAAGAGGCGCAAGCCGTGATCGGCAAGGTGCACAATAATACGCGCCCTGCGATTGAACTACTGAAAAAAGAAGGCTTCACCTTTAATGGCTACGTTGACATTTTTGATGCTGGCCCAACGGTAGAAGCAAAAGTAGATAATATTGCAACTATTCGTAATGCCAAAAACTTTACCGTAAAAATCGGTGAAAACAGCGGCGAGACGGCTATCATGCTAGCGAATGACAAACTCAATGATTTTAGAGCAACCGTTGCACAACTAAACCTTGATGAAACAAGCTCTGAGTTGACTTTGCCACAGGCAATGGCCGATGCACTGCACTTACAAGCTGGCGATATAGTTACCGCAACACGTATATAATTTAGGAGAAAGTACATGACTCATCCTGCACAATTTATTAATGGTCAATGGTCGCAAGGCCTAGGCGATGCATTTAATTCAGTAAACCCAGCCAATAACGAAATTATTTGGCAAGCAAACTCAGCCACCAGTGAGCAAGTAGACACCGCTGTTAACTCTGCGCGTGCAGCATTTTATAGCTGGGCTGATAAATCATTTGCAGAACGTTTAGCGATTGTAAAAACTTTTGCCGAAACCCTAAAAGAGCACAGCGAAGAGCTTGCTGTTGTAATAGCACAAGAAACGGGTAAGCCGTTATGGGAAACTCGCACTGAAGCGGGTGCTATGGTCGGTAAAATAGCTATCTCTGAAAAAGCATTTTTAGAGCGCACTGGCGACGTAGAAAACCCAATGCCGCAAGGTCGTGCAATGATCCGCCACAAACCACATGGTGTAGTGGCGGTATTTGGCCCTTATAACTTCCCTGGTCATTTACCTAATGGCCATATTGTGCCTGCACTTTTGGCGGGCAATACCGTGGTGTTTAAACCATCGGAGCTAACTCCAGCTGTTGCTGAGCTAACGCTTAAGTTATGGGAAAAAGCAGGTTTACCAGCAGGGGTTATTAACCTAGTACAAGGCGAAGTAGCCACAGGTAAGGCTCTTGCTGCTCACAAAGGTATTGATGGCTTATTCTTTACCGGTTCATCACGCACAGGTCATATTCTGCATGAGCAGTTTGCCGGTCAACCAGGTAAAATCTTAGCATTAGAAATGGGTGGTAACAATCCACTGATTATTACTGATGTTGCTGATACCAAAGCCGTTATTCACGATATTATTCAATCAGCATTTATCTCAAGTGGCCAACGTTGTACCTGTGCACGCAAGCTGTTTTTACCAGCAGGTGAGCAAGGCGATGCAATTTTAGCCGGTTTAATTACCGCGACTAAAGCCATCAAAGTGGGCAACTACGATGATGTAGAGCAACCGTTTATGGGCTCGATGATCTCATCAGCTGCGGCCGCTGGTATGGTAAAAGCACAGCAACAACTCGTTGAGCTTGGTGCTGAAGTATTGGTTGAGCTTAAGCATACTGAAAATACAGGTTTTGTAACGCCTGGTATTATTGAGTGCACAGATGTTGCTAACTTCCCAGATGAAGAGCACTTTGGTCCACTATTAAAAGTATTCCGCTTTACAGATTTTGATAGTGCGATTGATAAAGCCAACGATACCAGCTTTGGTTTGTCTGCGGGTTTACTCAGTGATAATGCGGCAGATTACGACCATTTTTTACGTCGTATCCGTGCTGGTATTGTTAACTGGAACCGCCCAATCACCGGTGCCTCAAGTGCAGCTCCTTTTGGTGGTATTGGTGCATCAGGTAATCATCGTGCAAGTGCTTACTATGCAGCTGATTATTGCGCATACCCAGTTGCCTCTGTTGAACTTGAAAAAGTAGCAATGCCAGCAACATTAAGCCCAGGCTTAAAAATCGATTAATCGATTTTGGTCAAATAGTAATAAATAACTAAAAAAGCAGCCAAGGCTGCTTTTTTTGTATTGGTTAATGCTCAAAGGTAGCAATTAAAAGCGCTTTCTGCTTAAATCAATACAGTCGTTTTAATTAGGTGTGGATAATTATGGTTTTAGATAGGCAAGGATATGATGACCTCATCATGTATCTTACTCAAAATTTAGCATTATTTGAGAAGTCCGGCGAAATAAAACCAGGCGCTCCTACTATTATGGAGCTAATAGAAGATGATATTGCTGAAAATGTTATGTTGTTATGCCAGCAACACACAGAGCTTTCTACTGAACAACGTAGTCAAATCGTGCGTGAAGTAGATGGCATTGTATACGACTTACAAGAAGTCCTCAGCAGCGTCACCAGTAATCAAGTGACAATAGAGCAACATGCATTTATCGATGAATTTGCCGCATTGGTAAAAAACCTCTTTGATAGCGCAGTTGTCGAAAGTGCCTGATCATTCCAATTATCGTTTTTAATTTGCAACTGCGTGTGACTTCCTTACAATCAAGGAAATAACTTCTTTGAGAGTAATAAAATGCAAGCGAATGTGAAATGGGTTGAAGGCGATACTTTTTTAGGGCGTTCTAATTCTGGTCACAATGTTGTGTTTGATGCTGGTAGCGATAGCGCCGCACCAAGCCCAATGGAAATGGTATTAATGTCAGTTGGCTGCTGTTCATCGGTTGATGTAGTCAGTATTCTAAAAAAAGCTAAACAACAGTTTTCAGATGTGCAAGTGCAATTGAGTGCTGAACGCGCAGAGTCCGCTCCGCGAGTATTCACTAAGATTAACTTACACTTTGTTGTGACTGGCGACAACGTTTCAGAAAAGCACCTTGCGCGTGCCGTTCAACTATCTGCAGAGAAGTATTGTTCAGTAGCATTAATGCTTGATAAAACAGTAGAAATTACCCACACACACGAAGTTATACAAGAACAGGGAAAATAACGCTTTTTCCTGAGGTGAAATTCGTATAAAATCCGCGAACTTTTCATTCTGCTCTGGCAGATTTCACTTGTTTATAGGTTGGTTTATCATGAACAAACCCTTCGATAAAATTAAACTTCATGGCTTTAATAACTTAACCAAAAGTTTAAGCTTTAGTATTTACGATATTTGCTATGCAAAGACTGAGCAACAACGTAAAGAATATATTGAATATATCGACGAACAGTACAGTGCTGATCGACTAACCGATATTTTAGGTGAAGTAGTAGACATTATCGGTGCGAATATTTTAAATGTTTCGCGTCAAGATTACGATCCTCAAGGTGCTAGTGTAACAATTCTGATCTCAGAAGAGCCAATTGAGCAGCAGCAAACTTATGAAGTTGATGAAGCACCAGGACCATTACCTGAAACAGTTGTTGCTCATTTAGATAAAAGCCACATCTGCGTTCATACCTATCCTGAAGCTCACCCTGATGATGGTATTTGTACTTTCCGTGCCGATATCGAAGTATCAACCTGTGGCATTATTTCGCCATTAAAAGCGTTAAACTTCCTAATTCATAGCTTAGAGTCAGATGTTGTAACAATTGACTACCGAGTGCGTGGTTTTACCCGTGACGTAGATGGTGTTAAGCACTATATCGATCACGCGATCAACTCAATTCAAAACTACATGACCGAAGATACCAAAGAAGCGTACCAAATGATGGACGTGAATGTGTATCAAGAAAACTTGTTTCACACTAAGATGATGCTAAAAGAAACAGACCTAAATACTTATTTATTTGGTGTTACTACGAGTGATTTATCTGAAGACGAAGAAGAAGCAATTCGTTCTAAATTAACACGTGAAATGCAAGAAATTTTTTACGGCCGTAACCTGCCGGAAGCAGAATAAACTCACTTAATTAGTAAGTTTTAAAAAACGGCGCGCAATGTAAATTGCGCGCCGTTTTTTATTAAAGTTGCTAAATGCAGCAACAAAAGCAAACGAAAACACCATCCTTCCTAAGTATATCTCCTAAATTAGCCTGAAAATGTTGGTGACGACATTCCTTGACGCTAGCAGCTGTGGCTAATAGTCTAAGTAAACAGCCCGTCTTCTATTATGGATCAATATGCAGAATCAAGGCCTAGCACAGCAACTATTTTTGGCAAAGCAGGTGAGGGAGCACGAAGCAAAAGCAGCGACCTTGGCAGGCGTTAGCATGTTCACTTTGATGGAGCGCGCAGGGCATGCGGTATTCTCGCAGTGTATCGAGCATTTTCCGAATGCTCAGCGCTACTTTATTCTGGTCGGTTATGGTAATAATGCGGGCGATGGCTATATTGTGGCAAGCCTTGCCAAGCAAGCCGGTAAGGAAGTCATTGTACTTGCAGCCGATACCAGTAGACATCTCACCGGGGATGCGCTTACAGCTCAGCAACGTTGGCAAGCATTGGGGGGCGAAGTTGAAAGTTACACGCAAGGTCGCCTCAATAATGCCGATATTATTATTGATGGTTTGTTAGGTACCGGAATTAATAGTCAAGTTCGTCCGCCATTTTTAACGATGATTGAAGATGCTAACGCGCAACCTAGCGCAATAGTGGCAATTGATTTACCTTCAGGCATAGACGCCGACACCGGGCAGCCACTTGGCATCGCTATTCAGGCTACTATTACCGTTACTTTTGTGGGGATTAAACAAGGCTTAGTAACCGGTGCCGGGCGAAGTGCTGCAGGAAAAATCATTTTTAATGATTTAGGGATCGCAGAATCATTTACCAAGTTAGTGGATGCTAGCGCAACACTTATCAATATCACTAGTTTTAAACCACTTGCTGCACGAAGTCGCAATAGCCATAAAGGGAACCACGGCAAGCTGTTATGCGTCGGTGGGAATCAAGGTACTAGCGGGGCCATTCGTTTATCAAGTGAAGCAGCACTTCGTACAGGCGCTGCAATGGTGCGTGTTTATACTCATCAAAGCAGTGTACAAGTCGTTAGTAGTGGTCGCCCTGAATTAATGGTCAGTTGCGACAGTTTATCCGCAGCCCTTGAATGGGCAAATTGTGTCATTATTGGTCCAGGTCTTGGTCAGGATAGTTGGGCGCAAACGACATTTGAGCAGGTTATACAATATTGCTTAGCAAATAATTTACCATTAGTTATTGATGCTGATGGCTTAAATTTGTTGGCTAAGCATGCTTTAGAGTATCGCCTTAAAAATTGCATAATAACCCCGCATGCTGGTGAAGCCTCACGGCTAATGAAAGTTTCAATTGCTGAGATTGAAGCAAATCGCTTTCAATCTGCTACGGATTTAGCTAAACGTTATACCAGTACCAGTGTGCTGAAAGGCGCGGGTAGCCTGATCGCCAACGGGCAGCAAACTTGGTTGTGCGAAAATGGTAATCCAGCGCTTGCCGTTGGTGGCAGTGGTGATGTGCTTACCGGCATCATAGGTGCGTTACTTGCTCAAGGTTTCGCTGTTGATCAAGCCGCATGTTACGGTGTGACATTGCACGCTAAAGCAGCCGATATTTTGGCAGAACGCGAAGGGGAGCGCGGTATGTTGCCAAGTGATTTATTTGCTATTGTTAGGCAGCTCATTAATGGTAAATAGCGGTTAAATATACTTTTTGGTCACTATTTTTAGGAACTCGTTTTGCTAAATACAGCACAGTCCCTATACTCTAATTTGCGCGGCTATTATTTACTACTGAGGTAAAAAGAAGATGTTGATACAAAAAAAAATGTACCTAGGGAGTTTTCTGCTGCTGTTGTTTGCTTTAATTATTCTGTCAGGAATAATGCAGCTAGTTGTTACGCCAATCATTAAAAATGACGCTATATCCAGCGCAAAATTACAAGCAAAGGTGATCGGCGAATCGTTAGCAAAAGATTTAGCTAAAAGTGCCACCTTAACGCAAAGCTTAGCCGTGGTAGCCGAGACTTTGCCATTGCAGCAGGCGGCCTTTATTGAAAATATTGCTCCTTTGATTGCAAGTGGCAAAGGTATTGCGGGTGGTGGTATTTGGCCTGAGCCGAATAAAATGCTGCCTTCAGCAGCAAAGGCATCTCTTTTCTGGGCGAAAACAGGTAATGGCCAATATAAACTTTTAGATGATTATAACCAGCCCGACAGCAGCGCGTATCAACAAGAAACCTGGTATAAAAATGCCATTAACGCTAATCGGGGTGAGTGCGTTTGGTCCGAAGCTTATGTAGACACGGTATCGAATGTACCGATGGTTACCTGTTCCGTGAAAATAATCCGTGATAACCAATTTTGGGGGGTTGCCACCTTAGACGTTGAACTGGCATCTATCGAAAGCTCATTGATCGCAGAGAACAATGCTACGGGCACCTATAACTTTATTTTAGATAGCGCCGAGCAATTAGTATCGATTCCATCGATACGCAATACTAACTTAGCAATGATGAGCCTTACTCAGGTTGCCAGTAAAGACAGTAGCTTAAAGCCGTTGGTCAGCGCCTTGCAAAACAGCAATACAACTGTTGCTGAATTTGCCAGTGGTGTGGTTAATAATGACGAATCTATTTTAGTAACTTACTCATTGGCAGAGCAAAATTGGCGCTCTGGGGTTATTATTCCTGCCGCAATTGCCAAGAAAACCGTTAACACCCTCACTTATTATTTATACAGTTCATTTATCGCCCTTATTCTCGCTTTTGTATCAGTATTACTGATTTTTGGTAATCGCCTGGTGCAGCAAATTAACACCACCACAGAGCAAGTTAGAATGTTGGTGCAAGGTCGCACGAATTCAAAACTGGCGGTGCGTGGAAGTGATGAAATGAGCCACTTATGCGAAGCGATTAATGATTATGGCGATCATCTGATTAAGATTTTAGAACAGATCCAAGCAGAAGCCGCTGCGGTTAAAAACAACGCTGAAGCGATGGATAACTTAAGTAATAACAGCCAAATTCGTACCCAAGAGTTAATGGAAGAAAACAACATGTTGGCTGAGGCAATTCATGAAATGTCGATAGCAGCCTCATCAGCCTCACAAGATGTTTTGAGCGTTGCAGATATTACTACGCAATCCGCTGATTTAGTGAATTCTGGTTTTGATGTTATTGAGAAGAATGCCGAATCAATCCAGTTATTATTTGATAAATTAACGGAATCATCAGATGCCATTTCACGGATTGCACAAGACTCAAAACAAGTGGGCTCGGTGCTTGATGTGATCATGAATATTTCAGAACAAACTAATCTACTTGCGCTTAATGCCGCCATTGAAGCTGCTCGAGCAGGTGAATCAGGGCGTGGTTTCGCGGTAGTGGCTGATGAAGTTAGAACTTTGGCACATCGTACTCAGCAATCGGCTGGCGAGATTGAAACCATGATCAGCCAATTGCAAGAAGCCGCTAGTCGAGGGGTTAACGTTATTGGGCAATGCCGTGAATACTCTGAAGTGGTGAACGAGCGCTCAGCAACAACACGTGCACAGTATGAAAGTATTGTTACCGCGTTTAATGATATTAAAGAGCGTTCATCAAGCATTGCCGTAGCGACTGAAGAGCAATCACAGGTAACCGAAAATGTGAAAAACTTGGCAGAGCGAATTCGTGAGATCTCTGTGCAAAATGCCAGTGATGCTGAAGAATTTCGTAGCGTCAGCAAAGATTCAAATAGCCAAGCACAGCGTTTATATCAAATTAGTCAGCAATAATGTGATTCATTGATAGTGTTTTTCAAGCATCGTTAGCTGAGAATCTCAGCGCGATGCTTCACCTTCGTCCTCTTCTGGTGGATCGCCGGAGTCTTCTTTGCGTTTACGCTGCTCTTGTTTGGCTTTTTGTACATTCTCAAATTGCGGGGTGGAATAGGGAATAACGAAATAAGCGCAAAGAACGACAAAAATAAAAAGCCCCTCGTGACATGGTTTTACCCCACACAACTATTTTTACCATTGACCACAATATCACCAGTAACAATAACGTCACTACACCAAGGTGAACTAATAATGTTTCAATGCTAACTTTGTTTAATAAATCCATTTGTTTTTAATTTGGTTACTAATAGTTAGTTAATGAGGGTTAATTGAACAATATCAAGTCAACCAGAGGTTCCATATTAAGCGCCAGTAGGTTGTGATTTATCGCGATTAGTGACCTCTCACAGACTGCTTTTAATTTAATTGTAGTAAGTCCCATTTATTACCATACAAATCTTCAAATACCACAACGGTGCCGTATTCTTCTACGCGGGGCTGTTCATTAAAGTTAACGCCATTTTTTTGCATTAATTCATAATCTCGCCAAAAGTCATTGGTATGTAAAAATAAAAACACTCGGCCCCCAGTTTGGTTGCCCACAGCCTCTAACTGCTGTTGAGTACTTGCTTGTGCGAGTAATAAATTAGTGCCATTAGAGTTAGGTGGTGATACTAATACCCAGCGTTTGCCATTACCCTGATCAGTATCTTCGATTAAATCAAACCCCAGTTTTTGAGTGTAAAATGCAATCGCATCATCATAATTCCCTACAACTAATGCCATGCTACCTATATGCTGTTTTATGTTTGTCATTGTCCTACCTTGAAATAATGC
>TARA_R110001606_G_scaffold43418_3_pt1 | contig 16454 bp, 14 predicted proteins | sample TARA_R110001606 | Tara Oceans TARA_R110001606 (sample SAMEA4398315) | marine metagenome | biome: Polar Biome; feature: [SRF] surface water layer (ENVO:00010504); material: water (ENVO:00002006), including particulate matter (ENVO:01000060) such as... | depth 5 m | reverse complement strand
CGACCTTGGCAAGGTCGCGCTCTACCAACTGAGCTAGTGCCGCATAACGCATGTAAGTATTAATATGTTTCATCGCAACCTTGTCGCGGTAAAACATTCTAGCAACTTAACCAGTGTCACTTTGTTTATCTAGGGGGCTATGCCCTCTCAACACGGACGCATTCTACAGAGATTATTAAACGCGTCAATACAAAAAATGCTAGTTTTGAACTGTTTGATTATTTTTTATCTAAAACGGTGCGTTATTATACGTTTAGAGTCAATTTTTAGTCAATTCAGACCACGCTGCTATCAAATATTGCAGCATAGAAGTAACCGTTAAGAAGGTCGCAATGTAAAGTAAGCCATAACTTAAGTACATCATCCAACTATCGTATTGCCAAATGAGTCCAATAATAGCTAACATTTGCGCAGCAGTTTTAAACTTACCCATATTTGATACAGCTACATTACCACGCTTGCCTTGCTCTGCCATCCATTCTCGAAGTGCTGAGATAACAATTTCTCTGCTTATTATGATTAAAGCAGGAATAGTCATATACATTGATTGATAATAACTAGCTAAAGCAACCAATGCTGTACACACCATCACTTTATCAGCAACAGGATCTAAGAATGCACCAAATGGCGTAGACTGCTCAAGCTTGCGCGCTAGATAGCCATCAAGAATATCAGTGATCGATGCAAGCCAGAAAATAAAAGCTGCAGCAAAGAAAGCCCATGAATAAGGCAGATAAAATACCACCAAAAAAATGGGGATAAGAAAAAGTCTAAATGTTGTGAGTGTGTTTGGAATATTCCACATAACTACTTGGGGATGTCTTTTTTTCTATATTCGCACGAAGGGCTAGCCCTTGTCATGCAAATGGTTAAATATCTTCTCAGCCATGTCAGAGCTGATCCCGGGTACTTGCTTTAATTGATCTATATTAGCAGCTTTTACTCCCTGCATGCCCCCTAAAAATTTTAATAATGTTTGGCGTCGTACCGAGCCGATACCACCTATCTCTTCTAATAGTGATTGAGTGCGTTGTTTTTGCCGCTTGTTACGGTGCCCTGCAATAGCAAAGCGATGTGATTCATCGCGAATATGTTGGATCAAATGTAGCGCTGGTGCGTCTGAATCCATTGGGATTGTTTTCCGGCCACCATCAATTAATAGTGTTTCAAGGCCTGGCCTACGACTGGTGCCTTTTGCCACACCGGCTAACAGCGGCATTTTTGCATGTGGCCAATTAGCAAAGTACTGCTCGGCACGAGAAAGTTGTCCTTTACCACCGTCGATAAAAATCACATCAGGAATTTTATCTTCGTCAACCAACTTGTTGTAACGCTTGTTTAACGCAAACTCCATTGCAGCATAATCATCACCTCCAGTGATCCCTGTGACATTAAAGCGTCGATATTCTTTATTATTCGGTCCTTGCGAATCAAACACCACACAACTGGCAACTGTGTTTTCTCCCATTGTATGGCTGATATCAAAACATTCCATACGATTAATATCATCAAGCCCTAACGTCGCTTTAAGTTGTGCGTAACGCTTATTAATCGAATCCTGAGTGCTTTGCTTCACGGTAATACTATTAAGCGCATTCTTATTAGCGAGCTGTAAGTATTGCGCACGCTCACCGCGTGTAACTGTTTTTAAAGTTACTTTGCGTTCACTCACTTGGCTTAATGCTTCACTGAGTACATCAATTTCATCAAGTGCAAATGGCAAAATAACTTCTTTAGCAATTCGCCCTGTTGCACCTGGCGCTAAATAATATTGCCCAAGAAATGAAGCCAGTATTTCTTGTGGCTGTGAATCTTTCGGTACTTTTGGAAAGTACGTTTTGCTACCGAGTACTTTATGATCGCGGATCATCAACAAATGAATGCCATTGAGGCCATTTAAATGAGCAAAACCCACAACATCCATTTCGGCATAATTACCTGATATCGATTGTTGCTCTTGCATTTTACGCAGTAGCATTATTTGATCGCGTACTTTAGCCGCTAGTTCAAATTGTAAAGCGTGGCTCGCAGCTTCCATTTTAGAGATCAACGCTGCGATGACTTCATGAGATTTGCCAGTCAAAAATTTACGTACAAAATCAACTTGCTGATTGTATTCATCGTCACTCACTTCATTCACGCAGGGTGCAGAACAACGTTTTAGCTGAAATTGCAAACAAGGTCGGCTGCGAACGCGATAATACGCATCTTCACATTGACGAACAGGAAATATTTTCTGCATTAACCGCAAACTTTCAGAGACAGCCCCAGCGCTTGGAAATGGCCCAAAATACTCGCCTTTTACTTTGCGGCTACCGCGATGAAATGCAAGTCTTGGATGTTTGTGAGCAGTTAATAAAATATACGGATAGGATTTATCATCACGCAGTAAAATATTGTAACGTGGCTGATATTTTTTTATTAAGTTATTTTCAAGCAGTAAAGCTTCGGTTTCAGTATTGGTTAAAGTGATGTCAATATCACTAATGTTACTGACTAAAGCGCGAGTCTTGCCATCCGTGACATTGCTACGAAAATAGCTACTAACACGTTTTTTAAGGTTTTTAGCTTTACCAACATAAATAACTTTATCATCACTATCAAGCATCCGATAAACGCCGGGTTCGCTTGATAGTGTTTTTAAGAAATGGGCGTGATCAAATTCTGCCATGGGGCAACACTAGTGGGCGCTGTCGATGTCGATCATCTTATGACGAATAGCCAAATGAGTTAATTCAACATCACCACCCACATTCAGCTTTTCAAACATTCTATATCGATAGCTGTTCACTGTTTTAGAACTTAAATTAAGGCGTTCGGCAATGTCTTGTACTTTTTCACCTTTAGTGATCATTAACATGATCTGTAATTCACGTTCAGATAAACTCTGAAATGGACTTTCATCAGTACGACCCGTCACTTGCGCAAGGGCAATTTGTTGAGCTATTTCTGGTGCAATATAGCGTTGCCCTGCATTTACTGCGCGAATTGCATTAACCATTTCATCAGAGCCCGCCCCTTTGGTTAAGTAACCATGAGCGCCAATTTGCATCACTTTACTTGGGAATGGGTCTTCACAATGTACTGTTAGTACAATAATTTTCACATCAGGGCAATAGCGACAAATTTTCTTGGTCGCTTCTAATCCGCCAATACCTGGCATATTCATGTCCATTAGCACAATATCAGGAGAATGCTGACGGCAAAATTGTACCGCTTCTTCACCTGTTTTAGCTTCACCAATTACTTTAAACCCACGAACATCATCTAAAATACGTTTGATACCCGTTCGTACGAGCTCATGGTCATCAACTAAAAGTACATTAATCAATGGGACACCCTCATATAACCTAACAGCACGTCAATATGACAATTTAATTGGTCACACTAACACAGAAAATCTGAAACGATAACTCAATTATCGTTTCAGATAACTAATTTAAGATGGCGTTTTTTCACTGAAGCGGTCAACCCACAAAGCAATTACACCATCACCGGTAACATTACAGGCTGTACCAAAACTATCCTGAGCCAAATAAAGCGCTATCATTAACGCCACAGCACCTTCATTGAAACCGAGCATACTGGTTAACAACCCCAGCGCAGACATGACAGCTCCGCCCGGAGCACCCGGTGCGGCAATCATTACCACACCTAGCATCATAATAAACGGCAACATCCCAAATAATGATGGTACATCCATGTTTGGTGATAAAAACATCACCGCCATCGCGCAAGTTACGATAGTGATCGTTGAGCCAGATAGATGAATAGTCGCACACAAAGGTACAGTAAAGTTAGCAACATCTTCTTTTACATTATTTGCTTTGCTTGAGCGTAAAGACACTGGAATAGTCGCAGCACTAGACATAGTGCCTAAGGCTGTAAAGTAAGCTGGGAGCATATTTTTAATTAATTCAACTGGGTTGCGTTTTAATAAGATACCCGTACCGATATAAAGAATAGTCAACCATACCCAATGCATGATTAATGCAGCAATCAACACCACACCAAACGTTTGTAAGGTATCAACAACAGTGCCTGCAACTGTCATCTCAGCAAACACACCTGCAATATAAAAAGGTAATGCTGGGATAATAACTTTTGCTAGCAAACCATCAATCACATCGCGGCCCTGATCCGATACTTTTTTCAAGGTCTCTAGCTCTAATTGGCTCATACCGATACCAAACACAAACGCTGTCGCAAGCGCAGTCATAACACCCATCAATGGTGGGATCTCTAAATCAATAAAACTTGCCACTTCGGTGGCTATTTCAGCTTCGAAGGTTAAACCGCCATCAAATAACGGAATAATTGCACTAACAACCATCACTGCTAATGTGCCTGCAATAATGGTCGAACCGTAGGCGAAACCAACGGTTTTACCTAACAGATGGCCTGAGCCTTTTGGTAAACCAGCAATACCTGATGCTATAAAAAATAAAATAATTAGTGGAATAGTAAAAGTGATCAGTTGGCCAATTATTTCTTTTACCGTGTAAAGGAGTTCAACTCCCGTTAGTGGAACATATAAACCCACTAAAATACCGGCCAATATACCGGCGATTAATTTTAAGATTAACGTCATTGTCATCACTTCATAAATTTTGATGGGTGAGGTTTTAGCATGTTTTTAATTATATGTATCATAAAACCGCTCAACAACAGCCTGTTTGCACAAAATACAATCACTTTTAGCGTTAAACGCCCGTCTAATTTGTTCATTATAATATCTACTAGGCAATTCATTATGATCTAGCGCATATAAATTTTGGTCAGTATTTGTATCCCTAATAATCCTATGTCAGCATACCTGATAGTATTTTTGTTTTAATAACTATACATACAAGCTGTCGCTGTTTTTATTTCATCCAGTTATAAGCCGAATAGATATATCTTATAGCCAAACTTTACTTTAGTTTTTTTAATTCAGCAGTAAAGTGTCACTATTACAGATCGATTTACAATAAAAATCGATCACGATTGAATAAATTGCACCTAAGGGAACATTATGTCTACTATTTTTGAAGATAACTCACTCAGTATTGGTAACACACCGTTAGTAAAACTAAACCGTGTAACGACAGGTAATGTTTTTGCTAAAATAGAATCTCGTAATCCTAGCTTTAGCATTAAATGCCGTATTGGTGCATCAATGATCTGGGAAGCTGAAAAATCAGGTGAGCTGACTAAAGATAAAGAGCTGATTGAACCAACTTCAGGTAACACAGGTATCGCTTTGGCGTTTGTTGCGGCCTCGCGTGGATACAAACTTACGCTTACAATGCCAAACACCATGAGTCTTGAACGTCGTAAGTTACTAAAAGCATTAGGTGCTAATTTAGTCTTAACAGATGGTGCTAAAGGTATGAACGGTGCGATCGCTAAGGCAAAGGAAATTCAAGCATCAGCCCCTGAAAAGTTTATTTTATTACAACAATTCGAAAACCCTGCAAACCCTAAAATTCACTTTGAAACAACAGGCCCAGAAATCTTTAATGCATTAGATGGAAAAGTTGATTTCTTTGTGGCTGGTGTGGGTACTGGAGGTACAATTACTGGTGTCAGCCGTTATTTGAAACTTGAAAAAGGCCTTAATGTAAAGTCAATCGCTGTTGAACCAACTAATTCGCCAGTGATCAGCCAAACACTCGCGGGTGAAGAAATTAAACCTGGGCCACATAAAATTCAAGGTATTGGCGCAGGCTTTATTCCTGGTAATTTAGACCTATCAATGATCGATGGTGTAGAGCAAGTGTCTAATGAAGAATGTATAGCAATGGCTCATGAGCTGATGAAAAAAGAAGGTATATTAGTTGGTATTTCATCTGGCGCTGCGGTTGTTGCAGCAAAGCGCATTGCGGAGTTACCTGAAAATGCAGGTAAAAATGTCGTAGTAATTTTACCTAGTGCAACTGAGCGTTATTTATCAAGCCCACTTTTTGCTGAAGAGTTTTCAGAGCAAGAGCTGGTTCAATAAGTTTAAATAGCTTTTGAAAAAGGATGCAAACTGCATCCTTTTTTATTATTTATTGCATTCACATCACTAATTCTTACCGTAAACTTTACATCTGTCGCATTTCGTCACACACTAAATCATCACTAATAAATCTATTTATCTAATGAAATCATTTATAACTCTTTGCACTGCTACATTTTTACTGCTAATGAGCGGCTGTGGAAATGAAGATTCACCAAAAGGTGAAAAAAATACTCCAGGAAATAGCGCTGCACTATTTTTTGATACGCTTTATAACGAAAACGACCTAAGCAAAGCCAGTACTATGGCCACACCTAAAATGGCGCGGATCATGAACTCTTACGGCACCTCAAAACAATTTGCCCGCAATTTAGTCAACATGCAATACGATGATGTAGTAATTGAAGTTGATATGACTAATATGAGTTTAAGAGAACAATATGGCGATACAGCCAATATCAACCTTATTTTCACAGGCCACTTCAATGGGAATAAAGTTGATGATATGCGCAGCGTAAAAATGGTGCGTAAAAAAGGCAATTGGTACGTTGATAAAATCAATGCCGATCCATTTGCACGCTAACGCTTTATATTAAATATTTAGACCACTTAACAAGCCTTGCTCGCAGCAAGGCTTGTTAGTTTTCGCTATTACAGTTCACCTGGCTGATAATTATCTACCGCAATAGCCTGTTTGCGTAGGTTATTTGCAGCATGTAGCTTTTCGCCTTGCTCATCAGTTATTAACTGTTTTTCAAGCGCACTGTCGATTGCAGTTGCTATATCAGCATTACGGTTAAGTGTGCCGTCACGTTGCCATTTCTTCAATCGTTTGAAGGCGGCGCTGGTATCATGCATTGCTATAAATGCATTCTCCATCACACCAGTACCCGCTTTATCATCCACATAACATAAATGAGTTAAGCGGTTTCTAAATACCCCTGGTTGCGTCATATGCTCACAAATTGTTTGTGCAAGTTCATCACTTGGGCGCTGGTAATGATTACCAAGCGGAAATACAATACGTTTTAGGATGAAGTTAATAACCGGGTTTGAAAAGTTTTTGAAAAAACCGTCAAATGCTTGGCCAATTTCAAACAGTGACAATTCAACCGCATATTTTACGAACGGAAGATCAGCTTGTTGACGCCCCTCGTCTTCAAAACGTTTTAATACACAAGATGCTAAGTATAAGTGGCTTAAGACATCCCCTAAACGCGCTGAAATCATCTCTTTACGTTTAAGCTCACCACCAAGTACTAACATTGCCACATCAGTGCTAAAGGCAAGTCCTCGGCTCATACGCCCTAATTGCTTATAATATGAAGCAGTCTCACCACAAACGGGCGATTTTGCAAAATAGCTTCGCGTTAATCCATGTATAAAAGCCATACTCGCATTAGTAGCGGCAAATAAAATATGCTGCAGTAATAATGAATCAAATTCTTTTAACGCGAGATCGTCATCTTCCATTGCTGCGGCTTCCATTTCTTTGAGTACAAATGGGTGGCAACGAGTTGCACCTTGACCGAAGATCATCAGATTACGGGTTAATATATTCGCCCCTTCAACGGTAATTGATACTGGAATGCCCATATAACCGTGCGCTAAATAGTTATTTGGCCCCACTTGGATCCCCTTACCTGAATGAATGTCCATAGCATCATTCATTACCGTACGGCCCATCTCTGTCATATGATATTTGGCAATCGCAGTCACCACTGATGGGCTTAATTTTAAATCAATGGCTCCGGCAGTCATTAAGCGGCATGATTCAAGACTATAGGTTAGTCCACCAATGCGAGCCAGCGCCTCTTGCACGCCTTCAAACTGCCCGATAGAAACACCAAATTGTTGACGTACCATTGCATAGGCCGATGTCATACGGGCACATAAATGCCCTGTTGCACTGCTCAATGCTGGTAATGAAATACCGCGCCCGGCACTTAAGCACTCAACCAACATCCGCCAACCTCGTCCTGCCCCTTTTTGACCGCCAATGATCCAATCAAGAGGAATAAATACATCTTTACCGTAGGTTGTGCCATTCATAAACGCCATATTCAATGGATAATGGCGCTCCCCCGTTTCCACACCAGGGTGATCTGTTGGGATCAGCGCACAGGTTATACCTAGCTCTTTATGTTTACCAAGTAATCCATCGGGATCATACATTTTAAAAGCAAGTCCAAGAACCGTTGCTACGGGTGCAAGCGTAATATAGCGTTTTGACCAATTTAATCGTAAGCCTACAACTTCTTGGCCTTCAAACTCACCCTTACAAACTACGCCAGAGTCAGGAATACTGCCAGCATCAGAGCCGGCTTCAGGGCCTGTTAGAGCAAAACACGGCACATCATCCCCCTTCGCAAGTGAAGGTAACCAGCGCTCTTGCTGCTCTTTTGTACCATAATGTAATAGTAATTCCCCAGGGCCTAAGCTATTGGGCACCATCACGGTCACTGCTGCTGTTAAGCTTTTAGTGGCGATTTTAGCTACAATGGTTGAGTTTGCGATTGCTGAAAACTGGCGTCCGCCAAATTTCTCGGGAATGATCAGCGCAAAGAAACCTTTGGTCTTTAGGTAATCCCATACTTCTTTTGGCAAGTCTTTATCTTTTTGCACAATGTGATAGTCATCAAGCATCGCCAACAGTGTTTCCACTTCATTGTCTAAAAATATTCGCTCTTTTTCGCTCAACTCTGGCTTTGGGTAGCTGTGAAGTAATTGCCAATCAGGATTGCCACTAAATAGTTCTCCATCCCACCACACGTCGCCCGCTTCCATCGCTTCACGCTCAGTTTGCGAAAGCGGCGGTAATACCTTTTTAAACATTTTAAATGTAGGGCGGCTGACGAGATTTAAGCGGATATCTTTAACCGCAAAAATAACTATCACCAACACCAGTAACAAAATAAACACTGACATGGAAACTATCCTTATTAATTAATAAAACAGATTGACTTAATTATGACCGATCCTTTAATAAATACAATGCCACTATAAACTCGCATGGCCTGAGCTTAAGAGTCGGTTATTGATAAACTTTGCCTAACACATAGACGCTGCTATCATCCTACACGATAAATAACAAATATAAGGACCAACATGACTACTCCACATTTTAAGCTCAGTTTGAGCGCAATAATGGTTGCCAGCACATTAGCATTGAGCGGCTGTAACCAAGAAGCCTCTAACACAGTAACTCAAGTTGCAAGCCCTGCGCCGGTAACTGCAAAAGACGCGCAAGCCTTTTTAGATACAACAGAGCAAGAGCTCAGTGCTTTATATCTAGAATCAAGTCGCGCGGAATGGATTTACGCTAACTTTATAACGCATGATACATCAGCCCTATCAGCTGAAGTAAATCGTAAAATGACCGAAGCGGTGGTTCGCCTTGCTAACGAAGCTGCACAGTTTGACTCTCTCGAACTTGATTATGACGCACGTCGTAAACTCGACAAATTAAAACTGGCACTGACTTTACCTGCCCCACAAGATGCAGAAAAAACAGCAAAACTATCACAGCTTGTGGCTGAACTTGGCGGTATATATGGTAAAGGTAAATATTGTAAAGACGATGGCAGCTGTTTAAGCCTAGGTGATATGACTGCAACAATGGCCACCAGCCGTGATTACAACGAACTGCTTGATTTATGGCAAGGTTGGCGCCAGGTATCAAAACCAATGCGTCCACTGTATAAACAACAAGTTGTATTAACCAATGAAGGCGCTAAAGAGCTTGGTTATGCAGACACTGGTGCAATGTGGCGTAGTAAGTATGATATGCCAGCAGATGATTTTGCCAAAGAACTTGATCGTATTTGGGGGCAAGTAAAACCATTATATGATTCGCTGCATTGTCATGTTCGTGCCAAGTTAGGTGAAAAATACGGTGAAGACAAAGTACCCCAAGACCAACCTATCCCAGCGCATTTATTAGGTAATATGTGGGCGCAATCGTGGGGCAACATTTATGATGTAGTCGCACCTGAAAATGCCGATCCTGGTTATGATGTAACCGCATTATTAGCCGAGCATAACTACGATGAACTTAAAATGGTACGCGGCGCTGAAAAATTTTTCACCTCAATGGGATTTGCACCTTTACCTGACACCTTTTACCAACGTTCGTTATTCACTAAACCTGCCGATCGTGATGTACAGTGCCATGCTTCAGCGTGGAATATAGATAGTAAAGACGATTTACGCATTAAAATGTGTATTCAGCGTACTGGTGAAGAATTCTCAGTTATTCACCATGAGTTAGGTCACAACTTTTATCAACGCGCTTACAATACCCAACCGCTTTATTATCAAGAAAGTGCTAACGACGGTTTCCACGAAGCCATTGGCGATACTATTGCGCTTTCGGTAACACCTGGTTACTTAAAAGAAATTGGTTTATTAGAGCAAGTGCCTGATGAATCGAAAGACATTGGCTTACTGATGAAAATGGCGCTAGATAAAGTAGCGTTTATTCCATTTGGTTTACTTGTGGACCAATGGCGTTGGCAAGTATTTTCAGGTGCAGTAACCCCTGAAAACTACAATAAGGCATGGTGGGAATTACGTGAAAAATACCAAGGTGTAAAAGCACCTATCACACGAAGCGAAGCTGACTTTGATCCAGGTGCAAAATATCATGTGCCAGGTAATACACCATATACACGTTACTTCTTAGCGCATATTTTACAGTTTGATTTCCACCGTAGTTTATGTGAAATAGCAGGTAACAAAGAAGCCATTCATCGCTGCTCAGTATACAACTCTAAAGAAGCAGGTGAAAAACTCAATGCTATGCTAGAAATGGGTTCAAGCCGCCCTTGGCAAGAAGCATTAGCCACCGTAACAGGTAAACCTGAAATGGATGCAACAGCCCTACTTGATTACTTTGCGCCACTGCAAAAATATCTTGATGAGCAAAATAAAGGCCGTCAATGTGGTTGGTAAGTTAACTTAGTTAAATAGCAAAAATGCAAAAGCCCGCTCAATTGAGCGGGCTTTTTTAGTATTGCAGTACTAAATTTACAGTTTGATTAGAACTGTAAGCTTACATTTGCAAAGTAAGCGTCATAACCAGAATCATCCCAGTTGTTGCCGTAACCCGCTTTTAAGCCAACATTTTTGTTGAAGAAATGTTGAGCACCAAAAGTGTAATCATCGTTTTTATTAAATGTAACAAACGCTGATGTCGCTTTAGTGAAGTAGTAATTAGAACCTAATTCCCATGAACTACCACTGTCGTCAGTATCTGAAATAGTACCTTCAACAGTTAGGTAGTTACCTTGCTTAAGATCCATGAAGTATTTAGCGTTCACAGCGCGGTAATCAAACTCGTCATCAGATGTTACAGTGAAACCGATGTAATCTGTGCTATTAAGTTTATGATCATAAGCAAGATCAAATATTACTGAATTTTCGCCATCTTCAACGTCAATGAATGTCGCTTTTAATAATAAATTTGGATTAAAAAAGTAACCTGCTGATACATTAAATACGTCTTTGCTTGAAACAGAATCAACATCAAGGTTGCTATATTGAGCACCTACCACAAAATTTTCAACAAAGTACTCACCACCGATAGTTGTTACATCGCTAAAGTCATTATCAATGTATGAACCATATACGTTGGTTTGCTTGTTAATATACTCAAATTGATCGTAAGGACCTAATGTTGCTTTTGGTGAGAAGTAATATTTTGAATCAACACTAACTGTGTCGTTGCCATCGGTATCCATATATCCTAAATGGCTGATTGACTGATAGTTATCCGCAGCAGTCGCGGCACTAGAAAGAAGAATACTCGAAATAATAACTGCTAATTTTTTCATAAAAAGATTTCCCTATTTTACATTGTTTTATTGCTACAAGGTTTAACGTTTAACCGGTTGGTTAAGACGGGGCACATCCTAACGCGAGTAAACTGAATTGAAACTTAACTAAGTGCTTGTATTTTATTATAAAAATGTAAGTGGATGTAAGGGAATGTAAAAAAAAGGTAGCGAATAGGAGTGTTAATCGCTACCGTTTTAAAAGCTCAATTATGATCAAAGCGCGTACTGGCTGATTATCCGGTACACATCATTGATATTATCACCCGATTTAAAGTCTTTGCTGATCGGTGTTGGATCAGAGCCAACCCAAATTTTTAATTCAGCATCTAAATCAAAATGACCTGCACTTTCTTTACTAAACTTAGTAATTTTTGAATAAGCAATACTGATCATCTCTATTTTTGAGCCAGTGACCCCCTGCTTATCCAACAAAATTAAACGTTTGTTAGTAAAAATAAACATGTCACGTACCACTTTATAGGCCTTTTCAACTTGTTCACCTTCAATCAGTGTATTTGCCAATACTTTTTCTAAATCATTGTCATCAATTTCACTGGCATTACCCATTAAACCACTTAATAAACCCATTATATTTGCTCCTGTTTAAATATTTGATTTTCTAATGTATGGCCGTTTACCAATTGGCGATACCGCCAACCTTGCTGATAACAATGTTGCAGTATGGTGATATCAAATGGTGTCGCCGTTTTTTGGTACTCGATAACATATTCTTTAGCTTGGCTCATATACACTTTAGACACTTCTGCTAAAGCTTGTATTTTCTCTTCAACATCTGGGTAATGCTCGCTCAATAACAATGTAATAAATCCAGACTCTAGTTCGCTATTATCACTGTGCGTTGGATGCTCTGTGAGCTTACCTTTATCAAGGTGCAGTACATGTGAACATAAGCGTTCTAGTTCAGTTAAATCATGCGAACTTAAAATAAAGGTAGCCTCACTGCTAAGATTCGCAACCACTTCGCGTACTTCGCGAGCATGAATAGGATCAAGCCCAGCGGTTGCTTCATCCAGCATGACTATTTGTGGTTTCCCGATCAGCGCTTGACCTATGGTGACACGTTTACGCATTCCATGTGATAAATCATCAGAACGCTGTTTAGCAACGTCAGCTAGTCCGACTAACTCAAGTACGCGGATCGCTTCTGCTTGGCTTTGCTTATTTGACAGCCCTTGTAGCTGGCCATAAAACGCCAGTTGGTGAGCGATACTAAAGCGCGGATCAAGTTGAGCATCTTGCGGTAACGCACTGAGCTTGCCAAACAATTCACTACTGCCTGGATTATGTCCAATAATATTGAGCGTGCCTTTTGTTGGTAAAATATAACCGCATAACAAACTAAACAAGGTGGTTTTGCCTGCACCATTTGGCCCAACCAGTGCTACTGGCGCGCCTTGCTGTATCTCAAAACTTACCTGATCAAGGGCCAATTTATTACCATACTGCTTAGTTAAACCTGTTGCGTGTATTAGTGTGCTCATAGAGAACTCCTTGCAAAAATACGCTGAGCAATCGCTAGCATCACGGTAGTTTGTATTAACGGAATGCCAATGCTATTAAATATTCCTGCGTTTTGTCCTGCCATTTGATCAAGTTGTACGCCAGGGAAAACATAATCAAGCATTGCCAAAACGGGTATTTGCCAGCTTAAAATACTGACCACAATATTTCCGCCAGCAAAAAATAATACGGCAAGCACTACAGTTAAACGCGCTGAGCGTGCAAAAGTATTTAACAACGTCATTAGTGCTATAAAGGGCAAAACAGCAATTAATAAATAACAGAACAAAATAAAGCTGCGACTTATGCCACTGACTAATAATGCTGGATCTCTAAATACCATAACCGCAACTGAAGCTACCAAGGTAACAAGTAGTAATGCTGCTAAAATAAATACCTGTCCTAAAAAGCGGCCAAATAACATTTCATTACGGGTAGCTCTAAGAGATAAAAAGCGTAGTGTTCCTCGTTGTTTATCACCAACAAGTTGGTCGCTACATAAAAACAAGCAAAAGCTGGGAAAGCTATACAATGCAATTAACCAATACATAGCTAATTCAGCTTCAGGCCAATCGAGTAATTTACTCAGCCCAATAGCGCCAAACACTTGTTGTGCTAAATCGGCTATTTGGGGCGAACTAATTAAGCTGACAGCTTGACCTATCGGATAACGTAAAATCATTAACCAACAAATCGAAAATGCGGCAACAGCAAGTAAGCCGCGCTTGGTCAAAAATAATCTCACTAGTTCAAACTGGGCAATCTTTAATAATCGCTGAGGGTGGAGTTGCGTCACAGATATTCCTTATTAATCTATATACAGCTTACACTAAGGGCAAACGTGTTGAATTACTAGCAAAAAAAAACCCGTATTAATACGAGCTTTGTAACAAATAATGTAGTCTTATTGATCCGCAGGCTACAAATTCTGTTGGTATATGTCGAGTGCTTGGCTTAAATCAGCAATCAAATCGTCCACATCTTCAAGGCCTATATGTAAGCGGATCACTGGTCCTTGCGTCCAACCAGTTGCTGAGCGTAAACCTTTCATAGTTAAGTTGGCAGTCACTAAACTCTCGAAGCCGCCCCACGAGAAGCCCATTTTAAAATGCTCTAAACTATCTAAAAAAGCATCAATCGCGCTTTGGTTACCTTGTTTCATAACAAAAGAAAACAAGCCATTACTACCATCAAAATCACGCTTAAAAAACTCATGACCCGGACACGTTGCAAATGCCGGGTGACGAATATGGTCAACTAACGGATGTTGCTCTAACCAAGTAGCGACTTCGATCGCGGCTTTTTCATGCTGATTTAAACGTACCGCCATAGTGCGCAGGCCTCTTAACGCTAAATAAGCGTCATCAGCCGACGTACATTGACCAAGTAAATATGAATTTTCTCGAAGTGTCGGCCAGTATTTTTTATTGGCCACTGCCACCCCCATCATCACGTCCGAATGACCCACAATGTATTTAGTTGCCGCTTGAATACTAATATCCACCCCGTGTTCAAGTGGGCGATAATGCAAGCCATTACCATAGGTGTTATCAAGCATGGTCATTACCCCATGCTCATTGGCAACTGCAACCATGGCTGGTACATCTTGAATTTCCATGGTGATAGAACCTGGCGACTCTAAAAACAGCACTTTGGTGTTGTCTTTGATCAGCGCTTTAATATCTGCCCCAATTGTTGGTGGATAATAAGTCGTCTCAACGCCAAAGCCAGCTAAAATTTTATCGCAAAAATCACGCGTTGGTTCATAGGCATTATCTACCATTAAGATATGATCGCCCGCTTTCAAAAAAGCCAATAGTGTGCTGCTAATGGCCGCTGCACCACATGGATAAAGCGCACATCCCTCACCACCTTCAAGCTCAGTGATCGCTTCTTGTAATGCAAAATGTGTAGTAGTACCACGACGACCATAAAAAAGTGTTTTATCGCCACGTTTTTTTGCCGCTTCTTTAAGCTCTGCCACTGAATCAAAAACAACTGTCGATGCACGTTGCACTACGGGGTTAACCACCCCATGAGTATATGCTTTTTTACGTCCGGTACTTACTAACAGCGTATTTTTATTGCTTTTTGTCGTCATCATTAATCCTTAAAATATTTCGTTAGAACATACTCTGCACTATGCTTAATCTTGCAAATTACACCAATAGTCGATTAAATAGCGCGAAATAGAATCAGCTCTTGGTAGCTTTAAATGCTCCCCCTTTTCGTGCCAATTGCCAAATTGAGCGAGCTCTTCACGGCTAAACCACTGCGCATCGTCTAGTTCGTCCTTATCAACCTGGATATTTTCTGTAACAGCTTCAGCGGTAAAGCCCAGCATAATCGATGATGGAAATGGCCACGGCTGCGAGGCAATATACTTAACATTTTCAACCACAATGCCCGCTTCTTCCATCACTTCACGCGCCACCGCTTGCTCTAAGCTTTCGCCCGGATCAACAAAACCAGCTAAAGACGAATACATACCTGGTGCCCATATTGCTTGGCGACCAAGTAAACAGCGTTCAACACCATCAGCAAATGTACGAGTAACCACCATGATCACGGCCGGATCAGTTCGCGGAAACGTTTGGTGTTTACACCCATCATTACTACATAAACGTGAATGACCAGCTTCAACAAGCTCGTTTTCGCTGCCACAACGTCCACAAAAACGATGAGTTGCATGCCAGTAACACAAACCTCGTGCCAGTGCAGCCATTGAGCCTTGCGCGATTTCCACTTGCACCCCAAAGCGGCGAATATCAACAAACTCAGCGTCACCTATCAGCTGACTTAAGACGGCTTCGTCTAGCTTGCTTACATCAAGTGCGAAATGACTGGTTTGCTGCTCATCTAAACCTAAAAAAATCGCTTCGTTTAATGCTAAGTGACTCACATCACTAAAGCTTAAAAAAGTCACAGCAATATTATTTATATCAAATAAAGTGTGATTGTTATTCACCAATAACCAACGGCTTTGCTCATTTATTTGTGCTGCCACCCATTGTTGCTCTTTACGTAGGTTTGATGCACGGTTTAAAGGCATCTGGCTGTAATTAAGCATGCTTATCCTTTTTACTATTTAGATGGCTAAAACTACCATAACA
>TARA_R110001606_G_scaffold279510_1_pt1 | contig 16459 bp, 17 predicted proteins | sample TARA_R110001606 | Tara Oceans TARA_R110001606 (sample SAMEA4398315) | marine metagenome | biome: Polar Biome; feature: [SRF] surface water layer (ENVO:00010504); material: water (ENVO:00002006), including particulate matter (ENVO:01000060) such as... | depth 5 m | reverse complement strand
ACCGGCGGGCCGGGCCAGCAACGCCACGCCATGCGGCCGTTGTCCGCCGTGGAAGAAGGCCTGGACGATGACGACGACGGCGACAGCGGCAACCGGAGGAGCGAATAATGGGCATCGATCTGGCTTTGATCTGGGCGATCATTATCGGCTTCGGCGTCATGATGTACGTGATCATGGATGGCTTCGACCTGGGCATCGGCATCCTCTATCCGTTCATTCCCGATAAAGAGCACCGCGACGTGGCCATGAACACCGTGGCGCCGGTCTGGGACGGCAACGAAACCTGGCTGGTGCTGGGCGGCGCCGGCCTGCTGGCGGCCTTTCCCCTGGTCTATTCAGTGGTGTTGACGGCGCTCTACCTGCCGCTGATTTTCATGCTGCTGGGCTTGATTTTCCGGGGCATCGCCTTCGAATTCCGTTTCAAGGCCCGCGACCATGAACGCCATGTCTGGGACAAAGCCTTTATTGGCGGCTCCTTCACCGCCACCTTTTTCCAAGGCGTGGTGCTGGGCGCCTACATCAGCGGCTTGCCGGTGGAAAACGGCGCGTACACCGGTGGTCCATTGGATTGGATCGCGCCTTTCCCGCTGTTTACCGGCATCAGTCTGGTGTTCGCCTACGCCCTGCTGGGCAGCACCTGGCTGATTATGAAAAGCGAAGGCGAGCTGCAGTTGCGCATGTTTCATCTGACCCGGCCGCTGTCGGCGATCCTGCTGGTCGCGATCGTGGTGATCAGCATCTGGACGCCGCTGCGCGATCCGGCCATCGCCGCGCGCTGGTTCAGTTTCCCCAATCTGATCTGGTTCGCGCCGGTGCCACTGCTGGTGACGCTGGCCATGGTGATTCTCTGGCGGGCTCTGACACGGGGCCAGCCGGTGGCGCCGTTTCTGTGCACGCTGGCGCTGATGTTTCTGGGTTACGCCGGGCTGGCGATCAGCGGCTGGCCGAACATCCTGCCGCCGGACATTTCCCTGTGGCAGGCGGCCGCGCCCCCGCAAAGCATGGGCTTCGCTCTGGTCGGCGCGCTGCTGATCATTCCCTTCATTCTTATGTACACCGCCTTCGCTTATTACGTGTTCCGGGGCAAGGTGCGTCCCGGCGATCAGGGCTATCACTGATGGCCGGCGGTGAGCAACGGCCGTCCCGGTGGCGCCGGCTGGGCTGGCTGGTGCTGATCTGGAGCGCCAGTGTGCTGGCCCTGGCCGTGGCCGCGCTGCTGATGCGGCTGCTGATGAGCCTGCTCGGCCTGCAATCGGCCTGAATCGGGTGACGCTTTTGGTCGCCTTGAATCCGTTCATGAGTTACTCACAGATTCTGTGGATAACTCTGTGGGTATTCTGTCAGGAACCGCGCTCAGCCCCCAGGATAATGCGCGTGAGCCCTAAATGACGAAAAAGTATCCATTTAATGAAAAACCTTTTTAATCAATAAGTTAGAAATTAACTTCGGGTAAAATCAAGCGCTTAGGAGGGGGAGTTCATGCGAAACCGGACACGAGTGGTCCGCTGTGCAAAACAGGCGCCCCGGAACAGGGCATTTTGCCGGTTCCTGCCTTGCGAAAAAAGCAAACAGGGCTGAAAACGACACCGCCCGCGGGCGCGGGCGGTGATGTGCCTGGCGGTAGGCGCCAGATCAGTATTCGAAGCTCATGCCCAGCCGGTGGCCGACCTCTTCGTAGGCTTCGACCACGTTGCCCAGGCCCTGGCGGAAGCGGTCTTTGTCCATCTTTTCGCGGGTGTTGCGATCCCACAGGCGGCAACCGTCCGGTGAGAACTCATCGCCAAGAATCACTTCGCCTTTATAGACACCGAACTCCAGCTTGTAATCCACCAGCAGCATGTCGCCATCCAGGAACAGCTTCTTGAGCACCTCATTGACCTTGAAAGTGAGCGCTTTCATGGTTTCGATCTGCTCCGGCTCGGCCCAGCCGAAACTGCGCACATGGTACTCGTTGATCATCGGGTCGCCGAGGGCGTCGTCCTTGAGAAACATCTCGAAGGTCGGCGGGTTCAGTTGCTTGCCCTCTTCCACCCCCAGACGGCGCACGATGGAGCCGGCGGCGATGTTGCGCACCACGCATTCCACCGGGATCATGGTCAAGCGCTTGACCAGCGACTCGGTGGCCGACAAGCGCTTCTCGAAGTGGGTCGGAATGCCCTCTTTCCGCAGCGCTTCCATGATCGCGGCGTTGAACTGATTGTTCACCGCCCCTTTGCGATCCAGAGCCTCTTTCTTCTTGCCATCGAACGCTGAGGTGTCGTTGCGGAACACGATCACCAGCTTGTCGGGGTCATCGGTGGTGAATACGGACTTGGCCTTGCCGGCGTAGAGTTCGTCGCGCTTTTCCATGGGGTACCTGTCTTGGATAACTGGTGTGTATCGGTAATGCCCGTGCCCGGGACCACCCCGGGGCACCGTCTCAGAGAATGTCCAACCAATCGAAACCCTGTTGCTGGCTGGCGACCCGAATGCGCTCGCGGCCGTGTTCCACCGCCCGGTGAATCTGGGTCAGGGCGTGCTGCGGCGTATTATTCTGCTCGCTCAGGTGCGAAAGCACGAGATGCTGCAGACGATCAACATTGCAGTGCCCCAGCAGCGTCGCCGCCTGCTGGTTGCTCAAATGCCCCAGGTGCCCGCCCACCCGACGCTTCAATGAGCTCGGATAAGGCCCGGCGGCGAGCATCTGCGGATCATGGTTGCATTCCAGCACCAGGGCGTCGCACTCCTGGTATGCCTCCACCACGTGGGCGGTCAGCGACCCCAGATCCGTGAGCACGCCCAGCTCGCGGCCGCGCCAGCCAAAACGATACTGGCAAGGTTCGCGGGCGTCGTGGGGCACGGTCACCGGCGTCACGGTGATGCCGCCCACCGCGAATTCCCGCCCTGGCCGCACCTCTTGCCAGGCACCGCCGTGAAAGCCGGCCGGCCGGTCGGCCACCGCCCGGGCGGTGCCGAAGGTGCTGTACAGCGGCACTTTATGGCGCCGGGCCAGCGCGCCGGCGCCACGCACATGATCACCATGCTCATGGGTAATCAGCACTGCGGCGAGGTCGCCGGCGGCGATGCCCAGCCGCGCCAGACGGGCCTCGGTGTCGCGCAGGGAGAAACCGCAATCGACCAGAATCAGAGTGTCGCCGGCCCGGATAACGGTGCCGTTACCCTTGCTGCCGCTGCCCAGTGACGCCAGTTGCAATGCTTTCTCCCGGTGTCGCGTTCAGGGCCGTGGGTCGGGTTGCCCGGGCTTATTGAGCTGGCCGTAAATGCTTTCCAGAATCGCCAGCCCCGAGTCTTTGTTGGCCAGCGCCGAGCCCTCGCCATTCAACACCGCCACCTGAATGCCATTGGTGGTGTGGCTGAGCTTGAGCTGTGCCTGGGGCGGCGTCAGCCGGTAGCGCTCGGGGGTGGTCAGGTAGAACACGCCCTGATCACGGTTGCGGTCGGTGACGCGCAGATCGGTCTGCGTGACCGACTGGGTGACCCGCTCCCAGGCCCAGTCATAGCTGACCGGCATCATGATGATCGGGTAACCGCTGCCATCCTTCGCCAGCACCGGCGTGCCGGTGCGGTCGGCCGGCGGCGCCGGCTGATCAGTCTGCCGCCGGTCCGGGTCGTCGGTGGCCACCGCCACCAATTGTGGCGGCTTGGGCGCGTCGAAACCGTCCTCGCCCTCCTGCTCGCCGATCAGGCGCTGGTCCACGTCCGGCACCGCGTACAGTTGCTGTTCGCCGAGAAACACCATGCCATCGGGCACCGTGATCGGCTCCAGCACCGGGGCATCCCGATAATTCAGGCTGTGGTCGGGCAACAGACCGCACGCCGCCAGTGAGGCGGCGGCTACTACAACAAAACAACGTCGCATTATCCCTCCAGGAGTCCGCAGCGGCGCAGCGTATCACGCAAACGCGGCTGAGCGGCCTCCGAAAGCGGTACCAGCGGCAAACGGATGCCGCTGTCGATGAGGCCCATCTCGTAGAGGGCCCACTTCGCCGGAATCGGGCTCGGCTCGATAAACAGATCACGGTGAAGGGGATCGAGTTCCGCATTTAATGCACGGGCGGTCTCCACGTCGCCGGACAAGGCGGCGGTGCACATGGCCGCCATCTTCGCTGGCGCCACGTTGGCGGTCACCGAAATGTCGCCATCGCCGCCGGCCAGCATCAGCTCCAGGGCGGTGGCGTCATCGCCGGAATAGAGCAGAAAATCATTGCCGCAACGCTCACGGATCTCGCGGGCGCGCTCAAGATTGCCGGTGGCCTCCTTGATGCCGACGATGTTCGGCACCTTGGCGAGCCGCTCGACGGTCTCGGGCAGCAGGTCGCAGGCAGTGCGACCAGGCACGTTGTAGAGAATCTGCGGAATGTCCACCGCCCGGGCCACCGCCAGAAAATGCTGGTAGAGGCCCTCCTGGGGCGGCTTGTTGTAATACGGCGTGACCAGCAGGCAGGCGTTGGCGCCGTCGCGTTTGGCATCGCGGGTCAGGCGGATCGCCTCCTCGGTGCTGTTAGCGCCGGTGCCAGCGATCACTGGAATGCGTCCGTCGGCGATCGCCACCACTTCCCGGATCACGCTGTCGTGTTCTTCAAAGCCGAGGGTGGCGGACTCACCGGTGGTGCCCACCGCCACGATACCGTGGGTGCCCTGCTCCACATGCCAGTTGACCAGCTTGCGAAGATGCTCCCAATCCACGGAACCGTCATCCCGCATCGGCGTTACAATGGCCACAATGCTACCGCGAATCATGCCGTTTTCTCTCTTGATGCAAAGGGCGTTATGGTAAACCTCGCCCCCGAGCCGGACAAGGATAAGCCACGCCCTTCACGTGCTTTCCGTGCCCGTGACCGCCCGGAAAGGGTTGATACCCTCGCCCAACCACATTTCACAACGCTGCAAGGACCCGTTAATGAGCTACCGAGTTGAAGAAGGCCAGCCGGCCCCCGATTTCACCGCCGCCACCACCGGCGGCGGGAACGTCAGCCTGTCGGCGCTGGCCGGCAAAAAAGTGGTGCTGTATTTCTATCCCAAGGACAGCACCCCGGGCTGCACCACCGAAGGCCAGAATTTCCGCGACCTGTACCCGCGATTTCAAGAGGCCGGCTGCGAAATTCTGGGGGTATCCCGGGATTCGCTCAAACGCCACGAGAACTTCAAGGCCAAACAGGGGTTTCCCTTCGAGCTGATCAGTGACGAGGACGAAACCGTGTGCCGGCTGTTCGACGTGATCCACCTGAAAAAGCTGTACGGCAAAGAGTACGAGGGCATTGAGCGCAGCACCTTTCTGATCGATCAGAAAGGGGTGGTGCGCCACTGCTGGCGCAAGGTCAAGGTCAAGGGCCACGCCGATCAGGTGCTGGACGCAGCGCGCGCGCTTTGAATCAGCTCAGGTCCGGCCAGGCAGGTCCGGCCAGGTCACATTAACGCCGCCACGGTCTAATCCCGGGCGGCGTCCTCAAGCCAGGGATCGTTGGCGCGCGGCCAGGCATTGAGCACCGCCTTGAGCAGGGTGGCCAGCGGGATCGCGAAAAACACGCCCCACAGCCCCCAGATGCCGCCAAAAAACAGGATCGCGGTGATGATCGCCACCGGGTGCAGATTGACCGCCTCGGAGAACAGCAACGGCACCAGAATATTGCCATCCAGAAACTGGATCACGCCGTACACCACCATCACCAGCGCCAGATCACCGCCCCAGCCGAATTGCACATAGGCCACCGCCGCCACCGGCAGCGTCACCAGCGTGGCGCCGATATAAGGCACCACCACCGAAAGCCCCACCAGCACCGCCAGCAGCGCGGTGTAATTCACGTCCAGCAACAGAAAAGCAATGTAGGTCACCGTCCCGACGATCAGGATCTCCAGGGCCTTGCCGCGCACGTAGTTGGCGATCTGCCCGTCCATTTCTTGCCAGACGTGCCCCAACACCCGCCGCCGCGCCGGCAAAAAGCCCATCACCCAGGCGATGATCTGCTCGCGATCCTTGAGCAGGAAAAACACCAGCAGCGGCACCAGCACCAGGAACACCAGGATCTGCACCAGGTTGGGAATCGACGACAGCGACAGCGTCAGCACCGCCTGGCCGAACTGGGCCAGCTCCCGCTGGGCGGTGCCCACCAGGGTGTCGACCTGCTCCATGGAGATGATTTCCGGGTAGCGCGCCGGCAGCCCGCGCAGCCAGGTCTCGGTGTTATGAAACACATGCGGCAACTGATCGCGCACCAGCAGCGCGGTCTGTCGCCAGACCATCGGCAGCAAAACCACCAGGGTCACCACCAACGCGCTCAGGAACAACGCGAACACCATCCCCACCGACAGCGCCGCTGGCACCCGCCGGCGATTCAAGGCGGTCACCAGCCCCTGCATCAGATAAGCCAGCACGATCGACGCCAGCAGTGGCGCCAGCATATTGCCGAACAGCAACACCACCGCGAACCCGGCCAGCAGCAGGAACAGCAGATACACCGCTTCTTCATCGGCAAACAGCGATTGAAACCAGCTACGAAGCACGTTCAGCATTGAATCCCTTACTCCTCACCGCGACGAATCAGAAACACAAACAGGCCGTCCTCTTCGCTGCGCCGAACCAGCTCGTGGGAGGACTGTCCAAGGTAATTGGGAATATCCCGGGCGGACCCGGCATCGCTGGCCAGCACCCGCAACACATCGCCCGGCCGCAGCCCACGCAGAGCCTGCCGGGTCTTAAGCAAGGGCAGAGGGCATTGCAGGCCACGGGCGTCCAGATGCTGGGCAATGGGTGGCTGTTCCCGGTTACTATGCATATCGTGATCCGTCAAAAACCTGCCGCCGATCTTTCCACAGCGGCGCGGCGGAGGAAAGGTTATCAACGGTCTTCTTGTAAGGATTCAGGCAAAGGAGCTTACCGTGTTCGCAGTGTTACGCGTCGCACTACTGGGTAGCGTGATATTACTGGCCGCCACGCCGCTGTATGCCCAGCAGAGCGATCTGCCTGACCTGGGGGACCCATCCATGGCGGTGATGTCCGCCGACCAGGAGCACCGGCTGGGGCGCTCCTGGCTGCGCTCTCTGCGCGGCCAGGCGCCCATCATGGAAGACCCGGTGGTGCAGGAATACGCCGAGAGCCTGGTATACCGGCTGGCCTCGTTCAGCGAACTCAACGAACCGGACCTGGCCATCGTCGTGATCAACACGCCGGACATCAACGCCTTCGCGGTGCCCGGGGGCGTGATCGGCCTCAACGCCGGTCTGTTTCTCAACGCCGCCAGCGACGACGAGGTGGCCAGCGTGATCGCCCACGAAATCGCCCACGTCAGCCAGCGCCACTTTTCCCGCCGCTATATCCAGTCACAGAAAATGAACATCGGTGTTCTTGCCGCGATGCTGGCCAGCATCGCGGTGGCCATCGCCGGTGATGGCCAGGCCGGCATGGCCGGCATGGCCGCCACCCAGGCCGGCGCGCTGCAGGCGCAACTGGCGTATTCGCGCAGCAACGAACGGGAGGCCGACCGTGTTGGCATGCAGACCCTGTCCGCCGCCGGGCTGGACCCGGAAGCCATGCCCCGCTTCTTCGAGCGCATGCTTGAACAGCAGCGCTACGCCGGCGATCCGCCGGAGTTTCTGCTCACTCACCCGGTCACCGAAGACCGTGTCGCCGACACCCGGGCGCGGGCGCGCAATCTGCCGCACCCCAACACCCACCCCTCGGAGCAGTTCCTGCTGGTGCGGGCGCGGGTGCAATCGCGTTATTTCGACTCCATCGAGCGCTCGCGCAGTTACTTTAACCGTCAAATCGACAGCGGCAACAACGCCCAGCGGCAAGCGGCCCGGTACGGCCTGGCGCTGACCGACCTGCGCGAACGCGACTACGACGGCGCTCTGCAACGCATGGCGGCGTTGAACAAGGAGTATCCGGATGAACTCTGGTACGACCTGGGGCTGATGGAGATCAACCTGGCCAAAGGCGATTACCCGGCGGTGATCGACAGCGGCCGCAAAGTGCTGCGCATCAATCCCCGCGACTACGGCGCTTCGGTGCTGCTCAGCCGCGCCTACCTGCTGAACAAAAAACCCGCGCAGGCGTTGCCGCTGCTCGAGCCTCTGTTGTTGCGGCGCCCCGGCGATCCGCAACTGTGGTCCCTGGCCGCCGACGCCTGGGGCAACAGTGGCGATCAGGCCCGCGCCCATCGCGGCCGCGCCGAGGTGCAGTTTCTTCATGGTCAGGATCGGGCGGCGTTCCAGCAGATGCGCTACGCGCTCAAAGAAGCCAGTGGCCAGTTCGCCTTGCACAGCCAACTGAGCGCCCGGGAAGAGGAAATGAAAAAGCTTTCCAAAGAGGAATTCTGAGCAGGGGCCAGGGGCTGGACCGCCCCCTGCCCTGCCTCTAGCGTTTCAGGCTGGCGCCGAACTCCAGCATCCGATCCAGCGGCTTCATCGCCTTGGCGGCCAGCGCCGGGTCGACAAAGATTTCCTGGCCGCAGCCCTGATCGTCCTGCAGCACCGCCAGGGTGTTCTCGAGACCGTTCATGGCCATCCACGGGCAATGGGCGCAACTGCGGCAGGCGGCACCGCTGCCTGCGGTGGGCGCCTCGACGAAGGTCTTACCCGGCGCCATTTGCTGCATCTTGTAGAAAATGCCCTTGTCGGTCGCCACGATGAAGGTGCTGTTGTCCATGCGCTGAGCGGCGCTGATCAACTGCGAGGTAGAGCCGACTACATCGGCCATCGCCACCACCGGCGCCGGCGATTCCGGGTGCACCAGGATGGCGGCGTCCGGATAAGCCGCTTTCAATGACTCCAGGCCCTGGGCCTTGAACTCTTCGTGAACAATGCAGGCGCCGTCCCAGCACAACACGTCGGCGCCGGTGCGATCACGCACATAGCCGCCGAGGTGGCGATCCGGCGCCCACAGGATCTTTTCGCCACGCTGGTCAAGATACTCAATCAGTTCCACCGCGATCGACGAGGTCACCACCCAGTCGGCCCGCGCCTTCACCGCCGCCGAGGTGTTGGCGTATACCACCACGGTGCGATCAGGGTGCTGATCGCAAAAGGCGGCGAACTGGTCCTCCGGGCAACCGATATCCAGCGAGCAGGTGGCCTCCAGGGTGGGCATGAACACGCGCTTTTCCGGGCTCAGGATCTTGGCGGTCTCGCCCATGAAACGCACGCCGGCCACGATCAGCGTGCTGGCCGGGTGATCCCGGCCAAAGCGGGCCATTTCCAGCGAATCGGCCACGCAGCCGCCGCTTTCCTCGGCCAACGCCTGGATCTCGGGGTCCGTGTAATAGTGGGCCACCATCACCGCGTCCCGTGCCTGTAACCGTTCTTTAATGCGCTGGCGGTACAGTGAACGCTGTTCGCTGGTAAGCGAATCCTGTTCGTCGGTGCCCGCCAGGTGGGCGCGCACGATCTCTTGAGCTTGTGCTGTCATACGGGGTCACCGTCCCGGTAATATCCGGCTTTTCAGAGGCTTATATTACCACAAGGCGCCCTCTGGATAATGCCCCGCCGGCCTTTGGCCAGACGCGGTTCGCAAGGGGTCTTCAGAGGGTCCTCAGGGGATAAGCGGCGCAATCATAGCACATCACCCGCCACCCCAGGGTGGGGAAAGCGACGCCGGCGGGGTCACTCACGCCTGGCGATAGTCCGGCCCGGCGGCCATCAAATGCACGGTGCTGATAGCCCGTTCCATGAAGGCGCCCTGGCAGTAGCAAAGATAGTAATCCCACATCCGGCAAAAGCGCTCGTCGAACCCCAGCTCACGCACCCTGGGCAGCGCCTGCAGGAAGCGCTCGCGCCAATGCTCCACGGTGCGTGCGTAATGCTCACCGATGTCGTTGAGCGCCAGCGGCACCAGCCGGGTATGGCGGCGCAGGCCCGCGCACATCACCGACACGGAAGGCAGGAAGCCACCGGGAAAAATGTAACGTTTGATGAAGTCCACATTGTCACGGGCGTAGTCATAGCGCTGATCGGGCACGGTGATCGCCTGCAACAACAGCAGGCCATCGGGTTTCAAGCGCTCATTCAGCACCTTGAAATAACTGTTCAGATATTGATGCCCCACCGCCTCGATCATTTCCACGGAAACGATGCGGTCATACTGCCCTTGCAGTTCCCGGTAGTCGCGCTCCAACACCTCGATGCGATCCTCCAGGCCCGCATCGCGAACCTGTTCGCGGGCATAGCGGGCCTGTTGCCTGGAGATGGTGGTGGTGGTCACACGCACGCCGTAGTGGCGCGCCGCGTGCAACGCCAGCCCACCCCAGCCGGTACCGATCTCCAGCAGGTGCTGGCCGTGACACAGCTGCAAGCGCTGGCAGATCAGATCCAGCTTATGCACCGCGGCCGTGTTCAAGTCACCGCCGGGGGCCGGATAGATGGCGGCGGAATACATCATGGTCGGGTCCAGGAACAAGCCGAAAAACTCATTGCCAAGATCGTAATGAGCGGCAATGTTGCGACGCGAGCCGGGCACGCTGTTGCGGTTCATCGCGTGCAGCATTTTCAGCAGTGGCTTGGCGATCATCGCCGGGCCACGTTCCATCGCCTGCATGGTCTCCACGTTGGCGGCGAAATAGCGAATCACCGCGACCAGATCCGGGCTGTCCCAGGCACCGGCCATATAAGCCTCGCCCGCGCCCAGTGAGCCTCCGGTCATCATCGCGGTGTAACTGCTCCAGGCGTTGATGCGGATTTGTGCGTCGCCCTCGCCAATCACCACCTTTTCACCATTGGGCTCATGCAGGGTAACGCCCCCACGCGGCAATCGGCGCAGGTGATTGATCACCGCGCGGCGGGCCAGGTTTTCCAACCAGCCCGGGCTGCTGCTCGACAGGGCTTTGTCACCGTACATCATGGTCTTCTCTCTTCGTCACGCTGCTTTCCCCGACCCGGGTGGGCGTGCAGCTTCGCCCCTTTGCGCCACAGCTTCCATGCCTGCCAGTAGATGCCCGCCACGGTTTTCAGGCTTTGCGCGCCGAAGTGGCGGATCACCGCCGCCATCGCGGATCGCTCGGCACGGACCATGGTCATCTCCAGGCCGGCGGCAAAAACGGTCTGTTCACCGTCCTTGTCCTGTAACGTTAGCCGCAGCTCGGGAAATACGGCGTGAAGAGTCCAGTGATAGCGCAAAGCCATCGGCAAAAACGGAGAAACATGAAAATTTTTGTCGTGATCCGCGCGTAACGTCTCGCCGTCTTCCCTCAGTTCAAAGACGTAGAAGTGACGCTCGCGCCAAGGGGTATTGCGCACTTCGGCGATCACGGAGGCGGGTCGGTCGGCGCCTTCGGGATAATAAAAATAGAGCACCAGCGGGTTGAACAAAAAACCAAAAGTGCGCCACTGACCGAGCATGAAAACATCGCCGTGACGCCAGTCCAGGCCGTGACGGGCGGCCAGCTCCCTTACTTTGGTGCCCAGCGCATCATCGCTGGTATCAACAAAGTCACGGTCACGAAACACCACTGGCCGCCAGCGGCGTCCCCACAGGCGGTGCCGCGCCAGCAGTTTCTCCGGCGCATCCACATCGCACCAGACCAGCCACAGCGGCACCTGAAAACGATGCTCCGGTCGCCACCGCCGATGCCAGACCCGGCCGCGGGCCAGGGCGAATCGCTCAGTCATTGCGCGGCTCCCAAGGCGCGCGCCACTTCCAGCGCGGACGTGACGCCGTCCTCATGGAAACCATTGCCACACCAGGCGCCGCAGAACCAGGTACGGCGCTGGCCATTGCCCGCCAGCAGACGGGTTCTAGCCGCCAGCCCATCGGTGGTGAACAGGGGGTGTTCGAAGCGCACGCGGTGAATGACGGTCTCCGGGCGAATCTGGTCGCCGCCGTTGAGGGTCACGCAGAACGTTTCCGGCGCGTCGATGCCCTGCAGAATATTCATGTTATAGGTCACCTGCACCGGCGCCTGATCGTCATCACCAAGCAGCGCATTCCAGCTCGACCAGACCCGGCGCCGACGTGGCAACAGCCGGGTGTCGGTGTGCAGCACCACATCGTTGCTTTGATAATCCAAAGGCCGCAAACAGTCCTGTTCACGGGTGTCCGCGTCTTTGATCAACGCCCTGGCCTGGTCGCTGTGGCAGGCCAGAATCACCTGATCGAACCGCCGCGCTTCACCGTTCACCGTTACCGTCACACCGTTGTCGTCACGGTGGATCGCGGTCACCGGCGCGCCCCGGTGCAGCCGCGCGCGCAGGCCGCGCTCCAGGGCCTCCACGTAACGGCGCGATCCGCCAGGCACCACGTACCATTGCGGCCGGTCACGCAGGGCCAGCAAACCGTGATTGATAAAAAAACGCACAAAAAAGCGGGCGGGAAAACGTTCCATCTGAGCCAGCGAACACGACCAGATGGCGCCACCCATGGGCAAAATATAGTGGCGGCGGAAACCCTCGCCGTAACCCTGGGCGCGCAAATACTCACCGAGGGGCGTTTCCCCGGCTGGCGTATCCAGCAATGCCGGAGCCTCGCGATTAAAGCGCAGAATATCCGCCAGCAACCGCCAATGGCGACCACTCGCCAACCGGCGCTTCTGGGCAAAGAAACCCGCCAGGCCATCGCCGCAGTATTCCACTCCAGTGCGTTCATCGCTGACCGCGAACCCCATTTCCGTGGCCTGTGCACCGATGCCCAACTCGCCAAGCAGCTTAATGAAATTCGGGTAGGTGCGGTCGTTGAACACGATAAATCCCATGTCCACCGCGTAGTCGCCGTGTTCACGCTTCACCGGGCGGGTGTAAGTATGGCCGCCGAGCTCGGCGTTCGCTTCGAACACCTCGACCTGATGGCCAGGCCCAAGATACCAGGCCGCCGTCAAGCCGCTGATGCCTGCCCCCACCACCGCGATTCGCTGGCTCATTGGTTGCTCCCTTGCTGTTGTTGCCAGGCATCGCGTGCTTGGCGAAAGGCACTTTCCACCTGCTGTTTGACGCCCTGGTGGGCGACGATGGGCGGGGGGTAACCGTGGCTCATCAGCGGCTGTTTCCAGGGTTCATGGATGGTTTTGTTGTCCAGCTCCGCCAGCTCGGGAACGTAACGGGCGATAAAACGGCCCTCGGCATCGAAACGCTGACTCTGCCGCATCGGGCTGAATACACGAAAATACGGCGCCGCGTCGGTGCCAGTGGAAGCACTCCATTGCCAACCGCCGTTGTTGGCGGCGAAATCGCCGTCCACCAGATGCCGCATGAAAAAGCGCTCGCCGCGCCGCCAGTCGATAAACAGGTGCTTGCTGAGAAACATGGCGCTGAGCATGCGCAGCCGGTTGTGCATCCAGCCGGTCTGCACCAGTTGCCGCATGGCGGCGTCCACCAGCGGGTAGCCGGTGCGCCCCTGGCACCAGGCGGCGAAGTGCTCTTCGTTGTCGCTCCAGCGCAGCAGACCGGTTTCCGGGCGAAACGGCGCGCCCTTCGCCAACCGGGGAAAGCGGTGCAGAATCTGCCGGTAAAAATCCCGCCAGGCCAGCTCTCCGATCCAACAGGCGGCGCCATCGCGGGCACCGGCGTCGGCCATCGCCAGACGCGCCGCCCGGTAAGCGTCCAACGGCGCCAGGGTGCCGGCGGACAACGCCACCGAAAGACCACTGGTGCCGGGCTGATCCGGAAAATCCCGGCGGCGCCGGTAGTCCGCCAGATCCTGCTCGACAAAACGCTGGAGTTGCTTGGCGGCGTCTTTCTCGCCGGCCGGCCATAACGCCACCAGGCGCTCGTCCACCGATAATTCATTGAGCGCCCGTTCGACCACACCACGCCCCACGAAACGGGCGGCCCCGGGCCGTTTACGCGGTGCCGGCACCGGCTGCGGATCGGCGTCGTCCATCCACGCATCCCAGCGTTTCTTGAACGCGGTGAACACCGTATAGGGCGTGCCTTTACCGGTATTGAGCGCTCTTGGCGGCGCCAGCATCTGATCATCGAACCCATGAACCGGCACCCCGCGCGCTTGCAGGCGTTCCGCCACCGCCCGGTCCCGATTCAGTTCGTTGAGCGGGTAGTCCCGATTGCAAAACACCTCGGTCACGCCGTGCTCGTCCACGAACCCCGCCAGTTGGTCCACCGAACGCTGGAAGTCGCCCGCATTGATCACATGCAGATCCACACCCAGGCGCTGCAACGATTCGCCCAGCTCCAGCAGGCTGTTGAGCACGTAGGCACGGCGCACCGGCGCCACGTCGTGGTGGTCCCACTGCTCGGAGCACAGCATATAAAGCGCGCTCACCGGCTCGTTGCCGGCCAGTGCCTGGGTCAGCGGGCGGTGGCCATGACAGCGCAAGTCATTACGAAACCAGACCAGTCTCACTGGCGTCTCCTTGGTCGATATCCGGTGATCCGGTGGCGGCGTCCAGCGCCCCGGCCACCTGCTCGCGGGTGCCCGGCACCCGATTCAGCCAGTTCGGCGTCCTCAGCCCCTCGGTCAGCGCCGGCCCGGCGCACAAAAGCGGGCGCGACGTCGGCACCCGTGGCGGCCACAGCCGGGCCGTCTGGCGGCGCCCGGGTTGTTCGCCCAGCACCCACAGCACGCCCACCACCCGGGGGGACGCCATCAGCGATGCCAGGGCCGGCCAGGCCGGCGCGTTTTCCAGGCACCACATCGGTCGCGGCGCGCCGGTCAGTGCCTGCATCAACATCGGCAGTGGGTCACCGACCGCCACCATCAGCCAGCCCTGTTGACGACGCCGGGGCGCCCGCGACAACACCGGCCCGGCCAACCGCTGGCGCAGCACCGACTGCAACAGAGCGCCGGCGCCGGCGCGCGCGCCGCCAGCGTGCAGAGCCTGCATCAGCGGGTCGCAGAACGACGTGAACACCCGCGCCATGCCGTATTCCGCGCTCAATCTCTGAAACAGTTGCTCGAGCCGGCGGCTGTTCAGCGCATCCAGTGCCTCCAGCGCCTCATCCAATGCTCGCTGCCAATGCGCCTCGATACGCACCTCGCCGCCGCCCTGATCGAGCACCGCACCCACCTGACTGATCGGCAGGCCGCGATCCAGCCAGCCCAGAATGCGTTCGATGCGCGCCACATCCTGTTCGCTGTAACGCCGATGCCCCTGACCGGTGCGCGCCGGCCGGATCAGCCCGTAACGGCGCTCCCAGGCGCGCAGCGTGACCGGATTGACGCCACAGCGCTCACTGACACTCTGGATGCTGATGCCGCTGTGCTCGGCACTCACAGGCGGTTCCTCAGCCCAAGCGCGTCCGGGTACGGCGCCATATACCGCTGTTGCGCCAGATACGGCTGCGCCACCTTGCTCTGCGCGCCACGCAGCAGTGTCATCGGCACCACCAACGGCACGTCGCCGCGCTGATAGGCTTCGATTTGCTGATGAATCAGGGCCCGGTCCGCGTCCTCCAGCCCCTGGCGCAGAAAACCGGCCAGATGCAGCATGGCGTTGATGTGATCCCCCTTGTCTGCCCGGCAGGCCATTGCCGCCATGAATTCAGCGATGTAATCGTCGGCGATGTCCTCAAGCGGGCGCGCCTTGAGATCGGCCAGCATCGGTCCAAGGCGACGGTAACGGGCCTGGCAATGCGCCAGCAGCTGGAATTTGTGTCGGCTGTGAAATTCAATCAGCCCGCGAGCGCTGAGCCCCTGCTCACGCAGCCGGCACCAGTCGTCGTAGACGAACACCCGCTCGACGAAGTTCTCCCGCAAGGCGTCATCGTTGAGCCTCCCTTCCTCCTCCACCGGCAATAACGGATAGCGTGCCATCAGCGCGCCAGCGAACAGGCCGCTGGCATCACGTCGGGACACCGTGCCCTGCTCGCTGTACACCCTCACCCGTTCCATCCCACAACTGGGCGACTTGGCCATCAGCACAAAACCACGCAGCCCCTCCAGCGTTGGCAGAACCCGCTCAATAAACGCTGCCATCGGCGCGCTGAAGTCCTGATCGCCACGACACGCGCGCAGGCGGGGTTGGTCCTCGTCAGAGGCCTCCACCAGACGCATGGCGGCGCGCGGGCTCGCCAACCCGGCCCCCATTTCCGGGCACAGCGGCAGGAACCGGAAATAACGGGCCAGCACCTCGGTGCAATAACGCGAATGTTTGTGACCGCCGTCATGACGCACCTGCTGGCCCGTCAGACAGGCGCTGATGCCAACGGGGATGCGGCGGTTCGGGGTGTCGTCCTTCACCGTGGGGCCCTCCTGGGGTGTACAAAGCGAAAGTGTTGTACAAGTTTCGGGCCACGACAATGAAGACTTCGTGAACCCGTCGGTCCCGATTCGGCGGAGCACGGCCGGAGCGGATATTTAAAGGTGTTTTACACACAGGAAGCCGGGAACGTGCGACAGTGGATTCACGTCGTTGGCCACGGACGGTCACCGCCTCCCCCAGGGCGTTATACGACGTGCATCCCCAAATCCTTCAGCAATGAAGGACCCCTTTAAGACCGCCTCCCCCCAGGGGCGGTCTTTTTATTGGTTCATCGCGATTTAGCGGGAAGCTTCTTTTGGCTCGCGGTTGGGCCGCTCCAT
>TARA_R110001606_G_scaffold66094_2_pt1 | contig 16493 bp, 13 predicted proteins | sample TARA_R110001606 | Tara Oceans TARA_R110001606 (sample SAMEA4398315) | marine metagenome | biome: Polar Biome; feature: [SRF] surface water layer (ENVO:00010504); material: water (ENVO:00002006), including particulate matter (ENVO:01000060) such as... | depth 5 m | reverse complement strand
TTTATCTGTCGCTATAAATGGTCAGTAACTTTACACGATTGGTATAACCTGACTATCGTTTAAAAATGAACTTAACATCTATCCCAAGATCAGCTCGTTGCCGCGTCACTAAATTCAATCGATTTGTTCAACGACTATAGTGCTTAATGCACTGTGTGATAAACCAAATCGAATCTTGTATTAGGTAAACACCGACAGCACCCAACGTGAGTAAAGTCGCGGCAGCTTGCAACAGCAAATGCTGCGACACATGCTTCGCCAGCAAGCCGTTGTTAAGGTAACTCCCCAGCAGTGAGCCTAGTCCCAAAAAAATCCCACTGTAACCAAATTGCTCAGGCGTGAACCCCAGCGCTGCGAAATTAAATCCACCCAGTTGGTAATAAGAAAAAAGGGAAATGTTGTAAAGTGCCACCAACAATTACCACTGACATTTTTTAACTAACTCAAACCAAGAACGAGTAAACTTTTTAGGGGGGATTTTCTTTGGTGGTACGATAGGGACTTCGAGCTTTTTAGCAAAGTAACGGTGTACAAAGGTTTTCATTTGATCGCTTTCTAATTTCTGGTAAGCTATTTGCAATTTTGCTATGTCCTTTCGGCTAACATAATTTCCTTTAAGTTTTTTAAAACGCATTTCCAGCCACAGTAATAAAGCTTGTTTAGCCTCATTGGGAAAGGCATGGGTTAAAGTGGATGTGGGTCCGTATAACCTTTCAAAGTTTATTGTTTGATCTTGGATCAAAAATACCATTAACAGATTTAATCCTGCAGAAATTTGTCCCGCTCGCTTGTCAATAATTTGATAACGGCTTAAGGCACTACGAAAATAATGTTCAGCTTCTGGAATTTTATTCTCATCAAGTGCCAAATAGCCCAAGTTACTTTCTATCATGGCGACAACATTAGGGAGGTTTAAACGCACCGTGAAATTATAGCTTTCGGCATATAGGTTACGCGCTTCGTCATTGTTATTTTGTGCCATAGCGACCAGTGCCATACTGTTGGTAAGCGTCAAGCGTTGACGATCATTTTCAGCGTATTTATAACCACATTGAAAACTTAGTTGGGCATCGTCTAAATACTCTGCATAGCGTAGCCAAATACCTAACGCACTCATAATAGACGTTATTCTCTTTTTGAAATAAGGGGCTTGCTGCTGACTAAATATCGCATCTACAGACTGATGAAGGCGGTCAAATTGGCTGGTCGGAACGGCTGCTCGGGCGTTAATAAGATGCCAACGAATAAATAACTCAGGTGAAACTTTATCGATATCGTCAAGATTTTCAAGAATAATAATAGATTGCGCTGGGTTGACCACAAGGTAGTCTTCAGCTTCGTTTAACTTATTTTCAAAAGTGCTTAGTTCAGTAGCAAAAGCTTGCTGAAAACCAAGTAACGGGAACCAACATATAACGAAAAGCCGTAACAACTTGATCTCAATTACTTAATGATGTGATTGATAATTATAGTTGCCGCAGTCATACAAATCAAAGCTAATAAACCAGAATAAGTTCTTAGCTATCAAGTATGTTGTATTTAAAGGTGATATTTATCATAAAAGAGAAAATAACACAGATAGAAAAAGCCCTAGATCTATATAGATTTAGGGCTTTCATTTATTTACTGTTAATGTCAATCAGCTTATCGTTTAGAACTTTTCAGCTCTCTATTATTCGTCTATCGATCTCAATAATGCATTAATCCCTACTTTTTCGCGGGTTTGCTGATCTACTTTTTTCACGATAATTGCAGCGTACAAGCTGTGAGTACCGTCTTTTGATGGCAGTGCGCCTGGAACAACCACTGCACCTGCTGGTACGCGGCCGTAGTGGATCTCGCCAGTTTCGCGGTCGTAAATGCGAGTACTTTGGCTGATGTAAACACCCATTGAAATAACAGCGCCTTCTTCAACGATCACGCCTTCTACAATTTCAGAGCGTGCACCAATAAAACAGTTATCTTCAATGATAGTAGGATTGGCTTGTAATGGCTCTAAAACGCCACCTATGCCAACACCTCCTGACAAGTGTACGTTCTTACCAATTTGTGCACACGAGCCTACAGTGGCCCATGTATCAACCATAGTGCCATCATCAACGTAAGCACCAATGTTTACATATGATGGCATCAATACTACATTTTTACCGACAAAGCTGCCTTTACGGGCAACAGCGTTTGGTACAACGCGCATGCCACCTTGCTGAAATTGCTCCGGTGTATAGTCGCTAAATTTCAGTGGTACTTTGTCATAAAACTGGTTTACGCCGTCGTTCATTGGTTGATTGTCACGAATACGAAACGACAGTAACACGGCTTTTTTTAGCCATTGATGGACAACCCACTCACCACTGATTTTTTCAGCAACGCGTGCGGCACCACTATCAAGTAGCTCAAGTACATCGATTATGGCTTGTTTTACATCACTAGGTACTGTGCTCGGGCTGATGCTATCACGGTTATCCCAGGCGTTTTCAATGGTGGTTTTTAAATCTGACATAAGATCCTCTTATTCGGTTTCTGCGTTGAGTTTTTTACGCAATGCTTGATGAATTTTTGCTTGTTCTTCGTCGGTAAGAGCTTGGTATTCGTTATTCGATACCACGAAGAAATCTTCTGCACGTTCACCTACGGTGGTGATCCGCGCGGCGTGTATATGTAATAAATGGGCTTGAAACACTTCGGCAATTTTGGTTAATAAGCCAGGAATATCTACCGCTTGAATTTCGATTAAGCTGCGGTCTTTACGCGGGTGAGGGCGCAGGATAATTTTTGGTTTAATATTAAAATCTTTAAAGCGTTGTGAGCGGTTCTTTTTAAAGCGAATTTTCTTTTTCGGATCAGCAAGCGCTTGATCAAGGCCGCGTTTGATTGACTGCGCTTGAGCGCTGGCAATCGGGTCGCCACTGACTTCAAGTACGACAAAGCTAAACAGCACATAGCCGTCGCGAGTGGTGAGCACTTGAGCATGTTGAATTTGCGCTTTTTTAGAGCCGATCACACTTACTAAACGGGCAAATAAACCGCCGGAGTAGGGGCTATAAACAAAAATCTGTGTACCGCCGTGCATGGCTGTATTTGATACCGCAACACTGGGTTGGCTTAAATCAACGCAGTTTAGTAAATGTTCGGTGTGCCATGATAGTTGTTGTTCACTAAAGGCCGTAAAGTAATTTGCTTTAAAACGGCTCCAAATTAAATCAATCTGATTTTCATCATAGCCATTGTTGATTAACCGTTGTTTGGCTTGATGCTTTTTATCGCGAATTTGGTCGCGCTGATCCATAGGATTTTCAAGGCCTAACCGTAACGCCCTTTGAGTATGCAGGTAAAGCTCACGCAACAAGGTGTTTTTCCAATCATTCCACAAGTTGTCGTTAGTGGCGCGAATATCTGCGACGGTTAAGCAGTATAGATAATCAAGTTGTCGTTCGGTTTTAACTCGAGTAGCAAAGTCTTTGATCACATCTGGGTCATTAATATCTTTACGCTGTGCAGTTACAGACATAAGTAAATGGTTACTAACTAGCCAAGCAATCAATTTGCCATCGGAAGTTGAAAAACGGTGTAATTTGGCAAAAGCAATGGCATCAACAGCACCGAGTTCTGAGTGATCGCCGCCACGGCCTTTGGCAATGTCATGGAAGATACCCGCTAAATACAGTAGCTCGGGCTTGTCCATGCGGGTGACTATTTCACAACAAATAGGAAACTCACTGACGTTTGCTTTATCAAAATATTGATAAATGTTATTGATCAACTTGTGAGTATGTTCATCCACAGTATAAGCGTGAAATAAGTCAAATTGCATCTGCCCAAAAATGTTTCGCCACTGGGGTAAATAAGCGGCAAGCATGCCGTGCTTGTGCATTAAAGTAAATGCACGACCCATGCCGTTAGGGTGTTTAATTAACCGTAAAAATGCTTCGCGACAGGCGGCATAATCTTGCAAATCTCCTAACAGGCGACGGCGCACTTGGCGAATGGTACGGATAGTACTTGGGTAAATATGGGTAATTTCAGGGTTATCGGCAATGTGTTCGAACAATACAAATAGTTGATCACGGCGAAAGAACACGGACGGATTTTTTACCCTAATTTGATGGCCAACACGTTCGAAATTACGATCGAGTTCAACCACTGCTTGTTCGTTACTTTCCGGTAAAATGCTTTGTTCAAAATATGATAACAACATTTGATTTAGCTCACGGACCCGGCTCATGATCCTAAATAATCGCTTCATCATCCGCTCAACTGAGGCTTTACCATCGCTACCAAAGCCAAGTAAATCAGCAGCCAGTGGTTGATGATCAAATAACAACCGGTTCTCAGAGCGTCCAGCCGCTAAATGCAGCGCAAAACGGATATTCCAGAGATTTTCTAAACACTCTAGGAGCTCTTGGTATTCTTCATGAGTGAGATAGCCGTGGCTAATAAGCTCTTGTAAGGTTTCGGCTCTAAAATGTTTTTTAGCAACCCAAATGATGGTTTGCAGATCTCGCAGGCCACCGGGATTTTCTTTGATATTTGGTTCGAGGTTGTATGCTGTACCGTGACATTTTTTATGACGCAGTTGTTGCTCATGTACTTTTGCTAAAAAGAATTCGTCAGAGTGCCATACAGGCGTATCAAGAATATGCTCTTTGAGTTTTTCATATTCAATGTGATTACCGAACAGTAGTCGACTTTCAAGCAAGCTAGTGGCAAAAGTTACGTCGGCACGTTTTTGCTCAATCGCTTGCTCAATGGTACGCACACTGTGGCCAATTTCTAAATTAAGATCCCAGAGCATGGTCACAAATTGGCCGATTTTTTCACACACGGCATCACTAGGTTGCTCAGTAACTAGCAGTAAAAAATCGATATCTGAATAGGGATGCAGCTCACCGCGACCGTAACCGCCAACGGCGATCAAGGCTAAATCTGGCTCATGGGCTAAATCATAAACATGAAACAGTTTAATCAGTAAGCGGTCGATAAACTCAGCCCGGGCATTAATCAAATTACCGACTGGCTGTTTTGAAAACTCGTTTTGTAACCATTTATAAAAATAATTAGAACAATCGCGATAATCGGTTAATTGCTCAGCATCGCTGAGCAATTTTTTAACTTTATTGGGTAATGCCACGTGGGCTGGCTCCTTAGCATACTAATTTCACCCTAAGTCGGGTGAGTCAGTATTTAATGTTCAATGATCCGGTCAATCGTATCATCTGATCGAAGCGTTAAAATTTCAACACCATTTTCAGTTACTAATAAGGTGTGTTCCCACTGCGCAGACAAGCTACGGTCTTTAGTAACCACAGTCCAGTCATCTTTTAATAGTTTACACTGGCGTTTACCCGCGTTAACCATTGGCTCAATAGTCAAACACATACCTGCTTTCAGGGCTTCGCCAGTTCCAGCGCGGCCATAATGCATTATTTGTGGTTCTTCATGAAACTCTGCACCAATACCATGGCCGCAATATTCACGAACAATTGAGTAGTTAAAGCTCTCTGCATATTTTTGAATCGCTTCGCCGATATCACCTAAACGCACGCCTGGTTTAACCATTTTTATTGCTAAATAAAGGCTTTCTTGCGTTACTTCAGCAAGACGCTTGCCTTGGATGTTTGGCGTGCCAACATGAAACATTTTTGATGTGTCGCCGTGGTAGCCATCTTTGATAACCGTGATATCGATATTGACACTGTCGCCATCTTTTAATGCTTTGTCGTTAGGAATACCATGGCAAATTACATGGTTTACTGAGGTGCAAATTGATTTAGGAAAACCATGGTAATTTAGTGGGGCAGGAATTGCCTTTTGCACATCGACAATATAATTATGACAAATTGTATTTAGTTCATCAGTGGTTACACCGGGAACTACATGTGACTCTATCATTTCCAGGACATCTGCCGCTAAGCGCCCGGCTACACGCATTTTCTCTATTTCTTCAGGGGTCTTGATCACAGCACTCATGGAGGCTCCATTGTCGAGTTTTACACATTTATCGTCGCACAAATTTTGCACGCGACGTTGAATATTTGTTTTTAATATGGTATAAAGCGCGCCGTCTTTTTACAAATAAATTCTTAAATGATTTTTTGTATTTAAGGCAAACACAATTTTATTTTAACACACACACGTATCGTCACATACACTTGGGTGCATTTCAGTTTCATTTAACTGCGGTGTTGGTGCTATGGGGTATGTGGAGGCCTAACCCTAAACTAAACAGAGGAAATACAAAATGGCAAACGTTTCAATGCGCGACATGCTTCAAGCTGGTGTTCACTTCGGTCACCAAGCACGTTACTGGAATCCTAAGATGAAGCCTTTCATCTTCGGCGCACGTAACCGTGTTCATATCATCAACCTTGAGCAAACTGTTCCAATGTTCAACAACGCACTTAAGTTTTTAACTGGTGCTGCGTCAAACAAAGGTAAAGTTCTTTTCGTTGGTACTAAGCGCGCAGCAAGCGAGTCGGTTAAAGAAGCCGCTATCGCTAGTGATCAGTATTACGTAAATCACCGTTGGTTAGGTGGTATGTTGACTAACTGGAAAACAGTTCGTCAATCAATCAAGCGTCTTAAAGACCTTGAAATCCAAAGCCAAGACGGTACTTTCGAGAAGTTAACTAAGAAAGAAACGTTAATGCTTAACCGCGAAATGGAGAAGCTTGAAAAGAGCCTTGGCGGTATCAAAAACATGGGTGGTCTTCCTGACGCACTTTTCGTTATCGATGCAGACCACGAGCACATCGCTATCCGTGAAGCTAACAACCTAGGTATTCCAGTTGTTGCGATCGTTGATACTAACTCTAACCCAGACGGTGTTGATTTCATCGTACCTGGTAATGATGATGCTATCCGTGCAATCAACCTTTACACAGGCGCAGTTGCAGCAGCAATCACTGAAGGTCGTGAGAGCAATATCGTTGCTCAAGCTGAGAAAGACGACTTCGTAGAAGCTGAGTAATTAGCTGTCATCAAGTCTTCATCTAATTTTAGATGAAGACTTGCTATTCTTGTAGAGCGGGTAACCCGCTTATCTAAACCTGAATTCAGATTTGAGGATTTACTAATGGCTGTAACTACTGCCCTAGTTAAAGAATTACGCGAGCGTACCGGCGCTGGCATGATGGATTGTAAAAAAGCGTTAACTGAAACAGATGGTGACATCGAGTTAGCGATTGAAAATATGCGTAAAAGTGGCGCTGCAAAAGCTGCTAAAAAAGCAGGTAACATTGCTGCTGAAGGTACTATCATCATCAAGCAAAATGCAGGTGTTGCAGTACTAGTTGAAGTTAACTGTCAAACTGACTTCGTAGCAAAAGACGTAAGTTTCTTAGCATTTGCTAACAAAGTTGCTGATGCTGCTATTGCAGAAACGATTTCTATCGAAGACTTACAAGCTAAGTTCGAAGAAGATCGTGTTGAACTAGTTACTAAAATTGGCGAAAACATCAACGTACGTCGTTTACAGTACATTGCTGGTGAGCAACTAGTTGAGTACCGTCACGGTGAGCGTATTGGTGTTGTTGTTGCGGGTGTTGCTGATGAAGAAACACTTAAGCACGTTGCAATGCACGTTGCTGCTTCAAACCCAGAGTACCTAGCACCTGAAGATGTACCTGCTGACGTTGTTGAAAAAGAAAAGCAAGTACAAATCGAAATCGCGATGAACGAAGGCAAGCCTGCTGAAATCGCTGAGAAGATGGTTGTTGGTCGCATGAAAAAATTCACTGGTGAGGTTTCTCTTACTGGTCAAGCTTTCATCATGGAACCTAAAAAATCTGTTGGCGAAATTCTTAAAGAGAAAAACGCAACAGTTACTGGCTTCGTACGTGTAGAAGTTGGTGAAGGTATCGAGAAGAAAACTGAAGATTTTGCTGCTGAAGTTGCTGCACAGATTGCTGCTGCTAAAGGTCAATAAAATCGATTTCCTTTGACGAAAAAGTGAGTTAGATGAAATTATTCTGTTATTTGCTTTTGCGTCATCGCTGAAAATTCTTTAAAATAACCGCGCTCTTTATGTGAAAATCATAAGCGCGGTTATTTTTTATCCTTTTTTTATAAAGTTGGCCCAAATACTATGACAATCAATCGTAAACCTATTTTTAGACGCGTTCTTCTCAAATTAAGCGGTGAAGCACTGATGGGAGACGAAGGCTTCGGCATCGACCCAAAAGTATTAGACCGTATGGCGCAAGAAATCAAAGAGCTTGTAGAACTCGACGTAGAAGTGGGTTTAGTTATCGGTGGCGGTAACTTTTTACGTGGCGGCTCACTTGCTGAAGCAGGCATGAATCGCGTAGTTGGCGATCATATGGGGATGCTAGCAACTGTCATGAATGGTCTTGCAATGCGTGATGCGTTGCACCGTGCATTTGTAAATTGTCGTTTAATGTCAGCTATCCCACTTAACGGTGTGTGTGATGCATACAATTGGGCTGAGGCAATTAGCTTATTAAAAACGGGCCGTGTAGTTATTTTTGCAGCCGGTACTGGTAATCCATTCTTTACAACGGATTCGGCCGCGTGTTTACGTGGTATTGAAATTGAAGCCGATACCGTGATTAAAGCCACCAAGGTTGACGGTGTTTACAGTGATGATCCGGTAAAAAATCCAGAGGCGACACTTTACCGTCACTTGAGCTACAATGAAATCATTGAAAAAGAATTAAAAGTAATGGATCTTGCGGCATTCACTCTTGCGCGTGATCACAAGATGCCGTTGAGCGTATTTAATATGAATAAATCAGGCGCTTTAAAGCGTGTAATTATGGGCGAAGAAGAAGGCACTCTTATCTCTTCACAAGCCTCAGATGAAGTTATTAACTAGATTAGGATTGAACCGTGATAAACGATATTCAAAAAGATGCTGCAGAACGTATGCAGAAAAGTGTAACGGCACTTAGCAGTCAACTATCTAAAATCCGTACTGGCCGTGCTCATCCGGCAATATTAGATGGCATTATGGTGCCATACTACGGCGCACCAACGCCATTGAACCAAGTTGCCAATGTAACAATTGAAGATTCACGTACACTTGCGTTAAGTGTATTTGATAAATCGCTTGCACAAGCGGTAGAGAAAGCAATCATGGCATCTGACTTAGGTTTAAACCCAATGTCAGCAGGTTCTGTGATCCGTGTACCACTTCCTCCGCTAACTGAGGAACGTCGTAAAAACTTAATTAAAATCGTTCGTGGTGAAGTTGAAAGCGGCCGTGTTGCAATCCGTAATATTCGTCGTGATGCTAACGGTGACGTTAAAAACTTATTGAAAGATAAAAATATTTCTGAAGATGAAGCGCGTCAATCTGATGATGCAATTCAAAAGCTTACGGACAAATTCATTAAAGAGATGGACACTCAATTAGCGGCGAAAGAAGCCGAGTTGATGGAAATCTAAGCTAGTAAATTTATTAGTTTTGAAACGCCGTCTGGGGTATACTAGGCGGCGTTTTTTTATGGAATACTCGATATTTATGGTTCTTAACGCTGATAAAATTTCCCAGCAATGTTTACCCAAGCATGTCGCTATAATCATGGATGGCAATGGTCGTTGGGCACAAGCCAAGAATAGGCCTCGTGTGTACGGTCATAAAAAAGGCGTGGATGCGGTTCGTCAGTCTGTGCAGTTTTGTACTAAATTAGGAGTAGAGTCATTGACTCTATTCGCTTTTAGTAGTGAAAACTGGCATCGCCCCGAAGATGAAGTCAGTACCTTGATGGAGCTGTTTTTGTTTGTGCTGAGTAAGGAAGTTAAAAAGCTACACAAAAATAATGTTAAGTTAACTATTATTGGTGACTTATCTCGTTTTTCAGATACTTTGCGCAGCAAGGTTGATGCAGCACATGAATTAACGGCTAATAATACTGGTTTGCAACTGAATGTAGCGGCAAATTATGGTGGTCGATGGGATATAACAAATGCTGCAAAGCAATTAGGTAAGCTGATTGCTGCAGGGACGTTAAACCCTGATGATATTACAGAGCACGATTTAGCCGCCCATATGAGTATGCAAGATCAGGCTGAACCTGACTTGTTGATCCGTACTGGTGGCGATTTACGCATAAGCAACTTTTTATTGTGGCAAGCTGCTTATGCTGAACTTTACTTTACCGATACGCTTTGGCCTGACTTCAATGAAGCAGCTTTTGCTGATGCTATCGCTTGTTACGTTGCCAGAGAGCGACGGTTTGGTTGTACTGGCGAACAAATAAAACAATTACTCGCTGAAACCTAATTAAAAAGGGTAACACTTTGCTAAAACAACGAATTTTAACCTCTTTAGTGCTAGCGCCTTTGGCACTGGTGTTGGTTTTTTATACACCTCTTACATTGTTTAGTTACATTGCTGGCGCGATTGTTTTATTAGGCGCGTGGGAATGGTCGGCATTTATGGGGTTATGCGATAAAGTTAAACGTTTTTCGTTTGTGACGTTTATTGGCTTGTTACTGGTACTGCTTAATTGGCATTGGCCAATTGATGGACTGTGGGTCGACGGCCAGCTCGTAGGAGACGCAAATTATATATTCACACTGTCATTTTCGTGGTGGATTGTAGCCACCTACCTAGTGTGGCGCTACCCAGCAATGGCTAAAGCATGGAACGAAGGAGTGGTTATGCGCGCTATTGCCGGTATTCTCACCTTAGTACCGCTGTGGCTTGCGCTTAATACACTGCGCAGTGCTAACTATGAGCAATCAACGCACTTTGGTTCGATGCTTATTTTAGTGGTACTGGGGATCGTATGGAGTGCTGACATTGGTGCATACTTTACGGGTAAAAACTTTGGCAAGCATAAGTTAATGCCAAAAGTGAGCCCTAATAAAACCATTGAAGGTTTAGCTGGTGGCTTAGTTGCTGCGGTAATTTTTGTTTTAGCGTTTTGTCATTTTACCAATGTAGATATGTCTGTTTGGCCAATTTACGCGATTATGACTGTATTCATCGCGTTATTCTCAGCTATTGGCGACTTACTCGAAAGTATGTTTAAACGCGAAGCTGGTCTTAAAGATAGTGGCTCATGTTTGCCTGGCCATGGGGGTATTTTAGATCGTCTTGACAGCCTAACTGCTGCAGCCCCCATTTTTGTGTTGTGCTATGCATGGACACTTAGTTTATGAGTTGTAGACAACAACTCGTCATTCTCGGCGCGACAGGTTCCATTGGTTTAAGTACCTTAGATGTTGTTGCGCGTAATCAAGAACAGTTTGCTGTATTTGCACTTGCGGCAGGTAATAATAGTGAATTGATGGCGCAATTGTGTATTGCTCATCAACCACGCTTTGCAGTGATGGCAGATGACAGCGCTGCAGCTAAGTTAAGCCAACACTTATCGGGCAGTGGCTGCAAAACAGTGATCCGCAGTGGCATTGCCGCCATGAGTGAACTGGCCGCTCACCCAGACGTTGACGCGGTAATGTCGGCGATTGTTGGTGCAGCAGGGCTCATACCTACACTCAGTGCGGTAGAAGCAGGTAAAAAAGTATTACTGGCGAATAAAGAATCTTTAGTCATGTCAGGTCAGTTGTTTATTGATAAAGTAAAACAACATAAAGCCACTTTACTACCGATTGACAGTGAACATAATGCCATATTCCAGTGCCTGCCAAGTGCACTGCAAGGCTCTAAAACTAATGCACAGTTACATGAGCATGGGGTAAGTAAAATTTTACTTACCGGTTCTGGTGGGCCTTTTTTAACGTGTGATATTGCCTCTTTAAAAGACGTTACTGTGGCACAAGCCGTGGCGCATCCAAATTGGTCGATGGGACAAAAGATATCTGTTGATTCAGCCACTATGATGAATAAAGGCCTTGAGTTTATTGAGGCTAAATGGCTATTTAACTGCCAGGCAAACGATATTGAAGTGGTCATTCACCCGCAAAGTATTATTCATTCAATGGTGCAATACCAAGATGGCTCGGTGCTAGCGCAAATGGGGAATCCAGATATGCGTACACCGATTGCTCATGCTTTAGCATACCCACAGCGTATTGATGCTGGAGTAACACCACTGGATTTTTCACAGCTTGCTGATTTTACTTTTACGAAACCAGATTTTGCCCGCTATCCCAATTTACAATTAGCTATTGCTGCGTGTAATGCTGGACAAGGTGCTACAACGACAGTTAATGCTGCCAATGAAATTGCTGTGCAGGCATTTTTACAAGGGCAGATAGGCTTTACTGATATATACCGCATTAATGCACAAACATTAGACACAACGGTTGATGTAAACGTACACACGCTCGATGAAATTCTTGAATGTGACCGTTTAGCTCGACTTCAAGCGACGCAACTCATTGCAAAGGTAGTACGCTAATATGTTCGATTTTCTGTGGAATTTAGGTTCTTTTATTCTAGCGCTGGGAATTTTAGTAACAGTGCATGAATATGGCCATTTTTGGGTTGCCCGCAAAGCGGGTGTGAAGGTGTTAAGGTTTTCTATTGGCTTTGGTAAACCGCTAATAAAATGGCACGATAAACACGACACTGAATATGTCATTGCAGCAATTCCTTTAGGTGGCTACGTGAAAATGCTTGATGAACGTGTTGATGAGGTGTCAGCTGAAAAACGTCACTTATCATTTAATGCCAAGTCAGTACAAGCGCGTATCGCGATTGTAGCGGCAGGCCCGCTGGCTAACTTTATATTTGCTATCTTTGCTTTAGCTGCGATGTACATGGTTGGGGTTCAATCGGTGAAGCCGGTGGTTGGCTCAGTAAATGAGGGTAGCCGCGCTGAGCAAGCCGGTATTATGCCAAGTCAGCAAATTATAAAAATTGGCGATGATGATATTGCTACCTGGCAAGATGCTACGTTTGCGTTAATGGCCAGCCTAGGTGATAAAAGCGTTGCAGTTACCGTGCGTGACGAGCAATTTCAAGAACAGGTTAAAATGCTTGATATTGATGGTTGGAAACTTGATCAACAAGATGTGCCACCATTAGCTTCATTAGGTATTGTACCGTTTCGTCCGCAGGCGACTTTAACCGTTGCCACAATTTCGCCAAACTCTGCTGCAGCAGACGCTAATTTACAAGCAGGCGATGAAATTATCGCAGTAAATGGTGAAACAATAACCAGTTGGACGCAGTTAGTTAATGTTATTCAGCAATCCGCTAACAAATCATTACAATTTAGTGTAAAAAGACAAGATAGTATAGAGCTGCTAAATGTTACGCCGAAAGGACAACGTAATAGTGATGGCTTGCTACAAGGCTTTTTAGGTGTAGCGCCGGTGGTTGAAACATGGCCAGATGGTTACATTGAAACTAGACATTATGGTCCACTCGATAGTATGGTGCTGGGCGTAAGTGAAACATGGCGCTTGATCAGCCTAAGTTTTGATATGATTGGTAACTTAATTACTGGTCAAGTATCAGTGAAGAATTTAAGTGGTCCAGTTGGTATTGCTGTTGGAGCGGGAACTAGCGTAAGCTATGGCTTAGTAGCGTTTTTAGGCTTCTTAGCATTGATAAGTGTAAACCTGGGCGTATTTAATTTATTGCCCTTACCAGTGCTTGATGGTGGGCACTTAATGTATTACATAATTGAACTTTTTCGTAAAAAGCCGGTCTCTGAAAAGACACAAGAATTTGGTTTTAAAGTGGGTGCCTTGCTACTCATTTTTCTTACATGTTTCGCTTTGTTCAATGATGTATCGCGATTGTAAGCAATTGCGACAGTCTCGAATTAAAACACGATTGTAAAACACCGCTAAAGTATAATTTTAAGGTGTTGAGCGGTAATACCGTTGTAAAGGATAAAGATAATAAAATGGCTATAAAAAAACATTTGGCAGTAACAAGTTTATTAGGTGCTAGCTTTGCAGCCCTAGGCCAAAACTCCTTTATTGTTGACGATTTAAAAGTTGAAGGCTTACAGCGCGTTGCGTTGGGAGCGGCATTAACACATATTCCTATTAATGTGGGCGATAATGTTGATGACTACACAATTTCAAAAACGATTAAGTCTTTGTATAACTCAGGTCACTTCGACAACATCAAGGCACTACGTGATGGCAATAATGTTATTTTTAAAGTAACAGAGCGCCCAACAATTAGTGTTATTGAGTTTGAAGGTAATAAAGACATTAAAGACGAGCAGCTTACTCAGTCGCTTGATCAGCAAGATATTCGCCAAGGTGAACCACTGGATAAAACTGTGGTGGATAACATCGAGAAAGGCTTAATAGAGTTTTTCCACAGTATTGGTAAATACAACGCTAAAATTGATGTCAGTATCACTAAGTTACCGCGTAACCGCGTTAAGCTAAAACTTGAGTTTGATGAAGGCGATGCCGCATCTATTCGTCAGATCAACTTAGTTGGTAATGAATTATTTAGTGATGAAGACTTGTTAGCACTTGCTGAGTCACAACAAGATTTACCTTGGTGGCAGTTTATGGGCAGCGATCGCTACCAGAAACAAACCATTGAAGGCGATCTCGAGAAAATTCGTAGTTATTATTTAGACCGTGGTTACTTACGTTTTAATATTGACTCAACACAAGTATCAGTCAGTCCTGAGCGTGAATCTGTGTATGTAACAGCTAACATCACCGAAGGCGTTAAATACAAAGTGAAAGGCTTTGACTTCATTGGTGATTTACTTGGCCGTGAAGAACTGATCAAAAGCGTTATTCCACTTCGTGCCGGTGAACTTTATAATGGCTCAGTGGTTACCTCATCTGAAGAATTTATCAAAAGTTATTTAGCGCGTTTCGGTTATGCGAATGCGGAAGTTCGCACCATTCCTGAAATTGACGATGAAAACAAAGAAGTTCAGTTAACACTCTCAGTTAATCCTGGTCAGCGTGTTTATGTTCGTCGTATTATCGTTGGTGGTAACCAAAATACCGCAGATGAAGTATTACGTCGTGAAATGACCCAGCTGGAAGGCGCCTGGTTATCGAATCAGAATCTTGAGCGTTCAAAGCTACAAATTCAACGTCTTCCTTACATGGAAAGTGTTGATTTTAATGTTGTGCCAGTCCCTGGTATAGATGACCAAGTTGATGTCGATTTTACTGTTAAAGAGCAATCAGCAGGTAGCTTTAATGCAGGTCTTGCTTATGGTTCTTACTTAGGTCTGCAATTTAATATCGGTGTTACTGAGTCTAACTTCTTAGGCACGGGTAACCAGATTGGCTTTAACATCAATACCTCGCGTGGTTCAGAACGTGTTAGTTTATCGTATACCGACCCTTACTTCACCCCAGATGGTGTGTCGCAAGGCAGTAGTATTTTCTACAGTAATTACGATGCAAGTAAGTTTAGCCTCATCGATTACAAATCGAAAAGCTACGGGATTGGTACTAATATAGGATTCCCGATTGATGCGGTAAACCGTATCAACTTTGGTGTACGTTGGATCCAAGAAGAATTATCTGAAATTGCTGAATATGAGCAAACTCGTGTTATGCGTGAGACCTTCTTAGACCCGAATAATCCAGATAAAGGATTTGATTTTACTAAGTACGAACTCAGCGTTGGCTGGTCTCGTGTGACAGTAAACCGTGGCTTATTCCCAACTGCAGGTTCGCGTCAAACATTAAACTTAACAGGTACTACGCCAAACTCTGATTTAACTTACTTTAAGTTAAACTATGACTCGCGTTTTTATTGGCCGCTTTCGAATAACCATCGTTGGGTATTCTCAACCCGTGCTGCGCTTGGTTATGGTAACGGTTATGGCACAACCAATGGTTACGACCAAACATTGCCATTCCAAGAGTACTTTCGTATAACAGAAATGGAATTACGCGGTTTTGACCGTAATACTATATTGCCGCGCGCAATATCACGTACGCCACAGTTAATTCCGGGCACTTCGTTGCCAGATGGTGGCCTAACAGGCAATATAGGCGGTTCGCCAGAGTTTGATGTGTTAACACCACAAGGGCGTATTGGTGGTAATGCTAAAGCGGTTGCTGGCATGGAGTTAATTGTGCCAACTCCATTCTTGGATGAAGATAATACCAGTTCTGTACGTACCAGCTTCTTTATTGATGCTGCAAACGTATGGGATACTGAATTTAACGTTGATCGTTATAAAAATTTAGGGCCGGATGAACGCGCTAAGCTTGAGGATTATTCAGATCCGCTGCGCTTTAGGGTATCAACCGGTTTATCACTACAATGGATCTCACCTATGGGTCCTATGTTGATTAGTTTTGCGTATCCATTGCAACAAGAAGAAGATGACGATACGAAGACCATCAGCTTTAACATTAGTAATACATTCTAAAGGAGTTTTTTGTGAAAAAATCATTTAAATCATCGGCAATTGCCATTTTAGCTACACTTATGATGGGTACTTCTGCAAGTGCTTTTGCACATAAAGTAGGTATCGTAGATATGCAAGAAATCTACAAACAAATCCCACAAATGGCAAAAGTTGAGCAAACATTACAAGCTGAATTTGCTGAGCGTCGTCAAGAGCTTGAGAAGTTGCAGGGCGATATCCGCTTTGAAGCAGAAA
>TARA_R110001606_G_scaffold34762_3_pt1 | contig 16498 bp, 17 predicted proteins | sample TARA_R110001606 | Tara Oceans TARA_R110001606 (sample SAMEA4398315) | marine metagenome | biome: Polar Biome; feature: [SRF] surface water layer (ENVO:00010504); material: water (ENVO:00002006), including particulate matter (ENVO:01000060) such as... | depth 5 m | reverse complement strand
GAATGGGTAGAAGCGCAGCTCTCAACGCAGCCCATTATTTATCAGGTAGCGGTACTCGGAGATGGTGAGCCTCATCTATCTGCGGTGATAGTCGCCAACCCTAACGCGACATCAGCAGATAACAGTGATTTACAATCTGCTATCAAACAAGCACTAAATATCGTAAACCAAACCTTGCCTGACTATGCTCGTATCAAACAGTGGCATCTAGCCGAGCTACCTTTCAGCACTGACAATGGATTATTAACCGATAACGGTAAATTGCGACGACTACAAATTCTTGAGACTTATAAATCAGCACTCGGCTTATAACGGACACTCTCACCAGCAGCACAACAGACTCTATTACTAAGCTTTTAATAAAACATAGTAGGAAAAATGCCGTTGACCGTTTAGATAGTACATAAATAGACCAAACCTAAATAGATCAAAGCTAGCCGTTAGCCTACATATATTTTTACCACTTATCGTTATAGGACAGCATTATGCAAACCACTCTTATGCTAAATGATTTGATAAAAAGTGACGTTATCGAAATTGACACTCCTGAGGTACTAACCTCTCAAGTGTCTGCCAGCGTATCATTACCTAAGACCTCTGATATTTTAACGGCCTTAAAAACCCATGGTTGGATGTTACTTCGAGGTCATCACTACGATGTGGACACGTTTAGTCAGTTGATGAGTCAACTGTGTCAGACCTTAACCTATGATCCTGCCCGTCAAAACATCACTTCTGAAGCCCAAAAAGTGGACGCAGGTGCGCATGCTATTGGACTACATATCGAAAATGGCAATACGCCGATGCCACCTGATGTCATTGCCTTTTTTAGTGAGTTAAGCGCCAAAAAAGGCTCACAAACAACGATATGTGATGGATATGCTGTGTATCAAGCACTATCACCTGAGCTAAAAGCCACTTTTAGTCAGCCGATGCGTATCAGTCGCTATTTACCTCAAGCAATTTGGCAAAATTACGTGGCTACTGCGACCGGCAGAACAGATGCCGCTGATCAAATAAGCTTGGATGATTTAGATAAATTTATCGCTGCGACGACGAGCAAGACGTTAACGCATCATGTAGAGCCTCAGACAGATGGCGGCGTTCGGTACGTGTTACAGGTACCTGCTATCCGAGAGGACAACTTAAGCGGGCAGTTCGCCTTTGCAAACACATTACTTGGGCCATCATTTAACTATGAAAAACCTAAGTTCACCCTAGCGAATAGTCAAAGCGTTGATGATGAGCTAATAGCCAAGCTGACTCGAATCTGTGAAGTGCATACTCAAGAAATTGCGTGGCAAAATGGTGATGTGGTGATACTAGACAACAAACGCATCATGCATGGTCGTCGACAAATTGACGTGCCCTTAGCAGAGCGTAAGCTGTATATTGCGATGGGTCTTGGAATTAAGCATGGCATTAATCACTCAGACGATTAGCAACAGCGCATATCACTACAATCCGTGCTTCAATAATCCATGCTTTAATAATAATTGTTCAACAAGGATGCGATATCATGACACTACCTAATGGTCAATCAGCCCTAATACAGTCTACCCTGCAATACACCATACTAATTGGTGCCACGGGTGGTATCGGACAAGAGATCGCACGGCAATTATGTGCCAATAATCGACCGGTAATCTTGATCGGGCGTAACAATCAAACCTTGACGCATTTAGTGGATGAGTTGACCAAAGACTATCCTGATGTCCCGCTTCTGTCTCATACATGTGACTTAAGCTCGCAGGCGTCGCAATCGCTACTGTTAGAGGGGCTGGGTGAAATGACACAAGGCCATGGAAACGTCATTGATACTGTCATACTCAATGCAGGTATCAATGACTTTGCATTACTCACGGATCAAAGTGATGATACGATCGAACAGATGATGTTGGTCAATGTGGCGTATCCACTACAGCTCATAAAAAGACTACTGCCTATCTTGATAGCACAGCATAGTCCGAGCCAAATAATCAGTGTTGGCTCAACCTTTGGCAGTATTGGCTACCCAGGTTTTAGTGCTTATAGCGCTAGCAAGTTTGCCTTACGCGGCGCAAGTGAAGCGTTAGGCCGCGAGTATGCCGACACCTCAGTGAAGTTTCGATATTTTGCGCCTAGAGCCACCAAGACCACCATGAATAAAGACGCAGTCGTCGCCATGAATGAGGCATTGAAAGTGAAAATGGACTCGCCTAAGACCGTCGCAAAAGCGTTGATTCACTTTATATCAACCAAGCAGGCGCATCAGCATTTGGGGTTTCCCGAGCGTTTTTTTGCATGGCTCAATCGACTGTTTCCCAACATTGTTGGCAATGCCATTGTCAAAGACCTACCCACCATCAAACAATACGCTAAAAAAGGACAGTAACCAGTTAGGTTGTCATGGAGTGAGTATGTTGTTAAATGGCCACGCCAAATAAGCGGCCAATCAATGAGGTTGCTACCATAGCTAGTACCCCCCAAACTACTACTCTAGTAGTAGCAGGAACAACAGGCGCACCGCCCAAACGAGCAGAGATGATCCCAAGTAGCATTAAGCCTACTATCGTCAAAGAGGCCAGTGACCAAACCAGTGTTTCCGCTGGTAATAGTAGTATCCCAATGATCGGTAGTATCGCCCCCGCTATAAATGATAGTCCAGAGGCAACTGATGCATGAATAGGCTTCGCTTCACTAAGATCCGTTAAGCCTATCTCATCACGAGCATGAGCCTCCAGGGCATTGTGCTCAGTCAAGCTTACGGCCACTTGATGTGCCAAATCATGCTCAAGTCCCCGCGCTTCATAAATTTTTGTGAGCTCTATTAGCTCACGCTCAGCATTATGCGTCAGCTCATGTCTCTCTTTATCGAGATCCGCCTTTTCGGTATCCGCTTGTGATGAGACAGAAATATACTCGCCAGCCGCCATCGACAACGCACCTGCGGTCAACGCGGCCATGCCAGTCAACAGCAATGTCTGACTGCTTGGGCTGGCAGCCGCTACCCCAACCAATAAACTGGCTGTCGAAATCAAACCATCATTCGCACCCAGCACTGCTGCCCTCAACCAATGATTGCGATTGCTCAAATGTGCTTCGTCATGAATAGAATAATGATGCATAAAATCCTTAAAAGGTATAGACACGGATTGGTATATCCTAGTGTAGCTTATAATATCACTGCAGTTTATACCGCTTGATACTATAACGCTCCATACATAGTCATTTGAACGGTCAATCGAATTGCCAATTAAATAGTCACTTGACTTGTTTCATCATCAATAATCTATAGCTAGTCAATACAAAAACCAATGTCTGACTACTTGCATAAAATAACAGCAACGGTAATGCTCGACTGTCAGATCCCACCATAAACACATGGATGCTAATAAGCATATAAGCTGTAAAGGTCAAAAAGTGTAGCCATCGCCACACTGATTGACCAATATACTTCTTAATATAGAAACTGAATGCACAGATAAATAACAGCCAAAACCCCATCTGTCCCAATGCCACGCCCACCCGATCAGTCTGGAAACCAAAAGGTACTAAAATCTGCCATATATGCAGATTTAGATAGTTATCCGCCAATAAAATACCAGCATGAAAAGCGGCAAAGCCTACCGCTATCAGACTTAAATACTGATGCAAGGCAAATACCCTAGCCGCATTAAAATGCTTTCCTAAGCGTGTACTCAGTAATAAACCAAAAACCACTGCCAGCCAAAATAAAGCATAAGCAATCACACCACTTGCCCGTGATAAATACCAAAAATGCTTATCTGTGGCGGTCAGTAGTTGTGAGACCGTCTCTCCCCACATCAATAGCATGTAGCTGCCGACTCCGATGGCAATACTCAAAATCAATACAATCCACATAACCTGAACAAGAAGCGACGTATTAGAAGTAGCCTGGCTGTGAGTAAGATTGTCTGTATGCATGACGATACTCCTATGAATGCATCTACTTAATATATTGGTATCTGGCGTATAGAGCGTGAGTCGTTAGACGGCAACCAAGTTGGGCTCACTCAAATTTGGCTCAATAGCAATGGACGATATCACGTTGTTATTCGTATCAATTAAGAGCGCCGCAATATGATGCTGGTTCAGCCATGTTATTGCTTCTGTAACGCCGAGGAGCACACAATATTTTGCGTATACCTCTGCTGTTACAGTATCCGCAGCCATGACCGTTGCTGTCAGGACATCACTGATAGCCGGACGGGAATAATGAGGGTGAATTAAATGATGCTGCCAACGACCTTTATGCCACCAGCGCCGATAATCTTGCCCAGAAGTGGCGACAGCACCAGATCTCAAAGTAAGAATTGCGACATCTTGGTCGTTTTGCATATGCTCGCCATTAGCACAGTAAGGTTTAGCAATTGCCACGCCCCAAACAATTGGACTGTCTATTGCATTATCTAGGGCTTGGCTTCTTGGGACACCGATTGCTATATCACCGCCCATATCTACCAAACAAGGGAGTTGCCAGTCATGACTTCGACTAATCTGCTCAGCTAATTGCATGGCACACCAGCCTTTGACATAACCATTCAAATCAAGTGCTATTCCAGCGGGCAGGTAGATCTGATGCTGACCATCAACCAATCGGCGACACTGAATACTGTCTATTTGCTGATTAGGATTGTTAGCATTGGGTTGAGCTTGTAAGTATGTGGCGGCATTTGAGCCAGAGTTTGAGGTAATTACGGGTATAGATGGCGTAGACATTTTTGGCAAGGTTTCAAATGACTGCCTATAACCAGCAGCCCAGAGCGGTTTGAGTAAGGTTGGGGTTATGAGACCTTGAGTTTCTACAACAAAATATATGGCGCGACCTAAGACCTCAAACAACTCTGCACTTACCTCCCTCCATTGGTCGGTATGATTATTAAGTCTCATGAGCTCACTGGTTTCATCGAAACGACTAAATATATGCTCCCAGCGTGCTAAACGCTGCTGAGTTTCACTTTTTAACAAAGAAATTTGGTGATCTATTATTTCCTGCGAGTGCTGTGTGCCAATCTTGGTAATGTTTAACGTTATTTGAATGTGGCAACCCATCGCCGCCAGTTTCAGAGTCGCCAATTTTGTCGTGTTCTTACTCATCAGAAGACTCCATTTTTTGCGATAGGGTATAAGCTCAATAATTACTCATCTTTGCTTATTTATTGATTTGCTGGTTATTGAGAAGAACGCGTACGGGCGACGACTGTTATTGCCTCTACAGGAGCAGCTTCATTGACCTGCCTCAGCTGTGTGATGTCAACAATGGGTATTGATGCAGCAGCTAGCTCACCACTCCCAGAATCTGTAGTATTTACAGTGACGGCGCTCACAGATGGGCTGTCTGTCTCTTGATTGAGCAAAAATAACCATCCACCCATCGTGCCTGCAATCGATGCAATCATGATACTGCTTTTAAGAAAGGCGAACGGATCAGCTTTTTTACTCGTCTTATTAGCAGGTTTCTTTGGAGTTGCTTGGGCCGTTGATTGTGTATTAGTCATCATAATCATCTTCCTCCTCATGGTGTTTGTAGCTCGTTGCGATTAGATGATCACTCTTTTTGTAATCCTCGTCACGGTATTTGCCGACTTTTTCATTTTCGTCCCTGTCGTCATCATGATGCTCATCTCGATCATCTTCATCGTAGTCTTCATAAAAATTCTCAACACGATAATTATTGGTCGCTACCGGATTTAGAACCGTGCCTAAATTGGCGTCAATATAAGTGGCGCTATTATCTAATAGCACTTCATAAGCGACCTTACCGTTATAGTTGATGAGCTCTGGATTGGCCTGCAATATCGCATTGGGTGCGTCTTGTTTTGCCAGTGCTGTCGCTTGCGCAGGGCTAAGCGCAGCAAGAGGTAACTGCTGCACCGATGAGGATGAGGCGTTAGGTGTGATGTCAGTATTTTGAGTGATAGGATCAGCTACTGATAAAGTACTAGCAGGTTCGGGAGACTGCACGGCTAAGGCAATAACCCCACCAAAGAATACTAAGGAAGTCGCACCGACAGTTAATAATAGTGGTCTTAAGAGAGGTAGGCTCACAGGTTGTACTCCATATAATGTTATTAGGGAATACGAGTAGCATACGCACTGAATATTAACTCAAACTTAAGACAGTATGATTTATTTTTTTACAACGGTTTTGAGAGTGGGCTTTTACTTTTAACTGTTACCACAAAGCCTGTTTCTGGTTGAGAGCGGTTGGCAAACGCTAAGGTGAGGTTGTGCAGCTCGGCGATTCGATTGGCGATTGACAGTCCTAGCCCACTACCTAGTTGGGTTTGACCTGCTGGACGGTAGAAGCGTTCGCTCAGGCGCGCTAGCTGCTCTGGGTCTGCACCCAAGCCATTATCCACCACTTTAATATTATCAACATCTAACTGCAGTTCAATCAGACAGCCCTCTGGGCAATAGCGGATGGCATTGTCTAGTAAATTGCGGATTAATAGCTTAAATAATACTGGATTGATAAGAATGGGCAAAATATCGGCAGGATTGTCACAGTGTACGGTGCGTTTTAATTGAATGTGTTTTTCACGAGCCAAGCGGTTGACATCACTCAGTACAGAATCTGTGAGCATCAGCCAGTCTGGATGCTCTAATTGCTCAGGAGGCAACTGCTGTTGCGGCTCTATCTTGGCTAAAACCAATAATTGATCGACCAAATGGGTCGCACGCTCAATGCCATCGCTAATCTTTTGTGTGTGATAAAACAACTGATTGTCGTTTTCTATGCCAGACAGTTGTAATAGCTGCTGCTGTAACAAGTCTGCTTGTAGTTTGAGCGCAGCCAGTGGACTACGCAGCTCATGAGAAGCATCAGCGGTAAAGCGTTGTTCACGTGCCAAGGTATCTGCCACTTTTATAAACAAAACGTTTAAAGCGGTCACCAAAGGCTGAATCTCTTTTGGTACGTCTGCTGTGATAGGACTATCATCTTGCAGCTTGCGCTGTTCCACCTCGGCACTGATTTGGCTTAACGGCATCAGTCCGTGTCGTATCAATCCGATAGCCAAAATCATGAAGGAAAATAGCCCAATCAACATAGGCAACACTTGCACAGACATTGCTTCGACAATCATTTCTCGGCGAGAATCAAGGTTTTGACCAACAGCGATCACTCGGCCTTCATGCGTGTCATCGTAGCCATTGTCACCATTATAGTCATCATGCGCATAAAATAACCGCCAGCGTTTGCTAAAAGGGTTTAGGCGCTGATAAGCAGAGTTATATTCTTCTAAAAAACCACGCTGGTCTGGCAGAAAAGAAAATGACTGACCATTTTCATCAGCCACTAATAGATGTCCTTCTTTATCCCAAATGGCAAAGCCCATATAGTCATCTTCAGCATCACCCAGGTCACCTGACAGCTCTTTACTTTTTAAATTATATATTTTGGCAGCGGGCTTTTCGCTCTTTTCTCTATGATGCTCTCCTTTACCTTCCTCTTGGTCGCTGTCTTCTTGTTCTCCAGTTTTTGGATCCCCATCTTGTGAATCACTGTCATCAGCAGATACGCCCATCAAATATCGAACCACTTGAGTGATTTGCGTGTCATTCATCTCATTAATTTCATGCCATAACCGCCAAGCAATAAAGCTCGATGTGATAAGCCATAGTAAGGGTAGACCAATGAGTAAAGAGATTAACAGCCGCTGCTGGATACTTTTCATAAGCTCACATGTTGCTCATATATTAAAAGCCAAATTGAACATAAACACTTTAATGGCTATGTGCTGGATTGAGATAGTAGCCGATGCCGCGTTTGGTTAAAATAAAATCATTGCCCAGTTTTTTGCGTAAATGATGGATATGCACTTCAATAGCATTACTCTCAATATCCTGTTGCCAACCATAGAGCTTGTCCTCTAAGCTGGCTCGACTATGAATCTGTTTAGGATGAGTTAGCATTTGCTCTAGTATGGCCACTTCTTTGATGGTTAGCTCAATGACTTGACCTTGATAAGAGACTTGGTGATTGTGAGGCCAATAAGCGACTTCACCATAACGAATCTCAGGTTGGCTCCGTCCCTGACTACGCCGTATCAATGCTTGCAGACGGGCAACCACTTCATCTAGTGCAAATGGCTTGACTAGATAATCATCTGCGCCTGCATTGAGTCCAGCCACGCGATTGGCAATCGCGTCACGAGCCGTAATAATCAACACCGGTGTGTCTAGCTGTTTATAGCGCCAATTTTGTAGCACAGTCATACCATCACCTTTTGGCAACGTCAGATCGAGCAACACCGCATCAAACATATCCTCTTGCAGTGCCATTTCACCTTGCCTAGCATCACTAAACCAATCGACCATCATGCCATGGCTTTTTAGCCCGACAACAATACCTTCAGCAATATTGCTATCGTCTTCTATTAATAGTATGCGTGCCATGACTGTCCTGTTTCGTTGATTATTTTATCTTGGGCGACGCGTCGTTACCGTTTTATTACCGGTTATCATCGACTTAATCAGATTTTGCCGTTCCCAATAACTCATGACAATCGCAGAGATAATGTGTAACGGGACAAGTGAGTATAAACTATTGGCAAGTATTTCATGAATTTCTTCAAGGATGTCTTTACTACCGAAAATTCTTGCCTCCATCAAATAACCACTCACGCCTAACCCTATAATCACGGCCCATAACAATAGCATCATAATGGCAGCCAATGGGTTATGACCAAGATGCTGCTCATCCATACGGCGAGCACTTAAATCAGATAGGTGACGTTTAATACGAGACGATGTAGGAAAAAAGTCACTGAAGCGTGCATAGCGAGTGCCAACTAAACCCCAAAGCAAACGTACAACCACTAACCCTACCACGGTATAACCGACATATTGATGCAGCTCACTGCCTTCTTCGGTAAAAAGCAAATTAGCAGTGATACCAGCCGCGACGGCCCAGTGAGTCACTCTTACCAAAATATCCCAAACTCGTACTTGTCTGGTTTTAGGAATGTTTGATAACAATATATCAGACTCGTGTGTCGGATTCGTTGTACTGTTTTGGTCCATGGTCATCACTCCCTTAATAGTTCGTTTATTTTTTGACGATATAATTGCTAGACATCAAACCTAGGCGAGATACCGCTAGTAGGCTAGACGTTACATCATCTGCTCTACTGCTATTACAACAAACAAACCTTAAGGCTAGCTTAGGAAGCTAAAAACCAAACACTCATATAGTGAGTAACATGTCATGACATTTCTAGGTGGTGATAAAAAATACCGTTTAAAATACCGTTGCTAGCAACATTATTTTTTAAACGGCACAATATTAGAATAAAAGCTGAGACGAATCCAATAATTAATTTATCGTAGTTCGCCTTTAAAGCGTTTACGCACCTGATGCAAGTACAGAGCCGGTGCGACTCGCTACAGTAAGCTGCCAAGGTGCGAAACAGGTTCAGGCAATATCCAGCGTTTGCGTCGCTGCAAACCTTGATCGATCCGTTCGGCCATCCCTTCAGTACTGCGCATACTCCGGCAATCCTCCCGATAAATAAGAACGCTTAGAAATAGAGATTAACTGCTAAACTATCAGCAGAAGAACCCTATGAAAAAGATCCGCTTTAGCGACAACCAAATCGTCAACATCTTAAAGCAAGCAGAGCAAGGTGTCCCTATCACTGAGCTATGCCGTGACCACAATATTGGACAAAGCACCCTTTATAACTGGCGTTCTAAATACGGCGGTATGGATGCCTCTTTAATCTCACGTCTTAAAGAGCTTGAAATTGAGAACGCTCGACTAAAGAAGATGTATGCCGATGAATGTCTTAAATCTGACATATTACAGAATGTCATGTCAAAAAAATGGTAGCGCCATCAAGGCGCCGTGAGATGGCTTGTCACTACCTTGAAGAGCGTTTTATTAGCATACGCAGGGCTTGCCATATCTTTAACATCAGCGTCACTTGCTACTATCATAAGTCAGTTGCCTCTGATGAAAACAAGCTAATAGCGGATTTATTAATAGATCTGACGCAGAAGAATAAGAATTGGGGCTTTGGATTATGCTTTTTAAGTCTGTATAACTTTCTGGGGTTGCCCTACAACCACAAACGCGTCGTGTATCGCATCTACTGCGATCTTGAATTGAACCTTAGAATCAAGCCCAAGCGCCGTATTAAACGTGACAAACCCATACCTCTAGCAGTACCTGATAGTATCAATCAAAGCTGGAGCATGGACTTTATGCCTGATGCGCTAACCGTTGAGATTGACTTTTCACTACCTGCTCAAAGAGTGATACGCGGTCTGAATCAGCTGATTGAATATCGAGGCAAGCCTGATCAAGTGAGATGTGACAACGGTCCTGAGTACATTAGTAATGCACTCAAAGACTGGGCACTAGAGCAAGATATTGCTATCAGATATATTGAGCCTGGTCATCCACAGCAAAATGCTTATGTAGAGCGCTATAATAGAACGATGCGGTATGATTGGTTAAACCAAGAGCTGTTTACTACTTTAGCTCAAGTCAGAGAACAAGCAGAACACTGGTTGTACCACTACAATAACGAGCGCCCGAACATGGGCAATGGCGGCTTTACGCCAATGCAGAAACTATTTCACGCAGCTTAATTCTATTAGATTAGTGTCTTAGGTTTGGGTGGGTTACCACTTGAATTAAACTTGGAATAGGTATGCCAATAACTAGTTCTGAATGAGCTGGTTCAGGCATTTCTGTTATTCGTGATGTTGAGGCATATTTATTTGATATAAGGCAAGGTACGGTAAAACGTACTATTTAGGCTTGGAAAACTATGGCTGCACCTAAGGTCTATTCATCATCGGATTACTCAGACAGTTGATTAAAAACCTACTCCTACACTAAATATTTGTATTTTTGATCTGTTTCTCAGCGACTGCAATGTACTAGCCAGAACATAACTGCTTAGGTGATGATGACTTCGCTATCGAGGGACTGAAAATCTGATTATAATGAACGTATAAACTTACTTTTAAATATTAAAAACATAAAAAAAGGTTGCCAATGCTATACCAAATATAGCCTCGGTAACCTTTTTTAATTTGGCATTTTACTTAGGTGATATTGTTAATATTGGGGTTTGAAAATGTTTTTTCGTGAATGCCCTTGTGCATTGATGTCATTGTTCATGGCATATCCCACTTTAGTGGTGATAACCAAGTCATCTCTACGAGCGATACGGCGCAATACATTACACACGACCTCTTCACCAGCGCCAAGAGAGTAAAAGTCGGCTAAATCGATGAAGTTAACACCCATATCGAGCGCATGTGCAATGATCGGCTCACTTTCTTTTTCGTTAAAGATCCAAGGTTTCCATTCTTTTGAACCCATATTCATGGTGCCAAGACAAAGGCGAGATACTTTTAGGCCAGACTGTCCGAGTTTGACGTATTGCATGTTTAATCCTTAAAGGTAGTCGTAGATATAGTTCTACTAGATAGTATGGTTACCGCATTTTTGAACGTGTTTTTACTGCCACTCTTTTTACGTTATTGAGCGTGAAGGCTCACTAGTTTTCCTTACGTCAGTTGATAGCGTTGGCTTTAACTCAACAATATCCCCATTAATCTCAACCCTACGGGCCAGCTTCAAGAATGAAAGGCCTGCACCCAGTACAATCAACATGCCGGGTACACCGGACAAATTGAACAACATCTTGATGGCATCAGTACCGATAAAGCTCGCACTTATCCAAGCGACAAAGGCCACGGCACAGCCCCAAATCGTTTTTACCCATATAGGAGACGTAAGGTTTTCTGCATCAACGCCTTGGATACACAGACCTCCAATCGCATCGGTCGTCGAATCGGCCGCTGTCACAAAGGTGATAAAGCAGGCAAATATGAATAGCGCGCTGAGTATAGTGCTACCAGGTAACTGATCGAACAGCACATAAATCACCGAAGCAAAACCATTGTCTTGGTAAGCTTGGTACATAATGCCGCCCATGGTGGTATCAAAGAACAATGAAAAACCGCTGAATATACTGAACCATACAAAGCCGAAAGCAGATGGCAACAGCAGATTGACCATGATGAACTGACGAACGGTATAGCCACGGGCAATTTTTCCAAGAAACAGACAGCTTAGTGGCGCCCAAGCAAACCAACTGGCAAAGAAAGCCACTGTCCACCAACCTGGCCATGGGTCATTGCCAGAAGCGCCTGTTACTAAGTTGCGTGCGAAAAAGTCAGAAAGATAAACCCCTAGCGACTCAACACCCAGCGACAAGATAAAGGTAGTAGGACCCACAATAAATATGAATATAGCGCCTACAAAGTAGAGCCAAGTGTTGATTCGAGCAAGGTTTTGGATACCACGGTGCAGTCCAGACGCAGCAGATATAAGCGCAGCCCCTATAATGACGATAGCGATAATTGCATACCCAGTGGTACTTTTCTGAATGCCTAGTACAGACTCCATGCCATCGCTTATCACCAATAGCCCAGAAGTCAATGTGGCAGACATACCCAGTACGACAGCAAATAGCGCTAAACCATCAACTATCTGACCACCAACACCATCAACCCAGCGCCCTAAAATTGGACGTAACATCGAACCAATAGAAAATGGTAACTTAAGATTATGGAATGCTAAGGCAAATGCCAAACCAGCAACCGTATAAATTGAATAAGGGGTAATCGTCCAATGTACAAAGATAGTAGACATCGAAAAGCGCATCGCTTCAGGGCTTTCAGGGATTATGCCTAAATATGCGGGGGGCTCATGATAGTGTAGAACTGGTTCGGCAACAGACCAAAATAGAATACCCATTGCAATAACTGTGGTTAGCGACACGGCAAACCAACGAAATGGGGTCAGCATTTGAGAGGCGTTTTCGCCGCCAATACGTACCCGCCCGATTGGGGCAAAAAAGGCGTACGCTGCGATAAACACCATGAATAAAGCACTAAGGTTGAATAACCAAGAAAGGTTAGTCATGATTATCGTGTTTAGGCTTGATGTGCCCGTGATAAAATTTTGTTTATCAATGAGTGTGTAAGCGACGGTTAATACCAAGCAAACAAATGCGGGCCAAAAAGTCACTGGTCGTAATTTTGCCATACAAACTTCCTTGTTATGGTTCTGATTACGGTCAAGATTACTCCAAATCACAGACCATTGGAAAATGATATAAAGTCTGTCAACCATGACTAAAAGTAATGCCACAAAATATTAGGATATTTGTTAAGAGAGAGGTTCGCTTTAAGATGAGTATTAATAGATATGAAAATTGCCCAAAATTATGTTTCATAGCTTGTCACTATTAATTTTTTGGCCAGAGATGTATTAAGTAGTATTTATGAAAGAGGTTACTGGAAAGTAAATAGCTGTAGAGTAATTATTCTCAAATATCAAAATCGTAGTGATGTCATAGTTAAATACAATACAGTAATTATAAATATACTAAGCTAGATGGCTCAACCTCTTGTTACCGACCTCTGCTGTCGAATCCGTAGACATTAAATTTAGGGGTTATAATTTTAACGAATTTTCTATTTACTGTTTATTTTTATTAGGGGATAGCTTTAAAATTAATATCGATAGCAAAGAATTACTCAATGCTAGAGTAGACCAAATATTAATCTAAACTATAACTTGTTGGGTGATAAACACCTCAATATTATGGTGTCCAAAATATAATTAACCTATCCCTTACCATGGAATTCTTTTACTCTAATGATTCGAAAATCACCTAAATGCTATTGTTTATATAGTGCAGAAGACTGATGTATAAAATCCACTTTTCTTAGGTGATGTTGTTAATATTGGGGTTTGACGGCAGGGGTCACTCAGGCGTAAGCGCATTGGCATTGATACAAACGCTGATAATACTAACCGTTAAAAAGCTTAAAGTGTGGCCAGCTATATTGGTTCTCGAAATACTTGTATATATAAGTCCACTTTTTTATAGTGAAAGGATTATGTAAAGAACAGGTACTTATTGCAAGTATTTTTTCTAATTATTAGCTTTATAAAAACAAGAATTCATATTTGAATGACTAAGTGCTAAAATAGTATTTTAACACTCTTATATGAATGATTATATTATGAACATAAGATTTGATTTTTATACGCCAAGTGAAATTTCTCAGATTTTAGGTGAACGCTTAAAAACGCAGAGACTGGCATTAAACTTAACACAAGCCGCTTTAGCAGATAAGGCTGGTACTGGCATCAGTACTGTTGCTCGTATTGAGTCTGGTCAGGGCGGTACACTAGACAATATAATCAGGCTCGCTATGGCTCTTGGCATGGTAAATCACTTTTCTGAATTATTTGATGTAGTGCCTACCAATATAGAAGATGTTATCGCTAAACAAAATCCACGCTTGCGCGCCTCAAATAAAAGCTGATATAAGGTAGCCACCTCAATGTATCAACCGATATCAATTATCAATATTTACTACCAAGGATTCGGAGACAAACGTCTTATCGGTAAATTAACGATGGATGGACGACGCCCTACCTTTGGCTATGATGCGGCGTGGCTGACTGATGGACTGGAGTTATCACCAATTGAGATGCCCTTACGATCAGCACCTTATTATGGTACTCATGCGTCGAGCCATTACCTATGCGGATTATTATCAGACAGCTTACCTGATGGTTGGGGAATGCTGCTCATGGATAGGTTCTTTCGAAAAACAATGTCTCATGCTACGTCAATCAATGTTTTAGATCGCCTCGCTTATATTGGTAATTCAGCAATGGGAGCACTTAGTTTTGAGCCACAACAAGATTTATCAGGCGCTGATATCGATATTAATGATTTTACTTTAGCCAAACTGGCCGCTGCCAATCAATCGATTTTATCCGGACAAGATAGCAACATACTGGCTGAGCTCATCGTTATCGGCGGCTCACCACAAGGTGCAAGACCAAAAGCACTTGTCCTATATGATGAGGCAACCGAGTTTATTACTACGGACTTAAAAAGCGAACAGCCATCCGCAGCGCCGTGGCTGATTAAGTTTCCTGCCCAATCTGAGCATAAAAGCGTTTGCCTATTAGAGTCAATTTATGCTGATATGGCTAAGCAAGCAGGCCTAAACATGCCTGCGCATCATTATTTTGATATCGGTGAAAAACATGCTGCTTTTGGGGTTGAGCGTTTTGACCGTATGGACAATCAACGCGTTCATACTCATACGCTGGCAGGTTTATTAGACATTGATTTTCGCATCCCATCATTAGATTATCTGCAGTATTTACGCTGCGTGCGTATGTTGACCCAATCACAAGTTGCTGTAGAAGAGGGTTTTAGACATGCTGTATTTAATGTCATCTTTAACAATAAAGACGATCATAGCAAGAACTTCTCTTTTATGATGGACAAGGCTGGCAGGTGGTCATTGTCGCCTGTCTATGATCTCGTTTATAACTCAGGTATGAACGGTTATCATCAAATGGATGTGACTGGTGAAGCTCAATACCCTACCCGATCTCACTTATTAAAGTTGGCTAAACTTGCTGATATTAAGCAAAAAAAGGCACAAGCTATTATTGATCAGGTAGCATCAGTTGCTGAGGACTTTTTGACTGTTATTAAAGATCATAACATTGAGAAAGAATTATCGAATCAGGTCATTCATGATATAAAAGCCAATCTCAATCGGATGGCAAATCAATAGACCTTAAGAAGTTGTTAAATTTGTTGTTAAAAATAAATACTTAACTACCTTATCCCTTAATAATAAAGGATTATGCTAAGTTAGTCGTTGCGTGGTGGGCGCACCAGTTAAGATATGAGTAGTACCGATTAAACCCTTGTAAGCCATACGCTGCAAGGGTTTTTTATTGCGTGTCTATAATACACCCTAACCTTCCATACCTTAATGATAAAGGTATCGACTAACACTTCTTAGAATACCTTTAAAATATCTGAAATTATCAAGGCGTTGACTAACTCACCACCAAAACAAGCGACCATACAGACGCTATAGTTTTATATTAATGCACAGATAAAAAAATCACCCTAACTGTTCAAGTTAAGGTGATTTTTTATAGTGTTTGCAATATCGATAATAGCTAACTATCTAATCTCTAACCTAAAAAGAAGTACGGCGATAGTTACGATACTCAGGTAACCAAAAGTTCGCTTTTAATCGGCGTTGTAAATTCTCCGATGTGATAGGTAGTGCTAGCTTGTCTTGAGCCGCTTGCAATGCCACTGCATACGCTATTTTTTCACTGATCTCTCTGATAACTTTGATCGGCGGTAAGATGGCACCAGGTGCTTTTTCGTATTCCATTGATATATCTGCAAGAGCTTGGCTTGCTGCCGTTAGCATATTATCGCTGATACCTGTCGCACGTGCTGCTAAAACACCTAGACCAATGCCAGGGAAAATATAGCTGTTATTACACTGAGAAACCTCAAACGACTGACCGTTATAAGTGGTATGAGGAAAAGGACTACCCGTTGCGATAATTGCCTTGCCTTTACTCCAATTAGTCACTTCTTGCGGCGTTGCTTCCACG
>TARA_R110001606_G_scaffold9247_1_pt1 | contig 16507 bp, 23 predicted proteins | sample TARA_R110001606 | Tara Oceans TARA_R110001606 (sample SAMEA4398315) | marine metagenome | biome: Polar Biome; feature: [SRF] surface water layer (ENVO:00010504); material: water (ENVO:00002006), including particulate matter (ENVO:01000060) such as... | depth 5 m | reverse complement strand
ACTACTATTCATTGGAGAACTACCATAAATAAATGTTTTTGGAGTTGAGCTATTTGATTGGTAAAATGCAAGATATGTTCCAGAAGATAAAAATATTGCTTGATAATTAGAAGAAACCCCTCCTTCTGCAAAACTTCTCCCACCAACTACGCTACCATTTCTGCCAGATGTTGCTCCTGAATACCAAAACGAAATACTACAAGATGTACCTAAATCAATTGCAGAACCTGTCAAAATATAATCGTTTACTCCATCGAACTCCATACTATAACTACTATACGGAATACTACGAGTTAAATCAGAGTTAACTAAATTTGCTGTAGTCATACCTGAGCTAATACCGTTTAATGTTGAAACTTGAATATCTGTAACAGTAGCTCCGTTGTTAGTCCCGTTGTTGCTCCCAACACTATCTTGTATACCTGTAGTTAGATTATCACATTTCCACCATCCATATGGTGAAAAAGAAGGAGAAATCTCAGGAGTACCATTATTGTATAAAGTTTCTACTTCAGAGCTTGTTAATATTTTATCATAATACAAGCAGTTAGAAACATTGCCTAGAAAATTATAAACAGTATTAAAACCATTCCAACCTATGCCGAAGCTTGTAAAACTATGGTTCCAACTTGGAAAAGTTACTGTTATTTCAGGCGTAGTATTTCCATCCACATAAGCTTTTGCTTCATATGTTGATGAGTCCCAACTAAACACTAAGTGATGCCATTCTCCATCGTTTAATACTGTAGTTCCAAAACTGCCCACCAGCTCAACATTTAGTTCTGTAGGGGTTGCATATTGAGATTTTATTCTACCTAATGTGTAATTACCACCTCCATTAGGTCGACTACCGAATGGAACTCTAGTATCTGCATAAACCGTTGTTTCTGTGCTTCTCATCCAGCAAGAAAAAGTTATACTAGATGAACCAGCACCACTATTTTGAGTTGGTCCTAGGGCTACATTTGTAGTTCCATTAAAACTTAAAGCACTAGTATAATTAGCTTGTGCTTCACCTATAATCCAATCATTTCCATCCCAAGTACTAGTATCAACATTCATTTTCCACCAGCCTTTTAGGTTAGCAGCTTGTGGTTGTGTACCAGTATAAGGAACACCGTTATTGTAAAGAGTTGCAATTTCTGCTGAAGAAATATTTGTATTCCAAATTTGAGCGTTTGATAAATCACCATTCCATACCCCACTACCAACACTAATGTCGCTGCCACTGTTGTAACCACCTATAGCTGTTCTTGCGGTTGTATTTAGTGCTCCATGACCAGCAGAAGTATTTGTGCCTTGCAAAATTCCATCAGTATATAATTCAACAGTATCAGTTCCATTATAAACCCCAACAATATGGTGCCATTTTCCATCGTTCATAGTAATTAGTGGATCACCTTGAGGATCTGTACTGCCTGTCAAGCGTACTTGAAGAATTACATTAGATGTATTGAAAACAGCAAAATACATTCTACCACCACCACCATAAAAATTATCTTTCCAAAGAAACCAATCTCTATTAGTTCCACCTGCTTGATCTCTGACAACCGCATATTCATAAATCAAACCAGCTGTGGTATTCACCCATATAGAAACAGTTAAAGCACCATTGATACCATTTACTGGTCCTGTTCCAAGACCACCTGGAATTACAAATCTATCTCCATCTGATGAAACAAAATTAAAAACAGTTGCACTTGGTACTGCATCGTTAGGGACGGTCAACGTAGTTGCTGGATCAGCAGCGTCACCGGTTGACCCACCCCCTAAAGGATAATAAGCTACTGGAGGTTGCCCAGATATAGCCATAGGGTTCTGTGGAGTACCTGAGTTGAACAAGTAATTTCTTTGATCACTTGAAGCAGCATACTTAAATAAACATACATCAGAAAAATTACAATCTAATAGTGAAGTTAAAAAATATCCATTAGCTATATGTAAGTCTAATCCTGTAAAGTCACCCATATTAGTTTGGGCAGAACTAATAACTTCTACATTATCAATATATAATTTAATATCTGTTTTATCATATACAATACAAAAATTATGAAAACTTGACGTATCACTAAAGCTATATGTTCCTAAACTTGCACCGCTTTTTAACAACTCAATTACTGATGTCGATTGTGTTCTAAGTGCTAATAATCCAAAACCTGCATTAGGAGAAAAATCAAAAAAAGCTTTATAAGCTGCCATTGTGTTAACTTTGCACCAAAAGCTAAAAGTAAAAGCTTCATTATTCCCAAATAAATCACCAGCAGAAGTGCAGGTTACATAACCTCCAGTTCCAGGAAACTCTAAACTATAGTTTTCAAACTTACTCTGATTGCTTTCTTCAGGCATTCGCCACGTTGGTGATATCCATTCTGTTGCCATATATCTATTTTAGTCTCCCATTCTGTACCAAGCCACAGGAGCTGTTAAGTTACTAATATTGTTTAAATCTGCTGTTTTGCCAGTTGTTGTACCGTTATAAATATCTTGTTTTATTTGTCTTTCAGAAAGAGCGTAATCAAATAAAGCCACTTCGTCTATAAATCCTGGAAAATAAGTGCCAGCATTTAAATTATAAGGAGCTACATAATCAGATAAAACACCAATAGTATGTAGTCCTTGAGTATTATACCCTCCTGTTGTACGCATTACAGCGGTTACTTCAGGAGTGGTATTTCCGTCTACATAAACGTTAACCGTGTAATAGGTAGTACTTGAATCATAAGTGTAGGTATAGGTTATGTTATGCCATTGGTTATCGCTTATATCAGTAGTTCCTGTACCACCTCCAGAAAGACTACCAACTATTCTAACTAAGTATTGAGTATTCCACGCTCTTAAATGAACAGTTTGGTCTAAATCTGAAACCGAAGTTGAAACACTAACTGGATGTCTTCTTGTATAAGTACCAACCGATACTGGAGCCATTTTAACCCAAAAAGATACAGAGAAATTATCAGTTAAATTTGCAGGAAAATTAGTAAAATTAGTAGCATAGTAATCATTGATTCCATCAAAAGCCATACTAAAGGCGTTGTCCACTTGTGTAGGTACATAACCAGCAGGATATGAATGTCTATTACTAGGTATCATATTTATACTAACAGAGTTAGCGGTTGATTCAGGTGCGTCTCCTACTCTGTCTCCGACAGCTAAATTAATTCCAGATCCATTAGCATAGCTACCAGGTGCATTACCTACTAGAATAGCTGTTTGTGTACCAGATCCTGTTCCAGTTTGACCACCAGTGACTTGATTTGGTATAGTTATATCATTACCAACAAAGTAAGCGTCTTCACCTAACCTCCACCATTGACTTGGAGAAAGTGAAGTTAAATCATTTGGATAACCGTTGTTATATATAGAAGTTTTCTCTGCTTGATTTAATACTTTATTAAATATAGAGAACTCATCCATTTTACCATCAAAATCTCCATTAAGACCTTTACCTATATAAAATTCATCTGTTGTATTTGGCAAAGTAGCTGGAACAGTTCCACTATAACCTGTTATAATATTTGATGCTCCACCATTTAAATATATTTTTAATCTATCATTACCTGTTTCTGAACCATCAAAAACAATAGTAAACATATTCCAATCTCCTGTGTTTACTAATCCTCCAATAAATGAACTTATACTTGCTGTTACTGAAGTACCAGCTGTTTTTAAGAAAAAATAACCTACACCAGAAGCCCAAGTATAAAACTGAATTACATCTGTAGTACCAACTAAATCTTTTCCAAAAACTATATTATAGTTAGCTGAATTAAAATTAACCCATAAATTCCAAGTTATTACAGAAGCATTTTGTAAAGCAGGTATATTTCCACAATCTAAATAATTTGTTGCTCCATCAAAAGATAAACTATAATTACTATACGGAGACTCAAACTGTAGATCGCTAGCAACTAAAGCTGTGCTAGGCAGCGTTGTGCTTGTACCATCATTTGTGCCAGGGCCATCGGTAAATGTCCACGTAGATGTTGCAGTATTATAACTACTATCAGCAGCGTTTAGTTTCCACCAGTTATTAGGTGTTGCAGTATATGTAGATTGTGGGGAACCGTTGTTGTATATGTTATCTATGTTAGCAGATTGATCAGAGTTCCATATAACAACGTTAGAAATTTCACCATTTGCTGGGTAGTTTGTACTATCTGATAATATCCCTATGTGTAAATCATCGGTAGGAGAAGCACCTGCTGAGGTATTAGACGATGTAACTTGCAAGTCTCCATTAACGTAAGCCTTTAACTCGCCAGTTGTTGAATTAAAAGTTCCACATAAGTGGTTCCAGTTACCAAATGAAAATCCTTGAGCATTATACCCCGTGTTGTTTCTTGTGTTTGAGATATCTTGATTTCGTTCAAATTTAATTTTTCCATCGTTTCTAATAATTATATTAATTCCAGCTTTACCTGAGGTATCAGTACTACTTAATATAGATTGATAAGTACCTGTCGCAGTTACATTACACCAAGCAGAAAAACTTATATCACCTTCGTTTGTTTGAGAAATAGAACCGCAATTAATCTCATCGCCACTTCCATCAAAATCTACAACATGACTTTGTAAAGATCCATTTGGAAAACTCCAATTAGCACTACCCATTTGTGCTTGTTCACCTAGTGGGTAATAAGCTATAGGTTTTTCATTTAAAGCCATTATATTAGCTGGAGCATCAGCTACAGATAATGCATTTATTTCACTTTGATTTAAAGCTTTATTCCATATTGCTATTTCATCTATTTGACCATTCCAAGTATAGTTACTACTACCAGCACCGTAGTATAATCTTCCTATATAAAAATTATAACTTTTGTCTACCATAGTAGTAAACGAAGACGTTGTGTTTTCATTAGTAACAACAGTACCGTTTATATAGCATTTAACTTTAGTAGAGGCAGAGCTTTCTCCAGCGTCTAATACAAAGCAAATATGAGTGTAACTGGTTGTACTTAGTGTTGTGGAAGTATTAGTAAATTTAATAGTAGATCCTTGTTCAAGCGTTAATGTGGTAGAACCTGCAATGTATTTTATACCAAAGTTATCATTCCAAGTATTATATGGACTTGAAGTAATATTCATCTGAGTGCTAGTGCTATCAGGTTTTACCCAGACAGAAAAACTCATTTCAGTAGAAAGACCTAAAGACGTAACCCAATTTGTAGGTAAATTTATATTTTGATTAGTTGTACCATCAAAATCCATAGAATACAAACTGTGTCTATCCTCAGATAATCCACTGCCAGTGATTCCATCTCCTGCTGCTGGATATGCTAAATTCTTTTCATTTGGTAAAAGCCACTGTGGTGTTTTATAATCTGCCATATTCTATTTTTAATCTCCCATTCTATTCCATAATACTAAGTCTGTACCTAGTCCTGCTGTAAATAAATTAGCGCATTTGCCTGGGTTATCATTTGTTGCGTTATAAATTGTTGCTACGTCTTCTTGTGATAATGCTTTATTCCATATAGCTACTTCGTCTATATCACCATCAATAAAGTTTGTACTTGTACCACTTGAACCAATATACAGATTTGAAGAAGCTGAATTTAAAGGTCCAGTTGCTGATGTATTTGTAATTACTGGTACGCCATCTTCATAAACTATTGCCGTTGTTGTTGAATTATCAAAAGTTAAACATATATGATGCCAATTTCCATCTACCATAACGCCAACTCCTGAAGCTGATGTACCACCTAATGTTACGATTGGATTACCGAAATTTTTTCTTGGTTTGTAGTATAATCTACCTTGTGTATTTGAAGCAGTAGCACTACTTTGGTATATTTCAAATTGTGCACAACTTATTAATCTTGCGTTTGTAATATAGGTAGAACCTTTAAACCATAAAGAAATAGTCATAGCAGTTCCACTATTTAAAGCACTAAAAGAATCAACATTTATATACTGTGAACTTGCTGCATCAAACTCCATAGCAAAATTATTGTCTATAAGTTCTAATGGAACGTCTGCTGCTGCACTGAAAAAGCTAAAGGGAAATGGAAACATATATTATGTTTTAAGATTATTTTAAATCTAGAGTTGCGCTAGCATAGTAATGTGTAGTAGTACCATTATATATTAATGTTATTATATCTATAGCATCATTATCTGTAGTTAACACTGCTTTTGTGCCTCCTGGATATTTAACAGAAGTTGGATATGTTATAGTTCCAGCAGCTCCTGATGATGGTTGTTTAACTTGCAATATATATGTAGCTCCTGATTTTGGATTATTTAGTGATAATGTATTAGCTCCACTAGCTAGTTGTATGTATTGAACATTACTATTGTCCCAATCTATAGTAGCGCCTGCTAAAGGTGCCCCATGTTGTTCTGTATAAGCTTGACCATCAATTCTAGCATTACCATTAACGTGAAGAGTTTCTGATATTGTTAATCCACCACTATTAATTCCTAGCTGAGCAGAGTCAGTTATTCTCATGTATTCGGTATCTGTAGAACTATGGTATTTTCCCCAAGCAAATCTTTTTGTAGAAACGCCATAAGGAGAATTAATATAATTATAGTTATTACCGCTCTTAGCTAGTCTAAATTCAGAGTAATTACCTCCTCCTCCTGCAACTATACTTTCAAAAATTGGATAATTTTGAGATGCATCATTAAGAAAGTTAAAACTTCCATGAGCTAGTTGAAATACATGCCCAGCGTCTACTGCTGCTGTATATACAATTCTACCAGGAGAATCAAGAACTAGTGCTGGAGCACTTCCTCCTCCAGCTCCACTATTGAAATATCCTATTGTACCAGTTGCACTATTGCTAGTCAATTTCAATTGGGCTCCCAGTGTAGTCATTGCTCCACTTCCGGTTTGTGTATTTTCTAACTCTAAACCTATTGGATTTCCTTGTGTTCCAGAAAACTTAGGAAAGTCAGTTATCGTAGCGACTCTACTAGCTCCTATCGTGCCATTAGCTGCGTATATGCTATAGGGTGTTGCAGTAACTAAAGATAAACCTAAAGCTATTTCATCTGGTGTCCATATGTTATTTACAGTAGTTCCTGTTGTAAAACCAGCTATTCTTCCTAACCCATCATTAGTAGGATTATAAGCTGCTCCAGCTGTAAATTGTGAAAATTTCTTATTTGCCATTTTATTATTTTTATTCTGTGGTTAGTTCTAGTTCCATGGTGAAGCTCCCATCTTCTGTTTGCATTTCAAAAGCTGCATCTTCTGTATCCATAAGATATTTTATAACTGGACGAGGAAGTCCAACCATATCTGTTTGTTGAGGCATCATGTACCCTATACCGAACCACATGTCTTAATATAAAGCTATTATGTCACCAGTAGCTGTAATTGTAGTATTAACTCGCTTAGCTAAAACAGGTAAAAAAGATCCTGCTGGTACGCCTTTAAATACAACGCTTGACCCAGATTCTAAAGTTACACCTATATCAGCCGCAATTCCCACGTATATACAACAACCTCTTTTTTCTGTGTTTGGAATATCTATAGACCCAACTACTAGCGTAGCGTCAGCGCCTGTTCCGGGAGATGCTATTGTAATTATTTCACCAACTACATAAGCAGCAGTACCTGCAACAGTGTCTTGTCCTCCTGCTACAATAATTTCAACTCCAGTTACTATACCACCTGAAGCGTTAACTTTTAAAGTTAAACCAGTTCCTGACGCACTTGATGTTGTAGCGTAAGTAGTTCCATTCACAAAATCACTGTTAGAATCACCTCCTGACAAAGAACGCAAAGAAGCTACGTTGCCCAAAACAACATTTTTTGCATCGTGTACAAATACTCTAGGTTCTGCTTGGAAGTTACCCTCTACACCATCTAATTTAGGTTCCCATTGGTTAAATTGAGGAAATTGTATACCTGCCATTTTATTTATTTTTTTATTTTTGTAATTTTTTCTGCGCCTCTAGATCCAAAGTACGCTACATATACTGTGATTAGTAAGGCTTCCATTAATGAAACCCAACCGTCTTTTATCTCTAATAGTATCGTTGAATCTAATACTATAAATATTGTCATTGCTAGAGTTAGAAATATAAGTGTCATAGGTCTTGTATTTTTACTAAGCCATGAGTCACTTTTCATATCACTATTCCAACGCGCAGATACATTGTTCATCTCTGCAATATCTTGCTCTAGTAGCTTTAAAGCCATTTCTTTATCTTCTGGCTTAATACTACTATCACTTGAAATAAGATTTTTTACAACACCAAACGCTCCGTTGTCTGGAAGAACGTCTCCGATTGTATCTAAAATTTTAGGGGCCTTATCTTTTAGGAAAGCCCCTATTTTAGTTTCTTTAAACTTTTTCTTATTACTCACTCTTAAAAGCTAATAGAACTTCTCTAAGTGAATAACCAAACGCCACACCAGCATACATCGGATGTGCTTCTACTAGTAACATAGCACCAACAAACCCAGCTAGTATAGCTTTAGATAGTGGATGATTTATAATTGCTTTTGCTTTTTCCATAATTATTTATCTTTTTTTAGCTCAGGGTATTTTCTATATACACAGGCTTTAATTTTATTTGCTTTCCTACCTGCATTATGTGCTAACTTTAAAGCTGACTTAGCTCTCTTAAGTGTGTTAACTGGGTAAGTACCTTTAGGTCCACAAAAGTCTCCTTTTTTAACATTTGGATATTTACCAGCATTAGACATACCAGGTTCTTCTCTTACTTCTGTCATTGTTTTTTTCGCCATAATTTATTTTTTATAAGGGAAGTTTTTATTAAACCAGTCTTTACGATCATCACAACCACAACCGCCAGGTATAGAATCAGCTAATCGCTTTATACCTGTCATTGTAGTAAATTTTTCTATAGTATCACCAAGACCTTTTGGTTTCACTATTTCCCGTCTTTTTTCATTGCGTCTTTTTCTCTGTCTGCAATTGGCATATCCATTGTGTCAGCATCCATAACACCTTTGTGGTGGCTCATGTGCTTTAGTATTTTCATTGCTCCGTGTTCTGATGAATTCATTATGATCTATTTTTATGTGAGTGTTTTAGCACCTTATGTGCGGAAGAATGGTATCCATGAGACTCCCCATAATGTTTAGCCATATCTTCTTTATGTATATCGGTTTTAGCATCATAAATCATTTCTCTATCATGAATCATTTCTTGCTTTTTACCTTTATCTCCTTTTTTGTAAGCTTTATCCGCTTTGTGTATCTGACCTTTTGCATCATGAATTAATTCTCTTTCATGCATCATGTCTTTATCGTACTTATTCATTCTACTATTATTTGTACTGGTCCACACTCTTCTATATGATTAGCTATCTTTGGATAGATTCTCTTATAAGCTTGAGTTGAATAACTTCCAGTAAATTTACTAGCGTCTACTACATCGTTTAGCAGTAAACAACCAGCTGTATGTTTGTCAGTGTTACCTGTATGTATTAATATGTATTGGAAACTAATCCCCTCGTTTACTAGAGTCCAGTTAGGTTTGTTATATAGGCATAACATACCTTTATGATCAGAAAACCTCTTAGAGTATCTAGAATGAAATCCTCCTTCAGATCTTAACCCTATTTCGTATATACCTTTAGGTATGCGAGTTTCTCCATAAACTTTTTTTGTTCTATACTCATCCTCTATTACAAAACATTGAAAGACGTCATCTATATAAAATAAACTTATAGATGCATCTCCATTATCCGCAATACGTTTGAGCTTTATTTCCATTATTTATCTTGTTTTAACTTCCACCACTTATTAGCTGTGTAACCTATAGTTAACAGTAATAATAGAATTTTTAGACTAGGTTCTAACCAATCGAAACTAGCGATTGTGAAAGATGTTATATTTAAACAATACAACTTAATGTCTGCTAAACCCATATCACTGGTTTGCTCTAAGAGCTGCGTTACCTTTATACTCACAGTTGTCTATTGTAAGCGCTGGTGCTATTGTTGAATCTTTAGATCTCATTGTTCTTTTACCTAAAGGTTTCATTGCTGGGCTTTTATCAACTCCAGCAGGTGCTTGTTTTTCTCCGTAACTTGGCATTGTTTCTATTTTAAGATTGTGATGGTGCAAACATAGCACCGTAATTTTGATTAGCTATTGCGTTAAACTTATCATATTCTCCTTGATTAAAAGTAGGGTTAGCTGGTGCAGTACCATTAGTACCTGGCGTTTGTTGAGGTGAAACAAAACCTGGATTACCTTGATTTAAATCCACTGGTGCAGGTTGATTAGCCATAAAAGCGTTCATAGCTAAGTCTTGTTCTTCTTGAGCTTTTTCTGCTTTATTAATATCTCTTCTTTCTTTTACACCTTTTAAAAGACCTGTACCTACAGGACCAGTTATAGCACCTTTAGCTACAGACTTAAAAAAGTCTTTACCTCTACCTTCTTCTCCTTTAGAGCCAAGTAATGATCCAATTCCACCCATTACTGCTCCTGCTATTCTACCTATCATAGTGTTCTAAGTTTTGGCATTGCAGTAGTTGTAAAACCTGGCATTAAATTTTTAGCTATAGTACTCATTTTTTTCTCTTCAATAGCTTGTCTAGCAGGTCTATTTCTATAAGTTAAACTTGCATCTCCAGTTTGCTTTAGTATTTTTTTATCAAGTCTATCTCTTGAACTTTCTAAACGTTTATTTATTCTATCTTGAGCTTTTATATTTTTTAAATCTAAACGCCCTATATTTTTTTCATCTGCATATTCAGATTTTATAGTACCTATTTCACCTGTGTTCTTTAATAATCTAGCAGCCTGCCTCATATTACTTCTATCATAAGAAGCTTGTATTTGGTCTTTTTGCTTTTCGTTAAGTTTTATAAAAGAACCTTCACCACTAGATTTGTTTGACTCTTTGGCTATATCTGCAATATTTTTAGGTTTAATCTTAGAAGGATCAGTTATAGCTGTTGATCCATCGCTTAGTTTTTGTTTTACTATAGTATTTTCCTTTTTTTCACCATTTAGTCCAAACGGATTTTTTTGATCTCCTAACCACGTCATAATTATCTTGTTTTATCGTTATTAACATTTGCTATAGCAAACGCCATAACTTTATCTGTATATGATTTTTTTCTTTTAATATCTGGTAAATCTTCTTCACCTAACATTATTCTGTAAATTCTACTTAGAACATGTTTAAATTTAAAAGATGTTTTGTAAATGTTATACTTTTGAGTTGTTCTATTGCGATGTCTCCATACTACAATCCAATCTTTCTTTATTAATTTATTCCATCTTCTATTATCCCAAGAAAAAGAATATTGACCAGTTTTAAAATCCTGTTTTGTAAAATGCTCTAAAGAATCTAAATATATTAAAAGTTCTAAATCTGCATCATTAAGTCCATTTGCTTTACAAGCCCATTTCCTTATTATTCTATAGTGTTTAAGTAGGTTTAGTTCTTTAAGGTCTTGTGGTGTAGGTTTTCTCATTTATATATTTTAGGAAACCTACCAGTAGACTTCATAAATTTAGAATAATCTCTATCCGGTGTAGGGTCAGTTAAACCACTTATCGAATCTTGGTCTTCTCTTTCCACTTCCATTTCTCTAGAGCTAGGTGAATTACTTATTTTCTTTTTTATATCTTTAGGATTAGATTTAGTAGCTTTAGGGTTAGGTTTATTATAAACTCTATCTTTAGAAAATTCAAAATCACCATCAATTTGTTCTACTTTGCTTGATACTTCTAATTCAGGCAACATATAATCTTGAGAAATTTCATCACTTTTGTCTAAAGTTGATTTTTTAGGATCATTGACTTTATTCATCATAGACTTCATTCTATTTTTAGAACTGTTGCTTCCTGCTCTTGGGTTATCGTATGTTCCGTTTGCCATAATGTTTGTTTTATAAATTTTTATCTCCTTCTATTAAGTCGTGACGAGGATTTTGAAATTTTTCTGTATAAGTAGTTTCCATTTTTTTATTAATAGGATGTAAAGGTTTTGGAGTTCCTTTAATCTCTTGCTTCATCATTAATTGTTGCTCTTTAGCTGGTGATTTTGGAACACTTTCTTTTATTCCACCTTTAGGAGTAGGTTTTGCAAATTTTGAATTAATTGAATTAGCTGCACCTGACCTAGCTGGTTTACCACTGTTTGGAGATGTATCTATTCCAGATTTTGGTGTCTTTGTAATTAAATCATTAAGTATAGGTCCAAACATAATACTGTTTAGTTTATCAACTTTTGATTTTGGCTTAGGTGATTTGTATTTTTGATTTATTTTAGTTCCTTTTGGGTAATTAGGATCTGTATCTTGCAATGGATTTCCGTTTGCCATAATGTTTGTTTTATAAGACGACTACTACATCCCCTTCTTTTATTACTGTTAGTTTTTCGTTTTTTATTTCTATACCAAAACCAGCGTGTCTATCATAATAAATAGTATCGTTATCTTTAACTCCAACGACAGCATCTCCTATTGTAACAACCTTAGCCATACGGTATCTTATATCTTCTCTATTGGCTTCTGCTAATAGCAATCCACCTTTTGTTTTTGATTCTGTTTCCTTTACTGGTAATACCACTATATTTTTTCCAATTGCTTTCATGCTCTCAAGTTATTGATTACACAATCAGTCGATAAAATAGTAGTCGCTACTGAAGCCGCGTTCCTTAGTGCACTTTTAGTAACTAGCAAGGGATCTATTATTCCGGACTTTACCATATTTACCGTTTTCCCTGTAACCACATTTAACCCTCTACCTTTTACTTTTGGAACTTCGTAGTCTTCTATACCAGCATTTTCTAGTATTGTTCTATATGGTGCTTTAATAGCATCTAGTAGAACTTGTTCTGACACAGACTTAGGTGTTATGCTACTTGCTGCATTTAGCAGAGCAATACCTCCTCCTGGCACTATTCCTTCTTTGATCGCGGCTTTTGTAGCGCATATAGCATCTTCTACACGATCTCTTTTTTCTTTTAATTCAACCTCTGAATTAGCACCAACTTTTACTATAGCTACTTTAGCTGATAGTCTAGCTAATCTTTTTTCATAGTTTATAACTATATTAGGATTAGGTTGGCTTTTAATCTTTGCTTGAATATTTTTAATTAGCTCTTTAACTTCTTCTGGTATTTCTTCTACTTGAATTATACTCTCTGCTTTACTTGTAACAACCTTTAAGCATTCGCCTAAATGTTCTGGTTGTATTAAATCCATATCGTCACCTAAGTCCTCGTTAATAACAGTAGCTCCAGTTAACATAGCTAAGTCATCTAATGTATCTTTTTTGTTAACACCAAAATGTGGAGCATCTACAATGTTAATTTTAATATTACCTTTAGTCTTATTCATAGCTAATGCAGTCATCACTTGAGGTTCTACATCTGCTATAACAAATAAAGCTCTATTGTTTTTAATAACATATTCTAATACTCCCTGTATCTTACGTATGTTATCTACTTGGCTTTCTACAATAAGTACTAATGGTTCTTCAAGTTCTGCTGTACCGTTTTCTTTATTAGTAATAAAATGGCTATTAATTAAACCTTTTTCGTATTGTACTCCTTCAATGCTTTCTACAGTTGTTTCTGGTAAGTCATGTGTTTCCATTATAACTATACCTGTTTCATCAACTGATCTAAATGCTTGACCAATGAGTTGGCCTAACTCACGGTCGTTATTGGCTGATATAGTAGCTACTTGTTCAATTACATCTCCTTTTACTTCTGAGGAATGTTTCTCAAGGTATTGCACTACTTTGTCTACAGCCAAGTTAATTCCTTCTTTTAACTCTCTTGAGTTTAAATCTTTATATTTGTCAGCTTCTAATAGTATAGCATGTGCTAACACTGTTGCTGTTGTTGTACCATCACCTGCTTCTGTTACAGTTTTTCTAGCTGCTTCTTTTAAAAGTCTTGCACCCATGTTTTCAACTGGGTCTAGCAATATAACTGAGTCTGCTACAGTTACACCATCTTTGGTTATTTTAGGATTACCACCAGTGTCTTCTAGTATAACACACTTGCCGCTAGCTCCTAATGTAGAGCTAACAGCTTGCGTGAGTTTCTCTATACCACTAAATATAGCGGATTTAGCGTCTTCACCGAAGTTAAGATGCTTTACTATTGTTTCGTTCATTTGATTTAATTAAATTAGATTGGTGCAGATATTAATATTTTTGTGTACCTAGCCCTTTGAATTTTCTTTTAGTTTTTGTAGATCCATCAGTTTTGGTAACTGTTCTTGATTTTTTAATATCTCCTTTTTTTGTACCTTGGTATTTATCCTTAACTACAGTTTTCCCAGATTTTTTTGTTTTAGTAGTTCTAGTTCTATCTCCTATAACTTCCTTTTTTTTAGTTCTTCCTGGCATATTTTATTTATTTAAATGTTTTAACAACTTTAGGTCCTTGTAAGAACTCAAGTTTTTTAGCATAGTGTTCTATCGATGCGTCTATTGCTTGTTCAGCACCGGCGATAGTTTCACGTCTTGTAACGTCTATCCACTCGTCTTGATTTTCAATATCTCTATACTCGGTTTGTAAAAATCCATTTGGTAACTGTACTATTCTCCAGTTGCTTTTTATGGTTATGTGTTTCCAAAGGTTGATCATACTTTGATCTGGTTGTGGTGAACTACCCCACGTATTAGTTCGGGTGTATAAAAACGTCATTGTTTGGTTTTAGTTAAACGTTTGGTTATTTATACTATCACTTGATAGTTTGGTTTTCTACTGGTGTAGAAATATATTAAACAAATAGATTTATATAATATTGTACTCCATTAATTTTTATCGGTAATTGTGTTGTTCCTGCGGTATTACCTGAACTTAATGTTAAAGGCGTGGAAGAACTAGCTAAACTAATTGCATTGGCTCCAGCTACTGCGCCTTCTCCAATGGCTATACCGCTGTTAGCGGCAGAAGTAGATCTTCCAATGGCTATAGAGCCAGTGCCTACAGAAGCTAAACCACCTATTGCTATAGAATTAGCAGCGCTAGCTGCAGAAACGTTAGCTTCTTTACCTATAAGTGTATTACCACTGCCTGTAGCTAAAGTTGCGCCTGCATTTTTACCTATTACAATATTATTGCTCCCTGCAAGCAAAGCTGACGCGGAATCTTTACCTAAAGCTGTATTATCGCTTCCAGAAGTTAAAGCTATCATGCTACCTACACCTATAGCTGTGTTTTCATCACCTGAAATACTAGCATTTAATGCATTATTACCAAAAGCTAAGTTGTTATTAGTAGTACCATCGTATGTTACTGGGAATCTAGTCTGCCCATACATGATTGTAGCACTACTAGCATCAGTATTATTGATATATACTAAGTTTGCCGATGCATTGTTACCAATTTCAACGCTATTAGCAGCAGAACGACCAATTAATATCCTACTAGAAGTAGCTATTTCTCCAGCAGCATCTCCTACAGGTATATTATACTGTTGAATCTCAGCTTGGTTTATTAAATTACCCCATACTGGCACACCACCTACTACTTTTAACACTTGACCTGTTGTGCCTATAGTTAATTGATTAAGAGTGTTTGCTCCTGAAGCATAAATAAGGTCACCTATTTGATAAGAACTAAGACCAGTACCACCGTTTCCAGTAGGAATTTGTCCAGCAAGACCTAAAGCATGTGCATTTCCAGCAGAAGTGATCGTTACTCCGTTTGCCATGTTAGTAAATGTCTGCGTAGCTCCAGTTTGCGCGTTTAAACTTGTAATTCCAGAACCAGAACCAGCTTGAAATGTTGGTGCAAGACCTGCTCCATTAGAAGTTAACACTTGACCAGACGATCCGACCGCAGTCGCTTCAATAGGTCCAGTACCACCGCCAAATAATACTCCATTTGATGTCAATGTTCCTACTCCTGTACCGCCACTTGGCACGCCTAATGTTCCTGCAAGCGTAACAGCACCTGTTGTTGCCACATTTGGTGTTAACCCGCTTAATGATGTTGTAAAACTAGCTACTCCAGCTACTCCACCCGCGTTATATAGGTTAGCTATAGACTGAGCTGAAACCGTTCTTGTTGGTTTACCCGTTGAACTAGTGTCCATTATCAAGACTAAGTCGTCTCCTGCTACTGAACCTGATGGGTAACTATAATTTATTGCCATTTTATTGTCTTTTTTAAATATTTTTGTATATTATTAGTTATTCACATGTTTTTACTTATATTTACCTATATACACCCAAAACTACACAGTGTGACAATAGCCCCTTACCTACCTTATTAAGAGCCTAATGTCACATATAAAAACTATTAGAAGTAGAGAAGTATAGTGTTACCCCTCACAATTATATTTTGTATTTCATAAATAAAACGATTTTATATTTCATGGGTCCCCCAATTTCATTATAACATTTTGATAATCATTTACGTTTTACAATTATATTTCGATTTACGTTCACGATTTACTATTTACATATTACTTACAATGTAAATACGACTCATTTAAGATAATATATATATAAACTAAATAACTAATAAACAATATACATTATGGAACATCAAATAACAAAATCAAGATTCATTATCTCTAACTCATTACT
>TARA_R110001606_G_scaffold28203_3_pt1 | contig 16515 bp, 27 predicted proteins | sample TARA_R110001606 | Tara Oceans TARA_R110001606 (sample SAMEA4398315) | marine metagenome | biome: Polar Biome; feature: [SRF] surface water layer (ENVO:00010504); material: water (ENVO:00002006), including particulate matter (ENVO:01000060) such as... | depth 5 m | reverse complement strand
TATTCTCTTCAGGTATATCTCTTAGTGTAATGTGTATTAATTTCATATTATAACATTGTTTGTTGTTCGTTAAACCCTAAGTAACAAGAGTTATCTAATTTTTCTCCTAGTTCTGAATACCTACCATTTTGTAAGTTATATTTAAACTGAGATTCTCCTACCTCCCCTATATGTCTGAACTTTACCTTTTGAACAAAAACAGATGTGATACTATTCTTGAAATCTCTATAAACCGTAATTCCATTATCTACCTGATTATAAAAGTTAGCAGAACCAGCAATATCATACAGAGTAGGAACTTCATATAATTTATCATCTCCTTTATTCATTTTCCTAGGATGAGCTACTAAAAATATATGTATATCATATTTCTGTTTAAAGATAGTTAATTTAGTAAGAAATTTATTTATATAACTCGTTTCACTTTCCCCTTTTAAATCGGCATGAATTTTATTATAAGGGTCTATTATTAATGCGTTGATCCCATGCCTTTTGATTAATCCTTTAGCAGCCTCTAAAATAGCGTCAATAGTGAATGATTCTCCATCAGGCCTAATCCAATGAAACTTATCTTCAATAAAACCCTTAGCTTGACCTAATTCGGTTCTACTCATCCTTTCAAATTTAGTATCTTTCCTGAAACTCTTTCCAATGAATTTCTCCGCCAATACAGAGAAGTGTAGTTGTAATGGGAAATGTTCAGGACTAAACACCCCAAACTTCCACTCATGACTAGCTGCTAATTTCATACAAATATGTTCTAGGAAGTTAGATTTACCATGAGTAGGTATTCCAGTAACTACAGTTAGTTGTGAGGTAGTAAAGCTAAATAACTTATCAAAACTAGAATGACCTACAGTAGCACCTTTTTGTAGTCCTGTTTCATATAAGTGATCTATATCATTTTCAAAAGAGGAAACACTAAGTACTCCTTCAAGAGGATACATTTTTGCGTGAGATAAAAGGCCTGATATAAAAGATTTACCATGCTTTACTAAAACATCATTCATATCTTTACAATCTTCAGGATATTCTACCTTACAACAAATATCTCTACCTATTCTTCTGGAAATCTCATCTGCTAACTTTTCTCCAGGTTCATCATTATCTACGGCAATATAAACTCTACTAAGATTATCAGGGAAATCTTTTAGGTATTCCATTTTTAAATTACTAGCACCATTAGGAACTGAAACACAATTCTTAAATCCCGCTTCATACATAGCTAATTTATCCATCTCCCCTTCAACTATAATAACTGACTCCTCTCCTATTATATCATCTAATCCATAAAATATTTTCTCAGCATCTTTAACTAACTTAAAGTTTTTCTTGCCATCTCTATATTTGATATTGATTAATTCTCCATTACAATAGTAATTAAAGTGAATTGTATTTGTATTCTTTTGTATTTGAGGCATCCATTCAATACCCTCTGAAATCTTATTAGATATTAATGTATTTTCAGATATTCCCCTTTCATTAAACCAAGAAACAACTCCTTCTGATAATTTACTTAATGTTTTGAACTTTGGCTTTTTATATATCTTCATGTATTCATTTCTTTTTTTAATACCTCCCTTCCAATTACAATTATGACAATTCCAGATACCTTCATCAATATTAACTGATAAACAAGGTTCTGTTTTCTTTTTTCTCCCTGGAGAACATTTAGGACAAGTAGTTTTCACTTGACCTGAGTTTCTCTTTATGATTATATTATAGTCTGAAAAATTCATTAAAATACCATATTTTCATATTTACCCCCAGTAAATCCTCTTTTATTAGTATCTACAACTTCATCATCCCAACATCCTTGATTAAGCCAAGTGATTGGATTCTTCCTATATTTCACATCAGGAGTACTTATTATATAAGAGGATACAACATCAAGACATTTTTGACAAACATCTAATTCTAATTTTAAGAACTTACTCTTACAAGCTCCTCTTCCCACCTTTTTATTGTATAATCCCCACCAGCAGGTAAACAACCTATCTTTCTCTTCTAAATCTTTATTAGGATTGATTCTAATTTCAACCTCATTAGCTAATGGAGTAATTCTATTAACAACCCTTACAAACCTTCTAACAGTTTGCTTTTGTTTCTTTTCTAACTCTACCTCTACCATTCCTTTGATCTCAAGTGTTTTAATGATTTGAGAACATCTACTGGATGATATACTAAAGAACGAGGCAAAATAAGAGTTGGAAGCAAAACAACCATCATCATTATCTAAAGAGTCAATCTCTATAAGGAATAACTTTTCCATTATAGTAAGTTTTTTATTTGTCCAAATGGATTTAGGAATCCAAACACCTTTAAAATTTCTATTCATATTATTTGATTTATATACAACATAACGATTAATAATTGTAACTGCCAAAAAAAAGGGGATAAATTAATACCCCCTTCTCAATAACATTCCTTTTTAGAAAGGTAAATCAGATCCTGCTAGTGGTTTTGTAGCTGTAGATTGTTTCTTTCCTGCTTCAGGTTTCCAGGTGTCTACATAAGTGTAATGAGTGATACCTGTATCAGAAGGCTCTTTCCTTCTATTAATTATTAGGTTTACCCATTCATCATTACCAGCTACCTCTTTAAGGTTGGCAATAAAATCAGACACCTTCACACTGACCTTCATTTGTTTTCCTCCATTATCAAATTCTTTTTCTTTGATAAGAAGTCCGTTTACATACTTTTTTTCTGACATTCTAATTTGTTTTGGTTATTAATTAATTTTTGTTTTAGACTTTTTAGTCTAGCGTTGAACTGTTCTAATTCATTTTGTATCCTAATTGACTCATCTAATAATATACTATTTTCATCACATGTTACCATTAAATTGTATTTTGATAAACAGACATCATATAATTTATTAAAATTTTTATCATAAGTGTATAAATCTATAAAAGCATTTGTATTAACACTCACTACGGCATGTGTATTTTTAGTTATAGATGCTATATCTTTAAGTTTGTAACCACGACGCCTTAAAAGACAGTGTAGTACTTTCCTAGCTGTAACTAAATTTTCATCCCTTTTGAAACTCCTAATGTCATTAGGATCTTCTTTTGACTCTTTAGCAACTGTATCTAATACAAATTGAAAGTCATCCTCCATTTTTCTATCTAAAATCTTTATCATCACATAATATTTTTGAGTTATTGTATATATCTTCCATTTTTCTATGGGTTATTTGTTTTTGTAACTTATGAAGTCCAGCTAGTATATTTTCTTTCATAGTGGGGAAATTAAACTCCTCTAACTCCCCATCCATTATAGATGTTATATTATATCCGATTTCCTTGAAACACATCTGGAGATATTTACTTCTTAAGTTACTGTTATGAGTTCTCTCCTCTAAGAATCCTAAAGCATCCCATTTACCTTTATCATAATAGAATATTGGTCTTGTGTTCCATAATTCAATAGGTATTCGGCTAAAGTACAAAATATAATCTTCAATCGGTATAAATTTTCTGGAAGTTTTTAAATTCTTCCTCATTTCTTTTTTTATTTGTAATATTACATTCTTGTAACTATGGTCGCTTTCCAAAGATTTGGTAAAACTGGTCTTTTGAATCTCTTGGATTGTCGTTTTCTTTGAGTTTAAATATGATTTCACTGGCTTCTTCATTAGTTAATTCTTCTATTATTATATTCCTGTATAGGTATGATGCTGAACTTGTGATGAATAACCCCTCAATAATTCCAATTTGCCAACTATTGATAGGGTCATCATCTAGTAAATCATCAATCCAATCTCTATCTCTTGAAGTCATCTGACTCATCTTCAGAGAACACTCCGTGTTGATAAAAACCAGCTAATTTCAATACAGCTCTACTCATAGCTCTCTTCTCAGCCATAGCTACAGGATAAGAGTTGTTAGTATTACCTGGGCTTGACTCTCCAAAAGTTTCTATCGTTTGTTCTCCCATTCTTGATACGGCTTTAATAATAATACATTTATTATCTACTGAATTATGGACTAACTCATATTTAATTTCAATATTCTTGGCAGCTTGGATCTTATCAATTCCAGACCTTGTGATAATCTTATAGAACTTATGTTCAAAAGCGTCCTCTTGCGTTAAACTACACTCTATGAATAACCTTCTAAGAGTTTCTTTTTTCGTTTCTTTTTCCATTTTCTTTTTTTTGTTTAGTTAAAAATTGTTTTAATTCTTTTGTTTCATCTCCCATTAATTGAGCTACATAATATAACTCTTTGTAATAAGTTTCATAAAACTCTTGCTCTTGTTGGTGTTGAGCGAACACTTCTTTCATTTTTCCCATTTTAATTAATTTTGTTTATACTACAATATAACGACTAATAACTAAGACTGCCAAATTATTTAGGTCTTTTCTTCATTCTATTAATAATCATTATGGCAGCTTTCTTAAATGATTTCTGATCCCATTGAGTATCTCCTGTTAATCTCATTATATCTTTAGCTTCTTCATTTTCATATTCTGAAACATCCATATATAAGATAAACATAATCATTCTTTCATCTCCTTCTGTTTTCTTCCACAACTCTTTAATGTAGGTTGTTTTTTTAATCTTTTTACTCATCTTTTTTTAGTTTAAATTATTATTTATAGTCCACAATATCCTGAATCACAATCATCAAAATCATCAAAAGATAATTCTGTTTGTAATTTCCATTCTTTAATTTTCTGATAAGTTATATCATCACTTGCCTTTAATGTATCTCCAGGATACTTTCTATCCTTCTCTAAGTCTGAAAAGAATTGCATCTTATTACCATGTGTTTCCCACATTTTTTTTAATAAAGGAACACTTCTATGAAAACATCCAACACAATTATTTATTTCAGCAAACCTTACTGGTTTACCCTTCCAATATTTTTCTACATCATCTTTATATATAGGATTATCTATTGATATTAATGGGTGTTCTTGTCTTTGCCATTCAGTAGTTTTCCATTTATTATTTCCATTTTTATGTTTACCTATTATGTGTTTCATTTCTAAAAATCCATTTTCATTATATTTCTCAATAACATTCTTTGCTCTCCTTTGTTCATTAGCTCTAAACCCAATTCTAAATAATGCAGGAGTTTTAATAGTTTTTAACCACCATTCAAACATAGGTTTCATTTTCAAATCTGCTGTGCAATATCTTCTTAATGGGCTTGGTAACATATTATTTGAAGGATGATCAATAAGACCTTCAAAAGTTAATCCTGTTACCCAATTAATTTCTCTACCAATGTATTGCTCTAAATCAAGTATAGTATATATAATAGTATCCATCTCAAGAGTTCCTATAAATTCAACACCCCCTAATTTATCACTAACAACTTGCCTTATTTTTTTATCAGGGAACATACAGTTTTTATCTGATGTTCTAACTAAAGCAAATACATTATAATCCGCTGGATAATTAGATGCTATGTATGCAGAAGTTTTACCTCCACTTATACTGTTTACTGTTTTCATTTTACTTTTTTTAATTTATCATTAACTACTTCTACTTTATACTCTTCACAATATGAATCTAAGCTAGTTTCAGAATTGTCTTTACATTGATAACAATGACCTCTATCTTTATCTATATTAGCTCCACAACAATAACTTACAGAGTCCATCTCTTCAATACAATCACAATCTGTTCTCTCCCCACATTCAAAACAAGGGAAACAATCCTCACAATATTCATCATTCATTTCTATCTCTTTTTCTCCACACTCTTTACAAAGTGGATTTATTCCGTTCCAATCACTTGGATTACCTTCATCAATATAATTCATAATTAAAAGTTTATTGTTATAGTTTTAGTTTTAAAATCAATTTCACAGTGTTGAGGACAAACACTATGACCTGACTTAATATCATCAGTATAGTTATCAATATCCCAACTTTCATCAAGGGTTATTACTTCAGAATCATTACCATCCCATAACCCCTCCACTTCTACTTCTCCAGTTATCTTAGTGGCATAGAAGGAAATATCCTTTATTCCCCACTCTCTAACATCAACTGAATATTGCCAGACAATATTAACTACAGATGAGGTGTTACAAAGTTCTTTCTCTTTAGGAAGATGTACATCTACATCTATTCCCGATAATTTTGTTTTAAATTCCATATCTATTTTATTTATTTGATTTATATACTACAAAATAACAGCTAATATTTAAGACTGCCAAACAAAATGAGTTTTATTTTAGGTACTTAATTTTCTAAAGGGGGTACTTAATATTCTAAATAGGGGTACTTAATATTCTAAATACCTATATATATAGTATAATAATACAAGTATATAATAATACAAATATAAAAGAATATTGATCGTTTTTGAAGTTTATTCCAAAAAGTTCCAAACTTTTATCAAGGCATTTCATTATATTGTAGTATGAATTGGTATAACATAAAAAACACAGCTCACAACACGGTAGAAATAATGATTTTTGATGAAATCGGAATTTATGGTGTAGATGCTAAGTCCTTTATTGAAGAAATAAAAGGCATTTCCAAGGATTCATCTGTATTATTACGAATTAATTCTCCTGGAGGGAGTGTTATTGATGGCTTAGCTATTTATGACGCTGTAAACAGAATGCCTCAAAAGGTAACTGCTAGGATAGAAGGATTAGCTGCATCTATGGCATCTGTTATTGCTTTAGCCGCTGATGAAGTAACAATGTCTGAAAACTCACTTTATATGATACACAATGTATGGGGTGGAGAGGTAGGAGAATCGGATGATTTACGAAAAGCAGCTGACCTCATGGATAAAATGAGTGGTAGGTTACTTTCTATTTATATGAAAAAGACAGAACAAACTGAGGAACAGTTGAAATCTTGGATGGATTCCGAAACTTGGTTTACTGCAGAAGAAGCTCTCGCTGCTGGATTCATTAATTACATTGATGCTCCACTAGAAATGGCTGCTAAGTTTGATATTAGCAAATACAACTACAAGAATGCGAGTCTTGTGGATAATTTATTCAATAAAAACAAAGAAACTCAAATGGAAAAACAATTTGATGATTTAAAAGGATTTATTTCTGACCTATTTAATAAAACGGCAGAAGTAAAAGAAGTAAAAATCTTAGACAACGAGGAAGTTGTTAATAAAATGAAGGAACTAGAAGAAAGCATTGAAGCTTCTAATGGTTCTATCGTTGAACTTAACGGTACACTTGCTGAAAAAGATGGATACATTGCTACTTTAACTGAGGAGATAGAATCTCTAAGAATTAAGGAAGCTAAAAAAGAAGGAACTCCAACTGATGTAATTCCTGAAAAAGACCCAAGTCCAACACCAGATAATAAGGTGGTTGATATATGGTCTGCTTTAGCAAATAACATATCTGGGGATAACAAAATTTACTTTAAAAATTAAAAACTAAAACAAAATGGCTGAAATTATCACTACAGGTTTGACATGGAGTCAAGAGGATGCAATGAAATACTTCTTAGCACCTCTATTCATCTCAAACAACGACTTATCACACTTTGATGTGATAACTGACATCTCTGGTTCTTCAATATTACTAGACAAATATTCTGCATTAAAAGACATAACTAAAGCTCAGTCTTTAGCTTGTTTTGCTGAAGATGGTACAGAATCTACAAACTCTAATGTTACTTTAACTTTAGATAGATTAGAAGTTGAGCATGCTCAATCTGCTTTCTCTTTATTTAATCACATTAAATCTTCTTTAATGAAGCAAGGAATTGCTAGAAATGACCTTTCTGGAACAGTTCTTATGCAAATCGTTTCTGACTTATTAATGGGTGGTATTGAGAGAGATTTCTCTACTATTCTTTGGTGGGGGCAAAAAGCTACAGGTAATGGTACTCAAGATTTATCTAACGGTATCTGGGAAGCTTGTAACGCTATTCCTGCTGGACAACAAGTTGCTTATACAGGTGTAGCTTTAACTGATTTAGCAAACTTAATGGATGCTAGAACAAATGAATTAGCTGGTTCTGAACAAGCTATTTTTGTTTCAAGAGCTTTTGCTGACCAATACAAATCAGAATTACAATCTGCTGGTACTAATGTTGCTGCTTATGCTGATTTAAAAGATGGTATATCTGACTTAAGATACAATGGTATTCCAATGGTAGTAAAATATGACTGGGATGTTAATATTGCTACTTACGGTGCTACATTATCTTCTAATGCTCCTACTGCTGTAGGTAACACTGCTTGTGCAATGATATTAGCTAAAGACGCTATAGCAATCGGAACAGATCACGATTTACAAGGTGTAGAGATGTGGTACAATAAAGATTGTAAAGAAAACAGATTCAGAATGAGTTACTCATTCGGATGTGCTTTGAAAGACAATTCTCTATGTGCTACAATTACTGCATAACAATTAACAATAACTTTCAGGGGGTAAAACCTCTGAGAGTTTTTTATAAACTTTAAAAACAAAAAAAAATGGCAATTACACAAGGACATGAAGTATTATGTTGTGATAAAAACCGTAGAGGAGGTATTAAGAACATCTGGTTAGTTGAGTCCGGAGATATTACAGGAGGAGCAGCAGCTGTAACTTTCGGTGGAACTAACGGAGCGATAAATGCTTTCCCTACAACAGAAGCTTATCCATTCCAGTTTGATAGAAATACTGCTGGATTTAATGCAAACGCTACAAGAGAAAATGGCTCTACTTTAGTAAATGTAGAATTAGAATTTTATATTCCTAAAATTACTCAAGAAGTAAGAAATAGACTAAAAGAGATTAGTGAAAGTTGTGGAATCCACGCAATTGTTGAGTCTTATGCTGATGATTGTGCTGCGACTCCTGCAACTTACTTTTTCGTATTAGGATTTGACACTATATTTGCAGATGATGCTTATTTAGAATTTTCTTCTGGAGATATGCAAACAGGAGTTGGACTACAAGACGCTAACGGAACAGCTGTTAAGTTAATGGGAATTCAAGGAGAGTATCCATTAGAGCTTATCGTAGGTACTGGTGGTGTTACTTTTACTCCAGGAACTTTATCTACTGACGCTGCTACTATAGCTTAATATAACAAATATTTTATAAAAGGGGGGTTATTCCCCCTTTTTTTACTAACTTTGCAAAAAAGAAACTATGACTAAATACAAATTAGATGATACTTGGTTTGAGGAAAATGGTTCTGATTCAGTGGAATATATGAGAGCTACAAGCAAAATGACTGTTACTGTTTCTCCAGAACTTAATATGAGTGAAAGCTTTTTAAAATTACTTTATGATATGGGTAAACCTTATGTTATTAAGAAGGGAGGGAAAATTAAAAATAAAAAGAAATCAGTTAAAAATAAAGTAGATGAACCAAAAGAAGAAACAAAAGAAAAATTCACAAACGAAGGCGGGGAGTAAGAAACCTTCTGTATTAGCTTATGGATTTTCCAAAGATACATCTATAGACCCTCCTAAAGAAAGGAAGGATATAGATAATATTAGAGATGAGTGGATTCCCTTTGGAGAGAACAATCTATTTCCCCAGGAATTAGAGGAATTATCTAAGTCTAGTTCAACTCATAGATCTATCTTAAGAACTAAAACTACCTTTACTTTAGGAGATGGTTTAAAAACCAATAACCCTAAGCTAGAGGATTTGTTGTCTGATATAAATTCTTTAGGAGAAACTATGGATGAAGTATCATTCAAGGTTCTTTCTGACTTTTGGAAATTAGGTAATGGATATTTAGAGGTTGTTATAGGTCATGGTTATCAAAATTACTTCCATCAAGACGCTTCTATGTGTAGAGTTCATAAGGATGGTGCTCATATTATTATGCACCCTGATTGGGAAAATGTAAATAGAAGTCCTGAGAAGAAAAAGAAAGTACCTATTTATCCAGATATGAGGAAGGAAGGTTCTGTATATAGAACTATGATTCACTTTTACGATTACGAAAGTACACACACTTATTATGGTATGCCAGATTATTTAGCCGCAATTGACCATATAAAAATAGCAAATCAGATAGGGAAGCATAATTTAACTCGCTTCAAAAATGGGTTTATGCCTTCAGCTATTATTGAATTATCAGCAGATATGGCTGAGGATGAAGCTCAAGACTTTATTGATGACGCTGTATCAAAATTAACAGGAGAGGGGGATAATGCAAAGATACTTTTTATTGCTAAAAACGGAGATGGAGATGCTACAAATGTTCAGATAATTTCTGACACAAATGATGGTTCTTTTTTAGAACTACAAAAAATTACAAATGATAATATTATTTCGGCACATCGCTGGAATCCTTCATTATCTGGTATTCAGGTTGCAGGCTCATTAGGAAATAATCAGCAGATACTTACTATTTATGATATTATAATGAGTACTGTTATTAGAGAGGTTCAGCACATGTTTATCAGAGGTATCAAAAAAGTATTAAAAAGAGAGGGTGGTTATGATGTTTCAGGTTTAAGATTTGAAAACAAACCTCCTGTAACTCTTTTAGGAGCTATCAATCCTGTAGATTATATATCTATAGAAGAGGGTAGAAAAATATTCCACTTGCCTGAGTTAAATGAGGAGGAATTACAAAAATTAAAGGAAGAAAAACAACCAAAACCTACTAACAATGGCACTGATAACAGCAGCGGAAGTAATTAATAGAGCGTTTACGAACGCAAATACAGACACTAGTCTTATTAAAAGTACTTTTATTGAGATTTCAGAGCTGAATCATATACGACCTGTTTTAGGGGAGGATTTATATAATGAGATATTAACTCAATCACTTGGAACTCTAACAGCTCTTAATTCAGTTTTATTAGAGAATTACATAAAAGACTATTTAGCTTTTTGTGTTAAATTTGAGGTTTTGCCAGATATATCTTACAACACTACTTCACAAGGTGTTGTTGAGAACCTTGCTGATTTTACTAACCCAGTTAGTGAGAAGAAATTAGCGTTTTTAAGAACAGAAACATACAGGAAAGCTGATACTTTCAAAAAGAAAATGGTTGAATATTTAGTAGACAATCATAGTGATTATCCTCTCTGGGTAAACGAAACTTCAGGGGGAGTTAGTAAGAAATTCGGAATTATAACATATTAATATGAGGCACCACAACAATTTACCAGATGACCAGATACATGTACCGAAAGGTTTTGATACTGCGAATAACAGAAGCTTACCAGTCAGGAATGATTCAGGAGCTTTAGAATGGGAGAAGTGTAATTATACAACATCCTTACTTATTACTTGTGTAGATGACATAGGGGGTAATTTACATAATAGATATTTCACTTTATATAGTAGTAATGACGCTAATAAATACGCTGTATATTTACAGATAACAGACACAGTAGTAATCGCAACTCCTACTGGATATAATGGGGTTATAGCTGCAAATGTATCCGCTACTGGATCTGGTTCAACAGCTGCTAATATAGGAGATGCTATACAAGTTGTTTTAAACGCTCATGCTGACTTTACAGCAACGGATGATAATGCTGGAGCAGTAACAATTACAGGACTTACAACAGCTACAGATGCTTCTGATAATGATACTGGATTTGTTTTTTCTCCTACACAAACAAAGGTTGTTAGTGAGATTTTAACTACAGATTCTTCTGGTAATATAGCTTGGAATAGTCAAACTAACCTATTAGGAGATACTATTGAGGTTCAAGGTTATGGAGCTTTATCTACTAACTACTATATATTAAGGGGTATGGAGAATAACGCAGATGCTAGGTTTGGTGTAGATTTTGGCTCAGCTGACAATACTGATGATATTAGTGTTCAAAACGCATTAAGAAGCTCTAGGTTTATAGCAGCTAGAGATTACACTCTTAATCGCTGGATAGGAGTGGCTTCAAATTCAAATACAGATGTTTGTACGATAGAATTATGGAAGGCAACTCCAGTAAATAGTGGAACAGCTGCTTTAGAGATAACTGTATTAAAATCTACTACAATAACTGGTGGTGGTAATAACACTACAATGACATTTGATTTAGATTTAACAGGAGAAGCAAATAGAACGATAACTAAGGGAGATGTGATTATTTGTGCAGTTAAAAATGATGACTCTGCCTCAACTTTTTTCTTAAACTCAAGTATTAGATTAGACTACGAAATATAATTAACAATAACAATAACAATTAAAAAACAAATAAAATGGCAACTACAGTAACAGACGCAAATTTAACGGTAACAATAACTGACAATGTTACTTTAAACAGTCAAACATACGGAAATACAAACACTTTATCAGTAGCAAGTATTGATGAAGTTTATCAGAGGGTAGTATCTTTACCTACAGGAGCTTTCACTTCATTATTTGAATTGGGAACTTTAGGAAAGGGTTCTTTAACTGCTGCAAATGTAAAGTACTTTAGAATCACAAACTTAGATGATACAAATTATATTAATCTAAAATTATTTGGTACTGATTCAGCAGTCTTTAAATTAGAGGCAGGAAAATCTTTCATCATGGGAGGTGTTGCTTTTGATGCTATCGCAAGCTCTGATATAGCTCAAGGAGCGGTCGCTTTTAATACAGGATTAGTAGTATCTGGAGAAGCTGTTACAGATATTGTAGATGTAGAGGTGTTCGTAGCAGCAGTATAATCATGAGCACCACTAAAGAAGAAATATTTGAGATGAAGTTGAAGATTGAAACTTTAGAGGATAAAATAGACTCTATGGATGTGAAATTAGATAGATTAACTAAACAGTTATTAGACCCCGACAATGGATACGCTGCAAGAGTAAACCAAAACACAAGTTTTAGACAAAATTACCAGGACTCTATAAAGAAGATTTATGAGTTAGAGTCTTGGAAGAATAATGTATCTAAGGCTTTGTGGGTTATCTATGCCTCGTTAATTGGTGGTGGTATTAAATTATTTCTATGAAAATAAGTAAACATATAAGTTATCGGGAGGCGGTTCGTAGTAATACGGCATCAAGAAGAGGGATAGATAATATTCCTTCTCCTGTTGTGTTGATGAAAATGGAAAACACTGCTGATAATCTTTTTGAACCACTTAGAGATTGGGTAGGGGGAGCTATTAAAGTGAACTCTTTTTACAGATGTAAGGAATTAAACACCGCTATTGGAGGTGCTAAATACTCTCAACACATGAAGGGAGAGGCTATAGATATAGATGACACCTTTGGATATAAGACAAATGCCGAAATGTTTAATTACATTAAGGATAATTTAAGCTTTGACCAGTTGATCTGGGAGTTTGGTAATAGTAATAACCCCGCTTGGTTGCATGTAAGTTATGTTTCAGTGGAGGAAAATAGAGGAAAGGTAACTATCGCTTATAATGAGGGAGGTAAGGTTATTTATAGACATATATAATGGGATTAATAACAAAAATATTTACTACAGGAGCTAACGAACTTATAAAAGAGGTTGGCACTGTTGTAGATGATTTAATTACTTCTAAAGAGGAAAAATTAATCCTAAAGAATAAACTGAAGGATATGTTATTATCTCACGAAGTAAAGATGCAACAAGAGGTAACTAAGAGGTGGGAAGCTGATTCTATGTCAGACTCTTGGATGTCTAAGAATATTAGACCTTATACATTAGCTTATTTAATAGGAGCTATAACTATATTCACTTTAATAGACTTTGGTTTTGTAGAGTTAGACATAAAAGAGGAGTGGATTACATTGTGGCAGATGTTAGCTATGACAGCTTTCGGTGCTTATTTTGGAGGTCGTTCTTGGGAGAAGGTGGTTGATAAGAAAGAGAGTCAGGATAAATAATAGTAAAAAATCCCCTACTTCTCATTTTTTATACATACCTTTGTAAAGTTATTAATTAAAATCATAAAATTTTGGGAAAAAGATTAAGATTGTCAGATGAGGAGGTAAATCTGGTGTATAAAAGTAGAGCAGGGGAGATAGATGACCTGAATTATAACCTATCACATAACTCATCATTAGATGATCATTTAAAAGAAAGAGGGATAGATAAGAAAGATGTGGTTTCTGTCAAACATTGGCAGAATATGGGTGGAGAACTCCGTTTTTCAGTAGTTACTAAAACTAACCAGGTAGATAATGTAGATGTTTTCAATAATGTTTTAAAGATGATTGAAGATTACGCTCCTACCTATCCAAAAATAAAACATAAAGGAGGAGAAAACTTATTAGTTATTAATCCAGCAGATATTCATATAGGTAAATATGCTAGTGAAAGAGAAACAGGAGAAGAGTACAACATGGATATAGCTGTAGAAAGGGTTTTAACAGGTGTTAGTGGACTTATTAGTCAAGCAAAGGGTTTTTCTATTGATAGAGTCCTTTTTTGCATAGGGAACGATATTCTACATACCGATAATGTTATGTCAAGTACCACCCGAGGAACTTATCAAGATACAGATGGAAAATGGTGGCAGCATTATGAAGTTGCTTTACAAGTTTATGTAGCTTGTGTAGAGATGTTAAGAGATGTAGCTCCTGTAGATTGTGTTCATAGCATGTCTAATCACGATTACCAAAGTGGATTTCACTTGGCACACGCTTTAAAAGCTTGGTTCAGGAATTGTGATGATGTTACTATTGACGCTGGAGTAGCTAATAGAAAGTATTACAAGTACGGAAGTAATTTAATAGGACTTGAGCATGGAGATGGCGCGAAGATGGATAAATTACCCCTATTAATGGCACAAGAAAAACCTCAAGATTGGGCGGATACCACTCATAGATATTGGTATCTACACCATTTACATCATAAAATTAAGCATAAATGGCTTGATGCAAAGGATTTTATAGGAGTTACAGTAGAATATATGAGAAGTCCTAGTTCAGCAGACTCTTGGCATGCAGGGAAGGGATTTTGTGGTGTACCCCGAGCAGTTGAAGGGTTCATTCATGATAAGGAAAGTGGTCAAGTAGCAAGATTAACACATTATTTCTAAAAAGTTTTAGTAAAAGTCCTTTTATATGGATTTTTATTTGTATGTTTGCAGTATATTAATTTTCATTTTTTAGTATATTATTTATTTGATTTGATTAAGGAGGGCTCTCATAACCCTCCTTTTTCTATTTCCAGGAGGTAAAAGTCCTCCAATCCCTCTTTTTTATATTGAAAAAAGTCCCCCAGACCTTCTTTTATAGAGGTTCTTAATTTTCCAAGATCATAACCTTCCTTCTTTATAATCATTCTAAATAGTGTTTTTTTATTTATAAAAATAATACCTTAATTTATTGTTATTGTCAAATATTAGCGTTTATGTTGTATATAATCAAATAATAACTAAAATTAAACAAAATGGAAGTAAAAGAAAAAACAGAAGTAAAGAGAAGAACAGAGGTTTCTATTGGAATTGACTACATGAGCAATTTATCTTATGATTACTTTATAGATGATATTGAAAGTGTAGCTAGTGAAATAGATTTCTTTTGTGAAGTTATCAATAACAATTTCAATAATATTATAGAAAAATATAATTCTAATCAAGATGATTACAAAAATACTTTTACTATATCTGCTATAGGATACAGCCAAGGGGATTGGCAAGATTATATCATACAAACTAATGAAGAGGAATTTAGCGACAAGATCAATGAGTTAAGGAGGTTGTTAGAAAGAAGTTTTACTCATCAAAATGATTATTATGCTAATAAATACGATACGATAACAATTGACGGAGAGGATTTTCAAGGGGATCCGTACGACCATACTATTTTTTCTATTAATGATATTGAATTTCCAGATAAAGAAGAGGTGTTTAATGAGTACATAGCAATATACGGAAATGATGCAGACAAAATAACAATTAATATAGATGGATAAAATAAATAAACCAACAAAACATTTGGCAGTATAAAATATTAGCTGTTATGTTGTATATAATCAAATTAATAATTAAAAAAATAAATAAAATGAAACAGAAAGATTTATTACAAAAATGGGAACAGGTAAAAGGAAGTTATTTATCTTATTTTGATAGAGATGAGTTAGAAAAAGAATACTCTGATTGGTTTGGTAATAGTATAGACCATTATCCTTATATGGAGAAAAGTCAAATGATTGAGGAACTTATTGCAGATCAGTTAGAATATAGAAAAGATGATAGTATTGATGATTTAAAAGAAACTATTAAGAATATCAAAAGTTTATCAGTAATTTAATAACTAAAAATAAATAAAATGGAGAATAAAATAAAAACCCCACTACATTCTGATGATGCGCTTCAAGAAGAAAGACAGAACGCTTTATATCATATTATGAGAAGAGTAGAGGTTCAAGAAAAAGAAAACATGCTAACGCATAATTACTTAAAATTGATCATAAAAGAAACTAAAAAATTGATAAGGTCAGACTTTTAAATAAAATATAATCAAATTAATAATAAATAAAAATAAACAAAATGAAGACAAATGTAAATTACTACACATTCAGAAATTGGTTCAACACTAACAGGCCGAACGATTTCTCCTACAATGGGATTGTTGCATTGTGGGAAATGTTAGAAGATTATGAAGATAGTACAGGAGAGGAGATTGAGTTTGATCCTATAGCTTTATGTTGTGAGTATTC
>TARA_R110001606_G_scaffold170240_3_pt1 | contig 16516 bp, 20 predicted proteins | sample TARA_R110001606 | Tara Oceans TARA_R110001606 (sample SAMEA4398315) | marine metagenome | biome: Polar Biome; feature: [SRF] surface water layer (ENVO:00010504); material: water (ENVO:00002006), including particulate matter (ENVO:01000060) such as... | depth 5 m | reverse complement strand
GATGAATCTTTTATCTTGTAGATTGTTATTAATAGTTAATGTTAAGTTTGTGACCTTCAAAAATTGTTGTCCAAAGATGCTAAATAATCCACTTGAAAAGAAGAACGGTTCTAAAAATTCAGCATCAAAGTCTGTTGTGCTAGTATTATTAGCATGTTCAAAGTTAAACAATTGTCTATTGTCGGATATACCGCCTCTTGCTTCATAGTTTTCATCTTGGTCTAAACTTTGAACTGCTCTTGTGTTTAAATCAAGAGTCATTTTAACTTCTTCATTTTCATTAGCGGTCATTGTAAGAGTATTTACTCTATTACCTCTAGCAATTCTAACAAAAGTTGTATCTTCCGAAGCACTAGCAGTATTAGTAGTTAATGTTGTGGACTTAGCCATAGTTTGCTCTAATGCAAAAGAAGGCAACTTCTCTCCATTTGCCTCACCAAAAGTATATGTTATTGGATTGGTAAGAGCAGTAGCAGTTGTTGTTGTTCTTTGTAGAAGTTCTGTATTTGATGCTACATCAAATCCTTGAAGTAGTGGTGGTGTTAAAGTATTTGAACCTCTAGCAGTTTTATAGAAAATTGGCCCTTGTTCTAAAAATTCAGTTGAAGTTATAGTTCCTGTTTCAGCACCACCGTTTGTAGTGTCAAGATAAACATACCTTCTATCATCAGCATTACTTAATGAACCATGAGCATTTAATAAATCAGTTGCGGGTTGTGCCTCAAAAGTAGCAACAATTTGTGTGCATTTACCTAGTGCATAATAAAGAAATGCACCGTGATTAGCCACTAATGCTAAATTACCACCGGATGAAGTTTCTATTCCTTTATATTGATGGCTAAAGTTTCTTGAGCCACCCAAAGATAAGTTGAGTTGTTTCATTTCTACTTCAACATTAGGGAAAGTTCCTGTCTCTAATAGACCTAGCCAATTATCAGCGTTTAATCTCTTAGTTGTTGAACTTTTTTCTCCAACACAAGGCGCACCATATCCTCTAACATGAATAAAATCTCCATCTGCTAAAGTATGTCCATGAGCAGGAGTTATAATTAAATCTTTTTCAGTATTAGAAGTTACGGTATGGGTTGAGATAACAGTTGTCGTTGCCCCTGCATCATATAATTCAATTATACAACCTGTGTATAAATTATTTACCATTAAGAAATGTGCTTCCCAATCGTCGTGCGCTCTTAATGTTGTGGTTGTGCTACTATTATGGTCTAGTGGTATGTATAAATCCACTTCCGGCACTAATGTTAAACTTGCTTGGCTTCCTAAAAATATATCTTCTGCTGACATTCTGTTTCTCTCCTTTCCTTTACATACTTACTAAGGGAGTGTTAATGCGAATCGTTTTGTTTCTACTGATAATTTATATCCGAATAACCTCTTCGACCTGTCGTTACTTTCGCTTCTTGAACCTACAAACACTTGATTAAACTTAGAACCATCACTTGCAGTATATCCAGTACGACCTCGCTCAAGCGTATGACGGGCTATCAAGTATATAGCCCTTAGCCTGTCTCTTCCAAAGTCAGCATCCGTACCTGCTCTTTCATCATGTATGGTTCTCATGTGCATTGTAAATGAATAAGTTTCGTTCCTTACATCAAAATTAATAGTGGGATATTCTATGTTTTGAGAGTCCTCAAAAAACACTATAACATCTTTAGCCGTCAAGTCATATCTAACTCCTTTGTTCTTTTGTAGTGTTCTAACATCAACAAAATTAGGAGTTCCTGCATGGTCGGCACTAATAGTTCCGGCATTGACTAAAGTAGTTACAGAAGAACTCCACTTAGAAGAGACTAAATCTATTAACAAACTTACTTCATCCATATTATCGCCTCAATGCTTTTTTGAAATCGTCACTTATTTTCTTAGATAGGGCTTTTGAAAAGTTTTCTTCTGCATTTTTTATCATTTCTTTTTTGCTAAACGATACATCAATTCCTAATACTTCCGATAATTCTTGCATAGCCTTTTGTCTTTCCATTTCTATTTCTAAAAACTTTTTAAAGAGATTAATTTCTTGCATAGAAATCACTCAAGTAAGTACACTAAATCTCCTTTACCCTTTAATATATCATTGGCTTCTTTAGTTAATATATCATACTTCTCTTTAGTAGATATATTACCGCCAGTTTCAGCAATCATAATTGTTTGGTCATCGTGCCTTAATAATTCGGCAGCGACTAACATTGTTGTAGCCTTGTGTATAGCCGAAGGAACTCTACCATCACCTGCAATATAACTAGCAATTATTGAGTTTTGAGTATGATATGGATAATCCCTTAAGAAAAAGACTCTCCCTTCATCCCCTATCTTCCAAAAACTTCCTAGTCTCTTCATATCTTGTTTATCAGTAAAGGCTTCTGTAATACTACTAGAATTTTCACCTGCTTTGTCTGCTAGTGTTATAGTACAAGCCGAGCCATCTTCTCCTGCTAACAAACTAGAAATGTTTATTTTATTTCCATCATCGGGGTCTGTTGAAGCATAAAAGAAATCGGAAATAGCGATTGAAGAATCAGCCTCCGAGTTCTTGAACTTCTCGGTACTTGCTCCTGTAAATTGAGCAGTATTAGCAGGGTACTCTTCATTGATTAAGTGGCATATTTCTTGAGCCATCGTCTTAGAACCAAAACTGCTATTGAATGTATTATTAGCATTAGTTCCTCCTTCCCCTGTAAAGTACAATATCCATGAAGAACCACTATTAGGTAGTTGTAAGGTTATGCTTCTTAGGTGTTTATAATTATCACTATTCAAAGTAATACTTGCTTGAGCCGATGCCAATTCTAAATAACTGTTACCTTGCCATACTTTAAGAGAAACTATTTTCTTAACTTTCATAGTTGCTAACTGAATAAAACCAACATAGCCACCATAATAAGTTTGCATAGGATGATTCATAAACTCAAAGTTATGAAATTCATTCTTATGTATAATGGGTCTATAAGACCTCTTTACTTTGTCATCAACAATACCTTCAATGTTCTTTATGATACTACCAACTTGTGCTTGAGAAGGGAAGGTGGAAGAACTGAATGCAGGTATTTGTAGCATGTCCGAGACTGCTCCTTTATCTGTGTAGTAGCCTTTACCTGTTGAATAATCAACATCAATAGAAGTGTAGTCGCTTGGGGAGGATGCTATTGCCATATTAAATGCCTCTTTCTAGTGTGTCTATTCTACTTAGTATTGAATTTATAAATGCGTTTAATGACGCTATATCTTTTCTGCTCTCTATTATTTTTGTTTCTTTTCTTTTCTTATAGGGGTTTCGCCCTCCACCCTTAAAGATTATATTTTTTGGTTTGGCTAAAAATCTTTTAATTGCATAAGTTGTTTTTCCTTTTTTATTTGTTTCTGCTGATACTTTAAAGTCAATATCATATACATTTTCTAAATCATTTAGATATGGTTTAAGGGTTTCTTTTAAAAATTCTTTTGTGTCAGTAAAAGCCTCTCTATCCCTGCCTTTGCCTTCTTCATCTCTAAATGGTTTTTTACCTCTTGTATCTTTATAAAATTCTTTTTCTTTTTTAGCCAATTCAACGGTTTTATCTTCTATAATTTTTTCTTTTGCCATTTCTACATAGTTACCTAATGAAAGAGTAGTCTCATTACTAAAAACATCTCCTTTAAAAAAAGAAAGATATGATATTTTTTCCACTATGATTTTTTGACTTATGTTATTAGGTAATGGTATTCCTATTACTTCTCCAAAATCTAATTTTTTTTCTGAACCAATAAACAATTTAGGCATAATATCTTTTTTTAATGCTAATAACTCTTTGGCAACTTTTTGCGAAACCTTCCTATCTTTTGCTTTTGCCATTATTTTTTTCTCACTAACAATTTTGGTTTCATCATCCAAGTCTTGTTCTATTAACTTTCTATCTTCTTTGCCATATCTTTTATCTTTATCTTTATCAAATTCTCTTTCAACTTCTAGCATTTCTTTCTTAAGTTCAATAAAAATAGTTTTCTCAAAATCTTCTAATAACATTGGAATATTATTTAAGTCTCTATATCTGTTTGCTTCACTTTCATTATCTATATCATATTGAACGCCCATCTCAAGAACTATTGGGTCTATTGTACTTCCTTCTTGAATAGTTCTTTTAGCAAAACCCTTTACAACTAATGGTATTCTTTGTTTATATAAAGAAGTTAATAAGTCTCCTGTTCCCGAATCTTTATCTCTTTTACCTGCTTTTGGAATTTGAGGTTTTTCATCCGTGTCTTCCATTAAATTAGAACTTGTGCTTTGTCTATTTTCTGCTTTAATTTTAATGTTAGTAAACCCCGCATTAACCAATGTTTTAAATTTGGCTCTATTTTTAAAATCCTGTTCTTCATCTATTCTAACAGTTTTAAGAGCATTTGAAGACCTTTCGGAGTATATATCATTAAAATACTCTTCATAATCTTCGACTCCTTTTTTTAATTGCACTCTAAAATCCTTAGAGTCTTCGGGTGATTCATATATTCTGCGTAGTTGAGCAGGACTAAGTTCATTGATTGGAAGTTCCATAATCCTTTCATCTTGAATAGTTGGAGTATATTGTTCTTTAACTTTTTTATTAGTAAATAATTCTTTTAGTGAACTATCTTTAATCTTATCTAAAGCCTCTTTGTATATTTTTTTATAAGGTTCTGCTATTTTTCCTTTTCCTAAATTATATTGTCTAACTACATTCCATTCATATATGTCGTCAATATCATTATGTGAGTTAATAGATTTTTCTAAAACACCATTTACAATATAATTTGTAAATTCGTCTTCTGCTATTTCTAAATTCCAAGTAGCCGATGCTCCATTGATTTCTAACTCCACAAAGAATCACCTTACATTAACCATTTAGCCCAAGCAGCCCCTTTTTGGATTGCGCCACCTAAGCCTAAACCGCTTGAAGGTGGCTCATAACTCATCTGTCCTTGTTGGTCTATCCAATACGGCCTACCATAATTATCTGTACCTGTTGGTTGAATAGGATAACCACTACCATTATTCATAGCCCCTTGCATCTGTTGATATTGTTGAGTATTACCTGTTAATCCTGCTACTGCCATACCTGCGGTTGGTGCAGCCATTTGTTGCATTCCACCGCCACCACTAAATCCTTGAGATTCTAAGTATTGTTGCTTGGCTAACTTTCTTTGATTAACTACTTCTGTATTAATCGCAGCGTCTAATATCCTTTGAATATCTAACTCGATATTTTCTGCGGTAATCTTTTCAAATTCTCTCATAGCATCATTGTGAATCTTTAACATACCTGTTGTAGAATCTGTTGTAAATTGTAACTTAGCCAACATTTTACTAACTACTCTTTCTACTACATCTTCCATCATTTTTTCTATGGAAGTTAAAAATTGCTGACCATGATATTGAAAGAACTCTTCTACATGATTATCTTGTAAAGAAAGTAAGTTATTTACATTCTTAAATTGTTGGTCGCTTTGTGCGTTTACTGCACTCATTACTGTTCCATTACTTGTTCCTAGTATTCCCATATCATTCACCCTGCGCTCCCTTAATTAGATAATTTATCCTTTCTGTATTTAATTGTATTTCTGCCGTTAATCTAACCATTTCAGCCATTGTTGTTTCTGCATCAGTGGCCGGTGTTGGTGGCGTTATATCCCATCCCATGCTAGTCAGCCTCATAACATCTTCTTTCGTTAATGTGTTTAATTGTTGTCTTTTTAACATATTAGGCATTTTGGCTTTAGGAATAAACGCTTTAAAATCTAATCCATGCTCATCTGCTAGTATTTGTTGTTGTAGCATCTCCATTTGTTTATGGATGGCTGCATGTTTTTGACAATAAGTTCCTCTTAGTGGTCTTCCCTTCTCAACATTATCTAATGGTATTGGTGGCCTTAAGTAATCTCCGCTTTCCCATATATGATGAGTTCCACATACTACGCATCTATCTTTAAAGTTAAACTTGTAGCCGTATCTTAAGAAAAGAATCTTTTTCTTTTCCGGTAGTAGTACTTTTTTTATTTCTTTCATTTGCTTCTTTGGTTTTATCGTATCATATTGGTAGTCTTCAATTGGCCCAACTGCTCTATATTGTTGCAGTTTAGGTAAAAAAGCACTCTTCATTTGTTGCGACTGTATTAAATTTGGTTGTTGGTACATCTTTAATTCCTCAATAATCCTTTATCTTTTAGGTTCGCTTCTGCTTCTTCTACTATTTTTTCCATTTTCTCTTGTCTATAGCCGAAGCCACCACGCTTTACCGTAATATATTCATGGCTTTGTTTAAATTTTTCTAATTCTTTTTCAGCAAACTCACTAATTTTTTCTTTATGTATGTTTTTATATTTTTCAAGAGCCTGTCTTAATTCATTCATTTTTTTATCTACATCATAGGTTTTATAATTCTCTTCATTAATTAGATTTTTAGTATAAAAAGTCTGCGTTTCTTTAGACGCTTTGTTATATATTTTACCGAAAATATTATCTGTAATATTTTTTCCGCCAAAATTAGTAGTTAATGTATCTTTATAGTTGAGTTCTAATCTGTAAATGTCCGGCATCATATGTTCTAAAACAAAATCGGAATATTCACCAAAGACTTCCTTTTTTTTATCCCTAAACTCTCTTCGTTTACCCTCCAAATTATCTACTTCTTTCATATCTTCGGGAGCATATTTATCTCCTAATTTATGGGCTTCTCCCATATCAATTTTTAAAATCTCTTTCCACATAATAATCAATAATCCTTTATCATAGTAGTTATTCCTTTATACACCATTTCGGGGTCGGACTTAGCCGATACTATATATTTAAAACAAGGTATTCCCTTGTCATTCAACTGCCTCATTCCATACTTAAAAGGTTCAAATATTTCATGTTTGTCTATGGGATTATCACTTTTATACTTCTCTCCCCACATATCGTATTTATTTCCCCATATTCCTACGGCTATTGGATAATCCGATTCTTTTTTCTTTCTACCCGAAGGCCATCTATCCGACACAATAGTATCTACTAAAAACTTCCATGCTAATTGATGGTCTAAATTAGAAGGAGAATCTAAATGTCTATGGTCTATCATAAAAACAACATATCTCACTTTTCTTTTCTGCATGTCTTTAGCCCATTCTTTCCAATAGATTGCTTCTCCTCCTAAGTCAGCACTCCTAATAGTATGAGAATCACCATCAATTTTTATATTTTTTCTAGTGGCTCTATGTAATCCCACTGTTCTATCTTTTACAGTGGGAACTTCCCCCCTTGTTCTAAGTTGATGACTTAAAGTTGTTTTACCAACCATTGTAGAACCATATACGCCAAAGTTAATTGCATGAACTTTTTTATAAAAGCCTATTATTGCTTCTCCTACTAAGATAGCGAAGCCGGTCATTATGGACATATCAATGCCCCCAAATATCTTTTGCCCTCGCTATAATCCATCCCATTATATTTATGTCAAAGACTCCCATTATATTACCCACCAAGAAAGCAGACAAACCTAAGAAACCGCCCCAAAAATACATCTTCATTTTAATGAAAAACATATCTGCTGAATGCGCCCTACTTTGATTATATACATAGTCGGACTCACTAAAGCCCATTATGTCTCCAAAGACCAATTAATCACAACCTATTGTTGTATTGTTGCTAAGAACTCATTACTGATAGTGTTATCTTCAAAGGTAGCAGTTGGCTCTTCTGCCATATTTGCTCTCCATGATTCTCTTCTAGTATTTCCAAACTGTCTCATATTTTCTTGTAGTTTGTTTCTAATCTGTTCTTCTCTTTGCATTCTTTGAAAGTGGTTCTCTATCTGTCTATCTAGTAATCTTATCTCAATCTTATCATTGAGAGATAAGTCGAATAATGCTTTCATTACCATTATTCCACCTACTGTAATAAGACCAAATAGAACTGAATGTGCTAATGCTCCATATGGGAAGTTTAATCCATAAGCCGAGTAAAAATATACATTTGCTCCGCTTACTGTTCCTACAAATAAGATAGTCATAACTAGCCTAGTATCGTTATTTAATGCAGCCATAATAAAACCTCAATTAAACTCAACAGAAACATTTGCCGTAGAACTACCCGCTTCTGTGATTTCTAAAAATATTCCACTTCTGCACATAACTCCATGCATGTCATATTCTAGATTATAAAACCCATTAACTTCATTATGAAACCTAACTATTTCTGTTCCGCTATTATCAGTTCCGTTGAAAACTTTTACCGTACAAGCCCCGCTATTAACCGTTATCGCCAAATGTAGGCTAATTAACTTAGCATTATCCTTACTTACAATTGCGCTTGCGCCCAATACTCCACTACTTCTACAACCGCCTATGCCCGCCATACTATCACCTGTTCATTCAATGGAGAAAGACTCCACCTATTTAATGTAGCGATTACTCTTTCTTTGATTTTGAAAGAGTTTTCTTTGTGATTTTAGATTTTGGTTTAGGTTTTGGAGTTGGTTTCTTACGAATAACTTCTTTCTTAGGAAGTAGTTCATCAACCAATTCAGTAGCCTTAAGAGAATCTTTCTTTAATTCTCTACTTGCCAATCCTAGAATCTTCTCATCTAATAGTAAAAGTTCTTCTCGGTCTTCTTCACTAAACACAAAGAAATAATTAGGGTCGGAAAGACGAAGAACCGCCCATTTTACTGAAACGGTTTCTTCATCTTTCCTTGTAATTTCTTTCTTTGGTGTAAGGTTAAGTCTACCGATTTTAGAATCATCAGTTAATCTAACTGTTACCAATTAAATCCCTCAAAGATTTCCCCAAACTCGTAGTCTAACTGCACAGGCAGGGTCGCCATCATTAGCAACAGTAGCGTTTGTTCCATCTAATGCCGTAAACATTAATTCTATTGTTGTTGATGAAGCATACGCTCCTGTTGCGCTTGTTAGCAAAGATGGAACATGAGCGTTTGCACCCTCACTACCACAAATTGTTGCACAATGAATTGTAGACAATCCAAAGTCACTAGCAGGTATTACTGCTCCTGCTGCTAAGTGGGAAGTTACATCAACTACTGCATCAACCATATATTCATCACCACAAACTTTAGGGCGAGAAACGCCCTTATGGTCTGCTAATAATGTTGTTGTGTGTACTTGTGCCAACTAAATCACCTACTGTCCTATTGCTTGGAAGTAAACTACATCGCCACTTGTGCATTTTATTGCTACACCACCACTAGCAAGCGGTAAATTAGCATTAACTGTTGCTGCGTTAGCCTCAACTGCTCCGCCTTTGTGGGTGAACACAAGACTTTCAACTAATGCAAGTCCTGTCTCGATGTTTCCGTCTGTTCCGTCTGTTGTGGTTTGACCACAAACTATCTTTCTGTTTCCTTCTAAATTCATTTCTAAATGTATTACTGTTGCAAATGCCATATATATCCTCTCCTTTTATTCCTCATTGTATGTTTGTTATCTTTCCTTGACCCTTGAAGAAGGAACACCCTACTTCACCAATTGTTCGATACAAAGCCCTGTTTCCTAGAGTTCCTACACCAAATGGATTACCATTAGCGATTCCGTCTTCAAAGTATTGTGTAGGTTTCATTACTGAAAGCCACAAATGGTCTGTATCAAGGAATAGTAGGTCGCTTAGTTTACTAGAAGCACCGCCAGTTAAGGTCATATCCTTAACTGGAATTAGTGGAATGTCGTAGTAAGTAGCAACTCTAAAGCCCATCTCTTGACCCTTTGTTCCTCTAACACCGTTTACTGTTGGTACGATTTCTTTTCTGTCCATAAATCTCTCTTGGCTTTGTAACAAATCAGCAAGTGCTTGAATTGTATCATACCCAGTTAGAATAACCTTTGGAGAACCACCGGCTAATTTTAGGTTTCTAATCATATCGTTAAGTCTTGTTAGAGTTAATGAACGAACATCACCGGAAGCATAACCGCTACCAAAGTCTACTTCTGCATCAAGGAAACTAGCAGCGTTAAATCTTTCACTACCGTAAATTTTCCCTAGTGCGTTAGTAGCAGAAGTTGTATCAGTTGCTAGAACTCCACCGTCAATTGCTAATAGTTCTGCTCTTGAAGTAATTACCTTCAATAGAGAAGTATAGTTGTTTCCGATATTTGGCATAGCGGCTGATTCACCATAGTGTTGTAGTGGCATAACTAGCATTTTGTTTTGAACTTCTGCGTGATGCTTACCCATGTCTTCTCTCATTTGCGCTCTAATATCTCCGATACCATCGTCAATTTGAGCCATTTCCATAGCAAGTTCGCTAAAGTCGAATTGATGTGCAACGACTTTAGGACTCATATTTAGTTGAGCATAGGTTGGAGCAATTGGGCCAAGTCCATCTTGTGCAGTAGATAGTGCAGCGTTTTCAGGAACACCACCAATCATATCTGCTCTTGGACTATCCGAACCTAGTTCTGCTAAGTTTTCTGTACCGCTTGCATCAACAGTAAACAAGTTACCGCTTCCACCGGAAGGTCTTGACTTTAGAACTCTCCATCCACTGGATGAATAAGGTCTTTTTGAAATCATTGAAAGAGCATTAACTTCTCTATTCAACATAGACCATACTTTTTGTCCGTAAACAATATTGTATAGTGCTGATACATCACTAACGGCACTACCGGAGAATGCCGGTGAACCATCGTGTCCTGTGTGTATTCCACCTATTGCTCCGGCTTGCTTCAATAGAGCGTTACCGGCAGGTAGATTGTTTATTCCATATGTGCTTGCTTCTAAGTCTGCGATTGTATTAATATATCCTGTCATCTTAAATTCCTCCTACCATTTTGTGAATGTCCGACCAATCCATGTTAGCCATTTCATCCATACTTGGGAGTTGTGCTATGGATTCTTCTTGTGCCTTTAGGATTGTTTCCTTTTCAGCAGTCAAAGACTTCCTTAGTTGTGTAAATTCATCTTTAAGAGAACTAATCTCGCTTTGTGCATCATAGTTTTGCTTAGCGATTGTGTTTTCTCTTGCTGAAACTTCTTTAGTAAATCTTGCTGCAAATGACTTCTTTAGGTTGTCATAAGCAAGTGTTTCTAGTTGCTCTTGTCGGAAAGCCTCGTAAGCCTTTTCGATGTTAGCATTTGACAAATCAAGAGTATCAAACTCTCCATTGGTAAATGCCTTTACAACCGGCATGTCACTTGAAGTTGGCTTACCGTTGTTAATAACAATACGGTCAGCAGGTTCTCCAATTTGATTACCTGCACCATCAAGAGTTCTTAAGTAAGCCTTTGCTTCCTCGTCTTGATACTCGCCCATTTCCATGTCTTCTTCTTCATCAGCCATTTCCATGTCTTCTTCTTCATCAGCCATTTCCATTTCTTCTTTATCAGCCATTTCCATTTCTTTTCCACCATAGCCTTTTTCATCTATCTCTTCTTCTTTACGAAGCGTATTTACCTCTTCTAACAAAGTATCTAACTCCGCTAAAGCCTTTTCTAGTTTATCACTCATTGTTTTTTCACCTGTTTTATCTTGTTTCAAAATATCAAACCTCGCTTCGGGGTTGATTCCTTTTTCGCATATAGTAATTTCATGCAACTCTAACTTGCTGATTTCATTATAATCACCTAAGTTATTATGGCTTTTCTTTACCTTTTGGAGTGCTTGACCCCCTATGCTAAAAGACCTCAATGACCCTTTGCGAATATTTCTGCCTACTTCTTTGGCTTTTTCTATATCATCTCGTAGTTTAATCACTACAAAGAAACCTACATCATCTACTTCGGATTTCCATAGTCTTCCTGTATTATCTCTATAAGAATCTACTACTTCTCCTACTTGAACATTAGAATGGTTAGTCATAACATTTCTAAATTTAGAATCTCCCATGAATTTAACAACTGCTTCATCTAGTGCTTTTAGTGTGATTAAGTCATTTTGCTTATCAACTATCTCGATACTAGCATAGCCGCCTATCATCAAATCATCGCTACGACTCTTAATGATGGAGAACCCATCATTCCTAGTTGCTAAGACTGCCGACGACATTTTGCTCAAACAGAAAAAAAATCCTTTTGATATATAATACACACGGTTATTTTAAACTATTAGTCCTCTTTTGGAGGTAATTTAAGACTGCTAAACTTATCTTCATAAATATTCCATACACCTTTATCACTATCAGTATCAGCAGGTTTCTGTTCATAGCCTGTCCATGCAAGCCACATTCTTTCTCCTTTGACTTCAAGCATTCTAACATGTAGTTTAGTTTCAAACTTATTTCCATCTAAGAAGTATTCATGGTAGCCTTCTTTTTGAACACCTAATTTAACATCTCCACTATCTATTACCTTTCTCTTAGATATGTTCTTAGCCACAATAGCAGGGAATTTACCTGCCTTTCCAAACAACTCAAATATATCATCTTTAGAATCAAGTCTAATCATCCAATTAATACTTTCATCTCCTAATTTCATAACGATATTAAGGTTATCATCATCCCTAAGATATAGTTTAAACTTGCCTTGTTGATATTTTTCGGGAGTTTTATACTCTTTTTGTATAGTGTCCATTAATATCTTATCATTTTCAGCAAATAGTTTCTTTGTTTTAGCATCAAAGGACAAACCATCCCTATTCTCTATCCAGTCCTTTACCCTACTTAGTTTACTTTCTAATATATCTTGATAGATTTCCTTATGGTTCTTAACTAAGAAGTTATGTAATTCTTTTGGAGTCTTAGAGCCTTTCTCTTTCAAGTAGTTAAACGCAGCAACCGTTAATCTAGACTGCTTAGTTTTCATTATCTCTTCTGCTTGATGCTTCCAAACATCTAAATCCATAATAGCATTCTTAGCCATTAAGTTATCTTGCTCAAAACCATAGATGGTAAACCCATCCATGTCTCCTTTGATAATTATATTAGCCTCTCCGTGAATATGGTCGCTAATAACAATTCCTTTTTCTACTTCTTCTACATTATAGTTTAATGATTTATCAGTATCTTTTACTAACATTTGTAGAGATACTAACTTATCGGGAGTCTTAGATTCAGCAATCTCATTTATTTTTGCTGAATAAACTACGGGTTTTCCTTTAACTTCTTTTACTTTATCTATTGAAACTCTAACAATGTCGCCAACATCTGCTGAAACTTGAGTATTAGTAGCACTACCAACAACAAGATAGTCATTACCATCTATTTTCATAGTTCCTTTTTCTTCATCAACCGGCCCTGCTCCTAATTTATATGAATGATTAGAAGCATTCTTTTTCTTATCTAGAACTATTAAGTCTAGTTCCACAAACTTTTTCCATCTAATCCACTTAGGGTTTTTCTTAGTTCCTAAGTAATATGTAGAAGTAGAGTCTTTGATAACAACTCCTTCCGCAGTAGGCATTTCCATAATATCATCTGCATACTCTTTAACATCTTTTAGATTATCTGCAAGTCTTGTATCTTTCTTAGAAGGGAATGTTAGTGATTCACTAGAATGTATGGAGTAGTTGTTGAACATAATATTCATTCTGTTTTCTAAAGTATCTTCCATGAGGTTTTCTTCATTGTGTCTCATAATGTCAAATACATGTATTCTAGGAGTTCCTTCTTTTTTACCTGCTATGTATTCTACTGCATCTTTTCTCTTAAGAGCATCTTCTCCATCAAACAATACTAAAGAAGCATCTAATATACAATCACCAAAATGTTTTTTCTTTAGTTCTTCTATTGCATCTTTACATTTGGTAGAAATATCTTTACCTGTATAATCATAGGCTTTAATATTTTTATCTATCTTATGTAGTTGAACTCTAAGACCATCATACTTTTCTTGCACATAAAATTCACCACTAAATCCTTTTAGTTCATCCATGTCTTCTATTGTAAATATTCTATACATTGGCTTGTTAGGAATAATAAAATCGCTTTGTGCTTTTTCATCAGTAGATTTCTTTTCCTTTAGAATGGTTTTATCGTCTTTTTCTTTATCATCCTTAGCCTTAGTCTCGTCTAATTCAGTATCTATGTCTTCTAATTCAGCCCACTCTTGCTTAGTGTTTTTAGAAAGGAAGATTAGTTCTAGCATATTCATGGCTGCCTTTACTTTAGTCTCTACTTTCTTAGAGTCTTTACCATCACCATAATGTTCTATAATGTAAAGTGCTACATCATCTACTTCTAAGTCTAGCCCTGCCAAACCATCTGTAATATCATCGGGCTTCATATCCTTAATCGAATATGCTTCTTTAGGTAGTGCTTTATCATCTTCTCTAATGGCGTAGTGAACAAACTTAATCATAAGTTCGGGTGAATCTAATAATGCTTCCAAAACATTTCCTTTAAACTTCTTAGAGAAAGGGTCGCTAACTTGTTCGGAAGAATATCTCAATGCTTTAATGGCTTCATATACCTTTTCAGCATTATTTGTTGTAGGGTCGGAAACATCATTTGCTTCTAATAAGTCTTCATCAATAAAATCCTTGAGTTCTTTTGAAAGAGCGTCTGTCATTTCATATGCTTCTTTGATTTTGTTTACTGCGTTTCTCCATTTAGAACCGTATTCCTTTGGGTCGGTTCTTGCTGAAAGATAAGCGACTCTTGTTCTTTCAAAGAGTCTTAGAATATCTGTGGATATTGACTTATCCTTCTCAATAAGGAGTGGCATACGACATCAACGATTCTCTTGAATTAATTTAGTGTTATTGCGTCTTTTCCTTTCAAGATTAATTTTCATACCTTCAAGCATTTCTTCTAAAATCTTTAAACTGGGTGCTTCATCGGGGTGTGTTATCTTTCTTACACCAAATTTTCTTAATTTTTTCAAGACTTTTTTAAATTCTAATTCAAAATTAGAAAGCATCTTGGAGTATGCTTCATCATCTTGTTCTATTGTTCTTTTTGCTTTTTCTTTGCGCTTTTCGGGCGATAAATATGAGTCAGCACTCCTTACATCTTTAGTAGTATTTTTGTAACTTGTCATTTTTTTTGGCTTATCTTGTTTCTTCAAACTCTCACCCGCTAAACCATACCCTTCTTTCTTTTGAGTTTGATTAGTAATCTTAGAAGCATCTTGCACCTTTGGCCTCTTAATCTTTTCAACTTCGGGGTCTGTATCTATTTCCAATACTTGAGTTGGCTCAATGTTCTTTCTTTGCTTTGCGCTTAATTCTTCCTTAGCCTTTCTTGCTTTTTCAATAGCAAGGCTGATTATTTTTTCTTGTCTTGTAACTTTTTCCGGCATTATTGTCCACCTACATTCTCTACCATCTTATGAATATCTTTCCAATCCATATTTCCAACATCTTTCAATGGTGAACCACCAATAGTTCCGTTGTTCATTCTTGGAGTAGGACTATCAACAACAACATATCCCGACTTCATTAGTAGGTTGTCGTCATTATAGACTGCTTTCTCTAGAGTTTCTATCTTAGCACTAAGGGCTTTTATAATCTCAAGTAGTTCTTCATTAATTGTATTTTCTTCACTCATCTCTTTTCCTCCTTCTTTGGATATACTAAATCTCTTAACTGTCTGTAAAGCAATTCATAGTCCTTACGAAGTTCGGTAGCCGAAGCGACTATATCTACATTCCGTTCATCCATAGACTTCATTTTCTTTGTTAGTTTCTTATCGGACTTAACTAAGTCTGCATCCTTTAGAACTTCTATCAATTCACCTAATTTAGTAAAGTCTTGACCAAAAAATTCAGTAGGTTGTGTTGATTGTAATATTTTCTTTAGACGCTTAGTTTGTTTCTTATCTAATGTGTCTAATATATTCTTCTTTACTTTTTCTTCTTTCTTTATGGTAAATTCTTTACCTTCCTCGTAGTAATCCCATGTCATTCTTTTTCCTCTCCTTTTTTATCTTCGACCATCATTTGCCCAAACCCTGATTTTAAATCTTCTAGTAGTTTATTAGAATCCTCTTCTGTAGTTTTAGAATATTCTTCTTGGTCTTTTTTGAGTTCTTTTATATATTGTTGGTATTTTATCATAGCAGGGTATAAATCCCTAACTTGTTTTTGTTGTTCTTTATCTATTATTTCTTTGTCTAATAATATTTCTCTTACTTTTTTAGGAGTATCATATACTAAATCTATTTTCAATGAAGAGAAGTCTAAAGAAGTATTTGCACTAACCATAACTTTTTTCAAAGACTGAATTTCTTTTTGAAAGTCTTCTTCTATTTGTTTTCTTTGTGTAATTAATTGTTGAAGGGTTTCATATTTATCTTGGCTTAATTCTTTGATATAATTAGGCCCATATTTGACTTTCTTCTTTTCCTCTTCCTTCTTTTTCTTTTCATATACCTTTCTTTCACCGGCAGTCATAGGTGTTTCATCGGTGTCGGTTGTTGTTCTAGGTTCTTCTTTAGGCTTAATCTTAGTCTGTCTTGTTTCATCTTTGATGTTAGCAATAACATCATATAATGTAGGATATATATTAGCCGGTTTTTCTAAGGCTATAATAACGCTCTTAACTTTCTTATCAAAAAATATAGGTTTAAAATTCTGTAAGTTCTTTTCTTTTGCTAATTGCGCTATGCCTCTTAGCAATTCTTTTTT
>TARA_R110001606_G_scaffold132839_5_pt1 | contig 16523 bp, 13 predicted proteins | sample TARA_R110001606 | Tara Oceans TARA_R110001606 (sample SAMEA4398315) | marine metagenome | biome: Polar Biome; feature: [SRF] surface water layer (ENVO:00010504); material: water (ENVO:00002006), including particulate matter (ENVO:01000060) such as... | depth 5 m | reverse complement strand
AAGGTCTGCGTCGACGCGATGAAGGGCATGCAATATCGCGGCGCCGGCACCATCGAATTTCTCTACGAAAACAACGAATTCTATTTCATTGAAATGAACACCCGCCTGCAGGTCGAGCATCCGGTTACCGAGATGATTACCGGGGTTGATCTGGTCCGCGAACAGATCCGCATCGCCGACGGTCGTGATCTTTCGGTCAAACAGGAAGATCTGGTGTTCAGCGGCCATGCCATCGAATGCCGGATCAACGCCGAGAATCCGAAGACCTGGGCCCCCTCGCCCGGCAAGGTCACCAGCTACCATGCGCCCGGCGGCATGCATGTCCGCGTCGATAGCGGTCTCTATGCCGGCTATTCGATCCCGCCTTATTATGACAGCATGATCGCCAAGCTGATTGTCTATGGCCGCACCCGCGACGGTTGCATGATGCGGCTGGCCCGCGCGCTGGACGAATTTGTCATCGAAGGCGTCCAGACCACGATCCCGCTCCACCAGAAACTGGTCCATGACAAGGAATTCCAGTCGGGCGAATATACAATCAAATGGCTGGAAGAGTGGCTGGAAAAAGACAATCTGAAAGACATCTGATCGGTCAACCATGCTTTGATCCTGGCAAATTTCTACTATGTTTTCGGTCAGTTATTGTGCAGAAACGCAACGGGTCTTAATCCGTGCGAGCAAGAAACCTGCTCCATTGAAAATGTTCTGGAGATTTTTTAATGCCTACCAAGTTTATAATTTCAGCGATTTTGACATCGGGTTTTCTGCTGTCCAGCGCGGCAAATGCACAAAATAAATCAGGCGCGAGCGAAGTGCATCCTGCTGTAATAGCAATGCTGGAAGATTATAGTGCAGAGTCGAAACAACGCTTTCCCTGGCAATATAAGACCGATCAGCGTTTACGGTTTCGCGCCGCCAAGCCCTTTCAGGAGGCCGGAAGACAAAGTCACGCTCGGGCTGCATTCGGCTGGCAGATGATCTCCCGGCGTCTCACCGACAAAATGGGCGCCTATCCCAATTTTGAACTGTTTCTCGGTATCACTAGTGCCGGTAAGTTAGAGGGCGTTATATTCGGGGATGCGTTCTCCCCGTTAAGAAGCGATGAAGCCGGAGCAAAGCAGATTGCAACATTTGAATCCATCGGCATCACCGCTCCTGGTGTCGGTGAACTCGTCGGATTGACACTGGGGCCGGTCCAGAGTGCTCCCCTTGCCGGCAAAACGCACAAATTATGGTTCCGCAAATTTGAAGCAAGCAACAAAGCCTATCGAATGTTCGGAACGCTGCCAGACGAAAGCGAGCTTAGACTTTATCATAAGGCGTCCGGCAAAGAAGGCTCAATGAACTACTGGATCGGGAATAATGCCAAAACTACAGCATTCACGATCGGCTATTTGAAAGAAATGATCACCACCATCCGGAACGCCAAGCAATAATGATACGGCAATCCTTCGATTCATATTGCAGCAGCTGACCGGCGGGATGGAACCATTCAGCTTCATGTTCGCATGATGTTGTTCATATAAGCCCAACCTTTCCTGAACATAACAAGTCAGTTCAGGACTCTGACAGGGTTAATAAACTATCACCTGTTGCACAGATGCGGCAAATGGAGTCGCCAGCAACAGGAGTAAGCCATGCGTATATTTATAGTCACAGGCCTGATGGCGGCCACGATGTTGACGCCCGCCGCGGCATCCGCCGCCGAGATTGCACCCAGTCTCAATAGCGCGCCCGGACTGGCCCCCGGATTGACCAAGGTCGACTTGACCGGCGCAGTCGCCCTGCAGCGCGAAGGCCGCAGCGAGCGTCGCGCCAATCGAACCAATCGCCAGACCAACCGGACGGGCGACCGCGGACAGCGGCGGCCACAAGCGCGAGACAATCGCGGAGAGGCGACGATTAGCCGGCAAGTCCGCGAAACCCAGAGAGCGACCCGCACCGAACGCTCTGCCGATCGCAACGTCAATCTCGCAACCCAGCGGGAGCGGCGGGCCGACCGGCAGCGCGCTGCCAGCCGGCCGGAAACCCAGAACCGGCGCACGACGCAGCAACGCGCTGCTCGACGCGGCGACACGAACCGCGACGGCCGGGTCGACAGACGCTATGATCGCAATCGCGACGGCCAGATCGACCGGCGATATGATCGCAATAACAATAACCGAGTCGACCGGCGGGTAGACCGTAACCGGGACGGCAAGATCGACCGGCGCTACCGGGATAACCGTCAGGCCAGAAACACCCGCAATTATAACCGCAACAATCGCAACTGGAACCGCAGCTGGCGCCAGGACCGGCGCTATGACTGGCAGCGCTATCGCCAGGCCAACCGCAGCTATTACCGGCTGGGCCGCTATTATTCGCCCTATCGCTCGCATAGCTATCGGCGCTGGAACATCGGCGTATTTCTGGGCACGTCCTTTTACGGATCGCGCTACTGGATCAATGACCCCTGGCGCTATCGCCTCCCGACCGCTTATGCCGGCACCCGCTGGATCCGCTATTATGACGATGTCCTGCTGGTCGATACCTATAGCGGCGAAGTCATCGACGTGATCTACGACTTCTTCTGGTAAGAAAGAATTATCGACCGGAAAACCCGCTGCCCGAAAAGGCGGCGGGTTTTCTGGTGCTAGACCCTGAGACACCACTCATCCTGCTCGGCCTTTCGCTTTAAACGCAAAAATCGCTGCTTTTCGTCCATGCTCGGATTTTTACCCCTTTGCGCGCGTTTCTTGAGGTCAAATTAATCCTTTTGCGCGATTGAGACGGGAGTTGTTAGCAGGGTCAGTTGTGATAAAAAATTTCTTCCGGATATTGTCGAATGAATCGGCCAAAGAGTTGGAGCCGGAATCCGATCTTGGCTGCAAGCCTGATGCCTCTGCCCGGCGGCTTGAAATACTGGATGATTTCGAGCAGGCGGGGATAAATTGGCTGTGGGCAACGGACGCACAGGGTAACCTGATATATTTGTCGGAAAAAGCAGCAAAAAATTTGCATAAGCCGCTCGATGAGTTGCTCGGGATTCCCTTGGTTTCCCTGTTTAAAAACGATCCCGACAATCCGGATGAAAAATCCGACCGTCCGTTCAAATTCCATCTTAGCAAGCGCAGCAAAATCAACGATCTGGTAGTCCACCGGATCCCCGAAACGCTCGGCGAAGGAGATCGTCCGACATGGTGGATGCTTTCCGGACATCCGAAATATGATGAGGAAGGGGTGTTCCAGGGCTATCGCGGCAATGCCAAGGATGTGACGCTCGAATATCAGCGCAAGCTGGAAGATTCGCGCATGGCTGAATTTGATTCACTGACCGGGCTAGCCAACCGCCACCGCATGAATAACCGGCTCAACGGCCTGCTCGGCGCTTTCAAAGCCGCCAACCGCAGTTGCGCGATCATGATGCTCGATCTGGACCGCTTCAAGCAGGTCAATGATACAATGGGGCATCCTGCAGGTGATGAACTGCTCAAGCAGGTTGCCAAACGATTGCGCTCTATTATCGGCGAAAGCGGTGAAATCGGTCGCCTGGGCGGCGACGAATTTCAGATCATCCTGCCCGATCTGGACGATCGCGGGAAGCTTGGAGAGATAGCCGATAAAATTGTGAAGATCATTTCCCAGCCCTATCCGATAGACGAGAAAATCGCGACAATCGGCACCTCGATTGGCATCGCCATTGCGCCCTATGACGGCATCGAGAAAGATGGCCTGGTCCGCAGCTCTGATCTCGCCTTATACGCCGCCAAAAATTCGGGCCGTGGGCAGTTCCGTTTCTTTTCCGCTGAACTGAAGAATGACGAAGAAGAGAGGCGCGTTCTGGTCGAAGACTTGCGCGATGCGCTCGTCAATGATCAGGTCGAACTGCACTACCAGCCGGTGGTTCGCACCGACGATCATATGGTTGTCGGATTTGAAGCGCTGATGCGATGGGTCCATCCGGAACGGGGAGAGGTTAGTCCAGCCGTCTTCATACCGATCGCCGAAGAGTTGAATCTTATCAACCAACTGGGTGAATGGGCGCTCCGCCGTGCCTGTCAGGATGCGCTGCTTTGGCCAAAATCCGTCTGGGTCGCGGTCAATGTATCGGCCGTTCAATTTGCCAATAGCGGCTTCCCCGAAATCGTCATGAATGCTCTTGCGACAAGCGGTCTCGACCCGAAACGGCTCGAACTCGAACTGACGGAAAGCGTCTTCATGGGAGACAGCGATACCATCGACACCACCTTCAGAATCCTTAAGCAACTGGGCGTGCGACTGGCGCTGGACGATTTCGGTACCGGCTATTCTTCGCTTAGCTATCTTCGCTCGGCGCCATTTGACAAGATCAAGGTCGACAAGAGTTTTGTCGATTCCTGCACGCAAAAGGACAAGAACAGCGCCAAGATCATCGCTGCTATTATCGGACTGTCCGAAGCGCTCGGAATGGAGACCACCGTTGAAGGTGTTGAAGCCTTTGACCAGTTCGGCCTCGTTTGTTCCCAGGGAGCGCGCTATATTCAGGGGTGGATTTATTCCAAGGCCCTCAAGCCGCAGGAAATAGAAGATAAACTGGGTAGCGGCGAATTCCGGATCGAACCCGACGGGCCGGAATTATACCGGCCTGACAGGCGCACGGTATTCCGGCGGATCGGCGCCATTCATGAAGATCATCGATATGAAGTGGTCATGCGCGATCTCTCTCAGTCCGGAGCCATGTTTGAAGGATTGCTCGGTGTGCCATTGGGTACGAAGCTGGTACTCGATCTCGGCGAAGGACAGTTGGTTGTTTCTACCGTGACACGGTCCGATGAGTCGACCGTGGCTACAGAGTTTGAAACACCATTGGTCAGCGACGGTGCAGGCGGCTTGTGCACGCGCCACCGTGTCTCGCCTTATGATCTGTGCGCTGCTGGCATGCCGCTCGCAGCATTGCCACCGGGAAATTATCCTCTGACCCGCGACGCTTCATCCCTGTCCGGAAAGCCCGAATTCATGCAAGTGGCAATTGGAGGCTTCTGATCGGCACAGGACCATCGCCCTGACCGTCGGGATACACGGAAGTGGGCCAGAGCCTAACTTCCGGCCAACGCAGCTTCATTTCCTGTTGCAACATCTCTCGCCACCAAGCAGAAGTGTCCAGAATTGACAGGAGAAACCGGATGATACGCACGCTCAGCCTGATGATATCAACTCTGGCAATGGCAGTGCTGCCCGGATCGGCCAGCGCGCAGGACCAGATCATTCGCGTCGGCAATTTGCTGACCGACGCTGCTTCATCACCGAGCGGGCCCGCGACCATAATTGTCCGGAATGGCAAGATTGCCGAAATTCACCGCGGAACGGCTCCTGCGGCCAGCGCTGAAACGCAAGTCGTCGACCTCTCCGACAAAACCGTGATGCCCGGCATGATCGATCTTCACGTCCATCTCACCGGCGATCCCGGGGGCGATTTCTGGAAAGAAACGACCGAGCCGGCCGAATGGGGCGTGGTTGTCGGCGCCAAAAATGCTCTGATCACGGCGAAAGCCGGTTTCACCACCGTGCGCGAAGCGGGCTCTTCGCAATATAGCGCCTTCTCGCTGCGCCGCGGCACCGCCGAGGGCATCATAGCCGGCCCGCGCATTATCGCAGCCGGCCCCCCACTGGCGATCGTCGGTGGCCATGGCGATGTGTCGGGCTTTACCGAGGACGTGAACGACCTGCTGACCAGCGGCTATAGCTGCACCGGCGCGGTCGAATGCGCCGCCAAGGTCCGCAAGGCTTCGCGGGCCGGCTCCGATATTATCAAGATCACCGCCACCGGCGGCGTATTGTCGCAGCAGGGACGCGGGCTGGATGCGCAATTTACCAGCGAGGAAATGCAGTCCATCGCCGACACCGCCCATTCGCTCGGCCTGAAAGTCATGGCCCATGCCCATGGCGCGCGCGGCATCGAGGCAGCGGCGCGAGCCGGCATCGACACGATCGACCATGGTACCTTTGCGGACGAGGCCGCGCTCAAGGCGATGAAGGCCAATGGGAGCGTGCTGGTGCCGACGCTGATGGCGTTCAAGGGTGTCAGCGAACGGCTCGGCAAGGGCATTTATACGCCGGTGGTCGAGGAGAAGATCCGCATGACCATGGGCCGCGTCGGCAAGGCAGTGACTCTGGCGAAGAAACTGGGCGTCCCGATCGGCTTTGGCACCGATGCCGGCGTCTATAATCATGGCCGCAATGCCGAAGAACTGCAACTGATGGTCGATGCCGGCCTGACACCGCGCGAAGCCGTCGCCACTGCCACCACGATCGCCGCGAAAACGCTGAATATGGAAAATGAGATCGGCCGGATCGCGGTCGGCTATTCCGCTGACCTGATAGCCTTCGACGGCAATCCGCTGGACGATGTCCGCGCGCTGGAAAAGGTCGACTGGGTGATGATCCGCGGTCGCGTCATCGACTAGGCTGCGACCATGGCCAGAGTCTTTTCAAAAAAGCAGACAGAAACATATGCCAGCCCGCGACGCATGGCCGAGGTCGGCCGGCGCGTCACCGACACGTTGAATGCCCATCCCCGGGTGCAGTGGCTGGAAAGCCCGCATGTGCAGCTCTACGTGCACCAGAATTTTCTCAGCGACGCCGACTGCGACCTGCTGATCGGGATGATCGACAGCGACAGCCAGCCTTCGACGCTCTACAAGGGCACCGAGCGCGAGGGCTATCGCACCAGCTACAGCTGCAATGTCGATCCCGCCGACCCCGATATCCGGCGCATCGACAAGTCGATCTGCGACCTGATGGGTCTGCCGCAAACGCATAGCGAGATCCTCCAGGGCCAGCGCTACCAGCCGGGCCAGCAGTTCAAGGACCATCACGACTATTTCCACCAGAGCGAGTCCTATTGGCAATATGAAGGCCCCAATGGCGGCCAGCGCAGCTGGACCGCGATGGCCTATCTCAACGAACCGGCAAAGGGCGGCGCCACCGCTTTCCCGCAGCTCGAATATGAGGTCGAGCCGCGCCGCGGCATGCTGCTGATCTGGAACAATATGAAGCTCGACGGAACGCCCAATATCAACACGCTGCACGCCGGAACGCCGGTCGAGGAGGGCACCAAATATATTATCACCAAATGGTTCCGGCTCAACCAGTGGCGCAAGGCCTGACCGGGAGAAGGGCTTGTTCTCCGATCAACCGCCGACCGGTTTCGACCAACGACATTCAGGATCAAGCGAAGTCGTTGCGGGTGATACTTTAGCGTGTTAGCTGGCCATAACAGTTTTTGAATAGGAACATGAAATGATCAAGAAATCGCTCGCCCTTCTTCTCGGCACCAGCCTGCTGGCGACCGGCAGCCTCGCGATCGCCCAGCCGCTTGCCGCGACCAGCGCAGCAGCAATGGAGCATCACGAAGAAGCAAAGATGACCGAGGGCCAGAAGATGAAGGCCCTGTTCGCGAAGAGCGACGCGGAAAGCCTGAAGCGCAATCCTATCGGCGCGCTGTTCCGCGGTGATGAACGTTATGCCGACCAGCTTGGCGATTATATCAGCGACGAATATTTCGCGAAAGAGAAAGCCGCCGAGGCGGCCGAACTGGCGGCCCTGATGAAACTGGACCGCAGCAAGCTGAGCGCCACCGATAAAATCGCCTATGACGTGTTCAAGCGCGACAAGGAGCAGGCGCTCAAGGGCTATTCCGACGAAATCATGGCCCTGACCGTGGTTCGCCCGGTCAATCATTTCAGCGGCTTCCACACATTCTATCCCGACTTTGCTTCCGGCAAGGGCGCGGCGCCGTTCAAGACGGTCAAAAACTACGAAGACAATCTGAAACGCCACAAGCAGTTCATCATCATCGGAGACCGCTCGATCGGCCGTTTCCGGGAAGGCATGGAAAGCGGTGTGGTCGAAACTAAGCTGACCATCACCAATGTGATCGAACAGCTTGCCACCCAGATCGGTCTGGGCCTCGAAGACAGCCCGTTCATGGCACCAACCAGGAATTTTCCTGGTGATTTCAGCGACGCCGACAAAAAGCGGCTGACCAAGGAATATGCCGCGGCCACCAACGATATTTTCGCAAGCTATCAGCGCATGCATGATTTCCTGAAGAATGAATATCTGCCGGTTGCCCGCAACGAAGTCGGTCTGTCACAGATGAAGGGCGGCGCGCTTCTTTATGAAAACATGATCGAAAACACCACAACTCTGCCGCTCAAGGCCGATTACATCCACAATCTCGGCCTCAGCGAAGTCACGCGGATCAAGACCGAAATGGAATCGATCAAGGCCGAGGTCGGCTTTGACGGCACCCTGTCCGAATTTTTCGAATTCCTGCGCACCGACGATCAATTCCATCCGGAATCCCGCGAAGCGCTGACCCAGGCTTATTATGACATGGGCAAGAAGGTCGACGCGAAAATCGGCGAACAGTTCAAGGTGCTGCCGAAATCGCCGCTGGAAATTCGCCCCTATGATGAATCGGTCGAAAAATTCCAGGCCGGCGGTTCCTACCAGAGCGGCACGCCAGACGGTTCGCGTCCCGGTGTCTTCTATTTCAACGCCTATGACCTGCCGTCGCGCAACACCTCGGGCATCACCACGCTCTATCTGCACGAAGGCGCGCCGGGCCATCACTTCCAGATTTCGCTGGCCCAGGAGAATACCGAGCTGCCGAACTTCATGCGCTTTGGCGGCAACACCGCCTTCGTCGAAGGCTGGGCGCTCTATTCCGAGAAGCTCGGTTTCCCGATGGGTCTCTATAATGATCCCTACCAGCGCTTCGGCCATCTCGACGACGAGATGCTCCGCGCCATGCGTCTGGTCGTCGACACCGGTCTGCACAGCAAGGGCTGGACGCGGGAACAGGCGATCAAATATATGCTCGACAACAGCAGCATGGGCGAAACCGACGCCACTGCCGAAGTCGAACGCTATATCGCTATCCCTTCACAGGCACTGGCCTACAAGATCGGTGCGCTCACCATCCAGCGGCTGAAGAAAGAGGCTCAGGACGCGCTCGGCGACAAGTTCGACCCGCGCGAATTTCACGATCAGGTGCTCAACACCGGCGCGCTGCCGATGACCGTGCTGGAAAGCAAAATCCGCGACTGGATCAAGTCACAGGCTTAAGGTCAAGCCTCTTTTAGCCCCTCCTCTTCAGAGGAGGGGTTGGGGTGGTGGCGGTGCGGCAGCATCGCTCGCGCAGCGAATTGGCGAGACGAACCAGCCCGTCATACCGGCGCAGGCTGGCATCCAACCCACATTGGTCTTTTGCACCATAGCTAGGTTACGCTGGGGTTACGTTTAGCTGTAGCGGATCAGTCCTCGTCTTTTAGAGATTTGAACGGTCCTTTTTGCAAAAAGGTCAGCAGCTTTTCAAAATTGGCTTGATTGGCCGGTGAACTGCCGACTGCCGTTCTGTAAAACTCCTCATTCGCGAGAATATTCCGGCCAAGAAAATATGCTATTGGAATACCGCCAAAAGTTGCTGTCAGAACTGCAACTGGCCCCGCGGCTCCCACCGTCCCCAAACCGGCGAACAACGCAACCCATGCTGATTCATCAGGATATCGGGCGATTAGCTCAATGGAATATCTAACAAAATTTTGTATCAGTAAATCAACGTTGCGCGATTGACGGTTTTCTGGATCAGGAATTGTCGGAGCCAGTTTCACGGCCTCTTCGACAAATTCTTCGGTCTCCGGGGTGACTATCTCTTGTGCAGCCAAATCATCAAAACGCTCTTTGGCCACATCGGGAGAGACCATGGTCATTTGAATATCTGGTCCCAATCGCGCACGGTCGAGATTATCAAGCACCGGATCGAGACCGACAACCATGTTGAGAGCGTCACGCGTCGCTTTTAACTGGTTGAAAACAAATTCATCTACTTTCTCGTGAAGACTGGCTGGAGAGAGATTATCATATGTCTCAACCAGTTGTCTGATCCGTTCTCCGCGCTGCACAACTAGCGATGTGCGCATCTCGCCTACTTCGGAACCTAGAGCTTCAAGCAAACGATCCGCCAGATTTGCGACATGGCCTAGACTATTGCTTCCTGCGCATTGCTCTTTCAAGAGATAAAGTTCGGCTCGTAACTCGGAATGGCGATCGGTCGCGTCTTGATCGGTCCGCAACGCATCACTGTCTTGGTCCAAGTTAATCGATAACTTATGGCTTTCATTAGATCGAAACGTAGGTACCGATAGAATCTGCGGCACTGTAGTAATGACTAATGATGGCGCATGCTTTACATTTAGAAGATCAGACTTTGCAGGATCTTCAACCCAGCTCTCAATATCTTCAATTACCGGACGAATGCCCCGGCCCCACCATGCGTTGTTTTGGCTTCCCAAATAGTTCTTCAGGCTCTTAGAAGAGCTCAAATTTATTGAGAGCGCCGTCATCTGATTTTTGACCAACTCCGCGAACCATAGTTTTATTATTTGTGAACCTTTTATACCATCTAACCATAGATTCATTTTCGATATGGATGAGTGTATCGCACTCGGTATTTCTTCCCATAATCTTTTGTTTTGCAACGTTTGCCTGCCCCTAGCCAAGTCACTCGCAGGGACTAACTCAAGGTCTGAACAATCTCGTTGGACCTCATTCCAATTGCCAATCGAAATGCCCTTCCGACTGTTGAAAAAAACCGAAACCGAACCCCATATTTTGTCAAACTCTTCCAAATTTCTTTTATCAGATGACCGATAAGCAGCTACCGCATTCCATGCGGCACAAAGCGCTGCGATCATACTCGCGAATGCTGCACAATCTTTCAGGTCATTCGATGGGACAGAATATTTCTCCGCCAATTTCGCAACGGAAGCCATGTCTTTCGCTATTCTAGCCATCGTATGTACGGCAAACGGACCAATTTCGACTGAACCATAAACAGCCCAGTATCTTAAAATACCAAGCATTATCCTTCCGAATATTTCATCTGACAGTTCCGAAGGCACTGCAGGATCGGTCAATGCTAATGGTAAAGCACGAAACGCTACTCGTGAGGAGATGTCGATACTCCACTCTGGAGGCCTGCTCTTCATCGATTCGATGAATTGTTCAAGGTTTTCAATCTGCGCCATTACATTTACGACTATTTCGGCAGCAACAGTTTAGCGCAACTGTTATTTGGTCTGCCCTGATTCCGCCCGCACCTTATCCCTCACGGGAGAAGAAATCCATCGGTGGGCTTTGGCGCAGCCAATTCGCTTCGCGAGCGATGCTGTCGCATCGCAACCACCCCAACCCCTCCTTTGAAAAGGAGGGGCTAAGCAAAATTCGCTGTCCTACATTGCGCTTATTATGATATTCATCCCCCATGGCCGATCCCAAATCACCATCTAAAACCCGCCAATTTTCGCCAATTTGGGGCCAGTCCGCTTTTTCCTTTTAACACTGTAAAGTTTGTAAAGTTCGGAGCCCCATGACCAACGCCCTCGCCAACGCCGCCCGTGATATTCTTGCCAGGCTCATCGCTTTCGACACCACCTCTCGGAACAGCAATTTGCAGCTGATCGCGTGGGTCGAGGATTATCTCGAGCAGCACGGCGTCTCATCAACCCGCGTCGTTAATGAAGATGCTTCCAAGGCCAATCTCTATGCGAGCGTTGGCCCAGCGGTCGAAGGCGGGATCATTCTCTCCGGCCATAGCGATGTCGTGCCGGTCGACGGGCAGGACTGGCACAGCAATCCGTGGACGGTGACCGAACGGGACGGTCTGCTGCACGGGCGCGGGACCTGCGACATGAAGGGGTTTCTCGCGCTGGCGCTGGCCGCCGTACCCCTGTTCAAAACGGGTGCGAAGCCGGTGCATCTGGCCTTCAGCTATGACGAGGAAATCGGCTGTCTCGGCGCGCCGGCGATGATCGAGGACATGGCGGCAAAGCTGCCGAAACCGGCGCTGGCGATTATTGGCGAGCCGACGATGATGAAGGTTATCACCGGGCACAAGGGGATCACGGTTCACGAGGTCGAAGTGCTCGGCCACGAAGCGCATAGCAGCCTCACCCATCTTGGCCTGTCCGCCAATATGGTGGCGGTGGAACTGATGCACGATCTCGCCGAACTGGCGCGCGGTCTCTGGGAGAATGCCGATCCGGCCTCTCCCTTCATCCCGCCCCATGCGACGCTGACCATCGGCAGGATGGAAGGCGGCACTGCGCCCAATATCCTCGCTCGACGCGCGCATTTTGTCTTCGACCTGCGCTGCCCGCCGGGTGTCGATCCGGAGGCCATACTCGCACCGTTCAAGGCCAAGATCGCTGCGCTCGATGGCGAAATGCGCGGAGCCTTTCCCGAAGCTGGCGTCACCGTCACCCGCCTGTCCAACGCGCCACCGATGACACCGGCCGGTTCGGCGGAAGCCGAAGCCTTTGTCCGCCGTCTGACCGGCGCCAATGGTCCGTCCGGCGTGGTTTCTTACGCCGCCGAGGCCGGACAATTCCAGCAAGCCGGATTCGCCACCGTGATCTGCGGCCCCGGATCGATCGAGCAAGCGCACCAGCCGAACGAATATCTGGCGGTCGAGCAGTTCGAACGCGGCGCGGATTTCATGGAGAGGCTGGCCGAGGCACTGGCCTGAACGGGAAGCCGGAATTCCGTTCGTGCCGAGCCTGTCGAAGGATGTTTCCAGAAGGAACCGCGTGGATCAAAGAGCAAAAATCCTCCCCGCTTGCGGGGAGGTGGCAGCCGGAACCGCTGACGGAGGGGGCTCTGGTCGAGGCGCTGCGTTCAGACGAGCACCCCCTCCACCACGCTGCGCGTGGTCCCCCTCCCCGTGCCGGGGAGGATTTCCACCGGGAAAAGCCTTTCCTGCTGCGCGCCCGCGTCCTTCGACAGGCTCACAACGAATGGAATGTCGTCACTCCGGGATAACGCTACGGCATCGCCAACATTTGTAAAATCCGCAGAAAACAGCTATATTGGAGGAGAAAAGGATCGCATCATGCCCGCCGTAAAAGCTGCCAGACCCAATGAGATATTCACCCGTGAAGAGTGGAAGGCGCTGACCAGTGTGTCGCGCTGGCATGGTCTGTGGCTATCGCTCCATGCGTGGCTGATGGTGGCGCTGGTTACCGGCGGCACCGCTTTGCTTTGGCAATGGCACTGGCTGGCCGGGCTGGTGGCGACGCCGCTGGCGCTGGTGCTGGTCGGCGGACGACAACTGGGCCTGTCGATCCTGATGCACGAAGGCGCGCATGGCCTGCTCCACCCCAGGCGCAAAACCAACAATTTCGTCGGCCAGTGGCTGACCGGTTCGGCGACCGGCAGCGATCTGCACAGCTATCGCGCCTATCATCTGACCCATCATCGCTTCACCCAGCAGAGTGAAGATCCCGATCTCGGCCTGTCCGCGGCTTTCCCGACCACACCGGCCAGCATGAAACGCAAGGTCATCCGCGACCTGACCGGACAGACCTTTCTCAAGCAACGCGGCAACCAGTTCGCGGTCGCGTGGCTCGGGCTGAAGGCCATGGTATCGGGTGCAAAGGACACCACGCCACCATCCAAGCGCGACACATCGGCGGGCACGCCGCTCAACCGCAATGGTGCCGCCGGGGTCGCCGCACCGGTGATCGATCTGGACGGCGCGAAACGGACCACGCGGACAGTCGGGCGCTTCCTGCTCATCCAGCTGGTGGTGCTGGCGGTCAGCCTGGCGACGCTGGGCATTATTCCCTTCCTGATCTGGCTGGCCGCGCTCGCGACCACGTTCCAGCTGATCCTGCGCATCCGCAATATCGCCGAACATGCCTGCACCACCACCGGCGGCGATGATCCGTTCAGCCACGCGCGGACGACCAAGGCCAATATGCTGATGCGGATGACGCTAGCGCCCTACTGGGTCAATTATCACAGCGAACATCATCTGTTCATGGGCGTGCCCTGCTATAATCTGCCAAAGGCGCACGAACTGCTGATCGCCAAGGGCTATGGACCGCGAATGACGATCGCCAACAGCTATGGCGAGGTTTTGCGGACGGTGACGAAGCCGGTTGCGGCTTAAACCGACCGCAGCGCTGCCTTGATCTCGTCGAGATCGGCTTCCAGCTTGCTGACCTTTTCGAGCATCAGCTGGTCGATTTTCTCGTGCAGGCGGATGATGTCGATTTCGGCGCGCAGATTGACTTCATAGTCATGGGCCGCAGCGATCCGATCCTTGTTGGAGGCCCGGTTCTGGCTCATCATGATAATCGGCGCCTGGATCGCGGCCAGCGTCGAAAGCATCAGATTGAGGAAGATGAAGGGATAGGGATCGAAGGCGGCATTGAACTTGGTGAGAATTTCCGAGTTCAGCAGCATCCAGCCGAACAGGACGAGCGCGAAAGCAATGATGAAGCCCCAGGAACCACCAACGGCAGCAACCCGGTCCGACAGGCGCTCGCCAAAGCTGGTCTGTTCGTCTGCCAGTTCGGCGGCATCGTCGGCAACAATCTGGCGCGTGACAATGGCTTCGAGAACGCCCTTCTCCTCCGGAGAAAGCGCCGCCAGCGGCTTGTCGAGCAGTTGCTCGCTGAGTTGCTCGACCGTACGCTTTACCATCCCAAACTCCCTGTCGCTGTGACTATATGCCGGAAATGATCCTATTCACTGATGAATCGGTGCGCCGAGCGATCCTTGTGCGTTTTTGCCGGATCGAAAACCTCGCCGTTCATCGCGATATAGACGCCGTGAGGCAGGGTCTGGGTCGCGGCGAGGGCAAAGCCGACGTTGAACTGGGCATCGCTGATGCGCAACGACGCCGGCTGCATCGCGCCAGTCAGCACGATGGTCTTGCCGGTTACGTCGGACAACACCCGCGCCGTATCAACCATCGTGTCGGTGCCATGAGTAACGAGAATCATATCGGCATCGCTGGCTGCAACCGCGTCATGGATCGCCGCGCGGTCCGCATTGGTCAGTTCGAGACTGTCCTTGCGCATCAGCTGGGTCACCCGATGGGCGACAAAGACATTATTCTCCTGCAGCATATCGGGCAGCGCCGTCGCACCAATCTGATATTCGGACAGAGCATCGAAATAGACCTTGTCGATCGTGCCGCCGGTGGTGAAAATATCGATCATTACAAAGCGAGCGCTTCAGCGATCAATTTCCGGCTATTCTGCACGCCATAGAGGGCAATGAAGCTGCCCATGCGCGGTCCCTGCGACGAGCCGAGCAACGTCTCGTACAGCGCCTTGAACCAGTCGCGCAGATTGTCGAAGCCGCCTTCCTTGCCGATTGTATAGACAATCGTCTGGATATCCTCGGCCGCCGCATGGTCCGGGAGCCCGGCAAGTTCCGTGTCGAGACGCTCCAGCGCCGCCACTTCGACGCCTTCCGGCTTGCGCCGGTGCAAGGTCGGGGCGATGAAATCCTTGTGATAGGCCATGGCATTGCCGATCAGCTCGTCGAGATCGGGATAGCGTTCCGGCGTCGCGTCCGGCGCATATTGGCGCAAATATCCCCAGATCTGCTCGCGATCAGCATCGCCCATCACACCGACAAGGTTGAGCAGCAGACCGAAGGTGACCGGGATCGTGTCGGTCGGCACGTCGCCATTGTGGACATGATGCACCGCATTTCCGAGCCGCTTTTCCGGTGTCTGCTCATGCCACAGGGCGCGAGACTGGAAATATTCGTCAACCGCTTTGGGAATAACGCCCATGTGCAACTGCTTGGCCGATTTGGGTTCGCGAAAAATATAGAAAGCGAGGCTGTTTTCGGAGCCATAGCGCAGCCATTCCTCGAGGCTGAGACCATTGCCCTTGGACTTGGAAATCTTCTCGCCCTTTTCGTCGAGGAACATCTCGTAGATCAGCCCCTCCGGCTTGCGCGCGCCGAGCACCTTGGCGATCTTGCCCGACTGCACACCGCTGTCGGTCAGGTCCTTGCCGTACATTTCATAGTCGACGCCGAGCGCGGTCCAGCGCATCGCCCAGTCGACCTTCCACTGCAGTTTGGCACCACCGGAGAGAATATTATGGTCGATCATCTCGCCGTCATCCTCGAACCGGACGATCCCGGCCTCGGCATCAACGATCTCGACAGGAACCTGCAGCACATGGCCGGTTTTCGGGCTGATCGGCAGAATCGGAGAATAGGTCGCCTGACGCTCCTTGCCCAGGGTCGGCAGCATGATGTCCAGTATCTGCTGGTTGCGGGCAAGGACAAGCTTCAGCGTCTCGTCAAAAGCGCCGCTCTGATATTGCTCGGTCGAAGAGATAAATTCGTAATCAAAGCCGAATTGATCGAGAAAATCCCGCAGCATCGCATTGTTATGCGCGGCAAAGCTCTCGAACTTTTCGAACGGGTCCGGCACCTGGGTCAGCGGCTTGTGCAGATGTTCGGCCAGCATATCCTGGTTGGGAACATTGGTCGGCACCTTGCGAAAGCCGTCCATGTCATCGCTGAACGCGATCAGCCGGGTCGGGTTGCCGGTCAGTGTTTCATAGGCATGGCGCACCATCGTGGTGCGCAATACTTCGTTGAATGTACCGATATGCGGCAGGCCCGATGGACCATAGCCGGTTTCAAACAGCATCGGTTCGCCACCTGGCTTTGGTGCCGGTGCT
>TARA_R110001606_G_scaffold27637_3_pt1 | contig 16545 bp, 32 predicted proteins | sample TARA_R110001606 | Tara Oceans TARA_R110001606 (sample SAMEA4398315) | marine metagenome | biome: Polar Biome; feature: [SRF] surface water layer (ENVO:00010504); material: water (ENVO:00002006), including particulate matter (ENVO:01000060) such as... | depth 5 m | reverse complement strand
ATGAAACTAAAATAACCCGTAAAAAATAAAGGAACGAGAAACATGAATAAAGAAACGCAACAAGTACAAAAGAAAAAAGAAAACTTACCTATGGCGAGTATGTTCGAAGGAGATGCTCACAAAGGTATGGAACACATGGGAGCAGATGACTTAGCTCTACCATTTATACGTATCTTGGGGGACTTATCTCCGCAGGTAAAGAAATCAAAAGCTGAATACATTGAAGGTGCAGAACCTGGTATGTTATTCAACACGGTTTCAAAAGAACTCTATGATGGTGACAAAGGTATTCAAGTAGTGCCTTGTTATTACAAAAGAGAATATGTTGAATGGTCAGATAGAGGTGAAGGACCTGGTGCTCCTATAGCCGTTCATCCGGCAAACTCTGATGTTATTAGTCAAGCTAATAGAGATGGAATGGGTAAAGATAGATTACCAAATGGTAACTACCTAGAAAACACTGCATCTTATTATGTCATGGTTTTAGGTGATGACGGCAACGCTGAGACTGCATTGATTACTATGAAGTCTACAAGTTTGAAAACAAGTAGACAATGGAACTCAATGATAAGTGGTATCAAACTTCAAGGTACAAACGGAAAGTTTACACCACCAATGTACAGTCATGTGTATCATTTAAAAACTGTTGAGATGTCCAACAAAAAAGGAACATGGTCTACATGGTCCGTTGGTAAGGTTGGACCCATCACTGATATGTCAGCCTATGAGCAGGCAAAAGCTTTTGCTGATAGCGTCTCCAAAGGAGATGTTCAAGCAAAACATAGTGAAGAAACAACAGAAGATAAAGTTCCCTTTTAGGGTTGCTCAAACAGTGGGGCTTTACGGCCCCACTGTATTATAGGGGATTATAATGAGAGAAAGATTTAAACAGATATTTGAAGGCTTCAACGAAGCACATGGTTACACCTACAAGACAGGTGAACGAGATGATCGTGGTAAAGAAAAAGTAAAGTCCGGCTTTGAAAGAAAAACAGTCACAGATCAATTGTGGCAAAGTCATTTAGATGGTGAACCACCGGCACTAGGTATCATACCTATTAATGAATACAACCAATGTAAGTGGGGTTGTATTGATATAGATATCTATAATCTAGACCATAAAAAATTAATTCAAAAGATTCAAAAACATAATCTACCAATGGTAGTATTCAGATCAAAATCTGGTGGGGCTCACGTATTTTTATTTGTCAAAGAATTTGTATCAGCAAAGCTGATGAGAATAAAACTCAAAGCAATAGCTGACTTATTAGGCTATCACTCTTCAGAAATATTTCCTAAGCAAGATGAAGTGTTAGTCAAAGAAGGACACCTAGGTAGTTTTTTAAACCTACCTTATCATGGTGGTGTCAAAAGTATGCGTTATGCCATGGATGATAATGGTGAAGCATTACAGTTAGAAGATTTTATTGAAGTCTATGATCGTGTATCGCTGACCGAGGTTTCATTAGATGAAATAAAAATTATCAAACCAAAAGTGAAAGAAGTCTTTGAAGATGGACCACCTTGTCTAAATAAATTAGCTGAAGAAGGCTTTGGAGAAGGTAGTAGAAACAATGCTTTATTTAATATTGGAGTCTTTTATAAAAAAGTAGATCCAGATAATTGGAAAGATTTATTAGAAGAAGCAAACCAACAATACGTAGTACCACAACTCAAAGCTGCAGAAGTTTTGGGTGTTATAAAATCTCTCGAGAGAAAAGGCTATGACAAATACAGATGCAAAGATGCTCCTATAAATTCTGTATGTCAATCTGGTTTGTGTAAAACAAAAAAACATGGTGTAGGTTTTGAAGATGAACAACTACCCGACCTAAAAAATTTAACAAAGATAACTTCTAACCCACCGGAATGGTTTCTAGAAGTTGACGGCAAAGTTATAAAACTAAAATCAGAAGAACTACATAATCCTAATATGTTTGCGTTATGTTGTTTGGATCAAGCTAACATTGTTGTTGCCGGTGTACAGCCAAGAGATTGGCGTCAAGTAATACTCAAAGAATTATTAGAAAACCTACAAGAGATAAAACCATTGGAGTCATTGAACCATGATAACCAACTAGAGAATCTATTGTATGACTTTACAGTCAATAGACCTGCCGCAAGAACAAAAGAAGATATGTTGAACAAAATGTCGTGGACCGATGATAGCCATAGTTATTTTAGATTGGAAGACTTCTACAATTTTGCAAAAAGAAATAATTGGGAACTTGATAAAACTAAAACAGGTAATCTTTTAAAACAGGCAGGTGTTTTTGTAGAAGAACTTAGAATGACTTTGAAAAATCAAACACCACGTATTGTAAAAATACAAGCTATGAAAAAAACAGAGCCTAGTATATCCGGAGTGAAATATGCAGACGACCATTATTAGATGTTGTGAGTGTCAAAGGAAATATTCTAAACCTATGATAATCACAAGAGAAAATGTTTTACAACCAGGTAGAAAATTTAAACAAGACATGCACTACTGTATCAAATGTTATAACAAGGATTTTTATGAAAACGATAATACTGGGACCACCCGGAACAGGTAAAACAACAACACTTCTGAACCTGGTTGATCAGTTTATCCAGCAAGGTATCAAACCAAAGAAGATTGGATATTTTTCTTTTACAAAGAAAGCAGCCAATGAAGCAAAGCAAAGAGCTATAGATAAATTTAATCTTGATGAGAAAGAAGATTTAATTTTTTTTAGAACACTACATTCTTTTGCATTTAGATTCTTAGGTGCAACCAAAGAAGGAATGATGAGGCCGCAAGACTACAGAGACTTTGGTATCAAATGTGGTATTCCAATCAAAGCTGCAGCATATTCTGATGAAGACGGCATATTTAATTCTGATAATGAGTATCTCAAAACAATAGAGAAAGCAAAAGTCAAAGGTATATCTGTTATAGAACAGTATGATAGAAACGAACATCTTCTAGATATAGAAAGAGATACTTTGTATTTGATTGATAGAGAGTTATCTCGATACAAGACAGAAAGAAATATGAAAGATTTTACAGACTTACTATTAGATTTTATTGATAAGGATATGTCACCAGAGTTTGATGTTTTGTTTATTGATGAGGCGCAAGACTTGTCTTATCTACAATGGCAAATGGTTCGCACTATGTGGAATAAATCAAAGAAAACCTACATAGCAGGGGATGATGATCAAGCTATCTTTCAGTGGGCCGGAGCAGACATAGACCACTTCATTGCATTGAAAGAAGAAGTGGATGAGATAAAAGTTTTAGAACAATCTTACAGAATACCTGGTGGACCTATACATGAACTATCACAAAGAATTATTGCAAACGTTTCTAATAGATACGATAAGGTTTACAAACCTAGAGAAGATACAGGTGTTTTAAAATATCATAGTGATGTGACTCAAGTTGATATGAGTGAAGGACAGTGGTTGGTATTATCTACAGCACATTATTTTTTAGATGATGTCAAAGAGTTATGTGAACTACAGGGTTGGTATTATCAACATAGAAATAAAAACTCTATGCCTTTGGAATTATTATTAGCTATATCAAACTGGGAGTCATGGAGAAAAAAAGAACTTCTGACAAACTTAGAAATAAAAAATATTTATTCTTATCTTGGTGCAAATGTTTCACCAGGATTTCGAGACGGCAAAACATTACATTCAAACACGAAGTATTATTTATCACAATGTCAAGAAGAACATGGACTATTATCAGACAAAGTATGGTTTGAAAGTTTTGATAAATTAGATACAATGACAGAGAACTACGTTAGAAATATGAGAGCAAACGGGGAAAAGATAAATCGTAATCCCAGGATTTTATTATCTACTATTCATGGGGCCAAAGGTGGTGAAGCTGATAAAGTTTTAGTTCTACCGGATTTAACCAAGGCTGCATTAGATCAAAGCGATAAAAGTCCTGATGAGCTTCATAGATTATTTTATGTAGCAACTACCAGAGCTAAAAAAGAATTACATGTTGTTAGTCCCAAGAATTATGAAAGGTCTTATTCTTTATGAGTTGCTTTTCTTTTTTCATTGCGGCTAGTCTTCATTTAGGTTTAGAAGGAGACTATAATAATTTACACCCACACGCTCGTTGTGATTTACAATCTTTTATGTTTGGTTCCTATTACAACAGTGAATACAGAATTAGTAATTACATTGGAAAAGATTTGAACGGTTTAGAAATAGGTTTAGTAACTGGTTATCAGTATGACGTTGTACCTATGATTAGATATAAAAAAGATTTTTGGTTTGTTGCTCCTGCTTATGAGGTTGGTGGTAACACAGGATTGACTATAGGAGTTGAATACCAACTATGAGAGTAATGTATCAAGACGGAAAACTTTTAGTATCTTTGTCAGATGATGAAGTCGATAAGTTTTATAAAAACAAACACTCACCTGTAGAATTACCTATAGGTTTTTTAACAACTCTACATCAAGACATCAATAGAGCAATGGAACAGTGTTATAGAGATAAACTAGAAGAGGAATACTTTGGGAAAAAATAATATACAGATCCCTATGTTTTCTCCACAGACGGAGTGGACTCCTCCGGACGAGCTCAAAGACTTATCACAAGCAAAACAAATAGCTATTGACCTGGAGACACGTGATCCTAATTTAACGACACGTGGATCGGGGAGCGTTCGTGATGATGGAGAGATTGTAGGTATAGCTGTAGCTATTGAAGGTTGGTCTGGATATTTTCCTATTGCTCATGAGGGTGGTGGTAATATTGACAAGAAGATTGTCTTAGATTGGTTCAAAGATGTTTTGAAAACTCCGGCTACAAAGATATTTCATAATGCCATGTATGATGTTTCATGGATACGGGCGTTAGGTTTCAAAATAGAAGGACGCATTGTTGATACAATGATAGCAGGATCTTTGGTCAATGAGAATAGACTGAGATATAATTTGAACTCCCTAGCCAGAGAATATGTAGGCATGGGTAAGAATGAAAAGATATTATTTGAAGCTGCAAAAGAATGGGGCGTCAACCCTAAAAAAGAAATGTGGAGATTACCGGCGATGCATGTTGGTGAGTATGCAGAACAAGATGCTGTAGCTACATTGAAACTATGGGAGAGATTACAACAAGAGATTACAGCACAGGATCTATGGGATATTTTTAATGTAGAAACAGATCTCTTTCCTTGTTTGGTTGATATGAAATTTAAAGGTGTACGTGTTGACCTGGACAAAGCCCGCATCATAAAAAAAGATTTGATGAAAGAAGAGAAACAATTTTTACAAAAGGTTAAGAAACAAACAGGTAGAGACGTAGAGATATGGGCCGCTGCATCAATAGCGAAAGTCTTTGATCAACTAAAACTACCCTATGATAGAACAGCAACAGGAGCTCCAAGCTTTACCAAGAATTTTTTATCACAACATCCTAATGAGATTGCGCAGGCCATTGCTCAGGCTAGAGAAATAAACAAAGCGCACACAACTTTTATTGATACAATTTTAGAACATGAGCATAAAGGAAGAATTCACGCAGACATCAATCAAATACGATCTGATGACGGTGGAACGGTAACGGGTCGATTCTCTTATTCTAACCCTAATCTTCAGCAAATCCCCGCTCGAAGCAAGAGAATTGGTCCGTTAATTCGAAGTCTCTTTTTACCAGAACAGGATTGTGTTTGGGGTACCTTTGACTACTCACAGCAAGAACCAAGACTTGTTGTACACTATGCAGCGCTATCGCAACTGCAAGGTGTATCGCGGATCGTGGATGAGTACAATGAAGGAGACGCAGACTTTCATCAAGCGGTAGCAGAGATGGCAGACATTGATAGAAAAGATGCCAAGACAATTAATTTAGGTTTGATGTATGGCATGGGTAAGAACAAACTCATGGCAGAACTCGGTTTGTTAGTAGAACAGGCTGAAAGACTTTTGAAGAAGTATCATGAAAGAGCTCCGTTTGTTAAACAGCTTATCGATGCTGTATCACGCAGGGCCCAGGAACGTGGACGTATCCGAACAATTGGTGGTCGCATTTGTCATTTTGATTTATGGGAACCGGCTAGCTTTGGAATACATAAACCCTTGCCTCATGCAGATGCATTAGCTGAACATGGACCGGGGATCAAGAGAGCTTTTACTTACAAAGCTTTGAATAGACTCATACAAGGTAGTGCGGCCGACATGACAAAGATTTCTATGGTTAATTTATACAAAGAGGGCATTGTACCACACATACAAATACATGATGAATTGGATGTTTCTGTAGAAAATCCTAAACAAGCAGAGAAAATTATTGAGGTTATGGAACAAGCTGTTAAACTCGAAGTTCCAAACAAAGTCGATTACGAAAAAGGAAAAAACTGGGGAGATATAAAATGAATTGTTGGCATTGTAATACACAATTAATATGGGGTGGAGATCACGATATCGGAGAAGAAGATGAAGAGTATCTTATTGTGACTAACCTTAGTTGTCCTAATTGTAAAAGTTTTGTAGAAGTGTATTTACCCAAGGAGGACCACAATGAGCTTTCTAGTAGCGAACGTACCGCCCACTAAAGTATTCGTTAAGAAACAATATCTCTATGACTTACAAAAAGGTCATGGTGAATTTGTCGAAGGTATCTGGGTGACATGTAAATCTATAGAAGGTAGAGCATTATATTTTGAAACATATCTACCGGAGTATGGAGCACTCTATGATAAGCTTCCTATCTCTGCATTTGTATCAGAACCTACTGAATTAGATTTATCTTTAGAAGAATTAGAACTATGGGATGCTTTTAGTTATCATATGACTGTGATTACAAAGTCTAGTATATCAGGTTGTAAAGCTAAATACTTAGCTCCCTCAAAGAACTGGTACACAGGAGAATATCTATTTACAGTGGATAACTGTCACTCTGATGTCAACACAATGAATAGTGGATACTCAGAGATGCCAGAAGAACATAAGTCCTTTAACATATTAGGATTAGACAATAATCATTTTGCAGCGCAACCAAATAATCGTTGTTTGTTTTTTGATAAATCACTCACTCCTGCAGAATTGAAAGTGCCGGATTTCAAAGTATCTACCATTGAATACAATGTAGAAACAGAGAGTAAGTGGACCGCCGGAGATGACAACAACTATTTTTATGATCTGAAAGAGAACAAATAATGAGAGAAGAATTATACCTACGACAACTAAAAGTTTTACATCGCATAGTCAAAAATGTTAGAAAGAAATATCAAGGAGACAATAGCAGAACTATCAAACCTGTTATAGACGATCTTAATAGAATAGCCTTAGAAGTTCATACTCTACAACAAGATATCGAAGTCAATCTAGGTAAAAATGACAGATGTCTTTGTGGTGATTAGAGGGCCCGCCCTATCGAACGATAGGACGAGCAACAAAAAGTGAAGAAGATTTCTTATCTTTGCTTAAATTTTTTTCTTTGTCAACAGCCCATTTTGTAGTATATTATCCCATATATTAATAAAAGAAAGAGGTACAAGATGTACGTAATAGACAAAAAGTTAGAACGAGTGGCAGAAATGAAAGGTAAAACTCTTACCGAATTTTTAAACGTTGTAATCAAACATGAGATTGGTGATTTTAGTTTTGCCAATACAGAACAAGAAGCAGGCAATATGATAATATCATTAATGAAGGAGAAGAATAATGTCAAAAGCAAACGAGCATTATAGAATGCTACAAGAAGAAGAAGAAATAAACTCTCTTGTTGATGGAAAAATAAAAGAACCTTTAACTAAAGAACAAAAAAAAGATTTGAAAGAATATAAGAAAGTCCTTTCGACTCTACTTTATTCAAAGAAAAATCATGGAGCAAAAGGAAATGCCTGATACACAAAAATATAAATCGGTATCTGTACCGAACGCTACTTATAAGATGTTAGTAGATTTGAGCAAAGAAATATTTGAAGCACCTTTGACTATATCTAAGACAATAGAATATCTAGCAAGGAAAGAAGCTAAGAAGAAGAATGGCAAAAGCTAAGGCTAATTTTAAATGCAGTGAATGCCAAGGACTTGGCTATATTGAAACGAAAAGGAATGCCAACGAGAGCGTTGTGTTGAAATGTTCTCGTTGTAATGGTAAAGGAGTTATCAAAGTTGAGCGACCTATTTTACATGAAAGTATCGTTGGTGATGATTACAGTCTTACTTATCACGAGAGCTGAAGCATGGCCACTAATCTGAAATCGATCAAAGGCATCACTTCAGAGCTGCTGGCCGCAGCAGAATATACTAAGAACGGTTTCTACGTTTCCCTATCATTGGACCCTTTGTGTCCTTTTGATCTTGTTGTCACTGATGAAAAGGGAAATAGTTTTTTAGTAGATGTTAAAACAGAAAGCACACGCAAAACGAAATCCGGAACACATGATGAAGGTGGACGTATCTATCGTGCTTTGACAGAAGAACAAAAAGAAATGGGAGTACGACTTCGATATATTCCCTGGAAGGATTTAGATGGAGAAGATCAATGAATTTTACTACCCTACATCTTTTATAAGAAGTGATGTAGAAGGCACAGGCCGGACGTATGATATTAAGGACCAGGTGTCTTTGGCTAGTGTCACGACTATATTAGGTCAGACGAAAGACAAATCGTTTTTGAAAGAATGGCGAAAAAGGATTGGTGAAGAGAAGGCCAAGAAAATTGTAGCGGACGCCGCGAAACGTGGAACGTCGATGCACCATATTATTGAAGGTTGGGTCAGTGGTCAAGAGCACTTAGATTTGACTCCGATTGGTCAGAATGCTCATAGTATGGCAACACAGGTAATAAAAAACGGTTTAAAGGACCGTTTAGAGGGGTATTATGGTATCGAGGCTCTGATGTATTACCCTGGATTGTACGCCGGTAGTGCCGATTTGATAGCTAAGCACGACGGTGAGATCACTGTCATTGATTTCAAACAGACGAATAAACCCAAACGTGAAGAGTGGATCGAGGATTATTTTCTACAGCTATCCGCTTATGCTATGGCTCATGATTATGTTTATGGGACCTCTATTAATAAAGCAATGATTATGATGTGTTCCGTTGACAATTATTATCAGGAGTTTATTATATCAGGTGCTCAGTTAAAGCATTACAAACATGAATTTTTAAGGAGAGTTGATCAATATTATGGGGTCAGTAATACCACAAGCAGTTAAAACAGGAGCACCTTTACTTATTGGTGGCGGCATTACTGCGTCTCAAACCAATCCAGAAGATTTAAAATCTGTTGGTGGTGGTATTTTATCTTCTATGGTAGGGTCTCCTGCTACCGAAGCCCTATCAGAAATGGGTAAAGTTAAAGACCAATCTATCAGAGATGGTAATGTTGAAAAAGGCACAGAAATTTTAGAAGGAGCAGGCATGAGCAAAGAAAATGCAAAGAAAGTCTCTGAAAAATTATTTGGAGAAGAAGATGCTTATCTCAGTGAAGATGAAATGAAGGATAGAATTCAATCTGGTGGTATGGGAGAAGAGATTTTAGGTCAAATACAAAAAGATAAAAGTGGTTCTAAGGTTAATTTAGAAGAAGGCGAAGATAAAGGTAAAGTTATTGATTTAGAAGAAAAAAAGAAACAAATAAAAGATTCTGATCCAGACCCGGACGACGAAGACAGTGGAGATTTAATCACATCTATACAACAAATAGAAGAACTTGTTAAAGAAAATCAAAAATTAGAAAAAGAAGGTGATACTTCAAGAAGAAAAGAAAATACGAAAAAAATTATTTTTAATCAAATTTTACCTGATAATGTTCTTATAACAGCAAGACAAGAAATAAATAATAGAGACGGGTCTAAGCCTTTTGTTAATGAAGATTTTCAATTTGTAGACGAACAAGGCAATTCATCGTTTGCAACAGATGAACAATTAGCTAAAATACAAAAAGACTTTAATTCTTTGGTAGGTAAAGTAACCACCTTAAAAAAAACAGGTGGTATGGTTGACAAGGCTATTTCTTACGAGCCTCGATACTAATTGTTAAAATTTTTTTTAGTGGGTTGGGTTTGTCTGGGTCAAGGTATTGAACAGAAGTGTGTTCGTATGGGCTCACAGATAATTCATGACAGTTATGAGAGTTGTAATGACTATTTCGACGTGGTCCGTGGGGAGATGTCCGATGTTAAAGACTTAAAATTACAATTTACCTGTGTTCAGGCCGGACTATTAGAAGATTTTTATTGATTTGCATAGCTGTTGTCTAAAAACAACAGTTCTTTTTTCTTTATTTTTAACTAAAAACTTCTCTATGAAAGGAAATAGAGATGAATAAAATATTAAAAGCATTGGGTAATTTTTTTACTTTGGAACATGATTCTGATAAGGCTATCAAACAATGGCTACAAACAGAATACAAACAAGACTGGCAGTCCGCTTATACACAGTTCAAGGAACGCGGAACGTTGCCTAATTTCTACCGCCGTACCCTATAAGGGGAGATTTGGGTAAAAGTTTTTTTAAAAAAAAAAATATGGTCAGACCCCGCGGTAGTGGTGGTAGAGTAGGAAAACACTATATATTTCAACAATAATAGCACGATTTTAGTCTACCACGGCCGTGGTAGACGTGGTAGAGTAGATTTTCAAAAGTCTATATTTTTCAACACTTTTCAAGCTCCTAGCTTGGCGTGAAGAGGTTTTTTGTTTTTCTATAATTAAATTTGATTTACCTAAATTCTCCCTTATAGTGAGAATATGGAAGATACTTGTCCCATATGTAAAATTGAGATTGACGAATGTGAATGTCTTGAAGGATAAGATATGAAGATCGTAAATGTTGTTTGGCTGGATACAAATGAATGTAGTTTGTCGGGTTGGCAAACCAAGGAAGAACTATTAGATAGTAAACCTTGCACTGTTTCGTCCTTAGGTTATATGATTAAAGAAGATAAAGATTGTATTACAATTACTGCAGACAAAGATCATTATGATCAAGATGATTTATATGGTAGAGCTCAGGTAATACCAAAGGGAGTAGTTCTAAAGATTGAAATACTAGAAGCTATTCCGAGTCCGACTCCAGAACTTCTTCGACAGGTTTAACTATTTTTAATTCTAAAGGCTTTTTAACTTTATTTTTTAAACTTTCAACGTCCTCGTGCTCTAGTAATAACTTATTATCTTCTATAATTTCTGATAATCTGGCTTCTAATTCTCTTTCACTTAGGTCCTCCAGCTTACCGTGTTTGATAATCTTTTGTTCTATGTAGAGTCCGGCGGCTTTACCTCTAGCTACTTCTGCATTGATTGCAGCAGACCAGGCACCCTTCTCTCTACTTTCTTCTCTTAGTTTTGCAAGTTCTCTTATGTGAGAACCATAATCTACTTTGTATTTCTCTTGTAATTCAGATCTAATTTCACCGATATACTTAACAACCAAAGGAAATCTCCTTGGATTGCGCAGCTCTGACGCTCTTACATGTGCAGAGCTTTCAGCATAACCTGCTTCTATAGCACACTCTGTTGGAGACATACGACCTTCGTTTGTTACCAGCAAGGTAGCAAACTTTGTTTGTTGTTCTGTTAATACTTTTGGTAATCCCATGCACTCTTATAAAAAATTTATATTGTAAAAGCAAGTAAATTGTGATACTGGTTTACTTGAAGTGAGGGTATGAATATATTATTTTTTCATAGAATGTTATATGTTCCTCCTAGAACTTAACTTACAGTCCTTTCGTTCCTCACTTCACACTTGAAAGAAGAGGTATAAGATATAAAATGGATAAGATGAAGTTTAAAAACAAAAAAGAAGAGGAAGACTTTCAACAGCAATTGAAAGATGCAATCGAAGTTTTAGAAAAGCAAGATGTACATTTTTTTAGATCAGAGCATATCATTCCAATACTTCAACAAATGACACCAGAGCAAATAGAAATATTTGAACATCTAACTGGTATCAACAGACACACAATACATTAGTCATGTCATCATACACAACCAAGGCACTGATGCAGGTCCTAGAAAAATTCTGTGCAAGTCCTGTCGGCAGTCATGCAAAAGTTCAAATGGTCCTGCCACAAGGTAGAAACCCTTTGCAACGAGAGTTTAACATCAAAGAAATTAAATTAGTTGAGAACCAAATTATAGGTTCAAAAGAGAAATATCGTATGCTAATTCTGGTGGAGTAATTACTTTGAAACCTGAGTCAGTATTCTGGCAAGAAACCAAACAAAAACTAGATACATTTTCCCTAACAAGACTAGAAAGTTGGGCCTCTGCAGGTGTTCCTGATGTACTAGGTTATGGTGATAAGCGTGGGTTTTTTACAATAGAGTTGAAAGTAACAAGCAGTAATAAAATTAGGTTCTCACCCCATCAAATTGCGTTCCATTTTAAGCACCCCAAAGATAGTTATATCTTAGTCAAGACCCTCGCTCCACGATCAGTGAAACTTTATTCAGGGTCCGCGATTCAAGAGCTTGTAGCCTATGGGCCCACCCTCCCGCCTGTGGCCGAAGGCTGGGACGCTTGTCGCCTGCTGCTTGACGCTTGATGCCTGTGGCTTGTTGCTTGCTGCTTGTGGGCCCACCCGCCCGTGGCCTGTGAACTTATATTCCAGAAAAAAATTTCGTGGTTCACCATCCCTTTAGGGATGGTGAACTGCGTTCTATTATTTAAGATAATTAAATACATTTAAAATTATTGTAGGTTTATTATTAGATTTAGAATAAAACTTATTGATTAGCATTGCTATTTCAACCAGTTCTTCAAAGGTTAGCCCCTCCAGTTCTCTTTCTATATCGAGCTGTAAAAGCTTTTGTCTTCTAATGTTTGCCATAAGATACGTTTTGGACCTCCTTATCCCAGCATTGTCTACAATCTTTACATTGGTTGTCTTGCTTCGGAGCCGGACAACTGGCTTGGACTGTTGTCACGGTTGAAGTCCAGGGCCAGCTCTTTGGAGCCGGCCCATCAACTTTCGTTGCGGATAATCTAATAATTAGATTATCCGGGACCATACGCGGGTCGATTGTAGAAAGGATACCAGCCTCACGCGTTGGCAACCAGTGTTTAACTTCTGGTGTCAATTCGCAAACCTGGAAGATCCGCAGCAAGTGAACCAGGGACTGTACGTCGCCCGAATCATGCCAGCGAAACTCTTTCTTCTTTGAAACTTGTATTAAATAAACCATCCCATGAATCCAGTTTGGATTATTCATTGTTGCCTGGTACCGGCGTTCTAATGCTTCTTTTACATTGGGAAATCGATACCTGCCTTTGAGTGCATAGCATCCATGGCATACAGAGCCCGGGACCTTAACCAGCTTCGCGCCCACCTTGCAGCGGGTCGCGGGTATGTTATAGGCATATCCCGGCATCTTAGAGGGCTTAGACAGCCCTCCGGTTAATATGTTAGCTTCTTTTTTGTTCATCTGTAAATTTTCTATTGTCTTCATCAATAACCGATAATAAATGCATATATAGCCCAAAGCTTTCAATTTTTGGCCAGGCTTTTTTGCTCTTACTCTTCATGTCTCTTAGCTCCTCCGCAAGTTTGCAAAGATGCGTTCTTAAAAATAAATGTCTTTGTTTATATTTCATCTTTAATTATCCTTTCTACAAAATAATCATAGCATATTATGGGATAGTGTCAAGCTTCCTGCTTGTGGCCTGTGGGCCCACCCGCCCCAGCTTGCTGCTTGACGCTTGCCACTTGTATCCCATCAATAATATCTTGAGCATGCCTGTGGTCTACCATGTACTGATTACCCATCATCGGACCCCATTGCACGTTCTCATCCCACCAGCTTTGAGCTGCGTCGTCGACCGGGATAAACCCGATCAACGAACCGTGATTATTTATATTAAACTTCATGGGACTCCAGTGGTCTTATGATGTCTGAAACATAAACGCTGCCCATCTCATCAAAGAACCCGGCATCGGATCCTTTAACGTCCATCAATACAGCATGCTTCCAGCCTTTACCTTGGCGCGGTGACTCCACGAGCTTAGCTCTAATTGGCTGTCCCAGGCCATTGTCGATCTGGTACCAGCTGTCTTTTTGTAGTTTTTCTTTTTCCATCTTTAATCCTTTCTTAATCTTTTATAGCATTTCCTGGGATAGCTGTCAACCCAGTTATCCACAGCTTGTGGCCTATGGGCCCACCCACCCCTACTATCAAAAGAAACAGGAGGAAAACAAAAATACAAGAACCCCCTGTTCCTTTTGTGTCAAACCCTGTCTATATTAAACCCTTCAGGATCTGACGACTGCGAAATTGTCAAACGCAGTTCATAGCCCCCTAGGGGGCTATGAACTAAGCTTGATTTTGTAGATTTGCAACTACAACTATATCGTCTTTGGCTTTTCTATTGTTAGCTAAAGCTTTCAACTGATCTAGTCTATCTTCGGAAACTAGAGCCAAGTTAGTTGAGATGTTATCGCCATTAATCAAAATACTTTCGTCAATGTCAGTCCAATACTCTTGGATTTCATCTAAGTATTTAGCTTGATCTATGACTGTGCACATAGTGTCTTGATTAGATTTTACAAAATCATAATACATTCTATGGCAGTATATCAATTCAACTTTGGCATGTTCAAAAGCCAAAACTAAATTATCTTGCCAATCCTGTATTGCGTAGGCTCGGCTATGACAACCCCCTGTATTAACAACCTCAAGTGAGAAAGGGTTATTGGCTTCTTTACCATAACCATTAAATTGGTTAAAGTTTTCATTTAGCCAAGTGTTATTCTTACTACTGTCGGTGTTGAGAGTAGGGTTGCTTACACCACCACTTACGTGATTTTGACAACCAACAAAAGGGTTTAACCCACTTGCTATTAGTTTATCATGATTTAGAGCATAGGTTAAATCTTCATTCAAATCGAAGTTTATCCGAGTTTCCCCCGCGTCGCCCGACTGCACATTTTTTAAAACAAAACATGCGTCCATTGTTGTAAAAGTGGTTGAGTTATATCTATCACTATTACTGTTATACTTTCGCATAACATCACGATCTGCTTTTGGAAATCTCTCTTCTACTAACTGTTTACAGATTTCGTGAATATCTGTTTGAGTTTTATAGAAATGAGTTTGAGCACTTATAAGATTATCTTTTTGTTCACAGGGAGTTTGTAAAACAACTTTATAATGTTCTTTTTTAAGTGCTGATCTTTTACTAGTATTTAGTCTTATTCTATCTGTCATCTTTTTTCCTTTCTAATAAAACTATACAACAATTAAGTTTGGAAGTCTATCGATAGTTTCATTCATTTGTTCCATGTATGTTTCCATACACATAGTTCTACAAAACAAACCATGTGAGTTTGGATTGTTTGGAAACTCCCAAACAACTTTTTTCTCATCTTCACGATACTCGGAATTGAATTGGCTTGTAGCTTGTAGCCACCTGTCCTTGGCAATCTTGCCAACTCTTTGTTCGTAGTGAGTTCGCCAACCATTGCCACCACCATAGGCATACTGTCCAACAGTACGCCCACAAGTTTTGCATTTTCTTTTCAATGTCTTACCAAGCTTTCTAATTCTTTGGGTAGATATCCGATTATCTCTTCTATGTCTTTCGCAGTTCGATAACCTTTCTTATCCATATCCCAATAAGTAAAACAAAGTTCGTCTTTTGCTGATCTGAATACTCGACATTTATCGTCTTGCCAAATACCCATGCGTTTAATTAGTTTGCCATGCTTTTCAGCAAAATAAGTTATTTCAAAACCTAAATAACTTTTTAGTTTTTTAATATCTGTTTCTTTCATCTTCTATCCTTTCTTACTTTCTTATGGGATATTCTAACAGAATATCCCATGAAGTCAAATGTTTATCTAACACCTCGAAAAGCTTCTTGAGCTAATCTAGTCGCTCTTAACTTACCTTGAGTAACTCCAGTCATGTAAAGACTTTCAACTAATAGTTCTAAATAATTAGTTTCAGACCATTCGGGTTGATTAACATTCTCACCCTTTTGTTCTGCGTTCATATCTCTAATCAACTGCTTTTGTTCATTACTCAGTTTTCCCTCAGTGCACATCTTAATAGCAAAAAGCATATGTTTAATTGCTTCTAACTCTTCGGCTGTGTGAGGTGCATTACTTTCATTTATATTCATGATCATTATCCTTTCTAATAAATATACTACTATAATATCCCACAATGTTAAACTATTTATTTATTTTATCTGTGGATAACTTGATTGACATTATGGGATATTAAATTAATATCAACAATGTACGAACTTGCTTTAATGCAAAGTCATGGAGGTACTATATCATAGTATCATCCCAAAAAAGGGAGGATTAAAACACTCCCTTTTTTTATTTGACATTATTTTATTTATGGGATAATCTATTATTAATTAAGAAAGGATAAACACAATGGGAAAAGTTAAAGCATGGTTAATAGATAGAGAAGATGAGGCAATAGCCGACATTGGTAATCACGATAACATTGACTCTTGGTTAATGGCACATTCACAATGTGATGAAGAAACTCTTAGAGAGTATTGGAATGACTTTCAAGCAGATCACGCAGACATAGTTTACGAATAAGAATATCTTAACAAGTGTTGCAGTTA
>TARA_R110001606_G_scaffold190436_1_pt1 | contig 16553 bp, 25 predicted proteins | sample TARA_R110001606 | Tara Oceans TARA_R110001606 (sample SAMEA4398315) | marine metagenome | biome: Polar Biome; feature: [SRF] surface water layer (ENVO:00010504); material: water (ENVO:00002006), including particulate matter (ENVO:01000060) such as... | depth 5 m | reverse complement strand
TGAGGGCTTTCACTGGGTATCCAGCCCAGATCATCAGTGCAGTTATTCATCGTTGTCTGTCAGTCTGTCGAGCAGGAACAGGGCGGTCAGTGACCCCCCTAGACAAATTCCAAACCCGATTAGGCATAGGTGAATTATCAGCATTATTCCTCTTCTCCTGAATTTGATAAGGAAGCAAGTGTCGCGCTGTTATCTCCATACTGCTCGCGAACAGCGTTGAGGACGGGGATAAGAGAAGCGAACGCCGCATCCTCATTCGCAAACGGTTGAGTCCTTATAGTGAGGAGGATGTATCCCTCCCCATCAACTATGTGGTAGTCGTATTGGTTCATTAGTTGTTCTCCTCATTAATGAATTTCAAATCGTCGGCGTGAGGGCAGAAAATGATTAAAAAATCTTCGATGTCCCCTTCCCAAAAAGTCTTGAACTTGTCTGTCTGCCATGTGTGACCAAAGGCATCTTCTTTAACTCGCTCCTCAGCGGTGATGTAAGTTCCATCAATCGTGTAACGGTAGTCAGTGTCGGCATGTGAGTCATGATCGGCAGTAATCTCAGCCTGCTCGTTTGCTCTAATGAAAGTGTTGATGCTAGAGATTGCTCTACCCTGATTATTTAAGTATCCGGCTGCACCTATTGGATAACCGTCATGGTGAATGTAAGCAGTGTGAGTGCCTGCCCAATCACTGACGAATTTATAAGTCGCTCTCGTTGACATTGTTAGTGCTCCTTGTTGCAGTGCAACATAGTTGTGTTAGTCCCGTGGGGGATTTGAATATCTCACATAAACATGTGACATGCAACATGCATTGATCAGTCAATGACAATGAACACTGATGTCAGTGGAGTTCAGGCGTTTATTACTGGGGTGCTGTAAGTCGGTCACCACTGATGTGCATAACGAAGCTGTAGGTCGTTAATAACTTGCTACATATAGTGGCAGGTATAGGCTCGTTGTAAGTCATTGATATATAAGGCGTATTCTCTGTAAGGCGTTTTCTGTCACAAGTAGACCCATGATCAAGGGTACTCTGAAAAGCCCTCAGATCGACTCAGAATGCGTCTAATGCGTGTCAAGTATTAAGTGATAAATGTTAACTTGAAAGGCATGTTTGCTGTCAGATGTCAACGTTGACAAGTAGCACGTTTATGTGATCAGCGTTTCTGCTGATGTAGAATCCGGACATTAATCATTGACGGGTAAATGAACATGGCAACTAAACAGCTAACGCCAAAAATGCTCCACTTCACTCGATGCGTTGCAGGCGGCATGACACAAGCGGACGCATACAGGGAGGCATACGAGCCTTCGGACTCAACCACGGCTGCTAGCATCCATACACTGGCGTCACGGCTCATGGGTAGGGTTGAGATAAGGTCGAGGGTGGACAGCTTAATTGCTGCTAGGGAGAGGGCTGTAGCAGCTTCAGCGGTCACGGACAGGGACAAAGTGCTGAGCAAACTTCGGGGATGGATGGACAACGCTGAGCCAACGGACACGGCCAAGCTTCGGGCTGCTGAATTGCTTGGCAAGGCTGCAGGACTTTTCACGACTGAAGTCAACGTGACCACCCGCGACAGAGATGCCAGCGAGGTCGCAGCTGAACTCCAGAGCAAACTAACAGGGCTGCTGAGTCGCGACGATGACCGGCAACCAGCTCGCGAGGCAGGCGATGAGGTGCATTAAGCTGGCGTGGGGCAGGGCTCCTAGGCATACCCCCACCCCCCCTGAGCGCGGGCCGTACCTGCTTCGCACATACATAGTAATACACTCATATAATCACCTTTTTTTCTGGTAGTATGCATGTCACATGTATTTTGTCACCCCTTTTGTTTTCAGCTTTTGCGTCAGGAGTCCCATACCCCCAAAATTTTTTTCAAATTTTTGACTTCATAGTTGACTTGCTTGTCAAGCGGCGTAATATGCTAAGATCAAAGTGATAACTGCGTACTAAGTAGGCTACTAAGACGAAGTAGTCTAGGTCGTTTCCCTTGAGGGGAACGACACTAGGTATGCAATATCTTAGTAGTCTACTATTAAGTAGCCTACTAAGTATAAGTAGGCAACTAAGACTAAGTAGAGGGCTAAGTTTTAAGTATGGCTATAGAAGATAGAATAGATCCTAGTTTATTGCAGAACATTGATAAGCTACCAGCTAAGGATCAGGAAGAGATCTTACTTCTTCTTGAAGAGTTGGATGATGCTGAAAAGAAGCAAGACGCTAGGGATAGCTTTATAGGATTTGTTAATAAGGTTTGGCCTGCTTTTATTGAGGGTAGGCACCACAAAATAATGGCGGACGCTTTTGATAGGGTTGCCAGTGGAGACCTTAAGAGACTAATAGTTAATATGCCGCCAAGGCATACCAAGTCTGAGTTTGCTTCATTCCTTCTCCCGGCTTGGTTTTTAGGCAACTACCCTGAAAAGAAGATAATTCAAACGGCTCACACTGCAGAGCTTAGTGTTGGCTTTGGTCGTAAGGTTAGAAACCTTGTGAACAGTGATGACTATAAGTCTATATTCCAGAACGTGCTGTTGAGGTCTGACTCTAAGGCCGCTGGTCGATGGAGTACAAACAAGGGTGGTGAATATTTTGCCATCGGTGTTGGTGGAGCAGTCACAGGTAAAGGCGCAGACCTTCTTGTGATCGACGACCCTCATAGTGAGCAGGAAGGTCAAAGCTCAGACTCGTCCGTCTTTGATCGCGTCTATGACTGGTACACCTCTGGGCCTCGACAGCGCCTTCAACCCGGAGGCGCTATTGTACTTGTGATGACTCGTTGGCATAAACGGGATTTGACAGGTCAGATTCTCAAATCATCTTTACAAAGAGCAGGTTCAGATGAGTGGGAGCTTATAGAGTTCCCGGCTTTAATGCCTTCTAATGAGCCTTTATGGCCTGAGTTTTGGCCGAAAGAAGAGCTATACGCATTAAAGAATGAGTTACCTGCACCCAAATGGAATGCTCAGTATCAGCAGAATCCAACATCAGAAGAGGGCGCATTAGTTAAAAGAGAGTGGTGGAAGGTCTGGGAAAAAGATAATCCGCCAATGTGCGAGTTTATTATTCAATCTTGGGACACCGCTTTCCTTAAAACTCAAAGAGCTGACTTTTCTGCTTGCACAACGTGGGGTGTATTTTACCACCCGGATGGATCTGGCATTGAACAGCCAAATATTATTCTTTTAGATGCCCATAAAGAAAGACTGGAGTTTCCAGAGCTTAAAAGAAAAGCTTACGATATGTGGGTTGACTGGCAACCAGATGCGTTTATTGTAGAAGCGAAGGCGGCAGGTACACCGTTAATCTTTGAATTAAGATCTATGGGCATACCTGTTTCTGAATACACCCCCTCTAGAGGTAACGACAAGATTTCTAGGGTAAATGCTGTATCAGATTTATTTGCATCCGGGATTGTTTGGGCACCCGAATTAAGATTTGCAGAGGAAGTGATAGAAGAGTTTGCGGCTTTCCCTGCTGGAGAACACGATGACTTAGTGGATTCCTCGACACAGGCACTACTAAGATTTAGGCAAGGTGGATTCTTAAAGCTGAATAGCGACGAAGAAGACGAGCCGTTTTATTCCAAGAAGGCTGAGTATTACTAATGGCCTTCTTACAAAGTAACATTCCGTACTTTAAATGCTGGGTTAGAAAAGAATACACGCATAACAACCAGAAGTATCATGGAGAGTTTTTGCATGCAATGGTTGTGGCTGTTACAACAATGCCAAAAAGATGCTTAAGCTTTCAGGTTATTTTTACTGGCGCTGAAACTTACGATGAGGAAGACCAGCAAAATGTTCATGGCGGGGCCATGTGGGCAAGAATGCCCATCACCGCATTAGTAGGCGACACTCCTTTTGAAGAGTGGCCTAAGGAGTTACCTGTCTGGGCAGCACAGCCTTGGGACTGTATGTCACATACCCATGCAGTTTATCAGATAGAAAGAGCAAGCCCAGCGCCTTGGCTTGCCAAAGTAGACGGAGAGTTTTACCCCGCAAAGTATTATTTTACTGTAGACTATACCGATAACGAAGTAGCGGATGACCCAGCACAGCACAAACAAAGTCATGTGCTAGAGCTGCTTGACGCTGGGGAGTACACAGGAAATATTGTTGCGCTGCCTAATAACAGGGTAAGAGTTACGCATCCAGCTTGGTTTGAGACTGGGGTTGGTGCGCCAGACTTTAGACCTAATCAACGAACCTACAACTCGAAAGATGATGTAGAGTATATTCATGACACAAAGCGAGTTTTTGACAACTTGTACAGTGAGGATTAAATGAAGAAAACTAAAGGTTACATGTCGGGTGGTAAGACCAAAGGCATGTCCAATGGCGGTAAATTAAAAATGACCACCAACAAACAGGGTAAAGAGGTTCCTTTCTTTGCTGCTGATGGCGTTGGAAAAATGAGTGCTGGTCGAAAAGTTCCGGGCACTAAGGGTTATTTTATGGGCGGCAAAACCAAAGGCATGGCTAAAGGTGGTAAGACTGGAGGCAAAACAATGGCTCGTGGTTCTGGTGCAGCAAGACCTCAAGTATTTAGAAAGGATGGCTAATGGCTATTGATAGAAGTTTGCGCTCCAATCCCTTAATAGGGGAAGGACAGGGTCTTGAGATTGAAATAGAAAATCCCGAAGCCGTTTCTATTGAAACAGAAGATGGCGGCGTTATTTTAGATTTTGATCCGGATGCAAGCACACTAGCTTCACTAGGGATGCTTCCTCATGACGCTAACCTAGCTGATGTTGTTGATGAGGCAGAGCTGAATACAATTGCTTCAGATTTAATTGGACAGTTTAAAGCAGACAAAGAAAGCAGGGCTGATTGGGAAAGAGCTTACGTTGACGGTCTTGATCTTCTTGGACTAAAGAACGAGGACAGAACTACGCCTTGGGATGGAGCCTGCGGAGTTTTTCACCCGCTACTATCTGATTCAGTTATTAAGTTTCAGTCACAATCCATACAAGAACTTTTTCCTGCAAGCGGCCCTGTAAAAACATCTGTTGTTGGCACGATTACAGACGATAAGGAAAAGCAGGCTTATAGAGTCCAGAACTATTTAAACTATTTGCTAACAGAAAAGATGACAGAGTATCGCTCTGAAACAGAGAAGATGTTGTTTTCTTTGCCTTTAGCAGGCAGTGCGTTTAGAAAAATTTACTACGATCCCGGTATGGGCAGACCCTGCAGTATGTTTGTCCCGGCTGAAGACTTTGTTGTTAGCTATGGTGCTTCTGATTTAACAACCTGTGAAAGAGCAACGCATATTATGAAGCGTTCCTCTAATGAAATTCGCAAACTTCAAGTGTCAGGGTTTTATAGAGACATAGATCTCGGGGCACCATCAAACAATGTTGATGAGATACAGGAAAAATACAACAGATTGACTGGCGATAGTGCTAGTTATGACCTTGACTCTAGACACACGATACTTGAGATCCAAGTTAACTTAGATCTTTTGGGATTTGAAGACGAAGAAAACGGCGAGCCTACCGGAATAGCCTTACCTTATGTTGTTTCTATTGATTCAGGTTCTAGAGATGTCCTGTCTATAAGAAGAAACTGGTATGAAGGAGATGATCTTAAGATTAAGCGAGAACATTTTGTTCATTACCAGTACGTTCCCGGACTAGGATTCTATGGATTTGGTTTAATCCACATGATTGGAGGATTAGCCAAGTCTGCTACCTCTTTGCTGCGCCAATTAGTAGACGCAGGTACTCTGTCCAACCTTCCGGGCGGTCTTAAGTCTAGAGGACTTAGAATTAAAGGCGACGATACGCCAATTATGCCGGGAGAATTCCGGGATGTAGACGTTCCGGGCGGTGCAATCAGGGATAACATTAGTTATTTGCCGTACAAAGAGCCAAGTAACGTTCTATATCAGTTAATGGGCGACATTGTAGAAGAAGGCAGGCGATTTGCGTCCGCAGGAGACGTAAAAGCAGCGGATATGAACGCAGAAGCGCCTGTCGGGACAACATTGGCTATACTAGAGCGGTCAATGAAGGTTATGAGCGCGATTCAGGCCCGATTACACGCTTCTATGCGGGTAGAATTGCGTATATTAAGCGGTCTTGTCCGTGATTTTGGCCCAGAAAAGTACCCATACCTGCCTGATAGCAACGATTTAGTGTCCGAGGACTTCGATGACCGTGTAGACATCATACCTGTCAGTGATCCTAACGCTGGAACGATGGCTCAAAGGATAATGCAGTACCAAGCGGCACTACAACTAGCTGCTCAAGCGCCTGAAATGTATGATATGCCATTATTGCACCGTCAAATGCTGGATATCCTAGGCATTCAAGACGCAGATAAGATTGTTCCTACAGAAAAAGACATGAAGCCCACTGATCCAGTCAGTGAGAACATGGATATTATTAATGGCAAGCCGCTTAAGGCGTTTATCTACCAAGATCACGAAGCTCACATTCAAACTCACATGAGCCTAACTGAGAACCCTCAGGTTATGGAGATTATGGGCAAGAGCCCTAACGCTAAGAAAGCAATGGCAGAAATGTCGGCGCATGTTCAAGAGCATTTAGCATTTAAGTACAGGCAAGAAGTTGAAAAAGAATTAGGTGTAGAGCTTCCTAGTCCAAATGAATCTTTGCCTGAAGATATTGAATACAGAATATCTAGACTAGTAGCGCCTGCGGCAGCACAAATAACAGGCAAAGCTGCAAAAGAACAGCAAGCAGAACAAGCGCAACAGAAGATGCAAGACCCTATTGTTCAAATGCAAATGCAGGAACTTCAGATTAAACAACAGGAAGTTCAGCAAAAGGCACAGTCAGAAATGGCTAAGATAGAGCTTGATATGCAAAAGGCAATGACCAAGGCTCAGCTTGATAAAGAAAAACTAGATCAACAAGAGCGACTAGAAACAGCAAAGCTTGGCGCAAAGATAGCCGAAACAAATTCTAGGGAAGAACTGGAATCAGCAAGAATAGCTGCACAAGATCAGCTTTCTGGCGCTAAGTTAGGCGTTGAAGTTGCAAAAGATATTATGGGTAATAAATGACAAAAGAAGTAGACATGTTTGACTATTTAAGGTCAAATGTTAACGATCAAATGAAAGACATCAATGACCACATAAGCAGTGGTGGATGTAAAGATTATCCGGAGTACACTAAGTGCTGCGGAATAATACAAGGTCTAGCTCAAGCAGAGCGAGAGATCTTGGACGCTAAGTCTCGATATGAGAGAGCGCAATAACGACTCTAGGCGTTTCCTAGTGCAAGCGACTTCGGGCGTTATCCCGATGCAAGGAGAAGATATGAGCGAAGCTGCTCAGCCAATAGAGACTGAAGAGTCTCGAAACGCAACTCAACTGCCTGAGCCTAAGGGCTACAAGATATTGATTGCGCTACCAAATCCTGAGTCAGAGTATGATGGCGGGATTATTAAGTCTATGAAGACTATTCAAGAAGAAGAGCTTGGATCTATTTGTGGCATGGTTCTTAAAATGGGGCCAGATTGCTACAATGATCCAAACAGATTTCCTTCCGGCTCTTTTTGCAAAGATGGCGATTGGATCATAATGAGATCTTATTCAGGTACTCGATTCAAAGTTCACGGCAAAGAGTTTAGGTTAATCAACGATGACAGTGTCGAAGCTGTAGTTGAAGATCCAAGGGGGATTGTTAAAGCATGAGCGAATTATTGGAAAACGAAAGTTCTGAGGATTCTTCTCATAGCGCAGAAGATAAATTTTTCGGCATAAAAACTACGCACGGAAAAAAGAAAGAAGCTGATACAGGCTCTGAGTCTAGCGAGTACGAGTTTGAGATAGTTGATGACCGTCCTCAAGAAGACAGGAGACCTGCAAAAGCTTTTCAATCTTCTGAAGATAGTGATGAAGAACTTGGTCAGTATTCTGACAAGGTTCAAAAAAGACTTAACAAGCTTAAGTTTGATTATCATGAAGAGCGCCGTCAGCGAGAGTCCGCAGAAAGAATGCGGGAAGAAGCTGTTAAGGTTGCTCAGCAATATGCAAGCAAAGCTCAAGAGCAAGAGTCTCTTATTACAAGAGGTGAAGCCGCTTTAGTTGATCAAATTAGAGAACGAGCTCAGCTGCATCTTGCTCAAGCAAAAGAAGGGTATCGTAAAGCCTATGAAGAAGGCGATACGGATGGAGTTGTAAATACTCAAGAGCAAATGCTTAGGGCTCAGTCTGAAATTTCAGATATTGAAAAGTATAAAAACAACTTAAATACTCAAGCCCAGAATGCTCAAGCTTATCAACAACAAGCTTATCAGCAGGATATTGCTAGAAGAGCTGCTCAAAATGTAGCTGCACAGCAGCAGCAAGTTCAGCCTCAAGTTACACCCGAAGCAGAACAATGGGCACAAAAGAATAATTGGTTCATGGCTGAAGGCTATGAAGATATGACTGCGTTAGCGTATGGAGCGCACACGCAGGCCGTTCGATCAGGTGTTGATGTAAGATCAAAAGAATATTTTGATTACATTGATAACAAGGTTAAATCGGCATTCCCAGATTACGACTGGTTGGATTCAAGCGATACGAATGGCCGTAGCGCGTCCGTGACAACTGGTCGACCCTCGACGGTGGTAGCATCTTCCGCAAGGAACAACGGTGCTAAACCGCGCAAAGTACGGTTAACGGCCACTCAAGTAGCCCTCGCCAAGCGACTTGGAGTTACAAACGAACAGTATGCCCGACAAGCCGAGCTACTCTAAAGGAGAAAGGTAATGGCAACAGAGCGCACCCCCAGAGAAAACGACACGCGAAAAGAAGAACAGTACCGATCAGATGACAGTTGGTCTCCGGCATCTATTTTGCCTACACCAAAGGAACAGGATGGTTGGACATTTCGTTGGATTCGGACTAGTATTTTGGGTCAATCTGATAACACAAACGTTTCTAGATCAATGAGAGAAGGTTGGATTCCTGTAAAGGCAGAAGACCATCCAGAACTAGAACTTGTGTCAGATCTTAACTCAAGATTTGTCGGCAATGTTGAAGTTGGCGGTTTGTTACTTTGTAAAGCTCCTGCGGAGAAGATCAAGTCACGAACTGAACACTTTGAAAGAGTTGCAGCAAATCAGATGGAGTCCGTTGATAACAACTTCTTGCGTGAAAATGATCCTCGTATGCCGCTTATGAAACCTGAGCGAAATACGAGAACAACTTTTGGCAGAAGTTAATCTCAAAAAGAGAGGCTTCTAACAAGTAAGGAGGCCAATAATGGCTACTACTGCAACCCCTATGGGTGCCGAACCAGTTGATACTTTGAGTGCGAGTGGCTCTTTTACGGGCAAAGTTCGTCATATCAAAATTGCAAGTGGTTATGGTACTGCTATCTTTTACGGCGATTTCGTAAAGTTAGTTGCTGCTGGCACTGTTGAAAAAGCCGCTGTAACAACTTCTGTTGTTGCTGGCACCGTTGGAATCTTTGTAGGTTGTGCTTACACAGATCCTAATACCAACCAGAAAACATTTGCTCAATACTTCCCAGCGTCAACTGCCGCTTCGGATATTGTTGCGTATGTTGTTGATGATCCTAAGCTGCTGTTCCGCATGCAGGCTGACGAAGCAATTGCTCAGACTGGATTAGGCAACAACGTTTCGGCAGTTAGTACTGCTGGATCAACCTCAATCGGTCGAAGCAGAAACGCGCTAGATGGCGGCTCTATTGCTACGACTAATACACTTCCACTGCGTATCGTTGACTTCGTAGATGGCCCGACCAGTGCTGTAGGCGATGCCTATACTGACTGCATCGTGACTTATCTACCTTTGAGTCACGCTTACGAAACCAAGCTTGGCGTATAAGGAGAATTAAGTAATGGCTATTTCAAGAGCGCAAATGCTTAAAGAACTCCTGCCGGGGCTTAATGCCTTATTTGGTTTGGAGTATGAGAAGTACGAAGATGAACACACTCTCATTTATGAGACAGAAAGTTCTGATCGTTCTTTTGAAGAAGAAGTAAAGCTGTCTGGATTTGCTGCTGCACCAGTTAAAGCTGAAGGCTCTGCCATCAGTTATGACTCTGCACAGGAGTCTTTTACAGCTCGCTATAACCACGAAACAATTGCTATGGGCTTCAGTATTACTGAAGAAGCAATGGAAGATAATCTTTACGATTCGCTTTCTGCTCGCTACACCAAAGCTCTTGCTCGCGCTATGGCATACACGAAGCAAGTTAAGTCGGTATTCCCTCTTAACAATGGCTTCTCAAATAGTTATCAGTCTGGTGATGGTGTAAACCTGTTCACTGCATCTGGTGACGGAGTAACCGGAGGTGATGGTCACCCCTTGGTTAGTGGTGGCAAAAACAACAACCGTCCTGTGACGGCTGCTGACCTTAATGAAACATCTTTGGAAAATGCAATTATTGATATTGCAGCATTCACTGATGAAAGAGGTTTGTTAATTGCTGCTCGCCCTCGTCGTTTGATTGTTCCGCCCGCTTTGATGTTCACAGCAGATCGCTTGCTTGAATCTACTCAGCGAGTTGGCACAGCAGATAATGACATTAACTCTATTCGCAATATGGGCGCAATCCCAGAAGGTTATAGCGTTAATCATTACCTCACCGACAGCAACGCTTTCTTTATCATTACGGATATTCCTAATGGTATGAAGCACTTTGAAAGAACCGCACTTGAAACTTCTATGGACGGTGACTTCGATACAGGTAACGTGCGCTATAAAGCGCGTGAACGTTACTCGTTTGGAGTATCTGATCCACTTGGAGTTTACGGGTCTCCCGGTTCAAGTTAAACTTAAGGGGGGCATTAGCCCCCTTTTTGTTATAATAATTCCTGACAGATGTTTCACATGAAACACTGACAATCCCAAGACAGGAGAAATCACATGGGAACTACTACTTTTTCTGGCCCAATTAAGGCCGGAACTCTTAAAGATACTACCGGATCTACCGTTGGCACTGATGTAGCAAACGTGGGATCTGTTGTTATGGCTCAATCAGCCGTGCTAGATATTATTGGCGCGGACGCTTTAAATCAAGAGGTTGCTGTTGTTCCTGCAAACTCTCAAATTGTAGACGTTATCTTGAATGTTACGACAGTCAACAATGATTCCGGCACTGCTACCGTTGCTGTTGGAACTTCTGCTGACGGAGATGCATTTATATCTGCAACTAACGTTAAGGCGCTAGCCACTACTCACGGTACTCTTGATACGGAAGCTACGGACGTTGGCACGACAGACATTTATGTTTATGCTGACTTTGTTGCTGGCACTGAAGACGGTTCTACTGGAGCAGCTACAGCTACTGTCCTTTACATCCAAAACAATAACCTTTCTTAATTGTATAGGGAGCTTCGCTCCCTTTATTGGAGGACGCAATGGCTGATGCAGTAGCGACACAAACTATTCAAGATGACGGCAAGACCGCTATTTTTCGATTTACAAATGTTTCTGATGGAAATGGAGAATCAGCTGTCGTAAAGATAGATGCATCTTCTCTTTCACCAGACCCTATGACTAATGCTGCCTGCTCTTCCGTAACGATTCAGCAGATTTATTATGTGACTATCGGCATGGGCGTAAAGATACTTTTTGACGCAACTACCGATGTTCTTGCTTGGCAGCTTCAATCTGACTGGTCAGACACTTTAGACTTTACAGGATTTACAGGTATCCCTAATAATTCTGGATCAGGTAAGACTGGCGATATTTCGTTTACTACGGTAGGCGCAACCAGTGGTGATGTTTATAATATCGTTATGCAGGTTAGTAAGAGTTACGGATAATGGCGGCTAAAAAGAAAGCGCCAGCTAAGAAAAAATCTAAGTCTCGTGTTAATGAAGCAGGCAACTACACCAAGCCCGCTTTAAGAAAGCGATTGTTTAATCAGATTAAATCTGGATCTAAAGGTGGATCAAGCGGTCAGTGGTCTGCTAGAAAAGCTCAGATGTTAGCAAAACGTTACAAGGATGCTGGCGGAGGTTATAAAGACTAATGGCTCTTAAGAAACCTCAGAAGTCCCTTAAAAAGTGGACAAAAGAAAAGTGGGGAACCAAGTCTGGCAAACCTTCTACTCAAGGTAAGACAGCTACGGGTGAGCGTTATCTGCCAAAGAAAGCTATAAAAGCTTTAACCGACAAAGAGTATAAAGCTACTTCTAGAAAGAAAAAGTCTGACAAAGAAAAAGGTAAGCAGCATTCACCACAGCCAAAAAAGATAGCAAGGAAAACTGCGAGGCATAGATAATGGCTACTAGAAAGCCAGCAAAAGGAAAAGCAAAGGTTAAGGTAACTTCGACTGGAAAGAAAGTTAGCTACGGACAAGCGGGTAAAGCAAAAGGCGGTGGCCCAAGAGTTAAGCCGGGAACAAGCAAAGGCGACAGCTATTGTGCAAGAAGTTTGGGCATTAAAAAAAGACTGCCTAAGAAAAAACAGAACGATCCAAATACGCCAAACAATCTTTCTAGAAAACGATGGAAGTGTTCTGGGGCCAAGTCTAATCGAAAGTAATAAATTTGGAGAAAAGTAATGGGTTTAAAATTAACAGACATTTCGCCAGCTGCCTCTTTAATCAAAGGTGAAGGTCTTATGAATTACGCAGGCATTATTCCTGCAATGCTTACTGAAAAAAGAAAAAAGAAGAAAAAAGAAGCAGAAGCTATAGATTTAAAAGAAAAGGAATCGGAAAAGTTAAAAACTGAGCGCATGACTTCAGAAGCTTCTAAAATGAAAGCAGGCGGAAGAACAAGATCAAAGCCTATTGACGGGCTAGCTGTTCGCGGAAAAACTAAGGGTCGTTTTGTTTAATGGCTACTAGTGGCACATTTTCTTTTAACTTAGATCTTGGCGAAGCTATAGAAGAGGCTTTTGAAAGAGCTGGGTTAGAACTTCGTAGTGGTTATGATTACAAAACTGCTAGAAGAAGCATTGATCTGTTGATGCTTGAGTGGCAAAACCGTGGCTTAAACTTGTGGACAGTCAACTTTGGAACGCAAGCTTTAACTGAGGGCACAAACTCTTATACATTAGATGGCAAGATCTTTGATATTGTCGAAGGTTTTCTTAGAACAGATGCCGGAGATGTGCAAAGTCAGTTTGATCAAAGCATGTCTAGGATATCTGTAAGCCAATATTCTCACCTATCTAATAAGCTTACTCAGTCTAAACCGCTAGAGTATTACGTTCAAAGAACGCCGACAGGTGTTGTTATAAATCTCTGGCCTACTCCAGATGGTCAAGAGACGTACACTTTTGGCTACTATTATATGGAAAGAATAGAAGATGCTGGTAAGCCAGCAAGCAACAACATGGATATTCCTGCTAGATATTTGCCGTGCTTTGTTGCTGGGTTAGCTTATAACTTGGCTATAAAGTATCCAGAAGCAGCAGATAGAGCGTCTTTGTTAAAAGGAGAATATCAAGAACAATGGGACTTGGCCTCTGATGCAGCTAGAGAAAAAGCTTCTCTTTTTGTTTCTCCGGGAGGTTATCAGTTTTGAGTTATGCTAGCGGAAAGTATGCTTTTGGTTATTGTGATCGAACTGGGTTTAGGTATCCAAAAAAAGATCTAGTTCAGCAAATTGTAAACCAAAGACCTACAGGTCTGCTTGTTGGCAAAGATGTTTTAGATCGGGATCAACCTCAGCTGCAGCTAGGAAAGGTTCGATTAGACGACCCTCAAGCATTAAGAAACCCAAGGCCAGATCAGTCTTTGCAGGAAAGCAGGGAGTATTTTGCTTGGAATCCAGTTGGAGGCGGCGTATCAGCCTTGGGCAGCAGGACAGTTGGATTAGATATTGAAGGCCAAATAGGCAATGTAACGGTGGTGACGTAATGGCTTGGACGTTTACAACTCTTAAGCAGGCTATTCAAGACTATACTCAAAATAGCGAAACAACATTTGTTAATAATTTGTCTGTAATTATTACACAAGCAGAAGACAGGATTTTAAAATCTGTTCAGCTTCCAGACTTTAGAAAAAATTCTACGGGAACAACAACTTCTGGCAATGCTTATTTAGCAACGCCTACTGATTTTTTAGCTCCGTACTCATTAGCTATTGATAACAGTGGTTACGAGTTTTTGTTATTTAAAGACGTAAACTTTATTAGAGAGGCTTACCCAAGCTCTTCTACAGAAGGTGTTCCAAAATACTATGGGTTATTTTCTGATGCTAATTTTATTATTGGCCCTACACCCCAAAGCAATTACAATGTAGAACTTCATTACTTTTATAAGCCAGAGTCTATAACTGTTTCTTCTGACGGCACTAGTTGGTTAGGCACTAATGCAGAAAGCAGCTTGCTTTACGGGTGTCTTGTTGAGTCATACACGTTTATGAAAGGAAACCCTGAGCTAATGCAAGTTTACAATACCAGATACATGGAAGCTTTAGAAAATCTTAAAGCACTTGGAGAAGGTTATAGTACTACAGACAGTTATAGGTCTGGATCTGTAAGGGCTGCTAGATAATGTTTGACATAACAGTAGGAAACGTTGGCTCTGTTAAAGTACTAACAACCAATAACAAAGGATTTCCCATTGAATATTGGGCTGACAGAGCAACAAGCACTATAATATCGGTAGGAGATAAAAGCCACCCACTTATCTCTGAGCAGGCTGAAGTTTTTAAAAGCCAAATAAAAGATGTTATTTCTTTCTACATGAAAGAAGCTGTTAATAGCAATAAGACAACAATGATTGCAGAACTTGAATCTAAAGAATATCCGGAAATAGCAGAAATAATAAGGAGCCTATAATGGCTATTACTCAGGCAATGTGTACTTCTTTTAAAAAAGAATTGCTAGAAGCAAAGCACAATTTTACAGCAGCAAGTAATGTTTTCAAGCTTGCTCTTTATACAAGCTCTGCAAGTCTTGCAGCTTCGACTACAGCTTATACTTCTAGCGGAGAATCTAGTGGTAGTGGCTATACAGCCAAGGGTGCTTTTTTAACAAGCGTAACTCCTACTAGTTCTGGCACGACTGGATTTACAGACTTTAACGATCTTACTTTTAGTTCGGCTTCGGTTACGGCAAGAGGTGCTTTGATTTTTAACGAAGCAGCTTCTGGTGATCCAAGCGTTTGTGTTTTAGATTTTGGCGCAGATAAAACATCTACTGCTGGTGATTTTACAATTACCTTTCCTACAGCAGATGCAAGTAACGCCATTATAAGAATTGCGTAGAATATTTAGTGGCTAATGTCACTGTTGCGTTTCAAGGTTGGAACAGTTCTAACCAAGGTTGGGGCGATGTTGGCTGGGGAGAAAGCGTTCCTCTTGCTCAAGGATCATCTGCACTTGGCACAGTTTCGATTTCTGCAGATGCAAATGTTTCTGTTACAGGATTATCTGGAACATCTGCGCTTGGTGCAGTTTCGGTTTCAGCAGATGCTCAAGTATCAGTTACAGGCGTATCTGCATCTGGAGCTGTTGGCTCTGTATCCATTACAGCAGATGCAAATGTTTCTGTCACAGGCGTTTCAGCTACTGGCGCGGTTGGTAGCGTTACCGTTTCTGCAGATTCAGAAGTTTCTGTTACTGGTGTTGCGGCATCAGGAGGAATTAATAGTGTTACTGTTGCAGCGGGTGCAAATGTTTCTCCGTCAGGTCTGGTTGTCAACGGATCTATTGGTACGGTTTCAGTTTCTGCAGATGCAAACTGCAGTGTTACTGGAGTATCTTCGACGGGCTCCATTGGTAATGTTACTGTTGTTATTGATGCTGATGTTTCGGTTACTGGAGTTTCTTGCCAAGGACAAGTCGGAACGATACTTGTTTGGAGTGAAATAAATCCTAATCAAAACCCTAATTGGAATCCTATATCTGTAAGTCAAACACCAAATTGGAGTTCAATATCAGAGAATCAAACACCAAATTGGAACTCTATATCCGCGAATCAAACGCCAAGTTGGAATTCTGTATCTGTAAATCAAACACCAAACTGGCAAGAAGAGGCAGCTTAAATGGCAACGTATGTAAATGATCTTAGATTAAAAGAAATAAGCACTGGCGATGAAGCTGGAACATGGGGCACATCAACAAATACTAACCTTGAGTTAATTGGCGAAGCACTAGGTTATGCAACTCAGCAGGTGTTTAGTTCAGATGCTGACGCAACAACTACCGTTGCAGATGGTACTTCAGATCCTGCTCGTGCAATGTACTTTAAGATTACTTCTGCTGGCAGTTTGACGGCAACAAGAACTTGTACGATTGCACCTAATACTTTATCTCGCGTGATGTTTATAGAGAATGCAACTACTGGATCACAATCGATTGCAATCTCTCAAGGCTCTGGGGCTAACGTTACTATTCTTACAGGCAAAACGGCGATTGTTTATTTAGATGGTGCAGGCAGCGGAGCTGCGGTAGTTGATGCGATGGCCGGAGTTGACCCCGGCGTAACAGATACCCTGACAGAAGTATTGGTTGCAGGTAACACCTCCGGCGGTACTAATATAGAACTTAGTACAACAGATAAAGTCCAGTTCCGCGACTCAGCCATATACATCAACTCAAGCGCAGACGGACAGCTCGACCTCGTTGCTGACACAGAGATTCAGATAGCGGCTACCACC
>TARA_R110001606_G_scaffold16498_2_pt1 | contig 16684 bp, 16 predicted proteins | sample TARA_R110001606 | Tara Oceans TARA_R110001606 (sample SAMEA4398315) | marine metagenome | biome: Polar Biome; feature: [SRF] surface water layer (ENVO:00010504); material: water (ENVO:00002006), including particulate matter (ENVO:01000060) such as... | depth 5 m | reverse complement strand
AAATGAAGAAAAATTTGCTGTCGTACTTGAAACTGCTGCCTTGTCTGCAGCGGATCTGAATCAGTATTGCCGAGAAAAAGGGTTGTACCCTGAGCAAGTAAAGCAATGGAAGCAAGCTTGTATTGCTGGCAACACGGTGAAAGCGACAAGAAACACTAAGCTCACGGCAGAGCAACAATCAGCCAAAAAACGCATTAAAGAACTAGAGCGTGAGATCAGACGAAAGGAGAAAGCGTTAGCAGAAAGTGCTGCGCTACTGGTGCTGGGAAAAAGTTCGATGCCTATTGGTAGGAAAAAGAGGACAGCTAATCACGCTTGACAATAGGAAAAAGTACTTCAATTGCTCTATATTTGGGATCTTTTTTTAGAGCGAGTAAGGCTAAAAACCTTTCTGATACAAAGGCCTAAAAATAGTATGGCGTTTCATATTTGAAACGCCATTATTCAGTGACGATTATTAGATTTTTTTGGATTAATTAATATTATATTTCAATATTATCATGGGGGGTTATATCAGTTTAATCATAAATTAAGCTAGGTAACCACAAGGATAGTGGCGCAATGACCACTATAAGGAACAAGCGTATAAGATCGGCGGTCCAAAAAGGCAACACGCCTTTGAAAATGGTACCAGTGCGAACGTCTTTGATGATGCCGCTAAGTACAAAGACGTTCATACCAACCGGTGGCGTGATTAGACTAATTTCAACCACTATTACCGCCACGATACCAAACCATACTAGGCTATAACCAAGATCTACCACAATTGGGAAAAAAACAGGAATGGTTAACAAAAGCATCGAAAAGCTCTCTAATACCATGCCAAGAATGATGTAAATCATTAGAATTACAAAAATAACCATGATTGGTGCTACATCTAGGGACGATACAAAATCAACCATCATGCTTGGTAGCCCAGCGCGGTTAATAAAATCAGAAAAGATCAGCGCACCAATAACAATAACGAATAAGGTAGCAGAAGTTCGTGCACTGTCAGCCAGTGTTTTGAAAAGAGACGATAAGCTCAAACTACGACGAAATAACGCAATGATAAACGCCCCGCCTGCACCAATACCCGCCGCTTCTGTTGGAGTGAAGATACCCAAATAAATACCTCCCATCACCAACACAAACAAGCCTAATATGTCTCGTACGCCTTTTAGGGCTCGCAATCTTTCAGACCAACTCATCCGCTCAGCACTTGGGCCGGCGTCTGGATTTCTCCAAACTGTGTATTTTACTGCACCAAGGTACAATACGATGCCTAAAATCCCAGGAATTAGGCCTGCGGCAAACAGCTCACGAATACTGGTTTCAGTTAACAAACCATAAACAATTAGCATGACACTAGGGGGAATCAAAATACCCAATGTGCCACCTGCAGCAATGGAAGCGGTCGCTAAGGCATCACTGTAGCCATACTTTCTCATAGGGGGCATGGCTACTTTTGCCATTGTGGCCGCAGTGGCGAGGCTTGACCCACTTACTGCAGAGAAGCCACCACATGCTGCGATGGTCGCCATCGCAACACCACCTTTCCTATGACACAAAAAAGCATAAGAAGCTTCATACAACTCTTTTGATAGCCCAGATCGAGTTATTAAGTTACCCATTAAGATAAATAAAGGAATAATAGAAAGCCCATAATCCTTTGCGGTATCAATAATGCGATTAGAAGCCATAGAAAGGGGGATTTTCCATCGGAAACTGTCGATATTGTCCCACGTAAGACCATTTAGAATAGCAAAACCAAAGAAGCCTACTATCCCCATTGCAAAGGCAATAGGGATTCGAAACAGCATGATCATTATCAAAAGGATAGCGAAGCCAACTAATACTAATGTCATTTTACTTCTCCTAGAGGGGATGATTTACGGGCTGATAAAACAAAATATAGAAGAGCACTGATGCCTGTAATCCAGCTTAATATGGCAATGTATTGAACAAAAAAGCCCACCTCTAGATACAAAAAGTCTGTAGTAATATTGCGCCTTATCATTCGCGCTCCCAAATCCCAAATTCGAAAAGAAACAAAATAAAGAGATGAGGCAATAACAGCACTAGACAGCAAAGAAAGTAGGCGTAAAACAGAATGCTTCACAAATATATCAATCAAATCAACAACAATGTGTGCACCACGCCATGTGACAACTGGCATCACTGAGAAAATAACAATAGCTAAGCCAATTTCTGTCAATTCAGTTGTTCCAAGAATAGGTTGACTGAAGAAGTAGCGACCAACAACATCAAAACAAGTGAGGACCATAAGAGCAAATAGCGTACTGGCTGCTATTAGTTCAAAGAAGAAGGCCAACCATTTCATTGGCCCTCTCTCCTCATAGTTTGCGTCCAACCATGAGATAAACGACATACTAGCGCGCTCCAGCGTCTTTTTGTTGCTCTTTGGCATACGCTTGAGCTTCTGCTCTCAACATTTTTAATGCCGCTCTTGCATCCACATTTTTATCCTTGACTGATGCCAGCCAATTCTCATCTAAACCGGATGTTTTTTCTGTATAAGACAACGTGATAGGATCATTTTTGTCCAACACAACGACTGTGCCGCCTTTCTCTTCGGCATACTTTTTAGCCGCAATATCAGCCTTGTCCCATGCTGCCCCTGCCATAATTGACAAACGCTCTCCCGAGACACTACGAATAGCGTTGGCGTCTTTTTCACTCAAAGAATCCATGAAGTCAGGACTAATAAACATTACAAAACTGCCCATGTACATTCCAGTTGGCAGTGCCGTAACGTAAGGTGCAACTTCATACAACCGTTGGGCTTGCTGTTCGGTCATAGGCATAAACACACCATCTACTACGCCTGTTTGCATGAGTTCATAGACCTTATTTCCAGGCGCAGCCACAGGGATCACTTCCAATCGACTGCCAATCTCGGCTTGAATGCCACCGCCAATGCGAATTTTTTTACCTTTCAAGTCATCAAGACTGGTAACAGGGAAGCGTGTTTGCATTACTCCTGTACCGTGAGTAAACAGGCCAATCAGCTCTAAACCATCGTGTTCGTTGGCTTTTTTAAGGTATTTTTCATAAGTACGCCAGTGAGCAGCTGAGGCTGCTTCAGCGTTCACGCCAAGTCCTGGTAGCTCTACGATTTCTTGTAATTTAAAGCGCCCTGGAATGAAACCATGAAAACTGAATGCAGCATCTGATACACCGTCTTCAACTATGTCAAAAAGCTGAGCTGGATTGTTCGAGCTGTATTCGATGTTAACCGTGACACGCCCCTCAGTGGCCTCCTCTACCCATTTACCCCATGTTGGCCACACCACAGCATTTTGGGCGTGTGTCGGCGGTAGCCATGTGCTGACATTAAGCACGGTCTGCGCTGAAGTATATGTACTGAATCCCGCTAAAACGGTACTAGCTAATACAATAGATCGCATATTTTTAAACATATTGGCTTTCTTCCTATTTTATTGTTATTGGGTTTATAGTTTTATGGTTATTTTTCCTGATGCTCTGGAGCAACAAGTCATCATTCTTTTATTGCTTTGCCTTTCTTTTACGCTAAGAACGTGGTCTCGATGATTTATTTCACCTCCTCCTAGAACGATTACTTCACAGCTTCCACAAAGTCCTTCTGCACAATCGTTGGGTACGTCAACATTGTTATCTAACATAACTTCCAAGAGTGTTTTGTCTCTTGGGACATGGTAGGTTTTTCCGGTATCAACCAACTCAACATCAAACGCATGTTCTTTTTCGGGGTTTAAGGTATTGCTTTGTGAGGTGAAAAGTTCAGAACTCAGTATATGGTGATACCGTTCAGCTAAAACTTGGATTTCATGGATCAAGCCCTCGGGGCCACAGGTATAAATAGGCGTCCCTGGTGGGCTTGTTTTGAGTTCAGCGTCTAAATTTAGACGCTTTCCTTCGCTAGAAATAAATAGCTCAATGTTTTGCTCATACTTTTTCAACTGGTGGTTTTGCACCATGCTGTCTCGTGTACGACCACAGTACAGCAGCCTAAAAGCTTTGTTTTCGCGTGTGAGTTGTTCAGCCATGGACAACATGGGGGTGATTCCTATACCCCCTGCGATCAATAAAACAGGCTGGGCGTGAGACTGTAATGGAAAGAAGTTTTTGGGGCCTTGAATGGGCAGTTTATCCCCCAATTTAAGGTTTTGATGAATCCACATTGAGCCACCTTTTCCTTCAGGCTCTTGCTTGACCATAATAGAATAATTCGCAGTATTAACACTTGGGCACAAGGAGTATTTGCGATTTAAGCCGTTCGGCAGATGAAGCTCAATGTGCGCCCCTGGGGTCCAATGAGGAAACGCCAAGGTGTCGTCTTCTGACGCTAAGACAATTTCTTTAATGTCGGTGGCAACCGTATGAATTGCCACAACTTTAGCCTGGCGAACTATGGTGCGCTTGTCTGGGTTGCCAATTGCAAAAACACTAGCTGTTTCGGTGCCTTTGATTGCTTCTGGGTTCCATTCAACCCACAGTGCTTCAGGCCCATGAAACGAGGTATTGGGAGTGGCGGTAAAGGTCTGCTTTGAAAGCGTCATATCCGGGATGCGACGAGTCAACTCTTCGATAAAAGCGCACATTTCCAGACGACCGATATTGCGCCCAAGACACTGGTGAGCACCGTAACCAAAAGATAAGTGCTCACTGGCGTTATCGCGCAAGATATCAAGTTCTTCAGGGTTCTCAAACTGTTCTGGGTCTCGGTTCGCTGCAGCCATCACAAGAAACAGTTTGTCACCTTTGGCAATATTGACGCCGTTTATTTGTACGTTTTGTGTGGCCTCACGCCGCCAAGACACAATCGGACCGGCGTAGCGTAGGCATTCTTCCACTGCAGCAGGAATAAGCTCTGGCTGATGATGTAATTTTTGCCAAAGTTTGGGCTTAGACAAAAGATGCTTTATGGCGTTCGCCGTGGCAGTAGCCGTTGTTTCGTGGGCGGCAACCAAAATAGCCATCATCATAGAATGCAGGTAGTTGTCTGTGACAACACGAGGGTTAGTTTGATTTTTGCGGATCATGTCATACATCCAGCCACTTTGGCCGTCTGTATTGCGTTTCATGCGTTCTAGCACGTCACCTGAATAATGCCAAAATTTGCCCACATTAGTGGCCACATGCTGCTGTTCTTCGGGTGAAGGGCGACCCCAAGTATTGACCTTGTGCGCTACGCCATACTGTTGTAAGACCGAAATATCATCATCAGGCACGCCCAAAAATTTAAGCGCAACGATGACAGGTATATCCCACAATAGCGTGGCCATGAGGTCTACTTTGCCCAAACCTATAAATTCCATCCACCTTTTGAGTCACTAACGTTCTGGTGAGCTCGCGCAGCCCTTCAAGTTTGTCGGCTTCAAAAGCATCAAGTAACTCGCGGCGGCGTTCCATGTGAATCGGCTCGTCCTCATTGACCAAAGTGCGATTCATACCGTAGTTATAAGAGCGTAAGATCTCTGCGGTTTCTGGCGTATCTGGGGTAAATTTTTCTAATACATTGCGAGCCGAAAAAACAACAGGATCACGAAATATCTCACGAATGTCTGCATAACGGGTTACTACCCAATAGTTCATTTTTTCCGAAAAGAAGATCGGCTTTTCTTCACGAAATGACTGTAGAGAACTCGCAGGACAATGTTGATACTCCGCTCCAAACATATCAAATTCCGTTGCCTCTTCGTTACGCTTATTTGAAGCATGAAAAGGACAATGTGATTGTGCAGAGTTTTTCATCAGATCGATCTCCTGTTATTTTTATTATTTAATTCGCTCTTTTTTTGCTACTTAATTTGTTTCTTTAGCTTTCAACTCTTCGGCGTGTAGAAACTTAGTGTGCTCAGGTGCACGCTTAGTTTTTGTCCACTCGTTAAGCATATCGTGCTTCATTTCTTCTGTAATTCGAGCAATTTTTTCGGCAGCAGCAGGATCATCATAAGCCAATTCAATGCGATGACCATTTGGATCAAAAAAGTAAATCGAATGAAACAGACCGTGGTTGACAATACCAAGTACATCAACGCCATTCTCTTCTAAATGTGCTTTCGCCACTTCGAGTGTGTCACGGTCTTTAACACGGAGGGCAATATGCTGAACCCATGCTGGGGTATTTTTATCACTGCCCATTTTAGGTTTGGTAGGTAACTCAAAAAAAGCTAGTACGTTGCCATTACCTGCATCTAAGAAAATGTGCATGTAAGGATCAGGTTCTTTGGTTGAAGGTACATGGTTCTCGGCAAAGGCAAGAGTGAAGTTCATGTGAAGGTTTTTCTTGTACCAGTCCACTGTCTCTTTGGCATCGTGGCAGCGATACGCAACATGATGTATTTGTTCTATTTTGAATGTCATGAGAGTTTCCTTTAGTCGGTTAAGTGGTTAAGCCATATCAGGTTGTTGCTCTGGTGCTGCTTGCACAAAAGCGGGGTGGTCTTTGCAATGCTCGTCAACGGATACAATATGTGGGTAAGCCTCAAGGCTCATATTAAAGCGTTTAGCATTGTAAATCTGTGGCACCAGACAACAGTCAGCAAGGCTTGGGGTATCCCCAAAGCAGAATTTACCTGGCTGTTTTGCGATCACTTTTTCTAACGCATCAAAACCCACTGTGATCCAATGCGTGTACCATTGTTGACGCTGTGCATCATCGACATCAAACGAGCAATTTAAATATTGCAACACTCGTAAGTTATTAAGAGGGTGCACATCGCAGGCTATCATCTGACTGATGGCGCGCACGTGCGCGCGCGCCTCAGGGCTATCTGGAAGCAGCGACACCGTATCGGGATATGCTTCTTCAAGATATTCAATAATGGCCAAAGATTGAGACAACACCGTTTGTCCATCAACCAGCGTGGGCAGCAGTTTCATCGGATTTAAAGACGCATAGTGGCTACTGTGTTGCTCTCCGCCATTGTTGAGCAGATGTACAGGGAGATACTCATACGGCATTTCTTTAAGGTTCAAAGCAATGCGCACTCTGTACGCTGCCGAACTTCTAAAATAACTGTAAAGCTGAATCATGATCTTGCCTTAAAAGTTAAACGTATGAGCAGGAAGAACCTTGCCTCGCACTTCGCCAAAGCCAACTCGTACGTCCTCTTTTTGTGCATAGCCACGCATCACAATGCTGTCACCGTCTTCTATAAAGTTACGTGATTCACCATTTTTGAGTGTGAGCGGTTCAGACATGTTCCAAGTAAGCTCAAGTAGGCTGCCACGGCTGTCTTTTTCCTTGCCTGAAATAGTGCCTGAGCCTAACAAGTCGCCTACCTGCATGTTGCAACCACTGATCGCATGGTGAGTCAGTTGCTGAGCCATAGTCCAGTACATGTACTTGAAATTAGTTTGACTGATCACGGTCTCTTCACCCGCCACATCAAACGCCACTTCAAGATTAATATCGTAGTTGTTGTCCCGTTTCTCACGCAAATAAGGCAATGGCAGCGGTTCTTGTTGAGGCGCTGGGCAGCGGAACAGTTCTAATGCTTCTAGGGTGACGACCCATGGTGAAATAGAAGATCCGAAAGTTTTAGAGTTAAAAGGCCCAAGTGGCACATATTCCCATTGTTGGATGTCTCGCGCTGACCAATCATTGAGTAGCACCATACCAAAGATGTGCTCATGGGCTTCTTCAACAGGAATGGGCTCACCTAGGGCGTTAGAACGACCCACAATAAAGCCTGTTTCTAACTCAAAATCCAGTTTGCGACACGCCGAGAAAACGGGGCGATCAGCGTCTGGTGTTTTGATCTGGCCGCTTGGGCGCACGATGTCGGTGCCACTGACGACGATAGAGCTGGCTCGGCCATTGTAGCCCACTGGCAATTCTGTCCAGTTTGGCATGAGTGCATTTTCTGGCCCGCGGAACATGCAGCCAACATTAAAGGCGTGCTCTCGTGATGAGTAAAAATCGGTATAAGAAGGCACATGAATAGGCAAGTGCATTTGTACGCTCGCCTGCTCGATCAAGGCGCTAGTGCGCAACGCTTGATTGTCACGCAGCTCTGGGTTGTCTGCGTCTAGTAGGTCTTGTAAACACGTTCGGGTTTGTTGCCAAACGGCTTTACCCAATGAAATAAAAGGATTAAGCGTGCTGTTATGGAAGACAGGGTTGTTTGAAGTAGGCAAAAGACCAGCGGATTCAAGTTGGCTTAAATCCAATACTTGATGGCCAATGGCGACCCCAACGCGCGGGCTTAACGACTCACTGCTGAAAATCCCATAAGGTAAATTGTAGATAGAAAAATCGCTGTTTTTCTCAACAGGTACAAATGTTTTTTTCTTATCCATAAGTCCTTGACCTCTATTTAAATAATTCTTTTGTGTGTTTGTGTTGATGAGAAAATAGTAGAAGGTATATATTTATAAGACAAACAGAAATTATTTATATATATATGGGTTAAACTTATGAATGTTACGTTGCGACAGTTACGTGCTTTTTTGGCCGTCCATCAAGAGGGTAGCTTCACCAAGGCAGCAGAGACCCTTCACATTACTCAGTCAGCTTTAAGCAGCATTATCAAAGAATTAGAAAATAACTTAGAACTTGGGCTGTTTGACCGCTCAACCAGAAAGCTAGAAACCTCAGAAGCGGGCCGCAATATTCTTCCAGCTGTGATTCGCATGTTGGATGAAATGGACACCTTAACCAACGAGGTAAAGGGGCTTAAAGAACTGGATTATGGCAAGGTAAGAATTGCTGTAGCTCAACAATTGGCGTCAGTTGAGCTGCCTAGAATTATCTCCATGTACAACACCATGTACCCACAAGTGGAAGTCAGCATGATTGATTGTGGGGTCGAAAAAATACAAGACATCGTCAGCAGTGGTGAAGCCGATATAGGTATTGGACCAGAGCGTAAGCTACAAACCTCGTTGAGCAAGCGTTTGATTTTTTCTCAGCCATTTCATTTAGCGACTTTGCCTAGCCACCCTATTGCACAAGGCGGCCGTATTCGCTGGAAAGACATTGCCTCTTTGGAGCTGATAACGCTTCGAGGAACATTTACGGATCTTTTAATAGAAAATTTAATGCGAGACTCAGCCGACTACATTATCAAACCGAAGCATCAGGTGAACTTTATGTCTACGGCACTTAGTATGGTGAAAAACGGCCTAGGCGTGACCTTGTGTTTGCCCTACGCGTTTGAATCGGTTAAACAAAATGAGCTGGTAATGGTACCTATTTGTGACCCGATAATTTATCGTAACTTTTACCTATACAGCTCTAAAAACCGTGAAAAGCTACCAGCTGTGCAAAAATTTATCGATGTTTATTTAAAACACATGCATTTTGATAGAGCATTAGAATGAATATTCCGGTTCCCATTAATTTTTTATATTTTACCAGTAGATTTTCGAAGTAAAACTAACCAGCGTTCAGCTATCGGATTAGAATAAAGTCCGACAAGACTAGTCTGATTATCAAGGTTAAAAAACATTTATTGCGGCGGTATTCCATGAGGAACGATCGTTACATCAGAGTAAATCTTTAGGGACAAAAGGGTGGAAATTTTTTCTTTGATAGATTCCACATTTGTGTTCGTTACATTGCCAAAAAGCTTTACAAGCGTAAACCTCAAGCCTCTTTATAGCTTTGTGAAGCGTTAGCTTCTGCCACCCACGCCTCGCTTTTGAGGATGAAAGGCTGGATCGTTACAATCGTTTTTTATTGGTAAGTATCAAACTCAAAACGATAATCGCGACGATTAATCCAACGATAAATATGTGCGACCACTTTTTCTCATTCTGAGTCTCTCCCCAAGACTTCATATAGCTACTAAGCTTCATGGAGTATATCTCCGTGAATAAGTTTTTTTGAAAGATTTGGCTTTCGTAATGGGAATCCCAAACCAATAAAGAAGGTGCATTAAATAGCCATCTGGTTGGTTATCTTTGAATTTGCGATAAAGATTTGTGACGATAAGCCCAATTGCCGCGCAAACAAAAAGCTTATCCAGCATTACGCCAGCAAAAATTCCTATTATAACCGGTGCTAATTCATCAGCAATCCACAAAAGTGCATATTTCGGAGCATTCCGAACAGCCATTTCGGTATGATCCGAACACTTTTAAGCGAACTCCGAAATCAGCGTTCGGAAGAGCGAAAACCGCGTTCGGAATGCCCGGAATCCTACCTTTTTCTCTTTTAAATCAATAACTCGCTATTCTTTCCTTTTCAAGCAAGAAGGTGAGGAAGCGATCATGGCAAAAAAGAGAACTCCAATGAATAAAATTAAAGAAATATTACGCCTTAAGTACGACTGTGGGTTGTCCTACCGAAATATTGCCAGTTGCCTCAATGTTAGCCTTGCAACGGTCTCAGAACTTAACGCTCGCTTTAAACAAAGTCAGATAGGTTGGCCTTTACCCGAAAGTTGCAGCGATGCCGATCTCACTCAGGCGCTGTATCACGGTAAAAAAGCCAGTCGGGATAAAGTCATGCCAGACTTCACTCAATACGCTGTCGAACTCAGACGAAAAGGCATGACGAAGATGCTGTTGTGGCAGGAATATCACGAGCAATATCAAGAGCAAGCTTACCCCCTGTGTCAGGATAGTTGTCGCCTCATTTGTTATTTTAAATAGACAGGGAGCGGTAAGTTAAAACCAGTGAATTACCAAAGACATTCAAGTGCCTTTAAAGAAGCTATCTTACAGAAACTCAGCCAAAGCGAATTGTCCAAACAACAGTTTGCAGAACAAGAAGGCATTAAGCTCTCCACCCTGTGTAGTTGGCAAAAGCAATTCAACACATCAGGATTTAGCGAGTCAAAAGTGAGTTCATCAGATAAGTGGTCAAATGAAGAAAAATTTGCTGTCGTACTTGAAACTGCTGCCTTGTCTGAAGCGGATCTGCATCAGTACTGTCGAGAAAAAGGGTTGTACCCTGAGCAAGTAAAGCGATGGAAGCAAGCCTGTATTGCTGGCAACACGGTGAAATCGACAAGAAACACTAAGCTCACGGCGGAGCAACAAACGGCCAAAAACGCATTAAAGAACTAGAGCGTGAGATCAGACGAAAGGAGAAAGCGTTAGCAGAAAGTGCTGCGCTACTGGTGCTGGGAAAAAAGTTCGATGCCTATTGGGAGGAAAAAGAGGACAGCTAATCACGCTGGCCGATAGGCAAAAGTATGCGCAGTGGATCCGTCATGCGGTTGAGTCAGGGGCACGACAAGAGCCTGCCTGCGAGATGATTGGTTTATCGATCAGGACGTTACAGCGTTGGTATAGTGATGGCTCTATTGGTGAGGATAGAAGAGTCACAGCGATAAGGCCCACCCCGGCAAACAAGCTGAGTGAGGTAGAGCGGCAGAAGATACTTGAGGTCTGCAAGCGTGACGAGTTTGCTTCCCTGCCACCTAGCCAAATCGTCCCTATATTGGCCGACAGAGGCGAGTATATTGCCTCGGAATCCAGCTTTTATCGTCTCCTAAAAGCGGAAAATATGCTTCATCACAGAGGAAAAGCAGCACCAAGGAACGCCCATAAAAGGCCCACAAGCTACACGGCGAAAAAAGCCAATGAGGTGTGGAGTTGGGACATTAGCTATCTGTCAACCACCGTGATTGGGCAGCACTACTACCTGTACATGATAGAAGATATTTACAGTCGAAAAATAGTGGGTTGGGAGGTGCATCATCAAGAAACGGGAGAGCATGCCGCCGATCTACTGGAGCGTAGTGTTTGGGCAGAAAAATGCGTTAAAAAAGATCTTGTCTTACACTCAGAAAACGGTGCGCCCATAAAGAGCTTAACGATGAGAGCAAAAAGGTATGATCTTGGCGTTGTGACCTCCCGCAGTTGTCCAAGGGGGAGTAACGATAACCCATACTCGGAGTCGCTGTTTAGAACAGTGAAATATCACCCTAGATGGCCGTCAGAAGGGTTTAAAACCCTGGAATGTGCGAGAGAGTGGGTCAAAGAGTTCGTGTCTTGGTACAACCATGAACACCGCCATAGTCGAATCCAGTTTGTCACGCCAAATCAAAGGCATGCAGGGCTTGATCAAGTAATCTTAGCGAAACGAGCGGGCTTGTATCAGCAGAAAAAGAAAGAGCGCCCTGAGCGTTGGTCAAAAGCAGAAAGAAATAGGTGATGTGTAATTAAATCCAGAGCAACACAAAGACGCTGCTTAATTACTTTAGGCGACAACTACCTTGAAAAACGCCGTTATTATGCGGTTAAAGTGGCATGATTTTCAGATTACAAGAAGTGGCTTAGCAGTCCAAGCATCACTAAATAATCTAATATTAGACACTGGCCAAGCCAAAAGCTCAACCAGTAGTGATCAACGAAACGTAAAAAAACAGAGTTATCAGCTTAGACAGTTTTCTTGTCGCAGTCAGTGTACCCTGAGGATGAAATCAGGGCACGATTAAGATTAGATGCTTTTATAAAGAATCGACGCATCGTGGATAAAGAGATTGAAAAACCTCGGCATGTTAACAGTTTTGACCACCTGAATTACGGCGGAAGTGGTTGCCACGATTTTCAGCTAGGTTTTCATAGAATTTCCAAAGATGTTCTTGTCCTTGCATACATTCGATAGCAGCTTTCTTCTCCTCCCATACTTCAGTAATGTCTAGGAAGGTGTCTGGTTTCCACTCCATCTGCTCACTCCAGTGGATAATCGCCAAAATCAAAAAAATGAATATCATGTGCGTTAAGTGCCTGAGCGGCGGCCTCAGCTTCTTTACGCCGCTCTATCTTTACCTTCTCAAGCGTCATATTTTCCTGTTTCCAAAGTTTGGCGGATTCGCCACGCTCTCCATATAACAAACAGGCGATTGTCACCTCGTAACCTAATTTTTGGTGCAATGCTATAGCGCCACCGCACCTCCATACAAAGTCTGCTGAGTGGGCACTGATAATGAGGGCTGTCTTTTTTCGCGCATGACGAAACTCCTAAAGTAATATAAATTTAAAATGCATTATTTATGTTACCTTATAACATTTGTTATGTGTGGTAACTTATCTATTCACTTTCGTTCGTATAAGTATAGGATTTTGATACTTACAAGGGGGCGATGGGCACCTGAATGTAGATGGCTACTCAGCCTAGTTGCTTGGCACACGCACGTCGAAAATTTATTGAAGCAGAAAAGACATGTCCAAAGGGAAATCGGGTAAAGTGACGATGGCGATCATTCATATCAGAAAGAGTACACAGTAGGCGAATTTGGATATGTAGATCTTAATGTTCATTGCTGTAATGTACACAAACCAAATAATCGAAGTAACTAAGGCCAATCAGAAAAATCTTGCTTTGCTCCTTCAGGAGCGTTTCCCTTTTTTCCGGAATGAATACGTTTAAATTGACTGGGTGATATACCGACTTCTTTTTTGAAAAAGTGACTAAACTGGCTGGCGTCCTGATAGCCCAGACTGTTGGCAATGGCTTGTATGGAGCTTGATGATTCTTTTAGCCTAAAGGTTGCTTCCATCAAAATTCGGTTATTTATTAACTGCAAAGGTGTTTTGTTAAGGTTACGCTGACAAACCGCATGTAGACGACCATAGGTCAAACTCAACGTCTGACAATAAAAATAAACTGTCCTTCTATTTTGATATTCGACTTCTACTAGTTGGCGGAATTGTTGCAGAATTAGCTCGTCTGGAGAATGCGTTAATCGGAGAGTATCAATGTTGCTTAGGCGATAGACGATTTTCCTAAAACCAAACTGTCGCTTGGTGATCCTAAACGGGTGCTCTACTTTTGCTCTGATACTGGCTTTTATGTATTCCGTTCGGATAGGTTGCTTATTTATTCTTGGATTTTTCTTGAGAAGGCGCACCTTGCTCGGCATTTCAGCAATCAACCAATCCGCTTTGATGTCTTTTAGCTCTTCTCGTTTTTGAGCGCCTCGATAACCCGAATCGGCCGAGATAAAGCATTCTTCACCATGAAGTAGCTTATCTGTTTCTGTAATGTCGTGTACGTTGGCCGCCGTTGTGCTTAGACTGTGGGTTAGCCCTGTTCTAGCCTCAACGCCGATGTAAGCTTTTAACCCGAAGAACCATTGTTTCCCTTTTTGAGTCTGGTGTATCTCTGGATCGCGCGCTTTCGCTTTATTTTTAATCGAGCTAGCCGCTTCAATAATGGTGGCGTCGACAATCGTGCCTTCTTTTAGATAAATACCAGCGCTGGACAACCACTTGTTAACCTCTTTGAACAGCTGACGGGAGAGCTTATGCTTTTCCAGTAAGTGTCTAAAGTTCATGATGGTTGTGTGATCAGGGATTGAACTGTCCAACGACAATCCAGCAAACAAACGCATGGACGTGATTTCATAAAGCGCGTCTTCCATAGCAGGATCACTCATTAAGGTAAAGAGTATGTTTGTTTCCTCAGCTAAACATGTCTATACCAAAATGCAATACCCTTTAAGACAAATTGAAATAGCCAACTTACCTTTAGATAAAGAATACTCCTTATACGAAGTGATGAGATAGTCAAGACAATAGCCAGCTTATTCACAAGCGGATTGGGAGTATTAATGTTTAGTTTCATAATACCCCCAAGGTAAAACGATTTATGACTTCACTGTCTTTGTCACGACTTTAAATACGATTATTATAGAGAGCTATTAGATGATTATAGATTGCCATGGGCATTACACGACTACACCTGTTGGTGTTGGTGAATACCGCGATAAACAAAAAGCAGCTGTAGCTAAAGACCCTTCATTTGTCGGCGAAAAAGGGAAAGTCATCGTTTCTGACGACGAAATTCGAGACAGTATCATCAATAATCAACTTCGTTTACAGCAAGAACGCGGTACCGATCTAACTATATTTTCCCCCCGAGCCAGCTGGATGGGCCATCACATTGGTAATGAATTCACTAGCCAATATTGGACTGAGCATCAAAATGACTTAATCCGTCGTGTATGTGATCTTTTTCCTGACAACTTTGCACCGGTCGCTCAATTGCCTCAGTCACCAGGTGTTGACCCAGGTAAATCCGTCGCTGAAATCGTACGTACTGTTGAAGAAATGGGCTTTATTGGCATTAACTTGAACCCTGATCCGAGTGGTGGTTATTGGAAAGACAAGTCTTTGGCTGATCGTTCTTTTTACCCAATTTATGAAAAAATGTGCGAATACGATATTCCAGCGATGATCCACGTAAGTGCAGCATGTAACGATTGTTTTCACACAACGGGTTCCCATTATTTGGGCGCAGACACCACTGGCTTCCAACAATTAATGATGTCAGATGTGTTTAAAGATTTTCCTGATCTAAAAATCATCATCCCCCATGGTGGCGGTGCCGTGCCTTATCACTGGGGGCGCTTCCGTGGTATGGCACTGGACCAAGGGTTTGATCTGGCCGAACGTGTCTTAAACAATATTTATTTTGATACCTGTGTTTACCATCAGCGAGGCATTGATTTGCTATTGGACATCATTCCAACTAAGAACATCTTGTTTGCTTCAGAAATGATCGGTGCAGTGCGTGGCGTTGATCCAGAGAGTGGCCATTATTTTGACGACACAAAACGCTACATCGATAACAACACCGTACTAAGTGCTGAGCAAAAACAGGCCGTTTTTGAAGACAATGCGCGTCGTGTGTTTTCTCGATTAAAAGCATAAGGCTTGAATGATTAGGGGTAAAAGATCATGCGAAATAATGTAGTAGTGCAACATATCGAACGTACAGAGCAAGCCGTGATAGATGGTTTGGCACAATGCGGCGTAGCGACCATTCATGAATCTCAGGGTCGTGTTGGTTTATTGGCTCACTATATGCGCCCAATTCAAATCGATAAAACCATTGCCGGATCCGCTGTCACAATTTCGGGTGCCGCCGGCGACAACTGGATGATGCATGTAGCGATAGAGCAGTGTCAGCCTGGAGACGTGATGGTATTTGCGCCGACATCGCCTTCTAACCATGGATTTTTTGGTGACTTATTGGCGACATCTGCTCAGTCCCGCGGTGTTGTGGGTCTGATCATTGACGGCGGCGTACGCGATACCCGAGATTTGCGTCAAATGGATTTTCCAGTTTGGTCTAAGGCAGTATTCTCAGAAGGTACTATTAAAGAAACCGTCGGCTCCGTTAACGTGTCCATGGTTTGCGCTGATACTCTAATTAACCCAGGTGATGTGATCGTAGCAGATGACGACGGTGTTGTTGTAGTACGACGAGAAAATGCTGCTGAAGTGCTTGAGCTTGCTCGTGCTCGTATGGCCAACGAGGAAGCTAAACGTATTCGTATGGCAAACGGCGAATTGGGTTTGGATATTTACGACATGCGTGCACGGCTAAAAGAAAAAGGCCTGAAATATGTCTAAACATACGGGCATTTACAAAAGTGCACCTTGTATGTGGATGCGCGGCGGCACCTCAAAAGGCGCTTATTTTTTAGCCGCTGACTTACCTTCAGACAACGAGGCACGCGCGCAGTTTTTACTGCGCGTAATGGGCTCGCCCGATGAGCGTCAAATCGACGGTATCGGTGGTGCAGATCCTCTTACCTCTAAAGTGGCTGTGGTACAAAAATCAACTCGTGACGACGCTGACGTGGACTATTTGTTCCTGCAAGTGTTTGTTGATAAGGCCATTGTGACCGACGCACAAAACTGCGGCAATATTCTAGCGGGGATTGCGCCATTTGCGATTGAACGAGGCTTGGTGACGGCGTGCGAAGGGGAAACCTCGGTGCGTATT
>TARA_R110001606_G_scaffold68010_3_pt1 | contig 16708 bp, 12 predicted proteins | sample TARA_R110001606 | Tara Oceans TARA_R110001606 (sample SAMEA4398315) | marine metagenome | biome: Polar Biome; feature: [SRF] surface water layer (ENVO:00010504); material: water (ENVO:00002006), including particulate matter (ENVO:01000060) such as... | depth 5 m | reverse complement strand
CAAGTTGCTTCTTCTGATGCTACAAATATTGAAACTTCTATTATTTTAGACGGAGATGAATATGTCATTAATGGACGAAAATGGTGGTCTTCTGCTGCAATGGATCCAAATTGTAAAGTTGCCATTGTGATGGGAAAAACAGATGTTACTAAACATAGACATCAACAGCAAAGCATGGTTTTGGTGCCAATGAATACGCCTGGATTAAAAATTGTGAGACCACTTTCTGTTTTAGGCTATTTTGATTCTCCAGAAGGACATGCAGAAATTATTTTAGAAAACGTAAGAGTTCCGAAAGAGAACTTAATTTTAGGTGAAGGCAGAGGTTTTGAAATTGCTCAAGGACGTTTGGGGCCTGGTCGAATTCATCATTGTATGCGTTTGGTTGGCATGGCACAATATGCATTAGAACTCATGTCTCAAAGAACTTTAGAAAGAGAAACTTTTGGCAAAAAGTTTTATGAATATAGCAGCATTCGTCACGAAATTGCAAAATCGGCTTGCGAAATTGAACAAGCAAGACTACTTACACTTTCTGCTGCTGATAAAATGGACAAATCAGGAAACAAAGAAGCCAAAGATATTATTGCGATGATTAAGATTGTAGCGCCAAATATGGCTCAAAAAGTAATAGACAGAGCCATGCAAATTTTAGGAGGAAAAGGTGTTGGTCAAGATACCTATTTGCCACATTATTTTGCAATTGCAAGAATGTTGCGTTTGGCAGATGGCCCAGATGAAGTGCACATGTATCAATTAGGGAAAAGTTGTATTAAAAAATACGGTGAAAATTCATGAGCAATCAAAAAGTAAGAGAAGGCGAAGCGTTGCCAGAAGTAGCACTTAAAAAATATTTACAAGAAATAAAGCTGATAAATTCTATTGAAAGCGAATTACTTGTGGAACAATTTACACACGGATTTTCTAATTTAACGTATTTACTAAAAATAGAAAACAAAGAATTTGTTTTAAGAAAGCCACCAAAAGGAGCTATCAAAAGAGGTCATGACATGAGTCGTGAATTTAAAGTACAAAGTGCTGTGTATAATGCATTTTCTAAAGTTCCAAAGATGTTTGGTTTTTCTGATGATGAAACTATTTTAGGAAGTGATTTTTACATCATGGAAAAAGTAGAAGGAGTCATTTTAAATTATAAAGAAGCTAAACAAAGAAATATTTCTGCGGATGATTATAAAACGATTGCAAATTCTTGGCTAGATACTTTGGTTGAACTTCATAAAGTAGATTATAATACAATTGGTTTAGCTGATTTGGGTAAACCAGAAGGTTATGTAGAAAGACAAGTTTCTAACTGGGGAAAACAATATATAAAAGCAAAAACTGATGAAGTTCCAGAAGCAATAATGGTGATGAAATGGATGGACGAGCATCAACCTAAAAAATACGATCATTGTTTAATTCACAATGATTTTAAGTATGATAATGTTGTTTTTAAAGATGATTCTTGGCAAGAAGTTGCTGCGGTTTTAGATTGGGAAATGGCAACTTTAGGAGATCCATTAATGGATTTAGGAACTTCTTTAGGATATTGGACAGTAGCAACAGATCATGATTTTGTAAAACAAGGAATTCCGTCTCCAACTATTTTTGAAGGAAACCCAATTAGAAGTGAAATTGCTCAACTATATGCAGAAAAATCTGGAAGAAATTTAGATAATATCCTTTTCTATTATGTTTTTGGGTTGTTTAAAATTGCAGTAATTGCACAACAAATTTATTTTAGATATGCTAAAGGATGGACTACAGATCCGCGTTTTGCAAACTTGAATAAAGCATCAGAACTCTGTTGTAAACTGGCATTGAAAGCGATAAAAACTAAGTCTATAGATTAGAATATTTATAAATATCTAAATTATTTTTAGAAGTTGGATTTGCGTTAGGGATTGAAACGACATCCTTTTTGCTTTTCGCAAAAAGATATAGTGTAAAGCCCGACCTTTTTAGGGAACGCCCAAAATTAACATACATGGAAGTAAAAAATAAAATTGTAATTATTACAGGAGCTGGTTCTGGAATAGGAAAAGCAACTGCCATTCATTTTGCAAAATATGGCGCAATTGTGGTGGTTTCTGATATTAATTTGGAAAAAGCACAAAAAGTTGCTGATGAAATTGTAACAAATAATGGAAAAGCGCTACCAATAAAAGCAAACGTTGCAGTTTATAAGGAGGTGGAGAATTTAATTCACAAAACAATAGAAGAATTTGGAAAACTAGACGTTATTGTAAATAATGCAGGAATTGGACCGAGTTTTTTAAAAACACACGAATCGACTTTAAGAGATTGGGAAAGAGTTATTTCTGTAAATCAAACAGGCGTTTATTATTGTATGAAAGTAGCTTTGCAACAATTTTTAATTCAGGGGCATGGAAATATTGTAAATATAGCATCGTTAGCAGGTTTAAAAGCATCGCCAAATAATATTAGTTATAGCGCCAGTAAATTTGCGGTGGTTGGTATGACAAAGTCGGCAGCAATGGAATATGCAACTAAAAATATTAGAGTAAATGCGGTTTGTCCTGGTTATACAGAATCTGCTTTGTTAGATCAATTATTACATGCAAAACCAGAAATGGATGCAATTTTAAAAAATGTAATTCCCATGAAACGATACGGAAAAGCAGCAGAAATTGCAGAAGCTGTAGTTTGGTTGGCATCGGATAGCACAAAATTTATTACAGGGCAAACAATTACTTTAGATGGAGGAACATCACTTTAAAATGTAAATAATACGTAAATTTGTAAAACAAAAATCAAGAAAAATTAAAAATTAGAAATTATGAAAAAATGGTTAATTCCGGTAATAATAATAGTAATTGTAGTATTTGGAGTCTATAATTGGGGTAAAGGCTTTAATAATACGGCAGTAGAATTGCAAGAAGACGCAAAAACAACTTGGGCTAATGTAGAAAGTTCATATCAGCGTAGAAATGATTTAATTGGTAATTTGGTTAAAACGGTACAAGGAGCTGCAGATTTTGAAAAAGAAACGTTAACAGACGTAATTAATGCAAGAGCAAAAGCAACATCTGTAAATATTAATGCTGGTGATTTAACGCCAGAAAAAATGGCGCAATTTCAAGAAGCACAAGCAGGAATGAGTGGAGCATTATCTAAATTATTAGTATCTGTAGAACGTTATCCTGATTTAAAAGCAAATGCAAATTTCTTAGAATTACAAAGTCAGTTAGAAGGCACAGAAAACAGAATTAACGTTGCTAGAGATCGTTTTAATGAAGGTGTAAATGTGTATAATAAACATATAAAAGTGTTTCCAAATTCGTTTTTAGCAGGTTTGTTTAATTTTGATGAAATGAATCGTTACAAAGCAAATGCAGGTTCTGAAAACGCACCAGATGTAAACTTTGATTTTAAAAAATAAAAAAGAATAAAAATGTCTAAAGTAGAAGATTTTTTATCTAAAGAAGAAGAACAAGAAATTATTTCTGCTATTAGAATTGCAGAGAAAAATACTTCTGGTGAAATACGAGTTCATATTGAAGCTTCCTCAAAAAAAGCGCATTATGATCGAGCACTAGAAGTATTTGATCTCTTAGAAATGAATAAAACCAAAGACGCAAACGCGGTCTTAATTTATGTAGCTGTAAATGACAAGAAATTTGTTATTTATGGTGATAAAGGAATTAACAATGTGGTGCCAAAAGATTTTTGGGATACTACGAAAGATGTGATGCAAAATCATTTTAAATCAGGAAATTTTAAACAAGGAATTGTTGACGGAATTTTAAAAGCTGGTGAAGAATTACAAGATCATTTTCCGTATCAAGCAGATGATGTAAACGAACTTTCTAATGAAATTTCTAAAGGATGATATTTAGTAAACAGTATTCAGTTGGCAGTATTCAGTTAGTAGTTGTGGCTAAAAAAGCACTTTTTATCTTTGCGTTCTTCATAAGTCAAATTGCTTTTTCTCAAGGATATCAAATTCCAGAGAAGCCAAAATTTCAAACAAGCGTTTACGATTATATCAACTTACTTTCTGCTACTCAAAAGGCAAACTTAGAAGGTAAATTAGTTCGGTATTCAGATTCTACATCAACACAAATTGTGGTCGCAATTATCTCATCTACAGAAGGAGAAAATATTAATTATTTAGGAGCAAACTGGGGAGAAAAGTGGGGAATAGGTGATGCTGTAAAAGATAATGGAGTTTTAATAATACTGGCTAAAGACGATCGAAAAATAGCCATTTCTTCAGGTAAAGGTGTAGAACATTTACTAACCGATTTTCAATCGAAAAGAATTATTGACAGATTTATCACTCCAGAATTTAGGAAAGGAGATTATTATAGCGGTTTAGATTTAGGAGCAGACTATATTTTTAGAACTTTAAACGGCGAATTTAAAGGTTCTCGTAAGGAGGAATCCGAAGGTTTTAATCCTGGTGTACTCGTGTTTATTTTAATTATAGTTGTTTTCTTTATTTTAATTTCTAGAGGAAATAAAAACAATAGAGGCGGTGGGAGAAATAATAGAACAGGTTCTTTATCTGAAACTATTTTTGACACGATTCTTCTAAGTAGTTTAGGTAGAAGTGGTGGCGGTTTTGGTGGTTTTGGCGGTTCTTCTGGAGGAAGTAGTGGAGGTTTTGGCGGCGGCGGTTTCGGCGGAGGCTTTGGTGGTGGTAGTTTTGGTGGCGGTGGAGCTTCTGGAGGTTGGTAATTGATTTTGTGATCATTTCCTAAATTCGAATTATTATTTCTGTGAAAAACAGAGATGTATCTTATCAATTATAATGAAAAAAATAGTTACTTTTTTTACTTTTCTATTATTAATAAGTTGTCAAAATTTTGGTCAACTTAACCTACTTGCAGATTTACCAAATGAATTGAATGAAGTTTCTGGAAATGAGGTTTTAAAAAATTCTTCACTTATTTGGATGATAAATGATGGAGGAAATAAATCAAAATTATATGCTGTTTCTAAAAAAGGAAAAATAAAAAATGAAATTAATATAAAATCTAAAAATACAGATTGGGAAGATTTAACTTCGGATGAAGAAGGTAATATTTACATTGGTAATTTTGGTAATAATACAAGCAGTAGAAAGAATTTAAGAATTCTGAAAATTGATAAAAAGTATTTAAGTAAGAAAAATGCACCAGTAAAAGAAATTGAGTTTGAGTATGAAGATCAGCATAAATTCCCACCCAAAAAGAAAGATTTATTTTTTGATGCAGAGGCCTTTTTTTACTTTCAAAAACATTTTTATATTTTTACAAAAAGTAGAGTAAAAAGCGAATACGGTAAAACCTCTTTGTATAAATTTCCTGCGAAAAAAGGGAAACAAAAAGCTAAATTAATTGGCGAATTTGAAAACTGCAACGATTTAGAATGTTGGATTACTTCTGCAGATATTTCTTCTGATGGGAAAAAAGTGGTGCTTTTATCCCAAAAAAATATACTTATTTTTACGGATTTTAAAGCTGATAATTTTTTATCGGGAAAAGTAAAAAAGATAGCTTTTGAACATCAAACTCAAAAAGAAGGAATTTGCTTTTTAGATAATAATACAGTGCTTATTACTGATGAAAAATCACAAGGAAAAGGTGGTAATTTGTATGAAGTTGTAATAGGCAAGCAGAAATAAAATTTTTACAGATGACAGAAGAATCAGAAAAAACAGGAGAAATAGAAGATTATTTACACAATCATTACATACACAGAAGTAATTGGATACGAGCTGCAGTTCTTGGGGCAAATGATGGTATTTTATCAACAGCAAGTATCGCAATTGGTGTTGCCGCTGCAAGTGATTTAAGAGAGCCAATTATTTTAGCAACTTTGGCAGGTTTGGTTGCCGGAGCATTGTCAATGGCTGCTGGTGAATATGTGTCTGTAAGTTCGCAAACTGATGTTGAAAATGCCGATATAGAAAGAGAGCGAATTGAATTAGAAGAAACACCAGAATTAGAATTGCAATATTTGGCTGATATCTATGAAAAAAGAGGGTTAAAAAAAGAAACTGCTTTAATGGTTGCTATAGAATTAACCGAAAAAGATGCGTTGGCTGCGCATGTTAGAGATGAATTAGGGATAAATGAAATCAATCAAGCAAATCCAATTCAGGCTGCATTTGCATCTGGAGCAGCATTTACAGTTGGAGGATTGCTACCTTTTTTAGTTACACTTTTTCTTCCGTTAGAATATTTAGAGTATTCTATTTATGGTTTTGCTACCTTTTTTCTAATACTTCTAGGAGCAATGGCTGCAAAAGCTGGAGGGTCTAAAGTAGGGATTGCAATTATTAGAATAACTTTTTGGGGAACAGTAGCCATGGGAATAACCGCATTTGTTGGTCATTGGTTTAATGTAAATGTGGCTTAAAATCGGATGGTTTTGATAAACTAAACGACAAATTTGTAGATTAATAGCAACCATCCTACAACTAGAAATAAACCTCCTAACGGAGTAATTGGTCCTAAAAATTTTAGTTTTTTGCTCTTTGCCGATGAAAGTACCAAACCATAAATTGAGAACGAAAACAATAGGGTTCCTAGTATAAAAGAGTTAATGATATAGGTGTCAATTGATGTGTTTATTTCTAAATTGAATCCCAGAATAAGCAAAACAATTGCATGATACATTTGATATTTTACCCCAGTTTCAAAACTTTGTAATTGATCTGAGGTTATTTTTTTCTTTAATAAATGGGCGCCAAAAGCACCAAAGATTACTGCTGTAAATCCGAAGAAAGAACCAAAAATTAATGCTGTTTGTGTCATCATAAAAAAATTAAAAGGCAAAACCAAAGGTAAGCGCAATTCGTAGTCCATCATTGCTATTAAAAAGTGAAATATTACCAGACATCAAGTTTGCCGCGTTAAAGAAAATTCCACCTCCTACAGAAGTGTTAAAAGGAGTATTTTTAAATGTTGAATTTTGTTCTCCCCAAACATTTCCATAATCAAAACCTCCAAAAATACCAATATTTAAAGGAATTAAATTGGTTTTAAATTCTTTTAAGTTTAAACGGATATCTGAACTATGGTAAAAAGAGTTTTTGCTCGTAAAACGTTGATTTCTATATCCTCTTAAACCATCATTTCCTCCAATACTTGCCGCTTGATAAAACTGATAAGAATTACCAAAAGTAAAGTGAGATTTTAACTTAGTAGCCAATACTAATTGTCCGTTTGAAACCAATTTATGTTGAAAAGAAATAGACGGAATTACATACCCAAAATCGCCCATCTTATTTAAACTAGACGTGTAACCTGCTACTAATTCGGTTTCCATTCCCATGGTAGAAAAAGCAGGGTTGTCTGTGTTTTCAAAATGATAACTTGCCTCTGTGTTTATAAATTCTTGACGGTTAAAAACAGGGTTGTCGGCAGCAAGTTCACTATTTAAAAATCTGCCTAAAGTGTTTTCAACTTTCATAGCTTCATAATTGATGCCTAGTTTTAGTTCTGCATCTAAATCGCTTCTCCATTTTAGGTAACTACCTGCAATAATTTTACTAATTCGCACTCTATTAAATTCTTCTTCTTGTAATCCTTTAGCATCTGGATTTGCAGAGTTATTTCCAATTCCAAAATAGTTAGTGGCAAAATTAGGACTGGTAAAAGTTGCGTTTATTCCTAAATTTAAGTTTCCAAGCATGTTTGCAAATTCTGATGAATACTTAAATTCAAAACCATTTGTTGCAAAATAATACGCTCCAGAGAAAGAATGTTGCGAAGTAAAAGGCTTTCTTTCAAATCCATAGGTAGTAAATATGTTAGAAACTCCAAGCTTTATGCCATCATCTGGATTGAAGCCAATAAGCGGCGTTAGTATATTTTGATTGCTTTTAAATTTCTTGTAATCGTATATATTTGTTTCGTAATTATCCGTTAGTTTTACAGCAGTATTCGTTGTCTTAAATGTGTTTTTCTTTGTTTGATAATCGTAAATAATTATTTTTTTACCATTTTCTACGGTGTAAGTATCATTGTTTTGTCCGCCAATAATTCTTATTTTAATAAGGTTTTGATCAGTGCCTTTTACTTCAAAAATATCTTCATCATCCAAGCCATAAATCCAAATTTCTTTTGTTTCAGATCTATTATAAGTTCGTTGATGAAAAATGTCGTCTTTTTCTCCGTTTTTTATTCTGTAACCCGTAATTTTTGTTTGTCCGTTTGGCAATCTTTCAATTTCAAACCAATCATCTTTTTGAGTTCCTCTAATAATTTGAAACTTGTTTATATGATAAAAATAAGCATCAGAAATCTTTTGTAAATTGCGTCTTCTCCCTTGTAATTTTTTCTTTATTTCTTGTATGGTTTCATCTGTTACTTCATCCGGAAAATCAGAAAAAGCATCATCAATTACAGCATCAGAAATATGATTAATGATAAAGTTAACTTGTTGGTCCCAAGTTTTTTTATCAGCCATAGAAATTAAAACCATGTCTAAAGGATAGGGCTCTAAATTAAACCATTTCGGACTTTTTAATTCCTTTTGATAAGATTGCATTAAACGTAAAGTAGGTACTAATTTTGTAACGATATTTAGCAGAAATCCGTCTCCAAATATAGAAAATGCTTGGTCTCTATCTCTAGGGATTGGTCTGTAAATTGTTTGATTTTTTTCCTTAAAAGCTGCCCATCTCCATTGATCTTCGTGTCTGTCCCAATCACCAATCAACATGTCAAATAAACGTGCTTTTATATACGCTTCTTCATCTAAAACATGATTTTCGTTCTTGTTTAAATTTAGCAATAATTCATCTGTACTAATTAATGTATCCGAAAAACCAAAACTAGCTGTATCTCCATGACCAGAATCGGTGCGTTCTTCAATCATGTATAATTCATTGCCAAAATCATCATTAAATTGCCCCAAACTATGTTGTTTTGGCACATAATATAAAACAGGATTTGTATGATAAACGCCAATGGCATCAGCCAATTTCCCGATCGTAAAAGGCGCATAAGGATGAGAACCTGTAAACAGATCTGTTAACAAATTTTCAGTTGCGGTTTCATCAAACTGACCTTCTATATATTGGTCTTTAAAAGCCACAGCTTGCAAATATTGGGCAGCATTTTTACGCAAAGCACGCATTACATATTCTCGTCCATTTTTATTTTTTAATCGTAAAGATTTAGATTGATGTCCTCCTCCTTTTCTAATCGGTTTTAATCCGCCAAAAAGCGTGTCTAAATCTACAGTTGGCACGTTTACTTCTGTACCAAAATATTTTCGATAACGTTCGCCCCATAAAAAACGATACAATTTACTTTTTGTAACTTCTTCTTGCGTATAAATGGATGCTTTTTTTTCTGTGATTATTTGTGGTGAAAATTTGGTAAAATTGGTCTTTTCTTCTTCAGAAAAAATCTGAGTTTCATAAACTATTTTGTCATCTTTAACCGTGTGAAAACTAAGAACTGATGAACCATCTTTATAGACCTCTAACTTAGCAAAACCTTGCGTTCCATACGTAAATTTTGCGCCTCCAGATAATTTTGTTGCGGTTGTTTTAGAGCCAGAACCACTAATGATTTGAGGAATATTATCTTGAATTATATATTGTAAATTATGATCATGACCAGAAACAAAAATGGTTTTATCGTTTTCTTGTGATAAAGTTACAATTCGTTTTTTAAGCTCATTATAATTCTTATTTTGAATATCAGTATTAGAAAGTCCGGATGTTTTTCTGATTAAATTTTTTAAAGAACCAAGAAAAGGTAAAGGATTCATGTGACTTTTAAAAGAATATTTACCACCATGAGAACCATTTGTAAACATTGGGTGATGCAGAGCAACAATGGTCGTTTTGCCCCTTGCTTTTTTGATTAAACTTTCAAATTCATCAAAAAATTTAGTTCTTGTTTTTATTTCGCAATTGTCATTGATGGTGGGATGATTGTCCCAGTTTGTTAAATACCAATGTGTATCCACAATAATTAAAACAATGTTTTTAGAAATATCTACGGATGTTATAGGACAGCCATTTTGTGGGAAGAAAGAATTTTTTCCTAAAGCTTTTTCTACTAATTCTTCTTCTCTTTTTAAGCCTTCTAAACCGTTATACCAATCATGATTTCCTGGGATAAAAATCGAGTTCCCATTAAATTTTTTGGCAACATCTGTTTGCGCTTCAATTCTTCTTTTTGCTAATTTGTATTTTTTAGATTTTTTCTTCTTCGGAATTCCGGATTCGTACACATTGTCTCCTAAAAAAAGTAAGGTTGAGTTTTTAGCTGCATCCTTCATTTCTTTTTTCAGATACTTTAAAGCCGGAGCATCTTTTTTTAAAGTAGAGTTACCAGCGTCGCCAATTAAATAGAACGTATGTTCTATTTCTGATGTGTTTTTTAAGGCTTCAGTTTTTTGATTTTCAGCAACTTGCATTTTCATTGTTGCACAAGCTGAAACTAAGAAAAGTATATTTAAAAATAAGAGTTTTTTGAATAATTTCATACATGTAAAATTAGCTATTTTTAAATAGCTCTAAGTCTTCTTTGGTGTCAATGTCAAAGAAATTTGTTGTTGATTCGGGATACATAACTTCCTCTTTTCTCTGGTTGATGAATTCTTTTGCGCCTTTATCGCCTTTTATTACTAATAATTCTGAAAAATATCTTTCAGGAAAAATAGCAGGAACGCCTAATTTTTTCCCATAATTAGATGCAATTATGACATCTTTATGTTCTTGAAATAAAGTGATTAAAGATGCTAAATAAGCACTTTCAATTGCGGGTTGGTCTGCTAATAAAATGAAAACTCCATCAAACTTTAACTCTTTGTCGTTAAAATAGTTAATTCCTGAAATAATACTTGAACTTAATCCACTTTCAAAATTTTTATTCTCAATAAATTGGATGTTTTCTGATGTAATTTCATTTTTAATTATATCAGCATTTGCACCTAAAACACAATAAATATCATCAGAACAGATGCTTTTTATTTTTTCTAAGGTAATGTCTAAAAGTGTTTTGTTATTAATTTTTTCTAGCTGTTTTATGCTTTTCATTCTTGATGATTTCCCAGCAGCTAAAACTAAAAAAGCAATATTTTTCATCTATGAATTATGTATTTTTCCGTTGATTTTTCTCAAAGAAAAAGGTTCTTTTTTTCTGATAACCGATAATATTTCTGCAACGATAGAAACCGCAATTTCTTCTGGAGTTTGCGCGCCAATATGTAAACCTGCAGGTGTGTACATGGTTTCTAAAAAATCTTCAGAAATGTCTGGAACAAATTCAAAAAGCTCGTTAAATAAACGTTCTCTTCTGTTTGGCGCGCCTAAAATTCCGATATATTTTGGCTTGTAATCAGCCAATTTTATTACATATTTTAAATCTTGCACATAACTATGATTCATAATTACAATAGCCGTATTTTCTTCAATATTTGTAAACTGAATGGTGTTTGGAGAATTACCAACAACGGAATTCGCACCAGGAAAATCAGATAGTTGTTTACTATCTTTTATAGAAGTGATTACATCAATTTCCCAACCTAAATTTGCTGCTATTTTACACAATTTTACGGCATCATGTTCGCCGCCAATAATCATCAATTTAAAACTTGGTTCTAAAATTTGTGTAAAAACAGTAAAATCATTTTGATCTTTCGGATTAAAAGCATCAGAAAATACAAATTGGTTACTATTTTCAAAAGTTACAACCGATCTAAAATTACCAGAAGCTTCATCTTCTTTTGTAAAACTACTGTCAATTTTTAAAGATTCTCTGTTTGAATTTGCTTCCGAAAAAGCAGTTGTAAATTCATCAGAAATAAAAAAGGGTTCAATTAAAATATATAAAATGCCTTCGCAACCTAATCTGTATCTGCCATCATAGGTAATGATTTTAGATACTCCATCAGCAAAAACACTCTTTGTTCTGTGAACAATTTCTTTTTCTACACAACCACCACTAACAGCACCAACCGAATTTAAATCTTCGGAAATTAACATTCTAACGCCTGGTTTTCTGTAAGAAGAACCTTCTAAATGTACCACAGTTGCCAACACATTTTTCAATCCTTTTTGTTGATTGATAACAGCTTGATTGATAATTTCTTTGAGTTCGTGAATCATTTATAAATATTAAAATTTAAATATAAAACTTTTATACGAATGATATTTGGTGGTTTTTAAAAAGAATAGCCAATTGCAAAGTTAAAAACGGGTTCGTCTGCTCTAAAATCCCAGCGTTTTCCTTCTTCTAAAGACGGATCGTGAAAAGGAGCGGCTAAATCAAAACGAATAACAAAACCTTGCAAATCTACACGCAAACCAAAACCAGCACCCATTCCTAATTCATTTATAAAATTTGACGTAAATTGATCTCTAATAGTACCATCGGCATCATTAAAATCAGAATTTGAAACTGAATTCCAAACATTTCCAGCATCCACAAAAACAGCACCTTTAAAGAAAGAATAAATAGGAAATCGATATTCTAAATTCGCTTCCAAACGAATATTTCCTGTTTTGTCAAAAAAAGAACTAGTTGTGTTTGTATCATTTTCATTATAAGTTCCTGGTCCAAGAGATCTGATACTAAATGCTCTAACGCTATAAGGCCCGCCAGCATAATATTGTTTTGCAAACGGAATAACATCAGAATTTCCATACGCATAACCAAAACCGGCAAAGATTCTGGCGGCAATTGTTTGCTCATTTTTGTCTCCAAAATTATAATGATATCTTGCATCAACATCTGCTTTTGCATATTGCGCATATTCTAAACCTAAAAATTGTTTTGGATCTCCAACTATTTTTTCTTTACCTAATAAACTAATAGAATTTCCCGCAACATCTAAAGTAGATTGTAGATAAAATTGATGATTTTTGGCTGAGTTCAACATTTCATTATACGTAAATGAAAATGTTAGTCCGCTTATAAATTGCTGATCAAAACTGCTTTGTAGAAATGAATTGTTATCCAAAATTTCTTGAAATTCTGCAGTAGTATTTGATAAACTCGTATAATTTACAGAAATAGGATTAAATTCATACGTAATATATTTATTTGCATTCCATGTATACCCAAAAAGCGCACTACTAGATAACAAGGTGTATAATTGACTTCTGCTTAAATACGTTGCACTTAAACTTACTTTAGTTTTAGGGATCGAATAATCAAAATAATCTTTATTTATAGAAAACGGAGCAATAACTCTAGGGAAAATAAGTTCGCCTTTTAAACCCAATTCTAAACTACTTAAACCAGAACTACTGCCATTCGTAATCTGCGTTTCATAACCAATATTTGTACTGATATTTAAGGTTTCGCCACCTTTAAATAAATTTCTATTACTGTACGTTAAGGCTAATTCTGGACCTGCAAAATTATTAGATTTTGTAACTGCTTGTAACTCTGCACTAATTGCGCGTTTCGTTAATGGTGATAAAAAAATATTGGCTTCTAAACTGCCAGTAGTATCTGTAATTGAGTCATTTATTTCTTTATATTGAATATTGACAAACTTATAAACACCAATTGAAGAAAGCCGTCTTGCTGTATTTTTAGAGTTTGATGGATTAAAAAAATCGCCTTCTTTTAACGTGATAAAATCATCTAAATATTTTGGTTCAAAAAAGGTTGTATCTTGATGATAGGTCTTTTCTTGAAAACGAATATTTTTTATTTCTGTAGAATCATTTAAATTATAATTAGGAAAAACATGTATCTTTTTAATCAGATAAGGAACTGTTGCTTTTTTAGGAGTTTGTGCTTTTAATTTTAAAAATAAATCAAATTTTTTATTCTGATAGCTATTCGTATCAGCTTCAAAAAGTAAAAAGTCTGAATTAAAATTATAGTATCCTTTGTTTTTTAATTCGGTATCTAATCGTTGTCTTTCTAATTTTAAACTTCCCAAATCGAAGCGCATGTCTTTTTTGATAGGAGATGTTGTGCTTAATTTTTTGATGTCTTCATAAATAGGCGAAACCATAGAATCTATTTTGTAGTTGGCCATTTTATAAGGTTCATTAATTTTTAAACGATAAACGATAGATGCTTCTTTTTTCTTTTCTTTAAAATTAGCTGCTATCGTACTATAGAAAAATCCATAATTTTCTAATTTATTTCTTAAAATTTCTTTATTTTCAAACGCATTTACATCCGATTGGTAAACAGGTTTTTGGCCTATTTTTTTGTACAACCATCTATTTATAAAGTTGGGTTTTTCTTGCTGATTTTTATAATAATAATACAAGCCAAGGTGCATGCCAAGAAACTTTGTATTTGGCTGCTGGCTTAATATAGAGGATAAATCTTCTTTTAGTTCTTTTACTTTTTCTACTGTAGAATCTGCTTCAATTTCTATAGAAGCACCAGTGTACAAACGTTTATTTTCTGGAATGTGTTTTTTGATACCACAAGCGTACATAAACACGAGTACTAAAATTAAAAGAGAATATTTTTTATAGGATGCTTTCAAAATTTAGTTGCTTTTATCTTCAAGGTGATCAGTCTTATTATTTCTTTTTGGCGCTGTTTTATCTTCTTTTTTTTCTGATTTCTCTTTTTGAGCACGTAAAATAGAATTCCAAAGTTGATGAAATTCGTTAAACTCTTTGGTGAAAATTAATGAGATTCCGCTTACAATAGTCTGTCCGTCAATTACATTTTCAAACTCACTTTTTCTAAAACCTCTAAGACGATATCTGCCATCTTCTGTAATTTGATATTCTAAACTCACATTACCAATTAATGGAGATTTTTCTTCGGTAGTGCTGCTTCCTTGTATGTCTAATTCGCTACCAACTCTTACCGTTAAACGATCGTTAAATAATTTTTTTTGTGCTGCAACATCCAATTGCGTTCTATCCGTTGGTGTGTCTCCTTGATAATCTGTAAAACTATTTAAACCAAAATCTAATTCGATACCAGAACCCCCAAGAATTTTATCAGAAAAGGCATTTAATTGTCCAGAAACGGCATCATTCAAATTGTTTTTGGCAAGAGTTGCAAATCCACCAGAACTACCATCGCTACCAGTATCAGGATAAAACCGATTTAACACTAACAAAGAAAAAATTTGTCTATTTAATTCATCTTCTTGCTGATTAATTTGTTGCACACGTTCGTAAACTTGACCGCTAATTGCACCTTGTTGCTCTTCTGGCATATCTAAATTAAAAGATATTTTTGGTTGCAACAATTCGCCAGCAATATTTAAATACACATTAAAAGGCAATACTTGTTTGTACTTGTTTTTGATTGATGCATCTTCGCCTGAAGTTTGAGAAGCCATTAAGTCTGATGCAGAGGTTTTTAGCGCATAACTTGTACGGATGTCTAACTTGGCGTCAAAAGGATCTCCTGCCCAAGAAATTCTACTTCCAGGTACTAACACAAATTTTCTGTCTACAACATTGTATAAGTTCAGTTTATAATATCCGTCGGAAACTTCATAAGCGCCAGTTAAAGATAAACGTCCATTTGGATTCATTAGAAAAATGAAATCACCATCTCCAGAAACCTTAAAATGATCGCCAGTTTCTTCATCTATGATAACGGTTACTGCCGCTTTTTTATCAATTTTTAGAAATGCTTTTACGTCAAAACCATTAATTGTAGCGGTTTGTTCTTCTTTTTGTGTTAAAATAGCACCCGGATTTTCTCTGTTTACAAAAGCAACAACTCCGTCTCTTTCTTCTATAGTTGCATAACTAGAAGGCAATACGTATGTAACATCAGTATCTGAACCAACAAGTAATTTTGTATTTAATTTTGGGATTTGTAAGTCTCCCGTTAGTTTTGCATCAACATTAAAAGAAACTTTTCCGTACAAAGATTCGTTGTCTTCTTTTGTCGCATTTAGCACTCTAAAATTATTGGCTTTGATGTCTAAATTAAATGTAGGATTTATAAAACTCTCGGTTTTTATATCTCCTGAAAGAATCAGTGAATTGTTTTGTGAGTCTAAAATTGTAAAATTAGTCATGTTTAGACCACTGTTGTCAATATTTAAAATTTCGTTTTTTAAATTAAATTTTTCATTTAGTTTGGTCGCTTTAAAAGCTGCGTTTTTAAAATGTAAACTTCCTTTATATGTATGGTCAGATGTTTTTCCTGTTACTTTAAAATCTCCAGAAAAACTGCCAGATGTTTCTTTAATTTCGCCAAATGAAAGCGTATTTAAAGCTTCCATTTTAAATTTCTGAATTTGCAAGTCTAAATTTAAATTGGCGTCGTTATTGTCTACAAAATAATCTCCTTTTAGATCTAAATCTATAAAACCATCTTTTAAAGCAGCGTTAAAATCATACTTTCCGTTTTCTAAAGATTTGGCATCTATACTTAATTTACCAAAGTCTGTTTGTAATACTTTTAATTGATTAATATTTAGATTGGCTATAATACCAGTGTCTCCAAAAGGTTGTTCTAGAATAAAATCACCATTTAAAATTCCTGTGGTAATTTCTTTTTCGGGACTTAAATAATTAAAAATTTCATCAATTTGAAAGTTTTTATAATTGATAGCAATATGGTCTTTTGTAATACGCGGAGTTTTATCTGTAATTTCTATAGATTGCTTGTCTTTACTGATTTTAAAATCAGAAAATGTAAGCTTGTTTTCTTCAAAAATAATTGAATTGGTTTTAGGAATTTTCCAAGTACTACCATTTAAAAATAAACTGTCTTGATCTATGATGAACTTTAACTTCTCACTGTTTCCAGTAATCGATGTGTTTACATTCATC
>TARA_R110001606_G_scaffold6758_2_pt1 | contig 16711 bp, 13 predicted proteins | sample TARA_R110001606 | Tara Oceans TARA_R110001606 (sample SAMEA4398315) | marine metagenome | biome: Polar Biome; feature: [SRF] surface water layer (ENVO:00010504); material: water (ENVO:00002006), including particulate matter (ENVO:01000060) such as... | depth 5 m | reverse complement strand
GTACCCAATGGCTCAGCAACGACGGTTGGTGAAGTGGCCGACAATGGCCAAACTGCATTTGGTGCGGTGACTGACACCGAATACGCTAGTGACACCGCGATTCAGCAGCTGGGTCGCTGGGTAGTATTAAAAGAAATAAGCTCGTTTACTAACGACTTAGCTTTTTCAAAACAATTTGGTGACGTATCAGCCACTTTTGGTTATTACACAGCAAGCACATCTGCGAGCGATTGGTGGAGCTTAGGTAATACGGCGTATCATGTGCTGGAAGCCGGTGGTGAATTATTAAATGGTATTGAATGTAACCAAAACACTGATGGGTGTGGTTTTAATTACGATATCAGCTCAACAGGCGATGCACGCACCAATGCCCTTTACTTTACAGGCCAATATAAATTTGCAGATGCATTTACACTTGATTTAGGTGTACGTAAAGAAAACCATGATGTGCAGTACAGTGTTGATGAAGACCTTGACGGTATTATCACTAAAGCTGTTGATTACGATGAAAGTAAAACCTCATGGACAACCGGTTTAAACTATTCAATTAATGATGACATGGGCGTATTTGCTCGCGTTAACCGTGGTTATAAAATGCCATATTTTGATGACTTTAGAGATAATTTTGGCGCATACCAAGGGGGTGAAAAACTAATTAAAGAAGTCACTCAAGCTGAACTTGGCTATAAACTGATCACTCAAAGCACTGACTTTTTTGCCACTTTATTTACCAACGAAGTCAAAGGCGATACCTTTGTAAGTCGCCCGGGTGTGCCAGCTGAAATTTTAACCAACGAAGCGTATGGTGTTGAACTTGATTACAACTTTAATCATGAATCTGGCTTTTCTGTTAATTTAAATACCACATTACAACAAACCGAAATCACTGAAAGTCCAGAAAATAAAGGCAATGAAGCACAGCGCCAGCCTAAATGGCAAGTACGTGTAACACCAAGCTATGACTTTGAAGTAGACGGCATGTACGCCACACTCTATGGTACTTTGTCAGCAGTAGATGACCGCTTTGGTAATAATGAAAACACCGTGACACTTGATGGCTACGAAAAAGTTGACTTAGGTTTTATCCTTGAGCCAATGGAAGGGATCAAACTGCAATTAGCAATTGATAACTTAACCAACGAGCAAGGTATTACCGAAGGCGACCCACGTAATGCTGACGCGCCCAATGGCCGTTACATTATGCCTCGTACAACACGCTTAAGCGTAAGCTACGAATTCTAACCCCCATCTCCCTGGATCAATACCCAAAGCCGTGGTGGTTAATACACTGCGGCTTTTTTAAATCACGTTTTGAGCAAAAATCGGCTCTTGCGACTCGCTCTCTTGGCGCTTTAAATAACTAAATATTATTAAAAAAGTCATAGCAATGCTTGCCGCAATAAGCGAGCCTAGAGTGGCAAAACGAAAACTAAACCACTGCGCAATTAAACCGGTACTGGCAGTGCCAAGCATGACCCCTACTTTAATGGCATTGCCATAAAAAGCAGAGGTAAAACCAATTCGTGATGGCAGTTGCTCTTGCAAAATAGTCAAGCCGATACCCGCAAAGATCCCATAAAAAATAGCATTTACACCTTGCAGTACAAAGAATTGCCATACTTGATCGGAAAAAAATACGCCAATATAGAACAAAATAGCGCAACTAAAAGCAAAACCTAACAAGCCTGTTTTAGTGATGCGTTTACTGAGCTTTGCGCTATACAACATCACAGGGATCTCGATTAATGCCACCATGCCCATAAATATTCCAGGCATATTATTGGCAAAGCCCAGTTCATTAATTGTATAAAGCGGTAAGGCACTGGCGTACATAATATTGCCAATTGAGCCAAAGGTTATAGCAGCACCTAAAGCCCAAAACGATTGATTGATCGGCTGATTTGGCTCAGCTTTTTTAGCTCTGTCGTTAGCATTAACACTGGGCAAAAACTTCATTGCAAAAATTAATGCCAACAACGCAAACGTAGCTGCGGTATAAAATGAGCGACTAAAGGCAACTCCTGATGCAAGTAAATAGCCAAGCGGCGGGCCTGCGACCCATGCAAATGAAATTGCCGCTCTAAGGCGAGTATTAAACTGGGTGATATCAATATGCTCTTGCTCATCAGCCCACTGGCGAGCAATAGTCATAACTTGCGGTATCGCGGCATTGCCCATTGAAAGCAAGAGTACTCCGGCAGCAAATACCTGCCAAAAAGACGTTGCGTTAGCGAATATGATTAACGCCATCCCCATGCCAGAGACCGCAATCATAAACATCTTTTTAGCACTCACGCCCTTATCGGCCAATCCACCTAACCATTGGCTAAAGAGAATGCCCATCAAAGTGACACCTGTAGTGTACACACCCAAATATATAGGTGGGCTTTGTAAGCCTTCAACAATAAACAAACTCATTAGTGGATTAACAAATGCGCCTATTAAGCCCGTTAATAAGCTTAACAAGATAAATACCACACCATATTGTTTGAATATCGACTTCAAAAAACACCATACAGACACTAAAAATAAGCCGCATATTATACGTGGCTTTAAGTAATATTAAAATACAAAGCGGGTTGTTTAATAATCACGACTATTTAAACTACGTACATTTTACCAGCTACTAAACAAAGCATAAAAATCAAGCCACGGTTTATAAATTGTGGCGTTTAGTTCACTTAAACGTCTAAAAACAGCGAATTGATAAATGCAATATGCTGCTCCTCAACCTGCTGTTTCAATGCTCGAATAAAATCCATTGCTGTCGCAGGCCGATTTGGATAAGCATACTCTTGCCATACTGACTTAAGTGCACTAGTTATCGCTTCATCGCCTACTTTAGCCCTTAGTTTTGCAAATACGATGGTGGCTTTTGAGTATTGATCATAATTTTTTGTTGAATCAATCAACGCCATTTTAGCGGTAATATCCATGCGCGATGCCTGCTCATAACGCTTTGTTTCATAATCAACTAATGCGTTCATAGCGGTTTTACCGTAGCGTTTTTCTAACACGACTAATTCGATATATTTAGCCATCGATTCCATTAAAAAGGCACTATCTGCAGGCACACTATTACCTATATCATGGCCAAACCACTGATGCGCGGTTTCATGCACTGCACGGCGATAACGCTGATCAAAGCCAGCACCAACGCTTGGACGAGCCCTAAACCCAACTTTATCCTCAATTAATATAATTTGTGGTAAAGCATACCCAGTGCCACCAAATGGGGGAGCTGCAATTAAGCTTAATTGCTTGGCTTTATACGCAACAATATTATTTTTAAACCAATCAAGTGTGTCCATCATTGCTTGAAAGTTAACGGCAATTGCATCTGAACGCTCAATCGGCTCTTGTTTTTTTGCAAATACTTGTAAAGTAACACCATCATGTTTTTTAGTTTCAGCATTAAAAGGCACTGACAGCCAAGCTGGTAAGTTATTAATTGCAGACACTGTTTTAAACTTAAATATTTCACGACCCTGTTCACGTTGATGCGTAATTTGCTTGCCCTGTGTCACAACTTGGTACCCCGTTGCCGTTGATACTGTGCTCGACATCGTTATACGCTCATAGTGTGCTGGTCTATTTTGCCCTTTAGTAACTAACGCTGAAGCTAAAGGGCGAGGCTTTTGTTGCAAACCATATTGAGCTCGTAAGCTTGTATCTGTTAACTCATAGTTGATTTGATAGCCAATGGTTGGCAGCACCGGAACTGCTCGAATATAACTAAATTCAGGCGTAATTATTTGATGTCCACCAGCAGGCCACAATTTCGCTTGATGTACTTCAAATTGTGTTGTTAATTGTCGTGTTTCATGTGGTTTTATTGCAACGTCAAACTCATATACAGCCTGATTTAAGTCAGGATAAAAAGCGATTTGGGTCGCACCTTTAATCTTCACCTTCGCCCACTTATAAAACCCAGCTCTGCCGACTAAAATTTGCTTAATGGCCATTGGATGAGAGTTTTTTAAGGTGTAAGCCAGATCAAACTTTGCAAACTGTTGATGCGGGTAAAAATCAATTTTTGCATCAATATGACTAACCTGAGGTTGCAACTTATGCTGCCAGCCTGCAAAGGTTTTTTCATAATCCGCTTTAAAGGCCTCACGTTTATGTGAATTGGTAAGGGGCTTTTCATCAACTAACCGTAGGTGTAATTGCACAAATAAACCAACACAGAGCAACACAGGCATTATTAGCCATGCATCTTTTCGTACAACCGCACGCCTATCAAGCCCTGCACCGCGGTGACTAAATACGCACGTTAGCAATATAAAACTTACACAGGCAAACAACCACACCTGTATATAAGGCCAATAACTGCTAATACTGGCCCGATAATCCCAAAATTCACTCGGTGGCTGCAATGGCGTCCAAGCTAGGCTCCAAAATGTGTGTGTGAATCCTAAATAAGTCATAACTGGTGTAAATTTGAGTATTAGCATTACAAAAACAACCAGCCCTGAAATCAGTATTGAGCGACAAATATTAAATACACACACCGTTACCCAGCCAATTAGCATTAGTGGCAGTGTCGTTAAGCATAGAGCATATACATGATCGTACGCTTGATATTGACTACCGCTAAACCACTGCGCCAAAGAAGCACCAACAAAGCTCATCGTTGAAAAAATAATAACCAGGGTAGCCAATACCAATAATTGACTATATAAAATAGTGGCCGTTTTGATCGGCGTAGCAGCAATTAGCTCAGCCATGTTAAAGCGCCGTGCATAGCAACTGATTTGCCAGCTCCAAAGCACCATCAGCAAACACCCAAACAGTATTTGCATATCAAAAGCATAGTGACTAATTGCATCGATGCTGGTTGCGCTGATTACACTCAATGGCTCAGCATAAGCAGAAGAAGAGGCTACATTATTAAACACCATGGCTGGCCAAGCTAATAAAATTAACAGTGTTATTGGATGCTTTAAAACATTGAAAAGCGCTACTTTATAGCATGCGATAAATATCGGCAGTTCATGGTTTTTTGCAGCCACAGGTTGGTACGAAGCACTTGCTACTATAACGGATTGTAGATTACTCACTGCATTTTTTACCCGCTTATTGAACGAGTTAAACACATTACTCGCTGCCGCCGTACTAAAGTAGATAGCGGTTGTGAGTAACAGTATCAGCACCCGATTAATGGCTATAACCCAGCCCTGAGGCTCAACAAAGCTACCTATAATTGCAGTGTATGCGAAAGGATCTAACCATATAAACAGTTGATAACTAGTTTCACTAATAATACTACTTCCCGCCAATATGGGATTACCCGTGACACTTGCAAGCAGTAAGTAGCCAATCCATAAAACTGCAAATACAACATAGTTCACCAGAGGGCTGCTGAATTTTTGACAAAACCAGAATGCAATTACACCAAGCAAACAACTATTAGGAAGCAGCACAAAAAGACTATTAACAGCCAGTTGATTAATGATTTGCCAGTCAAACCCTTTGCTGTGTACTTGCATAACCATCATTACTAGCATACTGATAAGCACAATCACAAACACACACAACACCAACGTTCCCACACGTAGCAATGCGCTTTGTTTAAACGTGATAGGTGTCACTGCCACCAGCTCTTGCATATTGTGTATTTGATCACGTAAAAAAAATGTCGGTGCAAGCGCACCTGTAAGTAAAGCTAGTTGTATCATTTGCAGTGCAACTAGATGTAATTTAAATTGATTTATAGCGTCGCTGCCTTCGACGGCTAAACCTGATGACAATGTAAACGCAAATAAAGGGACAGTTACAAAGCAAAGCCAAAGCAAAGGCTGGCGAAGTACATAATGTAGTTCGTTGATCAGTAGCATGTGTTACTACCTCGCAATTTCAACTCATAAAAATAGCTATCTTGCAGTGTCACTTCGCCAGGTCTTGCACGCTCAGCGGGAGCCGTTGTGGCATAAACTCGAAATGAAGGCTTGCCGTATCGATAACTTTGGCTTAATACAAAGCTCTCTTGCGGTAACACACTAGGAAGGCTCTCCAGTAGCCATACACAACCATGCAATGGCTTAATGAGTGCTGCCACTTCACCACTTTGAATTAACCGACCTTGGTTGATCATCGCGACAAAATGACACTGATTTTCTATATCTTCAACAATATGGGTAGATAACAACACCAAGCGCTGCTTACTAATAGTTACGAGTAAATTGTTGAGACTTTCACGCTCTGCAGGGTCAAGCCCTGCGGTTGGTTCATCTAGAATAATCAGCTTAGGGGAGCCTAGCAACGCTTGAGCAATACCAAAGCGTTGTTTCATCCCACCAGAAAAGTGGCTCACCTTTTTGTTTGCAAACTGAGATAAATTTAATAGCGCCAAGAGCTCACTTATTTGCTGCTGTCGGTCTTTTCTATCAAGGCCCTTTAAAATTGCGATATGCTCTAGCAAAGCAATACAACTCATATTTGGATAAACACCAAACTGTTGCGGTAAATAGCCAAGCTGCTTGCGCATCTCATCAGGGTGTTGCAACACATCTAAACCGTCAAAGTTCACCTGACCAGTATCAACGCTTTGCAAACACGCAAGCGTGCGCATTAAGCTTGATTTACCCGCCCCATTTGGCCCAAGTAATCCCACCATACCGGTTGGTAAAGTAATAGATATATCACTTAATGCTTGGGTACCATCTGCGTATTTTTTATTAATATTTGTAAGTGTTAGCATCGTTATGTTCCTTAATTGATTAATAATCACATTAAGAAAGCACCGCACAATAAGCTACATAGCAATGATCAACACATTGAATTAAAGGATGAAAGCAAATATTTTGCAGTTGTCATTAAAAAACGACCTTTGATCATTATTTTGCTGAACTAAGTGAAGTAATTCATTTAAACTTAATAACATATATCATTAAGCACGATGAACATGGAGTGTAGTATGCAGGCAGCTATTTCAGCGCGGTGGCAACGATTAAACTTACATTATGTGGTTGTTTTACTACCCGTTATTGCTGCAATAATGCTAGAAGCACACATTCGCTATCTATCATTAAAGCAAGACTCAGCCGAGCTCTACACGCTAATTAATGGGCAACTATTTTTAGAGTGCTTGCCTTTTTTAGCTGCTCACGCTTTAGCATTTAAATTGCCACTTAAACGCTCAGTTGTAGTGTGGCTATTAGGCTTTGTTGCGTATCCTTCTCTTGTCTACCTGTTAAATATAATGTCTTCTGCGTTTGCTAATTGGCAATACCTCGACGCACAATGCTGGATACTCTCTGCATTCGCGAGTCTTATTTGGCTAATGTTAAAGCGAGTTAGTAGCGCACAAAACTCATTAACTTCAAAGTGGTTTAACTCATTAACATCTCTCGATAATATGGTTATTTTAGTATTAGTATCGTGGTCTTTAATTATGGCTGGCGTACTTAATACGCATACAAAGCCGATGCTAAATCAACCTTTAGACCTGATCCTTGACATAAGCAAAGTATTTACCCAATTTAATCAATTCCTAACTTACTTTTGGCAGCTAAGCGTATACACAGCTATCATTTTTTGTTTGTACTTATTTAACCGATACATATTGATCCGCCAAATATTAACAAACCATGGTGTGTTTACTTTTCTCGCTGCATGTTTAATTTTTATTGCTTTGCTTACACCCACCCTCACTGCGGGTGTGCTTTTACTGCCCATCAATGATCTGCCTACAGAGGTTGTAAATTTAACACCAAGTGGAACTCGAAGCCTTTTTAGTAAGTATAACTACCAGTTTATGTTTTTCTTTCTTAGCGTTAGCACGCCAATTATTTTAGCCTTTGAACGCCAACAGCAGCATAATAAATTAAATGTGATTGCCAAGCAGCAAACTGAAACAGAACTGACGTTACTACAACAACAAATTAACCCGCACTTTTTATTCAACACACTAAATAACTTATATGCATTAACACTCACTAAATCAGATAATGCACCGCAGTTGGTGATGCAACTTGCCAATTTACTTCGATACACGGTCTACGAAGGTCAAAAACAACAGGTTTTCTTAACCCAAGAAATTAATTATCTTAAAGACTTTATCGAATTACAGCAGATCAGAAGTGGTGACAAGTGCCAATTTAACCTTGTTTGGCCAAGTAACCCTGGTAAATTAAAAATAGCCCCACTGCTACTCATTATTATATTAGAAAATGCTATTAAACATGGTGTAGAGCCAACATCACAGCAAACAGAAATAACCTTTGAACTCTCAGTCAGTAGCAATACACTAACGCTGTATTGCGCAAACACCATCCACCAACAAAAACAACAAAATGATTCTGGCATGGGACTGAACAATTTAAAGCGAAGACTGGAACTTCTGTACCCAAATAGCTATTCTCTGATTACAAATAGTCAACATAATATTTGGCAAACTACACTCACTTTGGAGCTTTCATCATGTTAAACGCATTCATAATCGATGATGAGCCACTCGCACACCTCGTAATTCAGCACCACTTAGCAGCTCACCCTACAATTAATATTGTTGGCCAATACTATAGCGCAAAAGATGCTTTATATGACTTGGCAAAGTTAGACGTCGATTTAGTCTTTTTAGACATCAATATGCCAGAGTTATCGGGGTTAGAGTTACTCAAAGCGCTCGCTAAACCACCGCAAGTAATTATAGTCAGTGCTTATCAAGAGTATGCCTTTGAAGGCTTTGAACTCAATGTAACTGATTATTTGCTAAAGCCCGTATCGGCAGAGAGGCTTGAGCAAGCACTCAACAAAGTTATAATTCGTGAGAATCAGTTTTCAACACAGCCGCAATCAAGCATCATTCTTAAAGTTGACCGTGAAAAACGTAAGATCAACTTAGATAGTATTGAATACATTGAGGCGTATGGAAATTATGTAAGAGTTCACCTAGCTGACCAAGTGATACTTGCAACAAGCACACTTAAGCGGCTCTCAGTACAACTTGATGGCTCATTCTTGCAAACTCATAAATCATTTTTAATCAATAAAAATAAGGTTGTTGCAGTTAGTAATGACTATATTGAGCTAATCTCAGGTACGATTGTAAAAGTTGGCAAGTCATATAAAGAAGTATCACGTTCTTTGCTCTAAAATATACTGATATAAATTATCTGCGAGCTTTTTATGTTCACAAGATGGCCAGTGCACCCCCTCATACTGACAAGGCTTAATAAACAAGAAGGCATCAACCAATATGCAGTTATGCTTGTTGGTCACTTTTTTACACCAAGCAGCAAGATGCATAACTTTATGCTCTGCCCCCGCATAGATTTTTTTATAAGCGCCGTTCGCAATTACGTTTGCAACAGAGATAACCACAATGCTTGGTACAGGTATCATTGATTGTTGATAAAACAGCTTAATAGCAGTTATAAAAGAGTCTAACCCACCTGCAATTTGCTCTGGTGTTAAGTCAAAGCGCGCTTTTAAATCATTAGTACCGAGTTGAATAATAACAACATCAACAGTATGCGCTTCCAAATACGGTTTTAAATACTTAATGCCCGATTTATCCCCCATAAACGGGGGATTATTGACTAAAGTACGATTAGGTTCCCCTGCTTCAATCACTTCAAAGCCTGTGCCCAACTGCTGCTTTAATAAAGTAGGCCAGCGTTCAGTTTCGCTCAGCCGTTTCCCATCAACAGGAGAAATACCAAAGGTATTCGAATCACCAAAACACAAAATATTCATTTTAAAATGGATTCAGCGTGTAGCCTTGTTGCTGTAACTGCGCATGAGCGGTCATTGCAGAAAGCGCCATTTTCACCCCAGGAATAAGCTGCTCTGCTGCTACCTTCATATGCATTGCCGACTGCCCGCACACATACACAACCGTATTATTAGCAAGTAGCTGGGTGATCAAAGACTGGTTTTTATTATCAACATCAAAGCGGCTTTTATAAACGCTGTTTTCCAGCATATCAACGCTCGCGCTACCGTGTACGACTAAGGCCAGTTGGATGTTTTCCGGCTTTACCCCATGGGCAACATGCATATTAATAAAGCGCGCTAACGAATTAATAGGGTTATTTTGCTCGCCATGTTTTGCACCATCCCCCACATCAAAGGCAATTTTAAACTGCGCTTGGCTTAAGTTTGATACATGAGCTGGTACATTGTAAAAATAACCAAAGTCATTGATAACAGGAGTTGGCTCAGCAGCGATCGTTGTTAAGCTAGTTGCAAGAAGGCCAAAGCCTAAAAGTGAAGTTTTCATAAATCATCCTTTTTTGTTTAGCCTACCCGTATTTAACCAGCCTGTACATGTGAATGAGCTTTAAAAGTCATTCCTAAATAATTAAAGGTTTGTTTAAACATGTCTATAAAGGCGTCTGGCGCAGAGGGAGATGAGGCATTAGACAATAGTGAAAACTGTTTTTGACGTAAAGTTCTAAGCTTCGGTTTTAACGCCTCGTCATCCATGTAATCTGTGATCCTATCCATAAATGCTTTCATTTGTGGCGTGGTGTTATACCAGTACACAGGCGATGCGAACACCCAATGTTCGTAGCGAAGTAACACTTCAAACAAATTATAAAAATCATCATTGTGATACTGCTTATCGTAGCGATAAGGTGAAATAACATAATCATCTAAGCAAAAAACAATGCCGCTTTGTTGCTTACTATAGGCATTAACTTGCGCCGTAGTATTACCGTTTTTACGGCCACTTGAATAAATAATAGCGGTGTTATGCATTGGTTTTTCTTGCATTTTATTTCTCCTTTTTTATGGTTGCAAAGAGCGTAAAACCTCAAGTAAGATTGAGGTCAACCTTAAAAATTGATTTTTAATAAAAAAGAAGAAAACTATGACCGATCAACAAAAAAAGCTTGTTGAAGCTAATTTAACTGTGGGCTTTGTAGCTAAACGCAGCGGCGTAAAAGTCTCCGCACTACACTTTTACGAAACCAAAGGCTTGATCCGCAGCTGGCGGAACAACGGCAACCAACGCCGTTATAAGCCTGATGTACTGCGCCGTGTGGCGGTCATCAAAGCAGCGCAAGCAATGGGCATTACTCTTGAAGAAATCAAACAAACCCTCGCCACTTTACCTGATAAACGTACCCCTACTAAAGAAGATTGGTCAGCATTATCAAAAAACTGGCAAGCACAACTTGATGAACGTATTGCTTTTATGCAGCGCCTACGCGACAGAGTCGACGGCTGCATCGGCTGCGGTTGCCTGTCAATGACAAAGTGTCCGATTTACAATAAAGACGATTACTTAGGCGATACCCAAAGTGGCGCAGTACTTTTGAATAATCCTCAAAAATAATCCTGCCAAAAATAACAATACGCTCAATATTAAACACACTTAAATTCAAATAATTGCACTAAAAAGCAAGCAAGTGTTAGATTCATAATAAGGCTACAAAAAACCAAAACAGTTACACTTGTTTACATATTTTTACATTTAAGTTAAATTAAAGTTAACAGAATGTTTACTTGTTGCTAATTAAAGCTATCTTTTGGAGTGCGTTTCAAACAATAACTATCCAAAAAGGATTAAACAATGCGTAAATTAAGTACTCTAAGTTTTGCTGTTTTAGTCAGTTTATCAGCGGTGCAAACTCATGCGGCAGAACTTATGTCCGTCGACACAAGCCGCGCGATTGAAGGTAAATATATCGTTGTATTTAAAACTCCCTCCGTTTTAAATGTTCAAAGTAGTGATGCAATAGCTGACTTTGCCAGTTCACAATCAGCGAGTTTAAGTAACCTATATAACATCGATGTGGCTCAGGAATTTGGCGGCATTTTAAACGGTGTTGTTGTCAATGCGTCAGATAAAACAATTCAACAAATGCTTAGCAATCCGAATATTGACTACATTGAACAAGATCAAATGATGTCGATTAACCCTTTGGCACAAACAAACGCAAATCAACCAAATGCAATCTGGGGCTTAGACCGCATAGATCAACAAGACCTCCCTCTCAATTCAAATTACTATTATGATTTTGATGGGTCTGGCGTAACTGCGTATGTCATTGATACAGGTGTACGTATAAGCCACAATGAATTCGGCAATCGCGCATCTCACGGTTATGACTTTATAGATAACGACTCAGATGCAACAGACTGTAATGGACATGGTACGCATGTTGCCGGCACGATTGGTGGTGGTACTTACGGGGTTGCTAAAAATGTCAACATCGTAGGTGTGCGCGTACTAGGTTGTAATGGTTCAGGCTCAAACTCAGGGGTTATTGCAGGTATTAACTGGGTTAAAAATAACGCGACGGGACCTTCAGTTGCAAATATGAGTTTAGGCGGTGGCGCCTCACAAGCAACTGATGACGCAGTAAACAATGCCGTAGCAGCAGGAATAAGTTTTGTAGTAGCTGCGGGTAATGACAACAGTAATGCCTGCAATTATTCACCAGCTCGTGCAGCGAACGCCATAACTGTTGGCTCAACGACTAGCAGCGATAGTCGTTCAAGTTTTTCAAACTATGGTAACTGCTTAGATATCTACGCACCTGGTTCAAGTATTAAATCAGCATGGTATAACTCAAATACATCAACAAATACTATCAGTGGCACCTCAATGGCCTCGCCTCATGTTGCTGGTGCCGTTGCACTATACCTTGATGAAACGCCCTCTTTGAGCCCATCACAAATCGATACTATGCTCAGCCAACGAAGTACTAAAAACAAAGTGTCTGATGCGAAATCTGGCTCACCGAATGAGTTACTTTATACATTAGAAGGTGGCATTATTGTCCCCCCAGAAGAAAATGAACTGACCAATGGACAAAGCGTTAACGTATCAGGCGCTCAAGGTACAAACACTTTTTATAAGCTCGTTGTTCCTGCGGGTTCTGAATCGCTATCATTTGATACCAATGGTGGTTCAGGCGATGTTGATATGTATGTACAGGTAGGGCAAAAACCTTCAACTAGTAGCTACAACTGTAGACCATATAAAAATGGCAACACAGAAAACTGCACGTTCACTAACCCACAAGCTGGCGATTGGTGGGTAATGCTCAATGGCTACAGCCAATACAGTGGTGTAAGTTTAACTGGCACAATTGGCGGTGGCACTAGCTGTGGCAGCAATTGCTTAACAAATGGCGTGCCAATTACAGGGCTTTCTGGCGCACGAAATCAAGAACTTGTCTACACCATTGAAGTACCAGCAAATGCTTCGTTGAATATTAGTATGTCTGGAGGTACGGGCGACGCTGATTTATATGTTCGTAAAGGCGCACAAGCTACAACTAGTGTGTATGACTGCCGTCCATATGCAAATGGTAATAATGAAAGCTGTATCCTAGGCTCAGGACAAGGCGGTAAATATTACATTACACTAAGAGGGTACAATGCATTTTCTGGCGTAAGCATTGTTGCATCTTACTAATTAACTGACTCTAAAAAACTCAATAATACCAATAGTGTTAAGTTGCTGACCATTTATAACGACAGATAAATACAGTGATAACAAGGCAGAAATTTTGACATGTTGTTGCTCTACATAAAAAATGATTAACGCAGTTAGCGTTTTATTTAGCCCGCCAGAATGGTTAAATATTTAAGTCGATTGGTATAATAATATGGCCTATTTTTATAGGCCGTATTATTTATTGATACTCTCTAAAGTGCTCACATTTTTAATAAAACGGCTATAAATAGAGAATAAATAGTTCAGCTGCAAAATAATAAAAGTATTTAACTGCACGCATTAAAGCGTTCAATCCATACTTAATTTTGCCGCTGTAATAATGTTGAGTACCCGCCAACTAAACACTTTTCCATCGCGAGATTGGGGCTTGCTTGGCTTTGAAAACCAAATTGTTGATAAAGTGAATGAGCGTCTTTTGTTGCCAGTGTAAAACGGCGTAATGATTGCAATTCAGGGTGACTCATTACATGATCCATCAGCTTTTTACCCAGCCCTTGACCTCTAAATGGCTCTAACACAAATACATCCAGTAAATTTGCAAAAGTGGCTTGGTCAGTCACCACTCGTGCAAATGCCAATAGCTGTTTATTTTCAATTAATGCAAAGCACAGCGAGTGTGCGAACGCTTTTTCTAACCGTTCGCGACTAATGCCTTGACTCCAATAACTTCGCTCAGATAAAAACTCAAACGCTTGGGTAAATTGTTGTGGTGACAATTGGTGAGTAAATTTCATTTTATTTCCCTACTGAATGCTTGCATTGGAAAGAAAAACTAAAGGAATTGATGCCGCAAGAAACAGTGACATAACCCAATTAAAACGTTTAAAGATATTTGGCTTATTTAGAAATTGGCGCATGTATTTGCCAAAATTCACCCAAAACAAGCCTGAGCAAGCCGCGACAAGGTTAAAAATGATCACGCCCAAAATTGCAGAAGGCCAATAGGCACCTCCTGGTAAAGTAAGTGCAGTACAAAGTGTCATTAACACTGCATATGACTTAGGATTGATCAACTGAAAAAGCATGCCTTGAAAAAAATTTAAAGGCCTTGCTTGAGCATTATCACCCTTTAATTGAGAGCTACTAGCTATCTTGTATGCCAAATATAAAATATAACCACTGGCACAAAGCTGTAGAAAAAAATGCAGCTTTGGCTGTATTAAAAACAATTTACCTAATCCTAGTAGCATTGCCAAATGCATTATCGTCATGCCTACTCGAATACCCAATAAGTGCGGTAGGGTTTTAATCACGCCAAAATGTGTGCCTGAGTGAGTAAGCAAAATATTATTAGGCCCAGGCGTAATTGACGCCGCAAAACAAAATAAAATGAGAGCCGGAGCAAGCTCAAAAACAGTAGCTGTATTCATAATAATTAATTGTATTGATACAATATTGTAGTTGTTTAATAACTATTAATTGTCATACTTATGTAAAATCATCAATATTTTTATTGTTATGAATACAATTTACAAACCGGATCACACTCTATTTAGTAGTTTGTGCAAAACACAGCCAAAATATCGCGCATTAGCCGCTTTGATTGAGCATGCTATCGACAACAAAATGCTGGGTTTTGAGCAAAAATTACCAGCCCAACGACTTCTCGCTGACAGCCTAAGTGTTACACATGGTACGGTAACTCGTGCATATGCTTTACTTGAGCAACGAGGGTTGGTTACTGCAAAACTAGGGGCTGGTACCTTTGTAAGTAAAGTTATTGAGTTAAGACATTTTGAGGGCGACACAGACTTTGCTTCAAGCATGCAACCGATGATGGGGCAACAACATGTTATGACCAATGCCCTGCAATCGCTGTCAAAGGATCAAAGTGCATTAACAGATGTGATGATTTATAAACTCAATGGACTTACCTCACATCAACATTTTTTCAAACAATGGCTAGCGGATAAGGGCTTTGATTGCTTAAACCATCCGTTGATATTTACCCAAGGTGCTCAGCAAGGAATATTCACTACGTTAGCAACCTTGTGTGAAAGTGGCGATACTGTCATTGCAGAGTCAATGTGTTACCCCGGTTTTTACCATGCGTGTCATTCGCTTAAACTTTCATTAGCACAAGTAAACGTGCATAGCGACGGGATTGATCTTGCGCAAATTGAAGCATTGTGTAAGTCGCGTACAATCAAAGCGGTTTACATCACGCCAAACTGTCAAAATCCAACCAATATTTGCTATAGCAGTAACAATTTAAATGCCCTACTGGCGCTGAGTCGCCGATATAATTTTTTCATTATTGAAGATGACGTAAATTACTGTTTGCCAGAGTATTGGCGATTACCATTGTGGCAACAAGCACCGGATCGGGTTTTTTATATTTCAAGCTTTTCAAAATATTTTGCAGGCGGACTACGAGCCGGTTACTTATTACCTCCACGACTTTGGGAGCAACCAATTTTAAAACAAATTCATAGTGAGTGTTGGGCGGTTTCCTCAATGAATTTTGAGTTAATAATGCGCGCCATTAAAAGTAACGAATTTACTTATAATCAAACTAAGCTAGCAGATGAGATACGCTATCGTATTGAACAAATAAAAAAGCTGCTTCAAACTTATGAGATAGATGCTCAGTTTGCCAGTTTAAATGTATATATTCGCTTATCCCAGTCGCAGAATATGTTTGAGTTTTGCAGCGTATTAAAAGCGCATAAGGTAATTGTAAGGACGCTAGATTCCTTTATCCCAGAAGTTCCAGCCCTAAAAGTAGATAATCCAAATGGTGTTCGCCTCACCCTAGGCGGCCCAGCAACCCGGGCTGAGTTTGACTTAGGCATCACCCGCGTTGAAGCCGCTTTACAGCAGTTTAATCAAACATTTGAGGTAGTTATTTAAATTTTATTATTCAATAAAATCGGGGAATCATTATTCCTTTGGGTGATGTGAACTCATACTTTTTTGAGGAAATACAGTGTTTAAAGTTCTGCGATTTTTCTATCACTTTTGCATTTAGTTTTGCAAATTTATATGAAATTGACATGAATATCCTTTTGCCTACCCAAGCAGTTATTTACTGCTTGGGTTAAATTCCTTTAATTTTATTATGTTATTTAACTATAGATCTACCATCAAAAATGAAGTGAATTTTTGCCACAACGTTTTACCGAACTTAATGTCACACTCGGCCTTTATGTTATCTGCGTATTTCCATGGAAACTTAAATATATCCGGCGGTGTTAGCTTTTTAATAGGTTTACCCATCAAAAGGTTATCGAGCTGCTCTTCACCATTAAAATCTTTTAGAAGCTCATCATCAGCTTGATTCATTTG
>TARA_R110001606_G_scaffold79089_11_pt1 | contig 16713 bp, 16 predicted proteins | sample TARA_R110001606 | Tara Oceans TARA_R110001606 (sample SAMEA4398315) | marine metagenome | biome: Polar Biome; feature: [SRF] surface water layer (ENVO:00010504); material: water (ENVO:00002006), including particulate matter (ENVO:01000060) such as... | depth 5 m | reverse complement strand
GCCTGCCGATCTGACCTGGCGCGCCGGTGTCGATGCGCTGTGCCTGGGCGGCACCAAGAACGGCGCGATGGGGGCCGAGGCGATGGTGTTCTTCGACACCGCCCGTGCCGAGGGGTTCGATTACCGTCGCAAGCAGTCCGGCCACGTGATGTCCAAGAACCGCTATCTTGCGGCGCAGATGCTTGCGCTGGCGACCGATGGGTTGTGGCTGGACCTCGCGCATCGCGCAAACACCAAGGCGCAGGTCTTGGGACAGGCGGTCGTGGATGGCGGGGGTCGGCTGTTGCAGCCGGTCCAGTCGAACGGCATCTTTGCCGCGATCCCGAAGGCGGCCCATGACCGGGCGCAGGCGGCGGGCGTGCTGTATCACCTGTGGCCCGACAAGACGGTGCAGGGGGCCGACCCCGTGCCGCTGCGCCTGGTCACCGCGTGGGATACGCCCGATGCGGACGTCGCGGCGATGGCCGCGATCCTGCGCGGCTAGTTGCGCAGCGCGTCCAGCAACAGTTGCAGCGCATGTTCGATGGTTGCCGCACGCACGCGGTGACGGCCGATCGCACCGAATTCGACGGTTTGGGTGAAGGTGCCAAAGGGTTGGCTGATGCCAAAGCAGACCCGCCCTTCGGGCTTGTGCTCGGATCCGCCGGGGCCAGCGATGCCGGTGACCGAGACGGCGATCCCGGCATCGGACTGGCGCAGCGCGCCCTGGGCCATCTCGGCCGCGACCTGTTCGCTGACCGCGCCATGCGTATCCAGCGTTTCGGCCCGGACGCCCAGCATCTGCATCTTGGCCGCGTTCGAATAGGTGACAAAGCCCCGGTCGAATCCGTCGGACGATCCCGGAACCTCTGTCAGGGCGCCGGCAATCAGGCCGCCGGTGCAGCTTTCGGCCGTCGCGATCATGACGCGCCGGGCGCGGGCGGCGTCAAGGACCTGCGCCGCCTGGCTCACATCAGCACCGTATGGGCAAAGGCCGCGGCGGCCATCGTGGCCAGCGCCGCAAAGATCCCCGCCCACAGATCGTCCAGCATCACGCCGGCACTGTCATGGCGGCGGTCGGCGCGGCCGACCAGCCACGGCTTCCAGATGTCGAACAGCCGGAAGAACAGGAAGGCCGCGACCCAGCCCGGATAGGGAAAGCTGTCGGCGGGCAGCCCCGCGTGCCAGAACCCGAAGGACGGCGCCATGAGCGCCAGCCACTGGCCCGCGACCTCGTCGATGACGATCTCGCTGCGATCGGGGTCGTCCATGCCGGCGGTATATCGAGGCACGACCCAGAACCCCAGCAGGATCACCAGCCCCGTGGCCAGCGCCAGAAGCGGGAAATGCCCAATGCGGTGCAGGATCAGCCCCATCGCAACGGCGACCGCCGACCCCCAGGTGCCGGGGGCGGGGCGCAGCAGGCCTGCGCCGAACCAGGTGGCCAGCATGCGATCCATGGTCATTCCTTGATCAGGGTGGCGGTCGCGATGGCGGCGATCCCCTCGCGCCGGCCGGTAAAGCCAAGGCGTTCGGACGTGGTGGCCTTGACGCTGATGCGCGCTTCCTCAACGCCCATGACTTCGGACAGGCGGTGAGCCATCGCCAACGCATGGGGCCCGATCTTGGGCGCCTCGCAGATCAAGGTCACGTCGGCATTGCCGATGCGGAACCCCTTGTCGCGGGCCATGCTGGCCGCATGGGCCAGAAAGATCGCGCTGTCGGCACCCTTCCATTGCGGGTCCGAGGGCGGGAAATGCCGCCCGATGTCGCCCTGCGCCAAGGCGCCATAGATGGCGTCGGTCAGCGCGTGCATGCCAACATCGGCATCGGAATGGCCCAGCAGGCCCGCGTCATGCGGCACCTGCACGCCGCACAGGGTGACGTTGTCCCCGGGTCCAAAGGCGTGCACGTCATAGCCATTGCCAAGGCGGATATCCATGTCGGTCCCCAGAATGCGTTCGGCCCGCGCGAAATCGGCGGGAAAGGTGATCTTCAGATTGTCTTCCGAACCTTGGGTGATGGCAACCTCCATCCCCGCGGCAAGTGCCAACTGGACGTCGTCGGCCGCATCCCCCGGATGATCGCGATGCGCCTGCAGGATCCTGTCCAGAACGAAACCCTGCGGCGTCTGCGCACGGAACAGCCCGTCACGCGGCGCGATGGCCGCGACCCGCGCGCCGTCCCCCCGCCACAGCGCGTCCGACACGGGCAACGCGGGTGCGGCGGCGTCCGCGCCATCCTGCAGCGCCCGGATCACGTCGTCGATGACCGATGGCGCGACCAGCGGGCGTGCCCCGTCATGAATCAGGACATGGCTGGCTTGGCCCTGTAGGGCCGTCAGGCCGGCGCGGACACTGGCGGCGCGGGTCTCGGCGCCCGCGACGATGGTGATGCCGCCGGCATAGCGGGCGATGGCCTGCCCCATGTCATCGGGGTGAACGACCAGAACGATCCGTCCAAAGCCCGCAAAGGCCGCCAGGGTTCGGTCCAGGACAGGACGCCCGGCAAGATCGCGCCACTGCTTGGGCAGGCCGTTCCCGGCCCGCGTGCCCCGTCCCGCCGCCGTGATCAGCGCGGCAAAGCCCGCAGGCGCGCGGATCATGCGTGATCGGGCATGTCGCCCTGGATCGCAGCTGCAAAGGCCGTCCGATACAGGCTCGACAGTTCGGCCAGCGGCGCGCTGTCGCCGCCCAAGGTCACGCTGTCGCCGCCAAAGCGGCCAACGGTGGCGATGGTCACGCCCGCGGCCTGGGCCGCGGCGGTCAAGGCTTCTGCAGCGTCAGGGCGGCAGGCGACCAGATAGCGGGCCTGATCCTCGCCGAACAGTTGGGCGATGTCACCGCTGTCCAGCGTGACGCCCAGGCCCGCGGCCTCGGCCATCTCGAAGGCGGCAAGCGCCAGGCCGCCGTCCGACAGGTCGGTCGCCGATGCCAGGTGGCCCCGGTTGGCGCGCAGGAATTCGCCGTTGCGGCGTTCGTCGTCCAGATCAACATGCGGCGCATCGCCGGATTCGATGCGGAACGCCTCCCACGCCAGGGCCGACTGTTCAAGGTGGCCGCGCGTGGCACCGATCACCAGGGCCAGGTCACCCTGCGCGGGCAGGCCCGCGATCAGATCGTCCAGATCAGCGATCAGGCCGACGCCGCCGATGGTCGGCGTTGGCAGGATGCCCTTGCCGTCGGTTTCGTTGTAAAGCGACACGTTGCCCGACACGATGGGAAAGTCCAGCGCGCGGCAGGCCTCTCCGATGCCCTTGATGGCACCGACCAGCTGGCCCATGATCTCGGGCTTTTCGGGGTTGCCGAAGTTCAGGTTGTCGGTCGTGGCCAGGGGCAGGGCGCCCACTGCGGTCAGGTTGCGATAGGCCTCGGCCACGGCCTGCTTGCCGCCCTCGAACGGGTTCGCCTTGACATATCGCGGGGTGACGTCGCTGGTGAAGGCCAGCGCCTTGCGGGTTCCGTGCACGCGAACGACGCCCGCGCCCATGCCGGGACGGCGGATCGTGTCGGCCCCGACCTGCGTGTCGTACTGTTCCCAGACCCAAGCACGGTGCGCATGGTTCGGGCTGCCGACAAGCGCGCGCAGGCCGGCGATGGGCGCGATCGGGGGCAGGGCAGGCGCGGGCGTGGCCGCAGGCGTCTCGACCCAAGGGCGGTCATATTCCGGCGCGCTGGAGGACAGCTTGGACAGCGGCAGGTCGGCCATGACCACGTCGCGATGAACGATCAGGAAGCGGTCCTCGGCGATGGTTTCTCCGACGATGGCGAAGTCCAGGTCCCACTTCTGGAAGATCGCCCGCGCCTCGGCCTCCTTCTCGGGCTTCAGCACCATCAGCATCCGCTCCTGGGATTCCGACAGCATCATCTCGTAGGCGGTCATGTTGGTTTCGCGTTGGGGCACGCTGTCCAGGATCAGCTTAATCCCCAGGCCGCCCTTGTCGCCCATCTCGACCGCCGAACATGTCAGGCCCGCGGCCCCCATGTCCTGGATCGAGATCACCGACCCCGACGCCATCAGCTCAAGGCACGCCTCCAGTAGGCATTTCTCGGTGAACGGATCGCCGACCTGCACGGTGGGACGTTTGTCCTCGATGGTGTCATCGAACTCGGCGCTGGCCATGGTCGCGCCGCCGACGCCGTCGCGGCCGGTCTTGGCGCCCAGATAGACGACGGGCATGCCGACGCCCGAGGCCGCCGAATAGAAGATCTTGTCGGCATCGGCCAAGCCCGCCGCAAACGCGTTGACCAGGCAGTTGCCGTCATAGCTGGGGTGGAAACGAACCTCCCCGCCAACATTCGGCACGCCGAAGGCGTTGCCATAGGCGCCGATCCCCTCGACCACGCCCTTGACCAGATGCGGGGTCTTGGGGTGATCGGTGCGCCCGAAGGACAGCGCGTCCATCGCGGCGATGGGGCGCGCGCCCATGGTGAAAACGTCGCGCAGGATGCCGCCCACGCCGGTCGCGGCGCCCTGATGGGGTTCGATATAGCTGGGATGGTTGTGGCTCTCCATCTTGAAGACCACCGCCTGACCGTCGCCAATATCGACCACGCCCGCGTTCTCTCCGGGACCGCAGATCACCTGGGGGCCGTCGACGGGCAGGGTACGCAGCCATTTCTTGGACGACTTGTAGGAACAGTGCTCGTTCCACATGGCGCTGAAGATGCCCAGTTCGGTGAAGGTCGGTTCGCGCCCGATGATCTGCAGGATGCTGGCATACTCGTCCGGCTTCAGCCCATGGGCCGCGATCAGTTCCGGGGTAAGCTGTGGTTCCTGCATGACACGACCCTTCCTGCGCATGAAATCACGCGTCTTCTAGGCGCTGGCGGCGTCCATGGAAAGGCCGCAGAACCCGGGCGCGGGACAAAAAAAAGCCGGGCACAAGGCCCGGCCTAAGTCCAACAGGGAGGTAGAAGGTGATGAGCGATTACGCTGATCATCGCCTTCTAAGCCCGATCTATGTGCAGTCTGTGAACTCTTCAAGACAAATGGCGCTGCGGCTGCAGCATAGCCGCCATGCGCTGGCGTAATGGCTGCACGCTGCGCGTGCATCATTCCGGTTTTGCCTGTGGTTTGGGCAGATCAGACCTGCCCGGCCTCGCTTTGATGGCGCCGATAGGCCTGGATTTCTTCCAGGACGAAGTCCCGGAACACCGCGACGCGGCGCGTCTGGCGCATTTCCTCGGGATAGGCAAGGAAGACCGGTACCTCTCCTGACTCGGTGTCCGGGAACACGCGGATCAGGTTCGGGTGGTCGGCGGTCAGATAGTCGGGCAGGACGCCGATGCCCAGATTGGCCAGTACCGCCTGCAGCACGCCGAAATAGTTGTTCACCGTCAGGGTCGATCCGACGTTCTGGGACATCAGCTCCTGCACCAGGCGCGCGCCGGCCGCCACCTGAGGCTGGTCGGGTTTTTGGCAAATCAGACGGTGGTTGGACAGGTCGGCCAGCGATTCCGGCGCCCCATGCGCCGCGATGTAATCCGGGCTGGCGTACAGGCGCATCCGGATGTTCAGCAGCCGGCGGCGGATCAGGTCGGACTGGCTCGGCTCCTTCATGCGGATGGCCACGTCGGCCTCGCGCATGGGCAGATCCAGGACGCGCTCCTCCAGCAGCAGGTCGATGCGCAGGTCAGGATACTTTTCGTACAGCTTGACCAGGCGGGGTGCCAGCCACAGCGTGCCGAAGCCCACGGTGGCCGTCACCTTGAGTTCGCCGAAGACGTTTTCCTCGCTGTCGCGGATGCGGGCCGAGGCACTGTCCAGCTTGCGCGACATGGACGAGGTCGCCTCGAACAGCAGCTCTCCCTGTTCGGTCAGAATCAACCCCCGCGCGTGCCGGTGGAACAGCGTCGTGCCAAGCGACTCCTCCAGCGCGCGGATCTGGCGGCTGACCGCCGATTGCGACAGGTGCAGCACGTCGCCCGCATGCGTCAGGCTGCCGGCATCGGCCACAGCGTGAAATATTCTAAGCTTGTCCCAGTCCATCCCTGTTACAATCCTGTCATGACAGCCATGCGATTTTTGCAGACCTAACCTTCCCCTGCGATTCCGGCAAGGTCACGTCAAGGAAAGAATTTCCGCTTCGTTGGTCAGCATTTCTGACCTATAATGACCGCCGAGGCCTTTGGTCATGGGAGGAGAGGGTGATGAGCAAGCAGGAATTTTCGCTAGCCGATCGGTTCGATCTGTCGAAACGTCACGTGTTGTTGAACGGAACGCAGGCACTTGTCCGGCTGATGCTGATGCAATCAGCACGCGACAAAGCCGCGGGGCTTGATACGGCGGGACTGGTCACCGGGTATCGCGGCTCTCCCCTGGGCAGTGTCGATCTGCAGATGACGCGCGAGGCCAAGCGCCTGGCGGCAGCGCAGGTCCTGTTCCAGCCCGGTCTGAACGAGGATCTGGCCGCGACCGCCATCTGGGGCAGCCAGCAGGCCGAACTGCGCGGTGAGGGGCGTCACGACGGTGTCTTTGCGCTGTGGTACGGCAAGGGTCCGGGGGTGGACCGGTCGGGCGACGTCATGCGCCACGGCAACATGGCCGGATCGTCGCGCCATGGCGGCGTCGTGATGGCGATGGGCGACGATCACACGGGCGAAAGCTCGACCGTGCTGCATCAGTCTGACTGGGCGATGATCGACGCCTATATCCCGGTGCTGTCGCCTGCCGGGGTGCAGGAGATCCTGGATTACGGCCTGTATGGGTTCGCACTGTCGCGCTATGCAGGGGTCTGGACGGGTTTGAAGACGATGAAGGACACGGTCGAGGCGACATCGGTCGTCGACGGCGATCCGCATCGGATGGCGTTCACCCTTCCGGAGCGCGTGCTGCCCGAGGGGGGGCTGAACATTCGCCTTGGCGACACGCCCGTCGCACAGGAAGCCCGGATGATCGACCACAAGCGGTGGGCGGCCGAGGCGTTCAGCCGTGCGAACCGCATCGACCGCAAGGTCTGGGGCAGGTCCGGCGCGCGGATCGGCTTTGTCGCCGCCGGCAAGAACTGGCTGGATCTGGTCCATGCCCTGTCGCTGCTGGGCATCGACGAGGCCGAGGCCGAGCGGTTGGGCCTGACCACCTACAAGGTCGGGCAGACATGGCCCATGGACATGAAGTCGATCCAGGAATGGTCCGAGAACCTGGAACTGATCATCTGCGTCGAGGAGAAGCGCAAGCTGATCGAGGTGCAGCTGAAGGAGGCGATCTTTGACAACCGCCATGGGCGTCGCGTCCACGGCTGGAAGCACGACCGCACCGGAGAGGAGCTGTTCCCGACCCGCTATGCGCTGGACCCTGTGATGATTGCCCAGAAGATCGGCGGCATCCTGATCGAGGAGGGTCGCGGCACCGAGCGTCTGCGCGCCGGGCTGGAGCGGCTGAACGAGGTGCGCCGCAACGACAACGCCCCCGAGATTGCGACCAGAACCCCTTGGTTCTGTTCGGGTTGTCCGCATAACAGCTCGACCAGGCTGCCCGAGGGCAGCCGCGCCTATGCCGGGATCGGTTGCCATTACATGGTGCAGTGGATGGGCCGTGAGACCGAGGGTTTCACCCATATGGGCGGCGAGGGTGCGAACTGGATCGGAGAGGCGCCGTTCAGCACAAGAGGGCATGTTTTTCAAAACCTTGGCGATGGAACCTATAATCATTCCGGGTCTTTGGCGATCCGTGCGGCCTTGGCGGCCGGTACGAACATCACCTACAAGATCCTGTACAACGATGCCGTCGCCATGACCGGCGGGCAGCCGAACGAGGGCGGCCTGACCGCCCCGCAGATCGCCCGCGAACTGGTGGCGATGGGCGTCGGCACGGTCGTCGTGGTTCACGATGAAAAGGAGGACGTCGATCAGGCGCAGTTCCCCAAGGGCCTGCGGTTCGAGGAACGCGCGCAGATGATGACCGTCCAGCGCGATCTGGAAAAGGTCGCGGGCGTCAGCGCCATCCTGTATGTCCAGACCTGCGCGGCCGAGAAGCGCAGGCGGCGCAAGAAGGGACAGTTCCCTGACCCGGACCGCCGAATCTTCATCAATCCCGACGTCTGCGAGGGCTGCGGAGATTGTTCGGTCCAGTCGAACTGCGTCTCGATCGTGCCGTTGGATACGGAACTGGGCCGCAAGCGGCAGATCGACCAGTCCAGCTGCAACAAGGATTACAGCTGCGTCAACGGGTTCTGCCCCAGCTTCGTGTCGGTCAAGGGCGGCAAGCTGCGCAAGCCCAAGGCCGAAGCGTTCGACCTGCCCGATCTGCCGCAGCCCACGCTGCCCACGATCAACGGGACGCATAACGTCGTCATCACGGGCGTCGGCGGCACTGGTGTCGTGACAATCGGTGCCGTGCTGGCGCAGGCCGCCCACATGGACGGCAAAGGCGCCGGCATGATGGAGATGGCGGGCCTGGCGCAGAAGGGCGGCGCGGTGCATATCCACCTGCGCCTAGCTGAACGCCCCGCCGACATCAGCGCGATCCGCGTTGCCGTGGGCGAGGCGGACTGCGTCATCGGCGGCGATCTGGTGGTGACGGCGGGGGCCAAGACCGTGGGCCTGATGACCCAGGGCCGCACCGGCGCGGTCGTGAACGACCACGAGATCATCACCGGCGACTTTACCCGGTTCCGCGATTTCCAGGTGCCGTCGGACCGGCTGCGACTGTCGCTGCAGGCCCGTTTGGGCGACCGGGTAGCGTTCTTCGATGCGAACGATCTGGCGCTGCGGCTGCTGGGGGATTCGATCTATTCGAACATGCTGGTGCTGGGTGCGTGCTGGCAGCGTGGCCTGATCCCGCTGTCGCTGGAGGCGATCATGGAGGCGATTCGCCTGAACGGCGCGCAGGTCGACGCCAACCAGCGCGCATTCCAGATCGGCCGTTGGGCGGCTGTCTATCCCGAACAGACGCGCAAGCCCGCCGAGGTCACGCAGTTGCCGGTCGATCCCGTGACCTATCGCGCGGAACGGTTGGTCGGCTATCAGAACAAGCGGCTTGCCGCCCGGTACCGCAAGCTGGTCGATGCCGCGCCCGCACCGCTTCGTGACAGCGTCGCAAGAAGCTATTACAAGCTGTTGGCGTATAAGGATGAATACGAGGTTGCACGGTTGCATCTGACCACCGCCGAACAGGTTGCGGCGCGGTGGGAGGGGGACGTGACCCTGTCCCTTCATCTGGCGCCGCCGATGCTGACCGGCAAGGACGCGAACGGCCGCCCCAAGAAGCGGGAGTTCGGTCCGTGGATGCTGCGCGCGTTCCGGGTTCTGGCAAGGATGAAGGGGCTGCGGGGGACGCCGCTGGACCCCTTCGGCTACAGCGCCGAACGCCGGCGCGAACGGGCGATGATCCGCGAATACGAGGCCGACATGACCCGCGTCTTCTCCTCGGTCACGGATGCGATGATGCCGGTGGCGATCGAACTGGCGGAACTGCCCCTGGGCGTGCGCGGCTTTGGTCCCGTCAAGGACAAGGCTGCCGATCTTGCCGCGACCCGGCGGGCCGAGCTGCTGGCGCAGCTGCAGGCCGGGCACCCACCCATCCGTGAAGCGGCGGAATGATCCAGGTCATTTCCAAAAGCGGCGTGTCGCCCTATGAAGGGCGGCACGCGACGCGGGAGGTTCTGGGATGGCGATTGGGGTGTTCGATTCGGGTCTGGGCGGGCTGACGGTCCATCAGGCCATTGCCGCGCGCCTGCCTGACCTGCCGCTGGTCTATCTGGGCGACAACGCCCATGCGCCCTATGGGGTGCGCACCGCCGACGACATCTTCGATCTGACCTGCAAGGGCGTCGAGCGCCTGTGGGACGAGGGCTGCGATCTGGTGATCCTGGCCTGCAACACCGCCAGTGCCGCGGCGCTGAAGCGGATGCAGGAAACCTGGCTGCCGGCGGACAAGCGTGTCCTGGGCGTGTTCGTTCCCATGATCGAGGCGCTGACCGAACGGGCCTGGGGCGACAATTCGCCGCCGCGCCGGGTGGCCGTCAACAACGTTGCGCTGTTTGCCACGCCCGCGACCGTCGCCAGCCGCGCGTTCCAGCGCGAACTGGCGTTCCGCGCGGTGGGCGTCGATGTCGAGGCCCAGCCCTGCGCCGGCGTGGTCGACGCGATCGAGATGGGCGACGAGCAGCTGGCCGAGGCCCTGGTCACCAGCCATGTCGAGGCGCTGAAGCGCCGCATGCCGTACCCCGAGGCCGCGGTCCTTGGCTGCACCCATTACCCGCTGATGCAGGACGCGTTTCAGCGCGCCCTGGGGCCGCAGGTCAAGGTTTTCAGCCAGGCGGGGCTGGTCGCCGAAAGCCTGGCCGACTATCTGACGCGCAGGCCCGAATTTGTCGGGCCGGGTACGACATCGATGTATCTGACGACCGGCGATCCGGTGCGGGTGGGCGGCAAGGCCACGCAGTTCCTGCGCCGCGCCATCAGCTTTGATCCCGCCTGAGGAGGACCCATGGCCGGCATGAAATCCCTGAAGAAGCAGCGCCGCGTCCAGGTTCTGGCGGCGGCAAGCCTGGCCTTGGTCGTGGCGGTGGGGCTGATCGGATACGGCTTCAGCGACGGCATCAACCTCTATCGCTCTCCCAGCCAGGTGGCCGAGACGGCGCCCGAGCCCGACGAGTTCTTTCAGTTGGGCGGGCTGGTCAAGGACGGATCCATCGTCAATGGCACCGGCATGGCGTTCGATTTCGTGATAACCGACGGCGCGGTCGAGATCCCGGTGACCTATGTCGGCAACGACCCCCGCCCGGACCTGTTCAGCGAAGGGCAGGGCACCATCGCCAAGGGTCACTACCGCGACGGCCGGTTCGAGGCGCGCGACCTGCTGGCCAAGCATGACGAGACCTATATGCCCCGCGAAGTGGTGGATACGCTGAAGGCGACCGGCGTCTATCAGGAACCCGGCACCTGAGGCAACGCACGCAGGGTTAACGACAGGTTAACCGCATCGCCCCAGCATCCCCCGATGCGGCCCCGATCCGGGGCGCGCGTCAGACATGGGGGTGTCATGCCAAGCGTCGAACAGATTGCCCGTCAGATCGTGGCCCGCGAAGGCGGGTACGTGAACGACCCCGACGATCCGGGCGGGGCCACCAACTTTGGCGTCACCATCGGCACGATGCAGTCCCTGGGGATGGACCTGAACCGCGATGGCCGCATCGACGCCGCCGATGTGCGCGCCCTGACGCGGGCGCAGGCCGAACAGATCTTCGTCGAGCATTATTTTCGCAAGCCGCGCCTGGCCGAACTGCCCGAACCGCTGCAGGCCAGCGTCTTTGACATGTATGTCAATGCGGGCGGGAACGCGGTCAAGATACTGCAGCGCCTGGTCAGCCGAATGGGCTTTCGCACCGCCGATGACGGGGTCGTTGGGCCGATGACCATCGCGGCCGTGGCCGACGCGGCCGAGGCCGCGCCGGATCATCTGGTCGACGCCTATGGGATCGCGCGGCGCAACTATTACTATGCGCTGGCCGATCAGCGCCCGGCCAGCCGCAAGTACGCGCGCAGCAAAGCGGGCGGCAAGGGCGGCTGGATCACCCGCGCCGAGGAGTTCATGGCCCCCCGCTATCGCCTCAGCGAGGCTGAGCACCGCCAGAGGACATCCGCATGGGCCTGATCGACCGCTTCATCGGGATCGCCCCGACCGTCACCGCCCTGGGCAGCGCCGCGACCGGCATGGCCGAGGTCTTTACCCAGAACGCCACCCGCCGGATGGAACTGGACGAGGAGGCCTATGCCCGTGCCATCGCCCAGCACGGCCAGGAATTCGCGGTGCCGCGGCAGGGCTGGTTCGACGGGTTCGTGAACGGACTGAACCGCCTGCCGCGCCCGCTGCTGGCTTTGGGGACGATGGCGCTGTTCATCTATGCGATGGTCGAGCCGATCGGATTCGGCATCCGCATGGAGGGGCTGCAGCGCGTTCCCGAACCCCTGTGGTGGCTGCTGGGCGCCATCGTGGGGTTCTATTTCGGCGCGCGCGAGGCGCATCATTTCCGCCACCGTGTCTGGCCCGCCCCCGTGACCGAGGAGACGACCATCGTCCCCGGCACCGTCGCAACGCCAGTCGCCATTCCCGCGGACGATTTTGCCGACAATGCGGCCCTGCGCGACTGGCTGGCGACCCTGCGCGAATAGGCCGCAAGGCCCGCACGCAAAACTGAGCGACCGGGACCAAGGGGGGGCTTTTCCCCCCTTGGCCGCATCCCTATGCTGTCGGGCAACAAAGGATGCCCGCAGATGATCGCTGAACTTGGCCATTTCGCCCTGATCCTGGCCTTCATGGTCGCGATCTATCAGATGACCGTGCCGATGATCGGCGCCGCAAAGGGATGGCACGGCTGGATGGACAGCGCCCGGCCGGCGGCCATGGCCCAGTTGCTGCTGATGGTCATCAGCTTCGGCGCGCTGACGATCGCCTTCGTCACGTCCGACTTCTCGGTCCTGCTTGTCTACGAGAACTCGCACACGCTCAAGCCGATGCTCTACAAGATCAGCGGTGTCTGGGGCAACCACGAGGGCTCGATGCTGCTGTGGGTGCTGATCCTGGCGCTGTTCGGCGCGGCGGCGGCACTGTTCGGGGGCAACCTGCCGCCCAGCCTGCGGGCACGGGTGCTGGGGGTCCAGGCATCGGTCAGCGTGGCGTTCTATGCATTCATCATCTTCACGTCGAACCCGTTCTGGCGCATGGGCAATCCGCCTTTCGACGGGCGCGACCTGAACCCGCTGCTGCAGGACCCAGGTTTGGCCTTTCACCCGCCGTTCCTGTATCTGGGCTATGTCGGCCTTTCGATGGCCTTCAGCTTTGCCGTCGCCGCCCTGATAGAGGGTCGCGTGGACGCGGCCTGGGCGCGTTGGGTCCGTCCCTGGACCCTGGCGGCCTGGGTGTTCCTGACCATCGGCATCGCGCTTGGCTCCTGGTGGGCCTATTACGAGCTGGGCTGGGGCGGCTTCTGGTTCTGGGATCCGGTCGAGAACGCCAGCTTCATGCCGTGGCTGTTGGCCGCCGCGCTGCTGCATTCCGCCATCGTCGTCGAAAAGCGCGAGGCGTTGAAAAGCTGGACGATCCTTCTGGCGATCATGGCGTTCGGTTTCTCGCTGATCGGCACGTTCATCGTCCGATCGGGGGTCATCACCTCTGTCCACAGCTTCGCCAACGACCCGGAACGGGGGGTGTTCATCCTGGCGATCCTTGCGGTGTTCATCGGCGGCGCCCTGACGCTGTTCGCGGCCCGCGCGTCCGAGATGACCGCCAAGGGTGTCTTCGCCCCCCTGTCGCGCGAGGGCGCGTTGGTGCTGAACAACGTGCTGTTGGCCGTGTCGGCCTTTGTCGTGTTCATCGGCACGATCTGGCCGCTGGTGGCCGAGATGGTCTGGGGGCGGGTGCTTTCCGTGGGCCCGCCCTTCTTCAACCAGGCCTTCACGCCGTTCATGATCGTGCTGGCGATCGCCCTGCCCATCGGGTCGCTGATGCCGTGGAAACGTGCGACGCTGGCCCGCAGCCTGCGCCCGCTGCGCGGGCCGCTGATCCTGTCGGCAGCGATCATGATGCTGGTCTTTGCAGTGTCGACCGGACATTCGGCGCTGGCCGTGATCGGAGCGGGGCTGGGATCTTGGCTGATCTTCGGCGCGCTGGCCGATCTGTGGCTGCGGACCGGCAGTTCCGGCGCGTCGCGCCTGTTGCGCCTGCCGCGTGCCGATTGGGGCAAGGCGGTCGCGCATTCCGGGCTGGGCGTCACCTTCGTGGCCGTGTCCCTGATCCAGGCCTGGCAGGTCGAGGATGTGCGCGTGGCGCAGATCGACCAGCCCTTTGCTGTCGGCAGCTATGACCTGGTCCTGCGCGACGTGCGCCGGGCGGACGGACCCAACTATCTGGCCCAGAAAGCGGTGATCGAGGCCAGCCGCGACGGCAGCCCGGTCGCGACCCTCTCTCCGGAAAAGCGCGTCTATCCCGTCCAGGGGATGCCCACGACCGAGGCCGCGATCGATTACGGCTTCTGGCGCGATCTGTACGTCGTTCTGGGTGACGAACAGCCCGGCGGCGGATGGGCGGTGCGGACCTATATCAAGCCCTTTGCCAACTGGATCTGGGCGGGCTGTCTGATGATGGCCATCGGCGGGCTGATCAGCCTGACCGACCGGCGCTATCGCGTGGCGGCGGGTGCGGCCCGGCAGGCGCGCCCCGGCGCGGTCCCCGCGGAATGAGGGTCCGGGCCGCCGTGCTGGCGCTGATCCTGACCGCCTGTCCGGTCCTGGCCGTCCAGCCCGACGAGGTCCTGCCCGACGCCGCGATGGAGGCACGCGCCCGCGAGATTTCGCAACAACTGCGTTGCCCCGTCTGCCAGGGAGAGAACATCGACGAGTCCAACGCGCCGATCAGCCGCGACCTGCGCCTCTACGTGCGCGAGCGTTTGCTGGAGGGCGACAGCAACGACCAGGTGATCGACGCGGTCGCCGACCGTTTTGGCGAATTCGTGCTGTTCAATCCGCGGCCCGATGGGGCGAACATGATCCTGTGGCTGGCCGCGCCCCTGATGGCCCTGGTCGCATTGCTGACCGCGGCCGGCTTCCTGCGCGCCCGCAACCGCCCGACGCCCGAGGTCGAGGCCCTGGACCCCGACGAACGTCGGCGCCTGGCCGAGATCATGCGCGATCCCTGACGCCGGGTCGCGCTTTCACCGCCCGCGAATTTCGGCATGATCCCCGGAAACGGGAGGATGACATGAGCTTCGAGACCATTCAGTTCGCGGCAGCCGACGGCGTCGCCACGCTGACGCTGAACCGCCCCGCGGTGATGAATGCGCTGAACACCCGCATGCGGGCCGAGATCACGCAGGTGCTGACGACGCTGGCGCCCGATGTGCGTGCCGTGGTGATGACCGGGGCAGGCCGGGGGTTCTGTTCCGGGCAGGACCTGACCGATGCGGGTGCCGCCGCCGATCTGGAGCGCACCCTGCGCGAGGAATACGAGCCGATGCTGGCTGCGGTTACCTCCTGTTCCGTGCCGGTCATCGCCGCTGTGAACGGGGTGGCGGCCGGGGCCGGGGCGAACCTGGCGCTGGCCGCCGACGTGGTGATCGCCGCGGAAAGCGCCAGCTTCATCCAGGCCTTCACCCGGATCGGGCTGATCCCGGATGCGGGCGGGACCTGGATCATCCCGCGGGCGGTCGGCATGGCGCGTGCGATGGGAATGATGCTGTTCGCCGAACCCGTGTCCGCGCGGCAGGCGGCAGATTGGGGGATGATCTGGCAGGCGCTGCCCGACGCCGATTTCGCCGCAGGGGTCACGGCCCGGGCGCAGGCGCTGGCCAAGGGGCCGACCGGCGCGTTTCTGGCCATCAGGCAGGCACTGACGGCCTCGTTCGGGAACGACATGCAGGCGCAACTGGCGCTGGAGGCACGTCTGCAGGGGCAGGCCGGACGCAGTGCCGATTTCGTCGAAGGGGTGACGGCGTTCCTGGAAAAGCGGCCGGCAGTCTTTACCGGCCGCTAGGCGATCTGGCGAAAGACCGGCGCGGGCCCGCGATTATCAAAGAAGGGCACCGTGTCCGGCGCGGCCAGCGGCTGGTCATGCGGCAGGTCGCGGATCAGCGCCGTCAGTTCGGCCAGCACGACTTCGGTGATGAAGGGCAGGTCCAACGCGCCTGCCTGATCCAGCGGCACCCAGTGCAGATGGGATAGCTCGTCGCAGGCGGCGCCGAAATCATCGGGGTCGCCGACGATGTCGGCCGCATCCGCGACGAAGAAATGCGCATCGAACCGGCGGGGTCGCCCCGGTGGCGTGATCGCCCGGAACAGATAGATCAGCGGACCCGCATCGGGGGTCAGACCTGCCTTGGCATGACCGGGCCAGCCGCAGGGTGCGCCCCCCGGACTGCCGATCAGCAGGCCAGTTTCTTCGGCCAGTTCGCGCAGGGCGGCGGCAGCGATAGCGTCGGAGGACAGGCCCTCCTCCTGCAGCAGGCGCGCGCGGCAGGTCGGGCCAAGGGGACGGGCCAAGGCAACCTGCGCGTCCTCGGGGTCGACGGCCCCGCCGGGAAAGACGAATTTCGACGGCATGAAGGCCGCGCCGGCGCCGCGCATGCCCATCAGGACCGACGCACCGTCCGCGTCGCGGCGTACGACCAGGACGGTTGCGGCATCGCGGATGGCGACGGTCATGCCCGGCCGAACCCGTGCATGCGCCGTGCCCACTGTAACCCGACCATGGCGCCCTTGATCACCGGCAGCATCGCCAGCGACAGTACGATCGCCCCAAGGCCAAAGGACAGGATCATCGTCATGGCACTGGGGCGCCACGCGATGAAGGATGCCAGCAACAATGGTGCGCCCAGATGCGACACGATCAGGATTGTCAGGTAGGCCGGGCCGTCGTCGGCCCGCTGGTGGTGCAGATCCTCGTGGCAATGGGGACAGGCATCCGCCACCTTGAGGTAGCTGGAGAACATCCGCCCCTCTCCGCAGGCCGGGCAGCGGCCCCGCGCGCCACGCAGCATGGCCTGGCCCGTCGGGCGTTCGGGGGTCAGCGATGGGGTAATCTTGGCAGCATCTGTCATGACGGGGTCCTCTGCGGGCTTGGACCAAATCTAGGCGGCGGGGCGGCACATTGAAAGTCCCTCCTATGCCGCACGTTCCGCGCGCGAACAGACGACCTGGTTGCGCCCCGCAGCCTTGGCGGCCAGCAGCGCCCGGTCCGCGCGCTCAAGCGCCACGCGCGCCAGCTGATCCGGCCAGATGTCGTCCGCGGGCGCGACCA